>ODAK010006163.1_pt1 | contig 12120 bp, 7 predicted proteins | sample 1539591 | NCBI WGS metagenome assembly ODAK01 (sample SAMEA3539303, study PRJEB22396) | soil metagenome | biome: tundra; feature: field; material: soil | place: USA | collected 2010-05 | depth 0.15 m | reverse complement strand
CCACCAGCAGCTGCTGACGCTCCGCGTCGGGCAATACGTTCAGGCTGCGCAACGTGCTTGTCGGTGAGGTTTCCAGGGCAACAACGAGCTGCTCCAGTGCCGTGTGCATGTAGTTGCAGATGCGTCGCGGGTCTATCGGCGATTGGGCCTGTGCCACGAGCCGGAACCCTTCGCCAAAATCATCCACGGAAAGCGTGAGCGGATAGTTGGTGCGCTCCAGAAAGCTAATAAATTGCCGCCCCTCAATTTCCTCGGAAAACCATTCGCTGGCTGTCAGCTCTTTGTCTCGATTCTGGCACGTTGCCGGAGCTGCACCGGCATATATGCCGCGCTGGTCCCTTCCCACTCCACGACTTGGCCGGCGATAGTTCAGGATTGAATTGAACAATGGAATACTCATGCCTACCGCGCTACAACGCTGCGCCAAACTGAGCGGCGCGTGCTCGTGCCGCAATATGCTAGCAAGTAAGGTATGGGCTTGCCGGACGCTCTCCTCGACGCTGACATCCCCCACGGAAAGCCGTATCGGCAAGGTGTTGATACACGGACCCAGCACCCGGTCCGCACCTTTCCCGCCCTGCATGCGTCCCAGCAGCACCGTGCCAAAGACCACATCGTCTTGGCCGGAGCATGTCGACAGCACCTTTGCCCAGGCGAGATGGAACAGACTGGCCGTACTCACGCCGATCCGCTGACCCATATCACGCAACCGCCAGGCCACGCTCGAATCTACGAAAGAGCGAGCTTCTTCGATCCTGGAGCCATTGCCAAGGACATCGGTAAATCCAAACGGCGCGGTGGGCTCATCCACATCGGCGAGCAGGTTGCGGAAGAACGTCTCGTGCTCCTTGAGCGGCACTCCAAGTCTTGCCTGCGCCACGTAGTCACGGTAAGGCCGTGGTGCAGGCAGCTGCTGGCTGGCTCGACCCTGCAGGTAGGCTTGGAGTTCTTCCTCCTGCAAATTGACCGAAGCCTGATCATCCATCAGGTGATGGGTCAATTGATGGTAAACCCAACGGTCATTTGCCGCATCGTGGGCAACGAAGATACGTATCATTGGGGGTACGGACAGATCGATTCGATAGTTCAACAGATTGAAACGCGCCGACAACTGCTGAGCTACATCGCCATCCGCGGCATCGAGGCTGAGTTCTTGTACGTCAAGAAGTGCCTTGCGACAGACCACCTGTAGGGGCTCGTCCAGCCCTTCCCACAAGAATGCAGTGCGCATGCTGTCGTTACGATCAACCACCCACTGCAGAGCCTGGAGATAGCGATCCAGTCGATCGCGGCTGTCGAACGAAAACTGCGTTTGCATGATGTAAAGATCGCCTTCGGATGTGAGGAGGTGATGGAACAGAAAACCCTCCTGCAGCGTCGCCAGCGGATAGATGTCCTGAATGTTGGCCACCCCACCGGGCACCGCGGCTGCCAAGCGCGCGATCTCCTCGCAGCTGAGATGCACCATCGTCAGCATATCGGGCGTGATTGCCTCGCATCCTTGCGGAATCAGATTAGGCGGCACTTCAATCTCATGACCGTCCTCCGCCGCGACATCTATTGCCAGCTCGGCAATAGTGGGTGTGAGGAACAGGCTGCGAACGTCTGCTTGCAGTCCCGCCCGACGCATCCGCTCAATGACGCTCACTGCCAGCAACGAATGGCCGCCGAGCTCAAAGAAATTGTCGTGGACTCCCACGCGTTCGAGCTTGAGGATATTGGCCCAAATTTCAGCAAGAACCTCCTCAGACGGCGTTCGCGGTGCAACATAGGAAGCCTGCTGGATGTCCGAATGCCTCGGTGCTGGCAACATCTTGCGAGCGACTTTGCCGCTCGAGGTCAACGGTAGTTCATGAAGCAGCACAAAGGCGCTGGGCACCATGTACGTGGGCAGTTGCGCCGACAGGTACTCCTTCAACGCCGTGATAGCGAGATCCGCCTGTCGCGGCACCACATAGGCCACCAGTCGCTGATCCCCGGGTTTGTCTTCCCGCATCACCACCACGCTCTGAGCGACACCGGCATGCTGGTCCAGCGTCGCTTCGATCTCACCCAATTCGATACGCTGGCCGCGTATCTTCACCTGGTGGTCGAGTCGGCCAAGATATTCGATTGCACCATCTGGGAGATACCGCGCCAAATCCCCCGTCTTGTACAGACACGCCCCAGGCGTGCGCGAGTAGGGGTCCGGCACAAATCGCTCCATTGTCAAATCATCCCGGCCGACGTAGCCGCGCCCTACCTGCACCCCGCCGATGTAAAGCTCCCCTGCCACACCAACAGGCACTGGCTCCATCCGGGTATCGAGCAGGTAAATCTGGGTGTTGGCCACCGGCCGCCCGATCGGCACCGTGAGCCGCACATCGCCCCGCTGGCACGCCCAATAAGTCACGTCCACCGCTGCTTCCGTTGGCCCGTAGAGGTTGTGCAACTCTGCTGCGGACAACCGCGCAAAAAAGCGCTCCTGCAGTTCATGGGGCAACGCCTCGCCACTGCAAATCACACGTTTAAGCGACCCACTGCATGCCTCTACATCTACCTGCTCGAGGAACACCCGCAGCATCGACGGCACGAAGTGGAGTGTCGTGATCCCACTGCGTCGAATCAGCTCAACCAGGTAGGCACTGTCGCGGTGGCCCTCGGGGCGGGCAATGACCAGCCTTGCACCAGTCATCAATGGCCAGAAAAATTCCCATACCGAGACATCAAAACTGAATGGTGTTTTCTGCAGCACGCGATCATTCGCACACAGGCCGTACTGCTCCTGCATCCAAAGCAGCCGATTGCAGATGCCTCGGTGCTCGTTCATCGCACCTTTGGGCCTGCCGGTCGAGCCTGAAGTAAAGATTACATAGGCCAAATCTTCTGGCGTACCAATGTCGTCAAGATCCTCGCCTGATTCGTCGCGATAGGTCTTCCATGAGGTGTCAAGCAGGTGCGTGTCCCCAACGGCTGCTGGCAGCTGGTTTGCCAGGTGCGATTGCGTGAGCACCAGAGGCACGTGAGCATCCTCGAGGATGTGGGTCAGGCGCTGGGCCGGATAGGAAGGATCCAGGGGCACATAGGCACCTCCCGCTTTCAGCACCGCCAGCAGCGCCAGCACCATCTCAAGGGAGCGCTCGGCGAAAACGCCGACAAGAATGTTCCGTCCCACTCCTGTATGGCGTAGGAATCGAGCCAGCTGATTGGCTCTGTGGTTCAGTTCCGCATAAGTGAGTTCTTGCCCCTCGAACTCGAGGGCGACGGAATCGGGTGCCTGCGCCGCTTGCCTTTCAATCAGGCGGTGCAGCCGCGCTATATCACCGTAATCTCGGGCCGTGTCATTCCATTCCACCAGCAGCTGCTGACGCTCCGCGTCGGGCAATACGTTCAGGCTGCGCAACGTGCTTGTCGGTGAGGTTTCCAGGGCAACAACGAGCTGCTCCAGTGCCGTGTGCATGTAGTTGCAGATGCGTCGCGGGTCTATCGGCGATTGGGCCTGTGCTTCCAGCATGAAGCCGTCGCCCAGATCATCCACTGAAAGCTCGAGAGGAAAGTTGGTGCGCTCCTCAAACTTCAGCAATTCAAGCCCCATACGGCTTACCGCCGTTGCCATGGCATGATTTGACCTCTCAGGTATTTCGCCCCTGATTTGGAGATGGCGGAAGTTGAGGAGCGCGCTAAACAGTGGCCCGGTCGTCGCCACCGCGCTGCAGCCCTGGGCCAGAGCAAGGGATGCGTGCTCGTGGCCAAGTAGCTGCGCCATGCGGGTGTGGGTTTGGCGGATACCATCCGTAACGCTGGTATCGCCCAACCGGAGGCGTAGCGGCAATGTGTTGATGAATGGGCCCAGCACCCGCTCAGCACCTTGCCCGGCGTGCATGCGCCCAATCAGCACCGTGCCGAACACCACATCGTCTCGACCGGAACATTGTGACAGGACCTTTGCCCACGCGAGATGGAACAGACTCGCAGCGCTTGCCCCGTGCTTATGAGCCAGGTCTCGCAACCGGTTCACCAGGTTGGAATCCACCAAAGAACGCGCTTCTTTAATCTCCGACGCATTGTTCCGCAAATCAGTGAGACCAAATGGCAAGGTGGGCTCATCCACATCGCAGAGCATGTTGCGGAAGAATGCCTCGTGCTCTTCTGCAGGGGTTCCCAGCCTTATCTGAGCGACAAAGTTACGGAATGGCAGAGGAGGGGGCAACCGGTGTGCCTGACCTTGCAAGCACTGATAAATTTCCTCACTGATCAATTCATCGGTGGTGTGGTCCTCTAATAGGTGATGGTGAATCCGCAGCATCACCCACCGTGCATTTGCTGCGTCGTGGGCAATAAAGATGCGGATTATTGGTGCCTGCCGCACATCAAGCCGGTAATGACGCGGGTCAAAGCGCCTCTCTAGCTGCTCTGCGATATCGCCATTGGCCGGGTCCAGGCTGAGCGATTCCACGATGAGCGGCGCGTGGCGGCACACCACCTGAACGGGCTCGGATAAACCCTCCCACAGAAAGACGGTGCGCAGAATGTCGTGGCGATCTATTACCAGCTGCAGCGCCTGAAGGTAGCGATCGAGCAGTTCGGGGCTGTTAGAGCCAAAAACAGTCGTCACCAGGTAGGGATCTCCTTCGCTGGCCATTCGATGATGGAACAGCATCCCTTCCTGCAGCGGTGTCAATGGATAGATGTCCTGAACGTTGGCCGCCCCGCGAGGTACGGCAGCCACCACCCATTCGATCTCTTCGGTGGTCAATTGAACCAGCGGCAGCATGTCAGGGCTGATGATCCGACAATCTGGCGGAATCAGATTGGGCGGCACTTCAATCTCGCGACTGTCCTCAGCCGCCGCAGCGGCCACCGCCGCAATCGTGGGCGCGAGAAAAAAGCTACTTCCGTCGGCGTGAAGTCCTGCCTGACGCATGCGCTGGATCACGCTGATTACCAGCAGCGAATGGCCACCCAACTCAAAGAAGTTGTCCTGGATACCAACGCGTTTGAGCCCGAGAACCTCGGCCCAAATGGCGGCCAGGGTCTGCTCGGTAGGCGTGCGAGGCGCAACATAGGCGGCCTCCGGGGACACGCGGTCGGGCGCCGGCAATGCCTGACGGTCAATTTTTCCATTTTCGGTAAGGGGCAACCCTCCAAGGCTGACGAAATATGCGGGAACCATGTATTCCGGCAGGTCGGCGCGAAGTCGATGGCGCAACTGGTCCACCAGATCGGCCGGCGGATGGGCGGCAACAATATAGGCCACCAAGCGCTGGTCCCCGGGAGCGTCCTCGCGCGCGAGGACCACGACCTCGGTGATAGCCGGGTGCGTTGCGATAACCGATTCGATCTCGCCCAACTCGATACGAAAACCTCGAATCTTCACCTGGTGATCAATACGTCCAAGGTATTCAATGTCTCCGTTTTCGAGACGGCGCGCCAAATCACCGGTACGGTAAAGCCGCGCCCCGTTCACGGGAGAGAATGGGTCGGGAATGAAGCGCTCCGCAGTCAACTCGGCGCGATTAAGGTAACCACGCGCCACACCAGCGCCCCCGACGTATATCTCGCCGGGTTCTCCGACCGGCGCGGGCTCTCCGCGGGGCTCGAGAATATAGAGCTGCAGGTCGGGGATCGGCACACCGATGACGCTGCCTTGGCCAGAGCGTAAGTCGGCCAAGCGGATCGGTCTGTAGGTGACATGTACCGTGGTCTCGGTAATGCCGTACATGTTCACGAGCAGCGGCCGTTCGTCACCGTAGCGTTCAAACCAGGGCTGCAGGCTCTGTAATTCGAGCGCCTCGCCGCCGAAGATTACATAGCGCAGGGCAATATCGGCTTTAGGTTGAGCCAGCTCTGCCTGGATCAACTGCCGGAACGCTGAAGGGGTCTGATTAAGCACCGTTACCCCTTCGCGCACAAGCAATTCCCTGAAATCTTCTGGAGAGCGACTGATCCAGTGTGGCACTACTACAACGCGCCCCCCGTAGAGCAGCGCTCCCCATAACTCCCACACCGAGAAATCAAAAGCATAGGAATGAAACAACGTCCATATGTCTTGCTCGCCGAAGTGGTACCAGTTCTCGGTAGCGTCGAAGAGCCGGGTCACGTTGTAATGAGTAATCAGGGCGCCTTTGGGCTTGCCGGTTGAACCAGAGGTGTAGATCACATAGGCAAGACTTTGGGCTGTCGCTACCGGAGCCGGATTGTTGTCCGGTCCCGACTGTAGTTCGCCCAATAGAACCCGCTCCACGGGGTTGCCTTCGAGGTTCGCAATCAGGCTCTCTTGCGTAACCACTACCTGCACGGCCGAGTCCTCGAGCATGAACGCAACGCGATCTCGGGGGTAGACCGGATCCAGCGGCAGGTAGGCGGCCCCGGCCTTGAGAATACCGATGATCCCCACCACCAAATCAATACCGCGCTCGACGTGCAGGCCGATCAGTTGATTCGGAAACACGCCGCGTTCACGCAGGCGGTGCGCAAGCCAGTTGGCGCGGTGGTTGAGCTGTGCATAGCTGAGCGACTCGTCCTCGCAGACCAGCGCAACGGCTTCCGGCGTGCGCTCAACCTGTTGCTCAAAACGCTCATGCAAGCACGATCCGAATTCCACCAGTTGCTGCGTTCGCGCGCTTTCAATGAGTTGGAGTTTATTTGCAGATGCGCGCATTCCAGTGGTCCCGTGATGCCCATACCTTGTTTAATCGAGCTGCAGAGGCATCACGCCCAGAATGATGTGACGCCATCAAAATTGTTAATTACATATCTTCAGCAGTTGTACTTGACCATCAATGGATATTAATCGTAGTTATAAATACCCAGCCGCCCACACCTTAACTTCATCCAAGAGCCGGCGGCGCAAAAAAGCCCGGCGTGTTACGCCGGGCTCGTAGGGGGCAGCGGGCGATTTTTCAGAGGCGATGACGATGAAATATAAACCAGATTACAAACCACGCTGAAGCCGCCAATAGCCAGAGCAGCGGATAGGCGACGTAGCGCGGCCACGGCGCAATTTTCATTGCGCGTTCCTCCTTCATGCGGCGGGGTCGCATTCTCACAGTACGATATGGCTGGTGCGTAGTGCGCATCTCAATATACTGACCAATAGCCAGCGGATGTGTGCCTCTGGACATAATGACTATCAACCGTCGCTTTCATACGACGCGCTTCACGAAGCCGTTGGCCGAGAGCCAGCTTACGTAGCCCTTCGCCTTCTTAGGGTCGATGTCGTGTTTCTTCTTTAGCAGTGCGCCGATCTGTTCGATGGTGGCGCCGGCAGCTAGGATCACGCCGGTGCAGTGGGCGCGCACGCCGCTCTCAAACTGTTTCACAACTTTGTACACGCTGACGGCCCGCTCGGTGGCGGTCGGCGTTATACAATCGCGCACCGAGTATCATCGGCGCCGCCCTGGTACAGCTGGGGCACCCTAACATCGCGCGTGCCTTTGAGGGTATTACGCTCGCCGACACGGGGCGCTGCGTCGTAGTCAACTACCGCATAGGCATCAAGCTATGAAAGTAGGGATAATGGTGATGGTCCTGCATAACATAATGGGCGTGCCGGAAACTTCGGTCTATGTTGGCGTCTATTCGACAGCCGAAGTCTGCCAACACAACCTACAGATTTTCAGTGCCGCCGAGCCCACTGTGGAGTTGCACTGTAGTGAACAACCCGTTCTAACCTGGTAGGTTGATTATTGAGAAATGGAGGCCGGCTCGATGCCATCGTTGTAATGGTCGAGAACGTACCCTACGCGCTCTGCCATTTTTTGAAGTAGGTCGAAGAATAAATCTACGCGTCTCGCCGCCCAGGCTTCGGCGGCCAGTGTTGCGGCAGGCGCGGGGTTGCCCGGTCGAATGCCCCCGCGATTCTGCCGGGCGTTATTCCCAACTTACGGGCAGCGGCCCTAAAGCTTTCCTATCAAGACGCCCTTAGGTCCGCCGGTTTTGAAGGCTGTGACGACGGTGTAGATAATGCTACCCTGGCCGTCCGTGCGTTCTTCAAGAATGGCGATACCGTTGGCGTGCCGCCAGATCACGGCCCTATCCACTTGGCTTCCGATACCGCCTTCGTAATGTATTGACGAGCCCACGACAAGAATAGTCGCAACGAAAGTGGCAACTTGAAGTTCCGCCTCTTTGGGGTCTACCTCAGCTGAAAAGTGTTCTTGCCAGATATGCTGAAATCCGTACCCATTATTCGGGCCTCGATGCTTCCCTTCTCGTAGGTAGATCGGGCCGCCGGCGAATGCTTTACCTCGTGGTTTCAGTGCTGGGAAATCTGCGAACTTTGGTGTGCCAGTGACTGGACTATTGATTGGCCTGTTAGGGTTCGACGGTCTTCGAAGTTCCGGGGTGCCGACGACTAGCTTGTATTTCTTCGTCACCGTCCCCCGCCCCGAAAAACAGAACGGCCCCGCATAGGGGGCCGTAGAGTGTTGGGTAAGGTAGTCGCAACCTCTCCTTAGCTTTAAGGTTCGGAGATTCAGTGTGTCGCCACACTGCCGCTACCACAGCGTACCGGCTAGCTGCTGCCCAGTAGTGTGAAGGCCAATTCCGGTGATGCCCTCACCTAATGCTCTTGCAGTAACCAACGCCGCGAAGTGTAGCAAAAACTGACGCCCCCGTCAGCCAAGCCGCTCCGTGCAGGGTAGGGCGCCGGCCCGGCATTTGGTGCGCCGCAACAGCGGCTGCGCGCGCGCGGGTGCCAGGGCGGTTACCCGGCCAAGGTGCACCAAGGGCGGGTAAACCGTGCAACGGTTTATAGCGCCAGCGGGGTGGCCAGGGCGGCGCGTTTGGGGTTGCCGTGGCACCGTACCGGGCAACCGGTGGCCGGTACCCGGCCCGGTGCCGTACCTAGGGGCAGGGTGGGCCTACGCCGCCAGCTGGCCTACCCGGCGGCGCATGGCGGGCACCGTAAGCTGGGCACTAAGCGCGCCCCCGCTACCAATTGCAATATGGGCGTTGGCGATGCTATCGGCTGCGACTTCACATCGAATGCTTGACGAACAGCGTCTAACCGCTCTCTAACGCCCCGACGGAGGCGAGCCGCATCGAGGAGCAATCGGCCAGAAGGCAAGCTGATCCTCCTGCTGCTCGCTGTTCCCGGCTAATGCTCATGTCGGTTCCTTTCGTACTCCTAAGCGGTGCGTCGTCCGCTCAGCAGGACCAGTCGGCATTTGTGGCGCCGTGCAACGTCCGCGATCGAGCGACGCAGCAGGAACCGGTTCTGCAAACCGGTGGATCTGACCAGTGTCGCATATGTGCATTGACCGGTGTTTATAGCATCTCCGGTGTGCTGCGCCGATCGAAAAGACTCTCAAGTTGCAGTCTTAATTGCACTCAGGGCCGAATTCCAGCGCCGGCAGCTGTGATGATCGCGTTTATGCTTGGTGCTCCCAGGTGAGCGGGCGCTCTGACGATGCCTTCACCGACGAGCGCGGCGTACTAAGGCGATACAGCGCGCCGCAAAGCCGCTAACTTTGCGGCCAACTCGCCGCGCATCCTTGCAACCCCTTCGCTGCTACCTGGCGCCTTTTCGGTGAACCATCCGCGAAGCTCCGCAGTAAGCTCGAGTGCCAGCTGTGCTGCATCGGATTTCGGTGGCGCTCGCGCGCTGATCTGCTTTACGAGCCGCTCCGCCTCGTTTGCGGCCGTGGGGTCGGCGGCCTGTGGGCCGAGATTGATGAACTTGCGTAACTGCTCACTCAACGATTGTATCGATTCCGGCTGATTCATGGTCGTCGTCCCTATTCAATATGAAACGGCTGCGCTGCTCTCATTCATCATGCATCCGGCGGCGCTGTCAGCATATTGGCGCCGTGGATTTTGTCCGCAAGAGCGCGGGCATCGTTAATTAATATTTGTGCTTGCCCGAGGTACTCATGGCATTCCGTAAGCAGCGGTCGGCCGTCGATTTGAAAGTCCTGGTAGTGAGGCTCTATAGCTGATGCTCTAGGCATTAAGGGAAGTTGCGGATTGTCGATGTGAGGAGTCTCCGACAGGGGAATGGGCTTGGCCGGGCCACCGATGTATGTCACACCGAAGCGCCCGCTGATCGTGAGCTTAACGTCCGCATATCCGCGCCGGTGCTGGCTGGTGTGCCGCGTGCGACTCAGCGGAAGATCGCGAAAGGTCCTGTAGCCCGTAAACTGATGCCGAAAGGCGCGGCGTCGAGCTCGCTCCTCGGCCGGGAGTTGCTGAGCCCACCGCAGCATGCGGTAGTCTCGATCTGTGCCAAAGCAGCATTGAATAATCTCCGGGATGCTTCGGGCCGCTGCAAGGAAGGCGTCGAAGTGGGGATAGATTGAGCGCTGCCAGCCGGTGTCCACCATGGCCCCGGACGCGATGATTGCGGCATAGTCCCCGGTCATCTCAGGGGGCTCAAGCGCTCGCTGCATCTTGGCGACGTGGAAATGCGCGTACTCGAGCTTGAGTTGCGCACCGGCCCATAGTTCATCATGCATCGACCGAGCCTCGTTTATTGAATGGAAAAGCAGCCCCATGCGTAGTGGCTCCATTTGCCGCGTCGTATGACTATCATAAGACGAAGGCCGGCCAATCGCGTTCGGTCGCGGGGTTCCGGGGAATCAATACAGCGCCCATTTGTGCATATGTTCCGAAGTTCCCAGAAAGAGCCGCACCGATCTCAAGCGGGTCCTCGTGGTCGCGATGCTGAAATGCGTCGACGCCCGCTGGCGACGGACACGACGCTACTTAAATAGGTCGTGCGTCTCGATGTGTTGCGCGGCCGTGACTAGTCGAAAGCGAGGATGATGGCCGCAGCCGTGGCAAGGCGGAAATCGCTTACCGTAAATACATGTGACTTCGTGCGGCTGAGCGTGCCGATGGTCGTGGATTACCCGGTAAATTCCTGATTTTGGGACGACATCGCCAGGCTCGAATACATCGCCTACATTTACCTCGGCCATGTTTCCTCTGTCGGCTCATGCGCAGGCCGATATGGCGAAGTCAATATAACTGGCGTAACGGGGTTGTCACCTGTCAAATATGACAGGGGTATTGCATGGCGATCAGTTGATGGCCTGCATCGCTGCAACGTTTCTGGCTCGCGCCCCATGCGCCTGCCGAGCACGACGAGCCGCACTGATCCGAACTTGGAGCCATCGCACGTCCTAACCTCACAGCACAGGAGAATCCGACCATGACGATCGATTGGACTGACAAGACTGCTGTCGTGACCGGAGGCAGCTCCGGCATCGGTCAGGCATTCGCGTCAGCGTTGACCGCCTCCGGCGCCAAGGTGGGCATAACAGGACGAGACCCCGGAAGATTGCGCGAGGCGGAGGCGCGGCGCGGCGCCGCCTGGTCGCTCGCCGGCAACCTGGCGCACCTGGATGACAGACAAGCGCTCGTCGCGAAGGTCTACTCGACTTGGCCGCGCCTAGATCTCCTCATCAACAATGCCGGCATCATGTTGCAACCCAACCTGCTCGATGGAGGCGAGAGCCTGGGCAGGCTCGAGGAGGAGATCCTCACCAACTTAGTCGCGCCGATCGACCTTTCGGTGAAACTCCTGCCGCTGTTGAGGGCGAGCAGTGCCGCCGCCGTCGTCATGGTCTCCTCCGGATACGCCCTCGCCCCGGCGGATCGGGCACCGACCTACTCGGCTAGCAAGGCCGGACTGCACTCGTTCACCAAGAGCTTTCGGCGGATCGCCGCGAGCGTCGGAGTGCATGTCCTAGAGCTGTTGCCCCCGCTGGTGGATACTCCTGCGACATCCGCGACCTCTGGAAAGAAGCTGTCGGCCGAAGAGGTGGTACGCCTCACGCTCGCCGGCCTCGACAGGCGCCGAGACGAGATTCTACCTGGGCAGGTGCGCATGCTGCCGACACTGCTCCGCTGGCTGCCTGCCACGGCCGAAAAAATGGTTGCGCGGAGATGATCGGGCGCACGATATACGACAGGTTCATATGAGACCATCATGAGGAAGTACGGGGCGCGAGACGTTGACCCAAGGCCGCGAAAGATAGGTAACCCAGATGACTAGGAACGAACGGATTGAGTGAGGGATCGCTTCATAGGACGCTCTGTGTGACGTATAAGACGGCCTGGCGCATGGCGCATCGAATCCGTGAGGCTATGCTGCAACAGAATCCTCACCTGGTGCCAACGGCGCTGTGGTTGCAG
>ODAK010006162.1_pt1 | contig 12122 bp, 14 predicted proteins | sample 1539591 | NCBI WGS metagenome assembly ODAK01 (sample SAMEA3539303, study PRJEB22396) | soil metagenome | biome: tundra; feature: field; material: soil | place: USA | collected 2010-05 | depth 0.15 m | reverse complement strand
CTGTAGCAGTCGCCCGATGTTCGGGTGATGGTGTGCCTGGACTCGCCGCAGCGAGCCGGCGTGCAGAAACCTCACTAGCGGTCCTCCTTCCGTTCCATCTCGGGGTAATGGAGCAAGTACTTGCGCGCCTGGGTGATTTGGTCCGCGCGAATGGGGGTCTCTCTCCCTTCGTTTGACGAACCCTCGCCCCGGATCGTCCAGTACCAAATGTGCCCGTGCTCCTCTACGCGCTCGGTGATGCACCGCCAACTCCCCGACTTCGTTTTGATGTCCACGCCGTAGCTCGGCCAGCCGTTCTCGCCAGCCTGCGCGCGCCAGGCGTCGATCGCCTCGGCCGTCGGCTCCATCGGAGCGCCGCTGATGTCGGTGTCGGGAGTGCTCATCCCTCCGTCCTCATGATCAGTGCGCGCGTCGCCGCCTCGAGCCGGGCCTGCAGCTCGCCGGCCGTCCAGTCCCGGTCGGGCTCGTCGAAGTAGTGCGCGTCCAGGTGATCGAGTGCGAGGCGCAGCGTCTCTGTGACCTGGGGGGTGAGCTTTTCGTCGCGCTCGATCAGATGGCTGATCGCGGGCGCGGCACCGGCCGGGAAGCGGAAAGCATCGCGGTCACGTTCGATCATCAGCTCGAGAGAGCGCGCGGTCTTTCGATCTAGCTCGGGGGAGTTCATTGGGATCCTTTCGTGGTGGTGGTCTTCGGGTGCTGCGGGGCCATGCGGCGCGACCCTTGAGCGTGCGTGCGCCTGACACTCAGGTGGTCTCGCGCCACCACTTGGCGGTCCGGCGCGGACGCGCGATCGTGGTGCCGTTCCCGTCAAGCAGGCGCACCGCGACGGGTCCGAGTTGGATCTGGGCGACGGTGGCGAATTGGTGATTGCGCGAGCGCGCTACGCGGTCGCCGGGCTTAATCTCCTCGGCGGTGATCCTTTCGTGGGTCATGGCTTCCTCGCTTCCGGGTTGGTGAATAGGTCGCCGTCGAACGGGTCGACGGCGGGTGGAGGTGGCGGCGCAGGCCGCGCGGGACGTTGCGTTCTCAGCGGCGGCGCGGTGGCCGCCGCTTTAGTGGAGCGCTGCGGGTGAGGACGGTGAGGGTGTGGTCGCTATTGCGGCCGGTTGTCCCAGTTCTCCACGACGTCGTGGAGAAGGCCCTCAGGCGGGTAGCTCTCTATCCACCGATCAACTTCGCCCTCGAAGGCGTCCTGGGTGCGCTCGATCCGCGGCCCACCCGCCGTCTCGTCGGAGATATTGATGACCTCCTGGGGACTTCCGGGCGGGCAGCTGACCTCGATGTAGATGCCGCCTGTCCAGTCGAAGCGAAGGATCTTCCCGAGGACGTCCCGCTCACATGTCCAGCTGTCGGGTTCGTTGTCCATCTCGTAGTCGCCGGCTGTGCTTGGCGGCGCCTCGCTGCCCAGCACGAGCCGCAGTTCCTCGGCGGCCGTGGCGGCGTCTGCCTTGGTGTGCGCGCAGTCGATCGCCAGGTCCCCGAGGTGCACCTGCCAGTGGTAGTGGGTCGGGTCGGCGTCTGGCGTCCCGGATACCTGCCGGACCGTCACGCCTTGCGCGATGCCGTCCGTCAGGGCCCCGCGTGCCTCGTCGAAGCTGTCGAACTGCTGAAAGTCACCGACGGCGTTGACGGCCGCCTCGGCGGTGACGTAACGCAGCGAGTGCATCCGTGGCGAGCGGCTGTCGAACTGCTCCGAGCTGACGAAGAACCGTCCGTGGACGATCGGCTGATCTTCCGGCACGATGCCGTCGAAGAAGCGCAGAGTGTCCTTGTCGAACCAATGCTGGCCGGCGGCCTTGTTCGCCGCTCGGATCTCCGCGATCGAGCCGTACAGCTTCGGTGTGCTTTGTGTCTCGCTCATGAGGTGCGCCCCTGATCGTACCCGCGACCGCGGGCTATGCCTTCGGCGACCGAGAGATCCTTGGCGGGGTCGCCGGACCCAACGTTGATGCACTTCTCGTAGGCTTCGCCAGCGCGGCTGCGCAAGCTCTCGATGCTGCCGAGCAGCTTCGGATCGCCCATCTGCCGGTAGTTGCGCATGCGGCGCTGGCCGCCGTTAGCGGACGCAGCCGGGTGCGTCGGTCCGGCGCTCCGTCGCCGGGTGGTTCCGGCGTGTGCGGCGATGTCGGGGGAGGGCTTGTCCGCCGGCGAGCGGAAACGCCGGTAGTTGGGGTGGCGAAGCGCGCCGCTCTCCTGGACTCCCCAATGGATGAGCTCGACGACCAGGCCGACGAAGCGCTGCGGATGCTCGTGCAGTTCTCGGCGCAGCTGGTCGTCCATGCCGGCCGCGCGGCCCTCGTAGACCCGTCCGTCCGGATGCTCTACGCGGAAGCAGATTCCTCCGGCGGCCCAAGCCTTCGGCTTTCCGTCGATCAGCGGCGCGTACTTGCTGCCCGGCTCCGCTGGGTAGGCGCCGGTGCAGATCGCCTCGATCTCCTCTTCGGGCTTGATCTTGCCCCAGCCGTGGCGGCGTCCTCCGCAGATGTAGCTGCTGTTGACGTCCTTGACGACCACGCCCTCGAAGCCTTCGGCGACGAGCTCCTCGAGACCGTCCTCGCTGGCTTGGTGGATCGGGCTGTGCATGAGCACGTCGTCGGGCCCGAGTCCAGGTAGCAGCTCGAGGAGGCGTTGCTTGCGCTCGAACAGTGGGTGGTGGCGAAGATCCTCCCCTGCGATTTGCAGCACGTCGAAGATGACGTAGGTCAGTGGCGGGTCCTCCTTGGTCGGCTTGTGTTGGTAGCCGCCGCGAGTCGTCGAGAGGATCGTCTGCGTGCGGTTCCATTGCCGCGCGCCGGAGCGCAGGTCCACGATCTCTCCGTCGATGATTGTCTCTGCAGGAACGATCTCCTTCACGGCCCTGCAGATGTAGGGAACCTGTGTGATCGGGTTGCCGGTGCGGGTTTCCAGGCGCACTCCGTCGATGGTGGAGGTCATGACTCGCCACCCGTCGAACTTGGGCTCCATCAGCCACTGTGGTCCGGTTGGGGTGGTGGCCATCCTCGCTGCGAGCATCGGTTCGCGTATCAAGGTGTTCTCCTTTGGCCCCTGTGAGGGGCGGTCGGTTTCTGTGGCGCTGAGTGGCTCAGCGCGCTGCGGCGTGCGGCCGGGACGTGACGGCGCTGATCGGCGTCGCCTCGCCCGGTCCGCGGGTGCGTCTGGGTTAGGCGGCTGAGGCCGCCGGCACCTTGCCGTTCTTCGCCGCCGCCTTCTTGGCCTTGGCTGCGGGTGTTCCCTTGGCTGCGGCTTGGAGCGCGGCCATGAGGTCCGGTACGACCTCGGGCTTGGCGGCCGGCTGCTGTGTCGGGATCTGCTTGCCGTTGCGTGCTGCCTCGATCGCCTCCCGGCGGACCGCGACGGCGCTGTCCTCAGCTGAGGTGAAGTCGAAGTCGCTTGAGAGCCCTTCTATGAGTTGAATGGCGACGTCGACTTCGGGGTCGGCGACCTCATCGACGCTGATCAGGCATGTCTCGTCTGGCTCGCGGATCTCGGACTCGTACATCAGGACGTTCAGGACGAGCGCCCCGTTGACCGGGTAGATCGCGACGAGTTGCTCTCGCCCGCGCGGAGCCCAGCGGCCGATCGCGACCTTTTCTGTCCGTTCGAGCGCGGCGAAGAACACGGAGAGCACGCCCGCCGAGCCCTTTACTTTTTTATCGGGGCGGATGTAGTACAGCCCGGCGCTGCGCTCCAGCGGTGCATCGGACGCGTCGAGTACCGCCGCAAGCGCGATCGTGTCGGATGTTCCCGCCTTCGCGATCGCAGCGAGTGCGTCATCGCCGAGCACCACGTACTTGTCGCTGCCGGTCGCGACGCCTTTGACAGCCTCGGCCGTGTTGTCCGTTTCTCCGCTTTTTCGCTTCTCCTCGGTTATGCGGTGGCGCCCACCCTCACAGACGGTTTGTCTTGTGAATGGTTTTTGGTGACAGGCGCAGAGCTCCCGAAGCTCCTCCTTCCCGCGATAGGTCTCCGAGCCCTTGCAGATTGCTACCTGGGCCTGGAGTAGTGAATTGATTTGGAGCGCACCGCTCCACATGCTTCGCAGGGCCATGTGGCCCTCCTTTCACTTATGGGTACCACGCCGGGCGGACCCGGCATGGGAAGGGATGGATGTGTCAAGGCCCTCCGCTTTGGCTGTGCGTCGCGGAGAGCGGGGGGAGCGGGCGGCTACGCCACCAGGCTCAGCGGAGCCGGTGCCTCCTCGCTGCGCAGGCGGCTGACCTCTTCCTCCTTGCTGCCGGCAATCCGCAGCGGATTTCCGACGATGATCCCCGCCGTCTCCTTCAGAGCTTCGCCCGTGTGGTTGAGAACCACGATGATCGCGCCGGCGGTTGTCTCGGGGTCAGGATCGTCGTCCTCCAGTGTGAAAAGTAGCGTCGCGTTGACCGCATATCTCCTGGGCATTACGTAGTCCTTTCTTCCTGGCTTGGCTTCTTCAGGCGCGCTGGAGCCACCAGACACGCGACGCGGGCATATAGCCCGCGTTTCGCCGAGCGCTGTAACGCGCGGGTCTTTTCTCCTTTTGTTGGGGCCGGGCTAGGCCGCGAATAGGGACGTCTGCTCGCCTGGCTCGACCTCGGTGTCCCACGCGTCGTTGACTGAGCCGGCCTTCACCGCTGCGCGGGTCGGCAGCGCGATCACGTTGCCTGCCCGCCGCGGGATCGCGGCAAACGGCCCTTCGGCGCGCATCCAGATCGCCTCGATCTCGCTCGCCGAGACCTCGTCGCCGCTTGTATGGACGCCGGCCTCGCGCATCTCGGCCAGGGCTTCGTTCCAGTCGAGCTCCGGTTCGGGAGCCTCGATCAGCTCTCCGTCCAGTGCGAGGTCGGACGCGGCGCCCTTGTCGTTGACGAGTTGCTTCTTGCGTTCGCCGATCAGTTCGCGCGTGTAGACGGTGTAGACGTTGATCGGCTCGGGTGAGGTGAGCCGCCAGGCGCGGTCGACGTACTGCTTGAACGCGAGGTGGGTCCATGGCGGGCCGTGGATGATCACGACGCTGACCTCCGGCAGGTTGTGGCCGAACTTCACGGCCATGACCCCGGTGCACAGCACCTGCGCGCTGCCCTCGCGGAACTCTTTGAGCGCGGCGGCTCGCTTCTGCGGGCTCATCGTCGTGGCCTTCCCGTCGCGCTGTTCGGTGATGTGCACCGCGCGTGCGCTGCGTTCGTTGAGCCGTGCGGCCAGCCACGGCCCGGTCTCCACCAGCGAGGAGCCGATCATCACCTTCTGGCCTTTGCGCACATGCTTGAGCGCAAGCTCGAGCACCTTCAGCGTCGCCGGCGTCCAGTTGTTCGAGGCCACCCCCCACCACGCATGGTCGGGGTCAGCCTCGGGCATCGTGGCGACGTAGTCGAGCTTCGGCAACATGCCGCAGCCCGCCGCGAAGCGCTCGACGGTCCCTGCCAGCACGAGCGGCGAGTCGGGGTGCGTCGCGGTGAACCAGCGGGGGAAGTCCGCCATCACCTGTTCGTGGTGGCGTAGCTGCTCGATTCCGGCCGGTACGGCGATCGGCTGCAGGAAGCGCGGCACGATGTCCTCGCCGCAGTCTTCCTTTCGCCTGCGCACCATGTTCGTGCTGAACAGCCGCCAGATCAGCGAGAGGTTCGTGACCTCCGGCAGGATCTTGGTGCGCTTGCGCACGTCCTCCTCACCCAGCGCAGGGTCGCCGTAGATGTGTTCCAGCACACAGAACATGCGCTCGAACTGGCGCTTGTCGTGCAGCGAGAACGGAAAGCGCGCCGAGGCGTTGCCGCAGCACCACCACATCCCGTAGAAGCACGAGTTGATGAAGTTGCTGACAAGCGTTCCGGTCGCACCGAGCGGGTGACGGCAGCGCAGTCCGCGGACGCCCTTGCCGCGCAGCGAGTCGTTGCCCTGCATCTCGGTCAGCTCATCCACGCAGATGATCCCCCGCCGGAAGGTCACTCCGAGCAGCGACCCGATCGAGCGGACCTTGCGGCGCTTGTGGACGTAGCCGCAGCTTTTGCATACGGTCCCGTTCCACACCGCCTCGCCGTGGCCGTGGCACTCCGGGCAGAACAGATCGGAGCTGAGCATCCGCCGCGGGACCGGGTCGCCCTTCTCGTCGAACGTGGGACGCTTGAAGCGCTGCTCACCGGGTGGCAAGAACCACCGCGTCGGCAGCGGCTCATCGCGGCGTCCGACGATCGCGAGCGCCTCGTAATAGGTGGCATACCAGCCGCTTCCACCACGGCGAACATGGCGATCCGCGGCCTTGGCGGCAGCGGGTGAGCGGATCAGCTCGACTGTGCGCCCGAAGAAGCGCATCGTCTCGTCCTTGAACTGCCCGAGGAGGTCTTGGGGCATCACGAACAGGCACGCGTCCTGGCAGCCCCAGTAGCGCACGCACGCCAGCGCCCAGCTGAGCTGGCCGAGCGTCTTGCCCAGCCCGGTGTCCCAGCCCAGCGGGCCGCTGCCCTTCGCCAACAGCCTGGCGAGGTCATCGACCTGGAACGGCTTGAAGGCGAACCCGCGCGGGGTCAGGTAGTCCGCCTCGATCGAGCGGATCACACCGACGGCGCGTTCGTACTCCTTGGGGAAGCGCGTCGCGATGTCGCCTGGGTCGGGGACCTCGAAGTGCTCGAGCAAGTACTCGATTCCTTGCTTGGTCTCGTCGAAGGTGCGGGCCCCGACGCACACCTCGAGCAGGCGGCGTTCGCGCAGCGTCTTGCGCACCGACTGCTCGCCGTGGCGGTCTTCGACGATTTTCTCCCCAGGTTCCTTGAGTACGTTCGTTCGCGTGCTCAGCGGGTAGCTCTCGCCGGCGAGATAGTCGAGCTCGGGATCGCTGGCGGTGCACTTGAGCGTTTCGAGGTCTTCGAGGAAGCCGAGGCGCATCTGCGGCTTGACCGGGTACAGCGGCGTGGCGTCGCGGACCGCCTGGGCGACTATCCGCTCAACCTGCTCCGGCAGCGCCGGGTCGAGCGTGAGCAGCCCGTCCTCTGCGGCGCTCGTGATCTGGCGCCACTCGCGCAGGTTCAAGGCGAAGTAGTGGATCGACTTTCCGTTGAGGTCCGCGGCCGTGCTCTCCATGCCCCTTTCAGCCAGTGCCACGCGCGCGAACGCCGATAGGTGACACCTCAGGCGCTGACCCTGGGCCGCCAGGTCGTAGCGGGCGCGGCGCGAGCGCGGGGAGGCCATGCGGCGCTTGTGCTCGGCCGCGACGGTACGGAACGCTTCGGTGAGCGGCGCGGAGTCGGCGAACCCGACCGGAAAGAAGCCGCGCTCCTCACGCGCGCTGCACACCTGGGCAGCGACCTCGACGAGTCCGCTTCGCGGCGCGCTGAGGCGAAGCCGAGGCGGGGTATCTCCTTTAGACGCGTCAGTCTTGGTGAAGAACGCGAGGAGCACGGAGAGCTCGACGCCCTCGAACAGATCCTCGCAGTCGATCACGCAGTACACGCCGGGGGCCTCCGGCGCTACCTCTCGCCAGAAGCGATCTCGCGCGGCGATCATCATGCCCTGGCCGCGGTGAGCGAGCAGCCCGTTCGCGTAGCGGTAGGTCTGCAGCATCGAGTTGACCTTCGTGCCGTCGCTGGCGGTCCAGGTGAGACCGAACGGCGGGTTGAGGACGACCGCGGGGAACTCGACGCCGAGCAGGCGCAACATCGGGTAGATGCGCTGCACGTCGCCGCTGATCGCGGTGTAGTCGGCGTGCTTGGTGTGGTCGCGGTCGATCTCGATCCCGTAGGGGCGATCAAACGCCGACAGCAGCGCGCCGTCGCCGGCCGTGGGGTCAAGCACCGGAAGCCGCTTGCCGTCGAGGACGGCGCAGGCGAGCTTGGAGGCCTCCGGCGGGGAGAAGTACTGCTGCAGGCCGGTCAGCGTTCCCTTGCCGGTGGAGCGAACAACGGACGCTGAGGAATCGAGCACCTCGTCGGAGATCGCGCCGCCCTCGAGGCGTGCGCGCTTCTCCCGCTTGGGTGGGGACTTTCGCGGGGTCGTCAAGCGACCCTCCTTTCTGGAGGCTGATGTGAACGACAAAAGGCCCGGGGCGATCGTCGGGGCGGGCCTCTGTGGTGTGGAACTTCCGGGGTTGCTGCGGGTCGCTGCTAGACGGTCGCGATGTCCCTGCAGGCCATCACGTGCTTCTCTTCGTGCTCCTGCCGGGCCGCGTCGGCTCCGTGCTCCGCTACTTCGTTTGCCTGACTGCGTACATACTCGAGATCCCCGAGGAACCCGTAGCAAGAGTCGATGTGCTCCCCGTCGGGGTCGGTGACGCAGTAGCTGTAGACCTCGCCACGCAGATACTGGGCGTAGATTTGAACTTCTACTCGTAGCGCCTTCTCGATCTCCTCGCGACCGGCGTCCTGCAACCCGCACTCTTTGCGTGTCTCGGTGGTGTCGAAGATCACCCCGACTTGGCCGCTGTCCCAGCCTCCCGGGTCGTGGGGATGAGCGCCGTCGCCGACGTACATAGAGATGCCTGAGTGGTCGATTAGGCCGAGCGGCAGGATCACATGCGCCCCGCGCTCCCGCGTGAGATATGCGGGGAGTGACAATTCGATTTCGCCGCTGCCCTGGCAACGGGTGCAGTCGCAAATCTCGACCATCAACGTATCTCGGGGATTGTGTTCCTCATGTGAGGGCTTGTTTGCTGAGCGCTCGATGATGCGCGACATCTCGCCTTTCATCGAGTCGAAGGTGCCGGCGCCCACGGCCACCCATCCGTAGCTATGCCGGCGCCATAGCCTGGCGCGAGCGGTGTTTTCACCAGTGCCCGCACAGGCCGGGCAAGTGACTGACGTGGTGAAGTCATCGCCTCTGACCTGTTCGTCGCCCAGGGTGTAGCGGGGGTGGCCGCATAGCATCACGCCCAGGTTGCAGTCGCAGTCGCGTGGGTTGGCGTGCTCGGGCACCGAGTCGTAGTCGATCTCGACGGTCATTCCTGCGTGCTGATACTTCTCGACATTCGCCATGATATTTCTCCTTAACCTGCGCGCAGAGGCATGGGTAGTGGTTACATTCGTCGGATTTAGATGGCGAGTTCCTCAGCACGTATTGCCGCCCGCGAAGCCCGGATCGTCTCACCGTGGTGCTCGACTAACCCGTCAGCCTTTAGTCTTTCGACGCAGATGAATACGAGGCAAGCTGGTCTGCCGAGCTCGCGTTGTAGGTCCTCGAGCCGCCACGGGTGATCCTCGGCGAGGAGCAGGTTGAAGATGGCCTGTTCGATTGGCTGGGTCTGTGCTGACGGCACTGAGCCGCAACGCTTGTCTTGCATGGGAGATGGTCCTCCTGTGTACGGTCCCGGCGTGTGACCTGCACGGCCAAGTCACAGTTAGGGTGGTTGTCAGTAAATAAGAAGTGGCGCGCGATTTACCTCAAATAACTGTCACTTAAAGCAATCGATATCCGACTCCCCACACATTGATAATCCATCGCCGGTCACTGTCCGCCTCGAGCTTGCGACGCAGACGGCTGGCGTGACTATCGACGGTGCGTGTGGCTACGTGGCACTGATGTCCCCAGACCGAGCGCAGCAACTCACTCTTGCTGAACACACGGTCCGGAGCGCTGGCAAGCTGGACGAGCAACTCGTACTCAAGTCGGCGCAGCTCAACTGGGCGACCGTCGAGGCTGACCTTGCGGGAGGTCGTGTCGATCGCAAGCGGGCCGACCTGCAACACCGGTGAGCTTGCGCTGCGGGGCTGTACTCGGCGCAAGACCGCGCGCAGGCGAGCGCGCAGCTCGACGTATCGCGCCGGCCGCGCCAGGAAATCGTCGGCTCCCGTCTCAAATGCGCGGGCGAGGTCGAGATCCTCGGTACGCGGGCTCACGACCAGAACAGGCACCCCAGGATCCCACGGCGATGCCGGGGCCGCGACGTGGCGTATCTCTTCGAGCAGGTCCAGGTGCAATCGCGGCTGCTCGAGATCACCGAGTACCACAGCAGCCAAGGGGTGCTGTGTGGCCAACATGCGGGCATGGTTCGCGCTCTGGGCATGGATGGCTTGGTAGCCGTCCAGGTACAGATGACGCACAATCTCGCGCCCGAGGTCGGGGTCGGTGTCGACGACCAGAATGGCGTCCGGCAGGGCGAGAGCTGCTGGCTCGGAGGCCAAGGATAGGATGCTCATGAGTTTCTCTTTCCGTTGGCGGCGGCATTGGGCCACCGCGTGAAGTGGTCAGGGATGAGGCGTAGGCGCGCCGGGCGGCCGCCCAGCGCAGGTTTTCGGCGAGCGCCGCCTGGTTGGCGGTCGGTCGCCTCAGGCGGATGGGCCTTCGGCGCGCAACTTCACCAGCGCGCCTACCATCGACTCACTGCTGTCGAAAATCTCCACTGCCATGTCGGCTTCGCAGTAGTGCGCGATCGCGTGCTGTGGGTCTGCCGCGAGCGCCGGCCAGATTGCATAGGCCGTCTGCGGCCAGTGGCCGATGTCGCGCTGTGGCACCCAGCCGGAGTGGGTCAGGTCGGCTATCCACACGTACCCGTTTTCGTAACCTTTCCGCTCATCAACGCCGCAGAACCCGGCGTGGAATGTCGAGTGCTCTCGTGTCTGTGTTTTCCAGCCACCCTGCATTCCCGGCTGGCAGTAGGTGTCAATCAGTGCCTTCGGTGACAGCGGTCCCTGCGACGGCTTGCCGCCACCAGCGGCGAGCTTGGCGGCGAGTTCGTGGTAGCTGGTCATGGCTGCCCCTTGAAGTAGCCGGTAACGCGCTCGTCACGCGCCGCGTAAAGGGCCTGGAGCCTCCCGAGCGCGAGCGCGGTGAAACTGTGGAGCTGCGCGTCGGTGAAGCTCCATGCGCCTTCGCGGCGGACACAGAATGCTTCGGGCCCCTCGCCGTGGATCGTTTCTCCGAACAGGCCGGGCTCCTCGGTCCTGTTGGCCAGCAGGGCCCTGAACTCGCCGCCGTAGCGCTGGGCGAGTCGGTCGACCGCAGGGTAGTGGCCAACTGTGAGGGTCGCGAGCAGCTGAGTTCCTTTGGCGTCGCTGCTGACCTCCCACTCGTGGACGATGCTGCGCCCGGCACGGACGATCAGCGGCGCTGTCGGTAGCCTCTCTGTTGGGGTGATGCTGTCCTCGAGCCCGGCGCGCACGTCGCACTTCTCCTCGCGCTCATCGAACGCGATCAGCACGACGTCGCCATTGATCCATCCGTCGCTAGGGCTCACGATCTCGATTCGCCGCACGGGCTGCTCGGGGTCGGCGGGGATGAGTAGGGCGCTGACGGGTGGACCAGTGCCGTTGCGGACATGGTTGGGTACGGGCAATGTGCTCGTCATTCGTGCAGTCCTCTCTGTAATTCCGACCGGCAACGCCGAACGGGACTGATTTGTTGATCCCCCGCGACCGCGGGTTCGCGGCCGCACCCGGAAAACATGGGTGCGGCCGCCGTGGGAACGGGCGCGTGGGCTCAGAGCAGTCCGCTTGCGAGCAGCTCGTCGTGGAGGTCGCCCGGGTCGCTCACGATCAGTGCCTCGATCGCCCGAGGGACCCGTCCGCTGAGCACGCCGGCGCGCTCTCTCGTGATGCGGATCGCGCGGCGGTGTGTTTCGCGTGCCCGCCGGCCGGCGCTCGGCTTTGCGTCTGTGGCGGGCGCTCCGATGAGAGCTGCAGGCGCGATCGCGGCGCTGACGCCGTCGACGCGGGACAGTAGGCGCTGCATTTGGTCGGTCATCTGAACTGCCTTTCTGTTCGTGGATATGCCGCCTCGGCCACATGGCCGCGGACGGGGTGTGCTGGTGACGCCCGCCGATGGCGGTCGTCGTTCTGTGCGACGGCCTTCCGGCCGCCGTTCTGGTCCCGGCTGTGCCGGTTGGTCGATCCCCGCGACTGCGGGGTGAGCTGGCTGGCGCCGCGGTTCAGCTGAGCGGCTACTGCCCGTAGCGCAGAGAGCGCCAGACGCGCACTGGGCGCGCGTGGTTGTGGTCTCTGCGCTCGGAGCGGCGGTGCTCCTCGGTCGGCTCGATCAGCCCGAGACCGCGGGCACGGGCAAGTGCATTGCCGATCATCCGCGCCTCGCGTGGCGGCATTGGAATCGCCGCCCACACGTCGTCGCACGTGATCGTCTGTCGCGTGGACACGAGCGCCGTGATCGCTTCCACGGCACCTGCCATCCACACTCGGTCTGCGGCCCGTCTGGCGGCGTCCCGGTCAGCG
>ODAK010006161.1_pt1 | contig 12122 bp, 7 predicted proteins | sample 1539591 | NCBI WGS metagenome assembly ODAK01 (sample SAMEA3539303, study PRJEB22396) | soil metagenome | biome: tundra; feature: field; material: soil | place: USA | collected 2010-05 | depth 0.15 m | reverse complement strand
GGACGCGACCCTCGGCGGCAGTTCCCAGACGGCCACCATCAGTCTCCTGGGACCGCTGACCATCACCACCACCACGCTGCCTTCGGCCACACAGGGTGCTGCCTACAACCGGACACTCAGCGCTGCTGGCGGCTCCGGTACCGGCTACACATGGAGCGTCACGTCCGGCACCGTGACGCAAGCAGGTCTCGCTCTTGCATCCGGCGGCGCGCTCACCGGGACTCCGACGACATCCGGTGCTCTGACCTTCACCGTTCAGGTCACCGATTCGGCCTCTGCGACCACCACGCAGACCGTCACGCTGCCCATCGGGCTCGCCGCACTCAGCGCCTGGAGCTATGCCGTAGTCAATCAGGGCACCAACATCGTAAGGGTCACACCCGGCAGCGTTGCGTCCAGCACTATTTGCGCCGGGGCTTCCTGCCATCCCTTCGATATCGCGACGGACGCCTCAGGTAATATCTACGCGCACGACCTGACCGGCCTCGTGAAAATCTCGCCCTCCGGCAGCATCCTCTGGACGGTGCCTCTGAGCGGCGGCGTGGGTGGAGTCGCGCTCGACAATCTGGGTAATGTCCTCTTCGTCGACAACGTGAACGATGCCATTTACCGGGTGAAGACGGATGGAACCGGTCTGACTCAGGTGGCGCTCTTCCCGATTCAGTCGCCAGGCGAAGCGCAGGATACCTATGTGGCCGTCGATAACTCTCCCGGCAGCGCCTTTGCCGGCACCTATGTGGTGGTTTCCGACGACAGCAATGACGTCAAGGTGTGGCGCTTCACACCCGCCGGAGTTGTAACGACGGTAACCGAATTCCCCGGATTCGGCGATTCGGGTCTTGCTGTCGATGCCGGCGGTAATTACGTCTTCCTGAATTACAGGGCAAACACAATCGTTAAAGTGAATCCCGCCACTGGCTCGCCGACGACCGTCGCGATTGCTGGTCTCGTCTCTTTATGTGACTGCGCCGCGATCGGTCTCACGCTCGATCCTGTCAGCGGAGATGACATCATCGGCGCCGGCAACTCTCTGCTTCGGGTCACGGCGGCCGCAGCCGTTACCACTGTTGTGAGCGGTGGCGTGCTCACCCGGATAGAGAGCATTGCGCCTGTCCCCGTGGTCAACGGTCCGCTCACCATCACTCCGTCCATTCTTACTACAGGCACGGTTGGAATCCCCTACGGCCCCGTCCAGTTTTCCGCCACCGGCGGCTCCGGGAATTACACGTGGTCGGCGACCGGGCAGCCGTTCGGCTGGTTTATGAGCGCCAGCGGCTCGTTTGGCGGCGGCACTTCCACAGCCGGGACTTTTTCCATCACGGTCGCCGTCAACGATACCGTTACCGGTCAGACCGGCAGCGCCAACTACACCGTCCAGGTGGTTCCGTACGTCCCGCCCGTCCCGCCGACCCCTCCGCTGGGCATCAGCGGTTCGCCGACCTCCATCCATACGGGTGTTGGCGGCGTGGTTGCTGCCAGCTTTACGGCCTCTGGCGGAACGGCCCCCTACACTTTCTCCGCCAGCGGCCTTCCGCCCGGCGTCACCATCAGCGCGGCCGGTTCGGTAAGCGGATCGCCTACCCAGGCGGGTAACTTCACCGGTTCCGTGATCGTGCGGGATTCCCATGGCAATATCGCCGGAACCGGCATCAGCATCAGCGTCATCGGCCTGAACCTGACCACTCTTCCCGGGGGTACGGCGGGCCTGCCCTACTCAGCCACCCTCAATGCGGTGGGCGGCATCGCTCCTTACTCGTTCTCCGCGACGGGGCTTCCGGCAGGACTTACGATAAGCTCCGCAGGCGTCCTGGGCGGCATCGTAAAAACGGCCGGCACTTTCACTTTCACGCTTACCGCGACCGATAATAACGGCGCCACCGTTTCCGGCAGCCTTTCGGTTACGTTCGACAAACCGGCGGTGCTCACCATTTCGAACGCCACGCTGCCCGCCGGCCCGGTGAACACGTTCTACTCCCAGTCCTTTACCGCGACCGGCGGCTTCCCGCCCTATACCTGGGCCCTCCGCTCCGGCTCACCGCCCCCCGGTCTGGCGCTGGCCAACTCCGGAATCGTGTCCGGCACCCCCACGACGGCCGGCACTTACACGTTCGGCATACAGGCAACAGATAATTCGGGCGGCACGGCCACCGCCACGGCCAGCATCACCATCAAGCCCGCGCCGGTCCTGGTGACTACTTCCTCACCGTTGCCCTCCGGCATGAATAGCGTTGAGTATCCGGGGCAGGTCTTTACCGCCACAGGTGGCTCGGGAACTTACACGTGGTCCATCAGCAGCGGCGCTCTGCCGGCCGGCATGACGCTGACGCCGGACGGCACGCTGAGCGGCACACCCACGGCCCAAGGCAACTTCCCCCTGGGGGTTACGGCTAAGGATACGGCAGGAGCCAGCGGCAGCGCGACACTTGCCCTCACGATCCGGCCCCCGTCAACCGACCTCATTCTGTCCTCAGGCTCGCTATCCTTTAATCTGCTGGCACCCTCCACCACTGTGCCCGGTTCCCAGGCTGTGGGCGTCGAGTCCACCCAGGGCGCGCAGCAGATCGGCTACAACGTTACCGTCAGTCCCGCCGTCCCGTGGCTGAGTGTTACGAATGGCACGAAGACGCCCGACATCATGACGGTCAGCCTCAACAGCGCGGCTTTGTCTCTGGCGGCGGGTAGTTACGCGACGACGATCACCACAACCTGCGCTACCGGCGGCTGCGCCGGACATACGCAGAGCGTGACGGTGGCGCTCCAGGTCACCCCCACACCGCCTCTGCTCCAGGTGCTGAGCGATCTGCTCAACTTCGGCACTACTTCGGGCACACTGGCTCCCATCACGCAGAACCTTGTCATTCAGAATGCAGGCGGCGGCTCGCTCGGTATCGGCTCCATCACCTGCGAGGCTTCGTGGTGCACGGCAGGCTCCGTATCCCCGGCGCTGGCCGGCGGCGCGAGCGCATCGATCCCCATCACGGTGAATCCCGCCCTTACCGGACCCGGCTTCTTCCGCACTCAGGTGGATATCTCGACATCCGGCGGCAAGGGCTCGGTGCCCGTGACGCTGTTCGTCGCCTCCAACGACAGTCTGACGCTTGGACCCTCCGGCGGCCAGTTCATCATGCAGCAGGGAGGCGCCCCCGGTAATTCCAGCGGCTCGTTCCTCGTGAGCACCACCAGCGCCACGGCGGTCAACTGGACCGCTTCCATTCTGCCCGGCGCCACCTGGTTAAAGCCCGGCACTATGAGCGGAACATCTTCTTCAGCGAAGAGTACCTCCGCCACTTACTCGATTGATCCCGCGGCTGCCGGGCAACTCGCCGCCGGCGCCTATTACGGGCAGATCCAGGTCACCGCGACGGGAGTGGTCAATTCGCCCCTCACTTACCTGGTGATTCTCAACGTCTTCCCGGCTACTACGCCGGTTAAGCCGGATCCGCAGCCCGCCGGCCTGCTCTTCCTCACCAGCACGGGAGTCAATCCGCCTCCGCAGACGGTGAACGTTTATCTGGGCACCGCTACCCCCGCCAATTTCCAGGCCAATGCGGTTTCCGATGGAACCTGGCTGTCGGTATCGCCGGCCACGGGTACGGCTGCGCTCGGTGCGCCCGGGGTTACAACAGCTTCGGTCGACGTCACGGGCCTCAAGCCAGGCGTTTACCGCGGCAACATAAACATCGCCTTCGGAGGCGTTGCCGGCATTCGCAGTGTGAATGTGACGCTGATTGTTTCCGCCAACGCCGGGGCCACGCCGACGGGTGTTGTGACCACGCTTTCACGCTCCACGCCGCTCGCCGGGTCCTGCACGCCGGCGGCGCTGGCGCCCGCGCAAACCGCCCTCGTCAACAACTTCTCCGCGCCTGCCGCCTGGCCGACGCCGCTCGCGATCATCCTCTCCGACGATTGTGGGTCGCCCGTCAACAACGGCCAGATCGTGGCCACCTTCAACAACGGCGATGCGCCTCTGGTCCTCACACTTGTCGACCCGGCTCAGGGGCTCTACTCCGCCACCTGGACGCCTCGCAAGGCGCTCCCGCAGGTCCTCATCAGTGCGCAGGCCAGCGCGCCCGGTTTCCCCTCGGCAACCGTGAAACTGGCGGGCGTAGTCACTCCCAACGCGGCGCCGTTTCTTACCCCGAACGGTACTTTAAACGGGTTTAATCCGCTGATCGGATCGTCCATCGCGCCGGGTACCATCGTCCAGATCTTCGGACAGAATCTGGCCAATGTGACCAACCAGCCAGGCACCCTTCCGCTGCCCACCACGGTGAACGGAACCAGCGTCATCATGGGTGGACTTCCCGCGCCGCTGTTCTATGTCAGCCCCACTCAGGTAAATGCCCAGGTGCCGTTCGAACTCCAGGGCGGCAACCAGTATCAGGTAATCCTGCAGGCTAACGGCGCGATAACCACCCCGGTGACGATGCAGCTAACCCCTGCCACGCCGGGCATTGCGGCCTTCAGCGACGGCACCATCATCGCGCAACACGCCGATGGCTCGCTGGTCAGCCCCACCTCGCCCGCCAAAACCGGCGAGTATCTGGTGGCTTACCTGGTCGGACTCGGACCCGTAGACCAAACCGTACCCGACGGCACCGCATCGCCCTCCGCGGTGCTGGCGCAACCGCTGTCTCAGCCCGTGCTCACTATCAATGGCTCCACTTACCCGCTGCTGTTCGCGGGCCTGACGCCGGGGCTCGTCGGGTTGTACCAGATCAACTTCCAGGTGCCGGCCGGGTTACCCGCGGGCAGCCTGACTCTGTCTGTCACGCAGGATGTCAACACCAGTAACCAGGTGACCATGCCCTACCAGCCGTAGGGAAGATCTAATCAATTCGCGGGATTGCGGCGAGTGGCATGCAGCCTGAGCCATTTTTCCAGTTCCGCGAATTGAAACCGGCCGTCTTCATAAAGGCTTATGAGAAATGAGAAGGCCTCCAGATCTACGAAGGTCAACACATATCCGTTGACCCTCAGAAATGCGGCCGTGACCGTTACAGCGACCCGTTTGTTGCCGTCCATGAACGGATGGTTTTGCGACAGGCTTTCCCAAAGTGCAGCGGCTTCCTGGATGATGTCGTTGTAATAGCCGGTCTGCGGCCGTGCCAGAGCCGACTCAAGCCCACCCCGATCACGGATTCCCAGCGAGCCCCCGAATCGGGCGATCAGCTTGGCGTGGACCGCGATCACTTCATCGATCGCCGGATAAAAGGTCACTGCGAAAGACGATGCAGCAGTTCAGGGTGTTGTTCGATGAACTCATTAACCGCAGCAAGAAAGGGCGACGACGGAGCGGAACCCTTTCGCTTCAGGAATTCGACGAACAATCTAACGGACTCCTGCTCCTCGGGAGTCAACGCGCGGATTGTCTCAGCAAGGTTCTCGATGGCCATGGCTGCGTTCCATCCGCAGTATACCCCGCGATTCCTAAGCTCTGTCGCTCGCTGTCGCCACGCGCAGGCCGTCAGCCGTCGTAACCTCCGCGGCGTCCTTCACCGGCAGCGGCATTTTCCGCAGTACCAGTGCGCCCATCGAGGCCATCAATGCCATCCCCGCGCAGGCGTAGAAGCCGTAGTTCCAGGAACCGGTCTTCTCGAACAACAGCGCCGCCAGGCCGCCGCCCACGATCGACGCTACGCCCTTCGCGCTATACAGGAAAGCGTAATTCGAACTGGCATTACCCGCGCCGAAGTAATCCGCGCAGGCCGAGGGAAACAGTGAATATACCGGCCCCCAGGTGAAGAACACCAGCGCGATCGATGTGATGAACAGCGCTGGCGACCGGCCGCCGAACTCCACCACTCCCAGGAGAACCAGGGCCTGCAAAAAAAACACCAGCGACATGGTCTTTTCGCGCCCCACGTGGTCTGATACCCAGCCCCAGAACAGCCGCCCGCCCCCGTTGGCCAAGGGGTTCAGCGTCAATGAAATCGTCAGTGCCGCCGCGCCTACTTTAAAGGAATCTGCCATGGGCGCCACCTGGGCCGTCACCATCAATCCGCCGATCCCCATCATCAGCGCCATGGCGAACATCAGGTAGAAATGCGTAGTCCGCAGCATTTCCCACGAGTTGAAATCGACGCCGTGGCTCCGCGCCTTTGTCTTCGACGCCACCGCAGCAGGCAGTTCGCCCTTCTGGGGATTATGCAGAAACTGCGCGGCCGTAATAATCAGAATGCCCTGAAACACGCCGGTATAAAGGAAGGCCGTCTGGTAGCCCGCGGTGCGAATCGTGTATCCGATGAAGCCGACGAACAGCGCCGCGCCCGAGCCGTAGCCCGCCGCAATGAGCCCCGCCGCCAGACCGCGCCGGTCCGGAAACCACTTCAGCCCCACGCCCATCGAGCCGCAATAGACCAGTGCCGCTCCAAAGCCCGTCAGCGAATAGAGTAAGTACACCATCGGCAGGGTGTGCACCATGCCGAGGCCCGCCCAGGCCACCGCGCAGATCACGCCCGCAACCGTAAGGAACAGGCGAGGGCCGGTGCGGTCGATCATCCACCCGGCGAACGGCATGACCCAGGTCTGAAACGCCACGAAACAGGTGAACGCCCACTGCACGTCCGACAACTTCCAGTGCGTGGCCGCAATCAGCGGCTTCACAAAAAGCGTCCAGGCGTACTGGAAATTCGCAATCATCATCATGGCGAACACGGCTGCCCCCAGCCGAACCCACCGACTTACACCCGAGTGATTCACGTTGAACTCCTCCCCGCGGCCGAAGTAACGCCGAGTAGTTTCGCGCAGGCATACACGGTGCGCGTATGGGGCATCGCGATCCCCAGTTTTTCTCCCAGTTCCACTACCGCTCCCACCACCGGTTCCAGTTCCATGGGGCGCCCGGCTTCCAGATCCTGCAGCATGGAAGTCTTGTGTTCGCCCACTTTTTCGGCTCCGGCAATTCTCTGGTCGATGGAGATGGGCAGCTCGATTCCAAGCTTGTTGGCCACCGCCTCAACCTCGGCCATGATACTCCGAACCACGGGGCAAATGTGGGGGTCGCGGGCCATGGTGACCAGAGTCGCGCGGGTGAGGGCGCTGATGGGATTGAAGGCGACGTTGCCCAGCAGCTTCACCCAGATCTCCTGGCGATAACGCGCCGTCGCCGGCACGCGCAGCCCGGCCTGAATCAGCGACGCGGCGATGGCCTTCAGACGCTCGGAGCGTGTGCCATCGGGCTCGCCCAGCGAAATGCGGTTGCCTTCCGTGTGGCGGATCACGCCGGGCTCAACCACTTCGGTGCCGAGATACACAATCGAACCCAATACGCGCGCCGGATCGATGGCTTTGCCGATAACCCCGCCGGGGTCGACGGACTCCAGCGTCAGGCCCGTGTGCTCGCCCGCGCCCAGCTGGAAGTACCACCACGGCAGGCCGTTCTGCGTGCTGACGACCGTGGTTTCCGGGCCGATCAGCGAGGCCAGTTGCGGCGCGAGCTGGGTGAGTCCGTGGGCCTTCACGCCCAGAATGATGACGTCGGGCGTGCCCGCCTCGGCAAGGTCGCCGATCACGCGCGGATGTGTTTCGAAATCGCCGTCGGCACTGAGCACGCGCAGACCGCGCTCCCGCATGGCAGCCAGATGCGCTCCCCGGGCGAAGAGCGTGACATCCTGCCCCGCCCGCGCCATCAACGCACCCACATAGCCGCCGATCGCCCCGGCCCCGGCAATCAGGAATCGCATGACGTTTTAAACGGCTGCGCCCGTCATCGCCTTCGCCACCGCGCCGCGCTGGATCTTGCCCGTTGCAGTGCGCGGGATGGTGTCGGTAATGTAGATCTTCTTCGGCGTCTTGAAGTCGGCCAGGCGCTCCTTACAGAAGGCGAGGATGGAGGCTTCCGTGGCCGGTTCTTTCAGGACCACCACGGCTTCCACTTCTTCACCCCAGCGCGGATGGGGCACACCGAAGCAAACCGCTTCGAGCACCGCGGGATGCGCCAGCAGAACTTCATCGATCTCGCGCGGACCAATCTTTTCGCCGCCCCGGTTAATCAGTTCCTTGATCCGGCCAGTCAGCGTGAGGTAGCCGTCTTCGTCCAGGAAACCCTGGTCGCCGGTGCGGAACCAGCCGTTGGTGTAGGACTTCTCGTTGGCTTCGGGATTGTTCTCGTAACCCGACACCACGTTCGGCCCCTGAATGACGACCTCGCCGCGCGTACCCGTGGGCAGCAGGTTGCCGGCCTCATCCATGATGCCGATCTTCACGCCCGTGCCTGGTCCGACAGAGCCAGGCTTTCGCGCGGCAGGCGGCTGCGGGTTGGACGACATCTGGTGCGAGGCTTCGCTCATCCCGTAAGCCTCCAGCACGGGAACGCCGAAGATGCGCTCCATCTGCTCCATCATTTCGGCAGGAAGCGAGGCGCTGCAGGATCGAATAAAACGGAGCCCTTTCGCCGCTGCCACCTTTTCATTGCCCGCCCGCGACAGCAGCAGGTTGTGGATGGTGGGCACGGCGGAGTACCAGGTGGCGCCCGTGTCCTTCACAGTGCGCCAGAACGAGAGCGCGTTGAACTTGGCGGGTACGGCGACGGTGCCGCCGGAGAGCAGCGTGGAGAGGGTGGAAGCGACGAGTCCATGCACGTGGAACAGCGGCATCACGCAGAGCGAAACGTCATCCGGTGTGAGGCTGTAGGTGGCCACGATGTTCTTGGTGGAGGCAACTATGTTGCGGTGCAGGATGGGCACGCGCTTGGGCCGGCCGGTGCTGCCGCTGGTGTGCAGAACGAGGGCGAGATCGTCGCCCGTGGGGAGCGTGGCCGTTTTTCCGGCCGGTGCGCCGGCGATGCGTACGTAACCTTTGTCGTCCATTTCGACGACGTGAACCGGGATGCCCCGGCCTTCGGCAGCTTTACGGGCGGCCTCGGCTCCATCGGGTGGCACCAGCAGCAGTTTCGCCTCAGTGTCATTGAGGTAGAAACTGACTTCGTCCTCACGGTAGCCGGGATTGAGCGGCGCTGCGACTCCTGCCACGGACGCGGCGAGGAAGCTCACGATGGCGGGCAGACCGTTAGGCAGGTAAGACGCGACGCGGTCCGTGCGCGTGATGCCGAGTGAGGCGAGAGCGTTGGCCATTTCGATGACCTGATCGCCCAGTTGCTGATAGCTGACGCGAATGCCGGCTTCGGGCAGAACGACGGCGGTGCTGTCGCCCGGCGCGACCTGAATAAGTTCCAGAAGAGTGTTGGGTTGGGACATCTATAACATCATGACAAACAGGTGCGCGCGGCGGGATGAAGATGAGTCGCGCCTTGATTCACGTCCAGTGGGCGAGCCCCGCAACTGAAGAGGTACTGATACACGGCATCGAAGTCGGCCGAAGCATGAGACAAGTCCTCAGGCGACCCTTGGGGAACGACTATGACCATGCCCTTACGAAACCGAGTAAGCAGAACACGATACTTGTTTTGAATCCGGGTCCGCGCATCGTCGGCCGAGGCCTGTGGATCTCCGGTTCCGGCGACATCTCGCCATTTTTGCCCACTAAGCCTGCGACAAGTTACATTTCCCTGGCGCAAAATCAGATCTCCACCCCAGAGGACGGCGGCTAGATCGATCTCGAGACCCTGCATTTCGAATTCACTCAGTGCCACTTCGAGCTGGTTTGAAGACCTGAAGTCGCCTGCAGGTTCGAGGAACCACTTGACATAGTCGATGCCACCCATAAAGCTGAAGGTCGGGGGCTCAACGCCATTAGCACGAAGCCTGGCAGCCCCGGAACTGGCCAGAAGGCCGGCTCGTCGATGTCCTTTTGCGTTCGCGCGCAGCCAGCTTCGCGCCGCTTCGAGATCACGGGTAATATAGATCGGAAATGCCCGGCCTGCCAGTCTGTGGGCTTCATCATTCCGGCCCTCCAGCACTGCATTGACCCATGCGGCACTGCCTTCTGTCTCGTAGGATCGCTTTGATGTGGAGAGGTGGAGGGCTGGATCCTGCGCAATGCTGATGTTTGCCGGCATATTGTTGCGGAAAAGCCGCGAGCCAGCTACGGACGGGCCGCCCATTATGGCCTCGGGAGAAGTAACCACGTCCCATTCACCGTGTCTCGCCATGGCGTCGCCCCAGGCTGCGAGCCCTGCTTCTCCACCGTGAATTTCCTGCCCTCCGCCCACTAACGCCACGACGACAGCCCATCCCTGATGGCGGCCCATAACGTCCAGAATCATGTTCGGTTCAGAATGATCGATCCCATATTTCTTGTGATTCTTCGCCGCTGTCCACGCTCGTTGCGCCTCATCGAAGACGATTAGCCGGTCCGCAGGAGGGCGGCCGTTTTCGTAGGTGTCCCGTACCCATCGGTGGATCTCGCGTACCCGGGAACTAATGGATCGCGCGAGACCCCGCTGTCGCCGGCCGACACTTCTCTTCAGTGCTTCCTGAAGGACGGCGACCAGAGGACCATTTCCCGAAAGGAACGATGCATGTTCCAGTTCGAGGTCGAGCTCCTTCGTCAGCAACTGTACTGCGTTTAGTCCTGCGAGTGTCTTGCCCGCTCCCGGCACGCCGGTGACGACTATCAACTTCTTGCGTTGGCGCTGGCGAGCATCGCGGACCGCGTTGGCGATTGCCACCTGAGTGGCCTCAAGGTTTACCGAGCCCGATCGCGATCGCGCCAGTTCTTTAACATCGTGATCGCGGTAGATCTCGGAAGCAGCTTCGATGATCGTTGGAACCGGGAAGTAGCGAGAATTATTCCACTTGTCGGGATCGATAGGGCTAATACCGCGGCTCCATCCTTGCTGCGCAGCCACCAGAGTTTGGACCAAAGCCGAGGAACAAATTGCTGCTCCCTGCTTTTCGGACTTGGGATCGAGCGGGATAACTGTCTTGAAAGTCCCAACGGCAATCGGGATGGCTGTTCGACCGCGCGATTCCTCGTGGAAATCGGCGAGATTCAAAGCGTAATCCTGCGCCTGCCGAAGGGCTGATTGAGCTGTGGTCGAACTGCCTCCTTTGTACTCGATGACATAAATCAAGTCATCAGCGAGCAAGATGCAGTCGGGGCGTTTGCCTAAGACGGGGATAGGGTATTCGAAAAGAGCGGTCCAGGATGCTGAATGCGGATGGAGACAAACCAACTGGCCGAAGGCCTTCTGCAGTTCGACAATCTCGTCTTGCCAGGAGAATGTGGTGTCGGTAGTGGTGTCGAACCCTTCGCCAGCGAGCCCAAGCGTCAGTATGCCGAGTAATTCTTCAGGGTTAATGTCAAGGAATTGCCTAAGTGAAGCAAGATATATGGCAGGCAAGCGTTACACCTGCGCGGATTGAGCCGGGTTGTTCATCGGCACCGATTGTAGCGCGGGGACTGACTACGCAGTTGTGCATCAACTGGCCCTGGTACCGGAAATACCGATAGAAACAAAGGGCACGGATCGCCTCGCTCCCTGGCCGGCAGCTACCGGGAATATCCGAGAGCTGCCCAGAGGTATTTCCGGCCCTGCGCCCTACGGAGTCGTGCTTTGCGTAGACGTCGTGCTGGATTTATCCGTCGTAGCTTTCACAACCTTGCCATGCTTTTTCTTCGCTTTGGTCGTGCTGGCTGAACTGGTCGTGGTGGATGTCGAACCGTCGGGGCCCGATGCGGAATCCGTCGAGGTTGCCGATTTGTCCACGACTACCTTCCGTCCATTATCGGTAGTGGTGGTGGCCTTGTTCGTCTGCGTTTCGCTGGATTGCGTCTGCGTGGTCTGCCCCATCATGGCGGCCGCCGCAAAAAGAGTTGCGATCAGTATCTTCATATCTTTGTGCAGTGCACTTAGCGAACCCTTACGAAAATGCCCCAGGCTTGGGCAACACACGGGATTTACACCGCGAGCGCCGAAATTACTGGCCGCATGCGGTCACATGACGGCGTGAGGTCAGAACGGGCCGCCCCAGCCTATTGCAGCGAGATCACCACGCCGGTCTGGGTCGTCACTCCGCCCACTGTCGCAGTCAGCGGCACGTCGCCGGTCCCGAGGCCGGCCGGGATCGTCAAATTGAACTGGTAGAGCCCGGCCCCGCTCAATCCCGCGAAAGACGGAAGCACGTTCCTGCTGCCGATCGCCAGTTGCACCGTGTTCGTGGTTGCGTCTGCGCCGCTCGGAGCCTGCCCTGCCGAAACGGCCGTCGTGAGCGGTCCGA
>ODAK010006160.1_pt1 | contig 12122 bp, 12 predicted proteins | sample 1539591 | NCBI WGS metagenome assembly ODAK01 (sample SAMEA3539303, study PRJEB22396) | soil metagenome | biome: tundra; feature: field; material: soil | place: USA | collected 2010-05 | depth 0.15 m | reverse complement strand
TATTTTTACTAACGAATGTTAATAATATAAACAAAATGTTAATATTATTATAAAAATAAATGCAAAATATTCGCCTTTTTTGTTATATAAAAACGTCAAATATTCATTTTAAATATAAAATTAGTTTTTGTTATACGAGGGTTTACTAAGAAAAATTTTTGGTTTCAAACAAAGTTATTAACAATCAATTAGATTGAAAATATTTTTATAGTTCAAACTTATACCTTATAAAGCCTATTAATGTTACATAACTTTTAAAACAAGTTACATCATTCATACATTTTGATAATAACGCAATCAATTATTTTTTATTATCTTTGCATCATTACAAATCGTTTTCGGACGTAAATCATGGAGCTTATTGAAAAAATAAAACAATATTAGTTTATTTTTAGTAATTTATCTCTCCTTCTGAACATCCCTGTTTATAATATATTCAGCTTCATAAAAAATTTTCTTTAGAAAAAACCAATCCGCTTACAAATGACTACAAATAACTATATCCGTATATAAATAATTAAGTACCGAATCGAGAAACCTCAGCACCACACCTTTGCATCGTCAAAAACAATTAACCGTTATTGATGAAATAAAAAAAAGTATAAACAATTAAAAACAAAAAAACATGAACGCATTAAGAAACAAAGTACAATTGATCGGGAACATTGGAATGAATCCTGAAATCAAAACATTAGATGGCGGAAAAAAACTTGCCAAGCTAAGCATTGCCACCAACGAATCTTACAAAAACGCGAAAGGCGAACTTGTAAAAGAAACCACATGGCACAACTTAAAAGCTTGGGGTAAAACAGCCGAAATTATTGAAAAGTATCTGACAAAAGGAAGTGAAGTAGCTATTGAAGGTAAACTTGTCAATAGCAATTATACCGACAAAGATGGCGTGAAACGCTACGTTACAGAGGTAGAAGTAAATGAAGTGCTTATGCTTGGCGCAAAACAATAATTTTTCTAATAACTAATTAATACAAAAGTCTCGCAGATGATGAGGCTTTTGTATTTTTCATTTTCGATTTCTTCCCAATGCCTCATGGCTGCTCACCCACTCGTTAGAAACAATTGCGGAACTAAGCGAAAGTTCACCGGCTAATACTACACCAGCCATGATTTCCGCTAATTTATACACCTTGCCTTTACCAACACAGCCGAGCATTTCCAAACATTCGCGTTGTGTGGGCAAACCGGTGCCGCCACCGTAAGTAGCGATAATCAATGAAGGAATGGTGATGGAAACATAATAATCACCATTTTCTTTTACTTCAGAATAAAATATTCCGGCAGACGATTCAGCAATATTTGCAACGTCCTGACCGGTTGCAATAAACATTGCTGTTAATCCATTAGCAGAATGACTACCGTTGTTGGAAGCATTGGCTAAGAACACACCTATATTGGCTAAATGACGATGTTTGAATAAAGCCTTACTTGAAACATGTAAATTTTTCTCCAATAATTTATTTGGTATGGTAGCTTCTGCAACCACCCTTTTTCCACGAGTGCGGAGTGTATTGAGATGAGAATGTTTTTTATCAGTATCCATGTTTGCCGACAATACAAAATACTCTAAGCCTTCAGGCTTTTGTTCTAATATCCATTGGCAAGCCTTATGCGTAGCTTTTGTAACCATGTTTTGTCCGGCAGCATCGCCTGTTGTATAGTTAAACCTTAGAAACCGCATTTTACCGACCGTGTATTGTTCAATGTCCCTAAGCTTTCCCGACTTTGTAGTCTCTTCGGCTTGTTTTTTTATTTTATTAAAATTTGTCGTAACCCAATTACCAAAGGAACGAGAAAAACGAGCATTATCAAATACAAAAAGTGGAGCGCGTTGCATGGCATCATCCAAAACCGTACAGGTAACGCCGCCGGCTTCAGTAAGCAATTTCATACCTCTGTTATAGCTTGCAACTAAAGTGCCTTCAGTAGTCGCCAAAGGAATAAAAAATTCTCCTTGTGCATGTTCGCCATTAATTTTTATGGGACCCGCAATGCCCATGGGTACTTGCGCCACTCCCGCAAAATTTTCAATATTACCTGGCAGAACATTTGGGTCAAATGAAAAACTACCAACATGCTTCAGAGCAGCACCTGTAAGCTCTTTGATAAATTCACGCCGTTGTTGAGCCATTTCAGACGTATGGTCGTTGCCTTTTTGATAAGGTAATTTTTTCATTTCTTAGAATTATAATTTCAACAAAGATAAAAAAAATATTATGCGTGCATAGTGATGTTATCCCTTAAGGAACTTTTTATTTTTGCTGATTTGCAAACATTATACTTTACATCATATAAAAAGCATTGTTAATTTAGTATAATCATAACAATCAATGTCATCAGCGTTATATTCAATTGCTTGAGTAGTTATCAATCTGTACGTTATTAGTTTTTACAGACTATTATTTTTTGAAAATGTTTGCAATCGGTTCACAATTTCATCTTTTCCCAATAGTTCAACAATTTCAAATAATGCGGGACCACCGCCAACACCGCTTATAGCAACACGAAACAATTGCATTACTTGTCCGGCTGGAATACCTGATTTTTCGGCAGTGGCTTTAAATGTCGCTTCTGTTTCAATGGCGGTGAAGGTATATAATCCTTTAAATGCTTCTGTTACTTCTTTAATAAAATCAGCAGTTTGAGGAGTCAAGCGTTTCTTTAATACATCAGCATCGTAAGAGTTTGGAGCAGTGAAAAAATATTTTCCATCTTTAATAATATCAAGTGGAAATGTTGCCTTTTCTTTCATTAATCCACAAACACGAACTAAAAAATTAAAATTTTTTGTGTAATTTTCCTTTTCTCTTCTCAATATTTCAGGCTCAGAAAGATTATTCGGAATAGAATCCTGAAACATTCCGTTTGGAAAAATTTGTCTTAATGGCTGTTCGGCAGAAAGATCGTTGGTATATCTTTTCCATATAATATTAGCCAGCTCATCATTATTTTTTTTCTTTAAGTATTGTTGGTTGAACCATTTTGTTTTTTCAGGATCAAACTTAGCCCCTGATTTATTTACACGTTCAAACGAAAATGCTTCTATTAATTCTTCCATCGAAAATATTTCCTGAGTTGTTCCTGGGTTCCAGCCCAACATCGCAAGCATGTTTACAAATGCTTCAGGGAAAAAACCAATTTGGCGATAACCAGTATAACTTTCACCTGTTCGATTATCATACCAATTCAATGGAAACATTGGTATTCCTGATTTATCTCGTTTTGATAATTTACCATTACCATCCGGTTTTAAGATAAGCGGCAAGTGAGCAAACAAAGGCATTTTATCTTCGCAATTCAGATAACGATAAATTAAAATATGTGCAGGAGCAGAAGGCAGCCATTCTTCGCCGCGTACAGCATGTGAAATTTTCATTTCAATATCATCAACAATATGCGCTAAATGATAAGTCGGCATTCCGTCCGACTTCAATAATACCTTATCATCCACTTGCGTAGAATTTACAACTACCCATCCGCGAATAATATCATGAAAACGAATTTCTTCATTGCGAGGAACCTTTAAACGTACCACAAAAGGAGTGTTTGCATCCATTAGCTTTTTAACTTCATCTTCCGATAAAGTTAAAGAGTTGCGCATGTTTTGACGCGAAACAGAATTATATTGAGGTGCCGTTACTTTAGCCGCTTCCAAGCGTTTACGCATCGCATCTAATTCTTCGGAAGTATCAAAAGCATAATAAGCGTGTCCGCTTGCAATAAGTTGATCAGCATATTTTTTATAAATACCTAATTCTTTTCTTTCGCTTTGGCGATAAGGAGCATGTGGTCCATCACCGAAACCGACACCTTCGTTAGGTTCAATACCACACCATTTAAGTGAGTTGATAATATATTCTTCAGCACCTTTTACATAACGGGTTTGATCAGTATCTTCAATACGCAAAACAAAATCTCCATTGTGTTTTTTAGCGAATAAATAACTGAATAATGCTGTACGCACACCACCCATGTGTAAGCCTCCGGTTGGGCTTGGCGCGAAACGCAATCGAACTTTTTTGTTTTCCATAATAATTAGTAAATGAGGTGCAAAGATAATTTAATTTGACAATGTGCTGATGTGCTAATTTAGAGATATGTTAATTTGAAATTAAAAGTATTTAATCGATTTATTAAATTAATACATTTGTAATCACAAAATAATATTCCATTAGCACATCAGCACATTGACTCATCAGCACATCAATAAATATGCAAATTCTTACTCCGAAAAATTTCACAGATTACGAATTAATTGATGTTGGTGATTTTGAAAAGCTCGAAAGGTTCGGTCGGTTTATAACCATTCGTCCTGAACCGCAAGCTGTGTGGGACAAATCACTAAGTAATGCCGAATGGGAAAAACGCGCACACGTTAAATTCATACCACGTTCCAGCTCTTCCGGAGATTGGAAAAAACTAAAAGAAATGCCTGATCAATGGCGTATATCATATCGTTTAGGAGATGCTCAACCTTCAATCACATTTCGTTTAGGATTAACCTCTTTTAAACATGTCGGAATATTTCCTGAACAGGCATCCAACTGGGATTATATTTTTGAATCTGTTAAAGCAATGTCCGTTTCTCAACCCAAAGTACTGAATTTGTTTGCTTACACAGGTGGAGCATCATTGGCTGCAAAAGCAGCGGGTGCCGATGTTACGCACGTTGATTCGATAAAACAAGTTGTTACATGGTCTAAAGAGAATATGGATTTATCTAATCTGAATAATATACGTTGGGTGGTGGAAGACGCATTAAAATTTGTGAAGCGTGAAGAAAAGCGAGCCAACAAATACAATGGTATTATATTAGATCCGCCCGCATTTGGTCACGGACCGAATGGAGAGAAATGGAAATTAGAAGATGACATCAATGAGATGATAAAAAGCGTATTAAGTTTGCTGGATGAGCAAGAACATTTTTTAATTCTTAATGCTTATTCATTAGGATTCTCTCCTCTGATAATTGAAAACTTATTGAAGAACAAAGCAGGAAAAAATTTGAATACCGGCGAATTATATTTGCAAGCAACAGAAGGAAGCAAACTTCCTTTAGGCGTTTTCGGACGTTTCAGAAATTTTTAGAAATATTTTTTTGTGAACATTACCAGTAAAATTTTGTTGAAAACGAGAATTATTTAGAATTGTTAATAACTTTTTTTTTAGTCAATCAACTCAAAACAAAGGCTTTCAGGTATATTCTATATTTTTTTGAAAATATGTTAATGTTTTTTAAAAACACACATATTGTTTTTTTGAAATGGTTGCATTACATTTGTAACACGACAAATAATTTTAAATATTGAAGATATGAAAAAGGTATTCGTGTTGATTCTATTTTTAGTAGGGGTTTCATCCATTTCGTTTGCACAATCAGCCGGAAAGGGAGATAGTGAGAAATCGGGTAAAGGGGGTTTCTTTCACAGGGAAAAGCAACGTAAACCTCGTAAACAAATGAGTCATTTTGATACTCAAAAAAGCGATCCCAACATTAAAAATAATGGAACATCTTATCGCAGAAATCATAAGAAAGAATATTATACTGTAGATGGTGATGGATTTGGTTCTTCAAAACAAGGCGACAGATAGTTACAGAAGAAACGGAATGAATTAAATTTAAAAAGCCTATTTGTAATTAATTACAAATAGGCTTTTTAAATTTAAACAATATACGACAAATATGAAAACACTCTATCTCGTTCGTCATGCAAAATCTGATTGGAATATCAATGGAATAGCCGATATTGATAGGCCATTGAATTTTCGAGGCTATCGTGATGCACACGCTATGAGCGGTTTTATGAAAGAAAAAAAATTGTTGCCCGATTTAATTATTTCAAGTCCTGCCATCCGTGCCATTTCAACCGCACTGATTTTTTGTCGGAATTTAAAGATGAGAACTTCGGAAATCATTATCAATCCCGACTTGTATGAAACTTCCATCAATCATTATATTGATATTATTAGACATACTGATGAGCGATTTAGAAGTATTATATTATTTGCACACAATCCAATAATCAGTAATTTGGCATCAGGTTTAATCACATCATTAACTGAAAATTTGCCCACGTGCGCTACTGTTGGCATTCAACTTCCAAGCGATTGTAAAGAATGGAAGAACTTTTACAATGCCACCGGAGAGCTTATCCTGTATGATTTTCCTAAGAATCATATCTAAAAAATCGCTCGTTAAATAATTGTTAAGGTTTTTGTTTTATGCGCAATGTATTTGTATTTTTACGAAATTTAAGCAATGAAAAAGGAAATAAATTTAACCTTCAAAATAACTGTCTATTAATTTATATTATTAAATCTACACCGAATGAGTAATAAAATTTTACGTAAAGAACTTGAACTAACATTGGTAAAAACCATTGAAGATGTTTTGACAATAGTCAATTCAGGAGCTACACAAAAAACAATAAAAGCTACACAAGAAGCCGCAAAAACAGTAGCTAAGAAATTTTATAAAACTATTAAGTCGGAAGCTAAAATAAAAAAAACTCCTGCTAAAACAGTCGCAAAAAAAACTGTCGCTGTTCCTCAAAAAACGGTTAAACCAATTGTAAAAAAGGTTGTACAAAAATAACGACCAAAGAATAATTTTCCAACCTTTGCTATCTTTAATTACGAATGGTTAATTATGGATTTCTTCAATTCAATTGAGTTTCTCTTTGTCGTCTTATGAAAAAAAATAGCATTTTAAATAATCGGGAATTAAGCTGGTTATCCTTCAATGATCGCGTTTTGCAGGAAGCCGAAGATAAAACCGTTCCATTGATTGAACGTATAAAATTTCTTGGAATATTTTCTAACAATCGTGACGAATTCTTTAGAGTGCGTGTAGCTGCATTAAAACGTATCGTTAAATACCCTAAAAAAGCGGAAGGATTATTCGGAGAAAATCCAGAACAACTTTTAAATAAAATCCAGCGAGTTGTAATTGAACAACAAATAAAATTTGATACAATTTACCAGAATATTCTTAAAGAATTAGCGCGAAATAATATTTTTATAATTAATGAAAAACATATTTCGGCTCAACAAAGCATCTTTATTAAAAAGTTTTTTCGTGAAAATATAATGCCTTCTCTTTTTCCTATAATGATTGACAATACCTCCAAATTTCCTTATTTGAAAGACAGATCAGGGTATTTGATAGTAAAACTGGGAAGCGCTGTTAAAGCGAAAAAAAATAAATACTCAATAATAGAAGTACCAACTGATAATATCTCTCGTTTTGTAGTATTGCCGAAAGAAAAAGATAAAAATTTTGTTATTCTTTTGGATGATGTTATTCGTTTTTGTCTGGAAAATGTGTTTAATAATTTCGGACACGATTACATAGAGGCATATAATATTAAATTAACGAGAGACGCAGAAATTGATATAGATAATGATCTTTCAAAAAGTTTTATTGAAAAAATATCAAAAGGTTTAAAAGACAGAAAAAAGGGACAACCTGTGCGATTGGTTTATGACAGCGAGATAGCACCTGATATGCTTGCTTTTATAATGAAAAAAACTAAACTGCGAAAAGCGGATAATCTTATTCCGGGTGGGCGTTATCATAATTTTAAAGATTTTATGTCCTTCCCAAATATTGGTAATGCTAATTTGAAATACCCTGAAACACCTGTTCTCAAGCATCCTGATCTGCCCGATTCTCAGTCGAAGTTAAACAGGCAATCCAGTTTTTTTGAAATTCTTAAACAAAAAGATGTACTCTTAACTTTTCCATACCAATCTTTTGATCATATTATTGACCTGTTGCGTGAAGCCTCTATTGATCCGAAAGTGCAAAGCATACAAATTACATTGTATCGTGTAGCACAAAATTCCAATGTTGTAAAAGCGCTTATTAATGCAATTAAAAATGGCAAACAAGTAACAGCGGTTATTGAATTGCAAGCTCGCTTTGATGAAGAAGCCAATATTTACTGGGCAAGCAAACTGCAAGAAGAAGGTGCGAAAGTAATTTACGGTGTACCCGGATTAAAAGTACATTCTAAATTATTATTGATATCACGCAGAGAGAGCGGCAAAATTTTTAATTACGGGTATCTCGGTACGGGAAATTTTAATGGTGATACTGCACGTGTTTATACCGACCATAGTTTGCTTACAACTGATAAACGCATCACCGATGAAATTGTAAAAATATTTATCTTTTATTTGGATAACTTGAAATCAGGGTCGTTCAAACATTTATTAGTATCTCCATTTTTTATGCGAAAGCGTATTTTGCAACTCATTGATGTGGAGATAAAAAATGCTCTCAACAATAAACCGGCATCCATTTTTTTAAAATTAAATAATTTAGTGGATACAGAAGTTATCAATAAATTTTACGAAGCAAGCACCGCAGGTGTAAAAATTAAATTGATTGTTCGTGGGATGTGCTCTTTGGTTGCAGGAGTTAGAGGGGTAAGCGATAACATTGAAGCGATAAGTATTGTGGATAAATTTTTAGAACACAGCAGAATATTTATGTTTCATAATGGCGGTAATGAAAAATACTATTTAACTTCGGCAGACTGGATGGCTCGTAATTTTGATCAACGTTCGGAAATTGCAGTACCCATTTATGACGGCGCAATAAAACAGCAATTAAAATCTATTTTAGATATTCTTTGGGCTGATAATACAAAAGCCAGAATTATAGATAGTAAACAAAAAAATGAATATCGTCCTGTTATCAATAAAAAGAAAGTACGTGCACAAGTGGAAATATATAATTTTTTGAAATCTAAAAAATAATTGAAAATTGAAATTCGCGGCAATTGATATAGGCTCCAATGCAGTGCGCTTACTGCTTTCCAATGTTTTCAAAAACGATGGAATAACTACTTTTAAAAAAGCAGAATTAGTCCGAGTACCATTGCGTCTCGGGGAAGATTCCTTTTTAAAGGGAAAAATATCTGCTGAAAAAGTTGAAAAATTAATAACAACAATGAAAGCATTTAAACATTTGATTGATGTTTTCGATGCAATTGATTACCGTGCCTGCGCGACATCAGCAATGCGTGATGCCGAAAACCGTTTAGATATAATCGAGCGCGTTTACAAGGAAGCAGGAATAAAAATTGAAATTATTGACGGAAAAACGGAAGCGGATATAATTTATTCTAACCATATTGAAGAACATTTGGATATTAATAATTCCTACCTGTATATTGACATTGGTGGTGGAAGCACCGAGATCACTTTATTCTCAAGAAACAAAGCTGTTGTTTCGCAATCGTTTAATATTGGTACTATCCGAATGCTTCACAATAAAATTGATAAAGAATATTGGAATTATTTTAAAGGCTGGGTGCGTGAAATCACCAATGGTTATAGTCCTTTAATAGCAATTGGTTCGGGAGGGAATATTAATAAAATATTTAAAATGTCGGGAAGAAAGCCGGATAAATTTCTCAGCATTTCTAAATTAAAAAGTATTCACGAGATGCTTGAATCTTATACTTACGACGAACGAATTGAACTGCTTGGGCTCAATCCAGACCGTGCTGATGTAATTGTTCCAGCTTCAAAAATTTTATTAAGCATACTTAAAAATGCACAAATAGAAAAAATGCTTGTTCCTCAAATTGGTCTTTCTGATGGCATAGTTCATCAATTATTTGAGAAAGATAAAGAGAAAAAGTAGGGGAATTGATAGCAAATTATCCTTCGCTGTTAGGGGGGTTATTTATAGTTTATAGTATTTTGACGAAATTGAAACAATAATGATTTGTTCTTGTTAAAAAATGATAGTATCAATTGTTTTTTCAAAAAAAGTAATATGGGAGCAATCAAATAATCTATCTAATTTATTTTGCAAACACCGCAGTATCTTTACGCTTCTTTGGGCGATAACTTAAAACGGGAATGTCACTTTCATTGATTACACGTTGTGCAACTGTTCCAATAAAAAATTCTTTCATATCCAACTCTGCTTTACTCATGATTAATATCAAATCAGCCTCTACTTCATGTCCGTATTCCAAAACCATTTTAACAATATCTTTTCCTCGCAAAGTTTTAACTGTACAGCGAACTCCGCGCTCTTTTATATATTTCCATACTTGGTTAGAATAGGAAATTAATTTATTCTCTTCTATTTTATTTTTACTGGTTAAAATGGAAATTATACGAATATCGGCATTGAATAATTTTGCTAACTCAACTGCATGATGTACTTTCTCGCGTGTTTCCTTCGATAAATCCAAGGGCAACAATATGATTTTACATCCATCTCTATGCACTTTCCCTCTTATAGTAATTACAGGGTGTTTAGACTCTCGTACCATTCTAAAAGCATTTTGACCTATAATTTTACTCAAAGTAATTTTTGATGTTAAACCGATGATTATAAATAATGGCTTTATCTCATCGGCAACTTTATTTATTTCTTCATAAACATTCCCTTTGCGAATCATTATTTCAACATTCGCTAATTCGTCAAGTGTTGTTTGAACAAAAGGCGGATTGCCTTCATCAACATTTAGCAATACAATTTTTGAATTTGTTAAACGAGCCAAATTGTATGATTGAGTGAGAGCAATAACAGTTTGCTCGGTCGAATCAATTGGTACCAAAATACTGTTTTTTGTTTTTGTTGACAAGGATATTTAGTTAAAATGAAAAAACGCTGATATGTAAATTCTTTTCTAATTCGAAATCGAAATTAGTGAAAATTAGAATATCAGCGTTCTAAAAATTTTAAATACACAACAATCAAAAATTTAACATCGAATTAAAATGAATATTAGTATTTATATATTAATGCTAAACCAATAGTTGTTTGAGAGGTTTTAGTAAAATAACCTTTTGAATCCTGAAACTGTTGAATGTCGCTAGATGCAGCACCGGTATAAGCATTCTTTTTATACATATCCATTCTTACTTCAGGTTTTAATAAAAAATGACCTTCAGCTAAAGTGATAACACCAGTTAAAGTAATGGAATTAACACTTGTTCCTCCGGTTTTTGAACCAGTCTGTCCAACTGTATTAGTCATATAATATGTTTGAGCAGCAGTATTTCTCAAACTTCTAACACCAGAAGAGTTGTCAAAATGCTCGGCTCTTAAACCTAAACCAAATATTCCTGTAAATTGGTAATTCATATATAATGCAGCGCCGCCCCAATGTCTGGTTGAATCTTTGGTTCCTGCTGCATTAACATTTGGAATACCATTTCCCTGATAATCTCCTCTTTGGCTACCATATGCTGCATTTATACCCATATAAAACTTATCTGTCATTTGATATCCGGTTGTTAAATCAATTAATTGATAAAAGCCAGCAGTTTGGTGATTTTTATTGGCAGTATCTGCTATTGCTGCTGCCGAAGGATTAGCTTCATTGCTGCCTATGTAGTTAATATACACATTCCATCCTTTAACCGGACTTAGAAACATTTGTGCGATTATACCTTTTGCGCGGTTGTTATCATACAAGGCATCTACGTTATTTACGACGCCTGCCATCAAAGCAAACTTATCACTAAACGCGTAATTCGCTTTTACTCCAATATGATAAAAGGGTCCGTTATTGAAGAGATTGGATAGTGAGTAGTTGTAGTTGATTGGCGCATCAATTACTTCTGTACCAATATGGGTTCCAAACTGCCCTGCAGTAAAGGTTAATTTATCGGTAGCTTTATAATTAAAATACGCTTGTTTGATAGCGATGCCTCCATAAAAATAGGCTGCAGGACTTGCTCCACTCGCTACTTTTGAAGGATTCCATGACAATGTTGGGCTATTTCCATAGTTTCCCATATCAGCATTTGGACCAAAAGTTAAATCAACCACTACATCTGATTTATTATTGGAATATCCGAATTTAGTTTGCACTAAACCTAATCCGATTGTGTTTGCTCTTTGATCAAAAGCTCTTTCCATTCCTGATTGTCCTAAATTTAATCCCGATTTTGGATTGTTCAAATTTTGCGTATAATAAGAGTCAATATATCCGCCAAAAGTGAATGGACTTTTTGCCGGTGCTTTCGCTGTATCCTGCGCTTTCAAAAAAGTAGCAGAAATAAGTGAAACAGATAATAAGATGGCTGTTTTTTTCATAATGTTTATTTTTTAAAAAGGTTTATTTATT
>ODAK010006158.1_pt1 | contig 12125 bp, 10 predicted proteins | sample 1539591 | NCBI WGS metagenome assembly ODAK01 (sample SAMEA3539303, study PRJEB22396) | soil metagenome | biome: tundra; feature: field; material: soil | place: USA | collected 2010-05 | depth 0.15 m | reverse complement strand
TCTGCGTACACGGGCGCTGCCACGTGGTGGCCGATGACGGTACCAACCGCCAGGAGTTCGTGCTGGACAGCCCGACCGTCGGTCTGCACCTGCCCCCGATGGTCTGGGGAATCCAGTACAAGTACACCGAGGACGCCATCTTGCTGGTGCTGGCCTCCGGCAAATATGACCCTGCCAGTTACATCCGGGATTACTCCGAATTCCTGCAACTGGTGAAGGCATCTCAGTGACGGGGCGAAGTTAAGATGAATTCCCTGGTCATCCCGGTTTATAAGAATGAGGCCAACCTCGATCGTCTGCTCGCCGAACTGGTGAAGCTCGCTAGCCTCGTTCCAGGGGAGTTCGAAGTGGTCTTCGTGGTGGACGGCAGCCCGGACCGATGCCTGGAGATCCTGCGGGAACGGCTGCCCCAGCTCCCGCTGCGCACACAGCTACTCTCCCTGAGCCGCAATTTCGGCTCCTTCGCCGCAGTCGCGGCGGGCCTGGAACGCGCTCGCGGCGAGTGCATGTCGGTGATGGCCGCGGATCTTCAGGAACCGCCCGAACTAGTGCTCCAGTTCTTCGATGCGCTGGGCAGCGGGCGCGCCGATATCGTTTTCGGAGTTCGCAGCCGCCGATCGGACCCGTGGCTTTCCGAAATTGCTTCCAATATCTTCTGGTTTCTCTTCCGTAAACTCGTGATCAAGGACATACCGCCGGGCGGCGTCGATGTTTTCGGATGCACCCGCGAGGTGCGCGACCAACTCATCCAGCTGCAGGGCATCGATTCCAACCTGATCGCGCTTCTGTTCTGGCTTGGCTATCGCCGCGAGTACATCGTCTACGAACGCCAGCGGCGGCTCGAGGGCAAGAGCGCGTGGACCTTCGGCAAGAAGTTGCGCTACTGCGTGAACAGCATTTTCAACTTCACGGATCTTCCGATCCAGTTGCTGCTCTACTCCGGAGCCGTGGCTCTGGTACTCGCCGTCGCCGCCAGCCTTCTGGTGATCGTCGCCAAACTGCGCGGCGGTATCCCTGTGCCCGGCTACGCTGCGACCGTCCTCGCCATCATGTTTTTCGGCGCGCTGACCAGCCTCGGCTTCGGGATTGTCGGACAATATCTCTGGCTCGGCTTACAGGTCAGCCGCCGCCGCCCCCATTACGTCGTCCGTTCCGCCGAAGAACATGGGGCAAAAGACCTGTGACGCGAATCGCCGCAAATTACTTGGCACTCGCGGACTGGTAAATGCGATAACCTTTGAACTCCCGGACGAGTTGACACCTCTCGAACAACCTGTCGAAGTACCCGGGCCTGGGTATCCCGCGGCTGGCCGCCGCTTCGATGACCTGATCGTAGTACCAGCGATCCACCACCAGGACGGTCGGCCGCCTGCCTGACCAGTAGCCGAACCAAACGTCGTCCACGAGTTGAGCATTCTCGAAGCCCAGCGAGAAACCCAATTCGGCCGGTCCCATTACCAGATCATCCGGTTGAAGGGTGGATTTCAAGTACGCGACCACCGGCGTGTATTCTTTCCGGTAGCCGTCAACGACGAAGCTCAGATTCATCACCACCGCGGTTTGTACCGCCAGGTAGCACACCAGAGCGGCCGCGCACGGCACTCGAACGCGCAGGCCATAGGAGGAGCAGAGGTATGAAATCGCGATTCCGCTGGCCGCGGCGAAATACGGGAGAATGTAGACCATGTAGTAGGGGACCTTGAGACTCGCAAAGACGGAAAGACACAGGAATTGCAGCAGGGTCAGACACAACAGAAGCCGGCAGCCCCTCGTCTCGCGCAACTTTCTCGCGGATGCGAGAGTCCCCAGCGCGGCTACGTAAATCAGGAGACCTATTATCTTGAGCTTTCCCATACCGCCCTCGGGTATGAAATGATTGCGGAAGCGCCCATTGATTTCGCGCCAGACCCCGCGCCAGGGGGCAAGGACATCGCTGGCGCGAGCCGCTGAATTCGCGGAGAGCTGAGCCGCGAACTCCGCTGGAGCCTGCAAGCAGTACATCGCCCAGAGTAGTCCGAATAGCAGATACGGCGCCGCCATCAACGCCAAGGTGAGAGGGCGCACGCGATTGCGGTCGAACCAGAGCATCGTAAGTAGAAGCCCCGCGGAAGCAAAAACGCCGTTCGGATGGGTAAAAACGCCCGCGGCTGCGAGCACATGCGCCGCAATCACGGCCCTCAAGAAATTAGTCTCACGAAGACACAAGTAAGCCGCCAGCGCCGCGAAGCCCAAGGCAGCACAGGTCATGTCCATCCGCACGTCGGCAGCGTCATTTACGAAGCCAAAGTCAACTGCCAGAACGGCGACGCTTATGAGGGCAGCATGGCGGCCCTCGTAGAGACGCCGAACGATCGATCCAATACTGGCTAAGGCCACCCCTCCCCACAATACGCTCGGCATCCGCATGGAAAAAATGCTGAACCCGAACAACTTACCCCAGGCGGCTAATTGGAGCAAGTGAAGCGGCATCACCCAGTAAGTGTGTTCGCTGATGCCGCGCAGGACGGCGTCGGGCTTATAGAGCCGAAGATGACTGCCAGCGGGATCTAACAGCAGAGTTCCGAACCTGCCGCGCGTGACAAGATCCAGAGCGGGACTGGTAAACCAAGCCTCGTCCACCCAAGGCCGCTTTGTGAACAGCATCGCCAGGGCAAACGCAGCGAACACGCCTGCAATCAGAAGGGCTCCCCAAGACGAGAGTAAACTCCGCCAATCGATCTTTAGGGCTGGCCGGTGACTCAATGGTTCGTGCTCCATTCGCAATAATCATTCTATATGAGGCCAGACGAATGTCGCTTTCGCGCTGCCCCCCTGCACCCCCTGGGATTTGGCGCATTCTGCCCTCAAAAAAACTGCATTCACAAAAATCGGATCTGCTTAATAGTCACGCTCCCTGGCGAAATCGAGTGTTCCCTTCCAAACGCGGTGCCCCCAGTCTACGGTGGGGAGATCCGCAGCGTGATGGAAATGCCAGCGTCTGGGATGGTGCCACCGTGGCGCCTCACGAGAGACCATCCCAGTCGCGACCCGGAACAGTTGGAGGGAGGATCGATCGACCCGCTCGGACTCGCTACGAGTGCAGAATATGAGCAGGCAGAACGGTGGACTCACCAACGGGGGCCCAGATTTTATGGGGCGAGGTCAGCGGCGGCCACCTGCGGGTCCCGCTCACTACTGCATCAGCTTGCCCTAACCACCAATAACCCTGGCGGACGGATGGTGGCATGGCGCCAAAGCTGGGAGGATTCCAAAGCGTTGAGCGAAGCCTGCTTTCTTGCTATAGTTGGGCTTCGCCAAACTTCAACATCGAATCGTCATGGACAGGACATCCTGGCAGTCCAAAGCATACTGGGTGGTATCCAGGCTGCGTCAACCTGCGTGGCACTGGCCGCTTGCCCTTCTGTTGGCGGGCTTCTATGTTGCCACCAGCCTATACATTTCAGCCCAACGCCTGCTCTGGTTCGACGAGATCTGTACAGCTCTCACAACCCGGCTGCCGGACGTGAGAACCATGTGGAAGGCGCTCTCCGAAAGTGCGGATTCAATCCCGCTGCTCTATTTTCTGATCACCCGCATCTTCGACCAGATGTTCCGCCACGCCGACATCGGCATACGCGTTCCTTCCGCGCTCGCCTTGGGCGCCGGCCTGCTAGTCACCTTCGATATTGCACGGCGCCTGACGGATGGCCTCTACGGGTTGATCGCCATGTCGTTTCTGACCACTTCGTTCGTGACCTATTACGGCTATGAGGCGCGCCCTTACGCCCTCTACTTCATGCTCGCGGCGATGGCCCTATGGCTATGGGTTTTCACCGAAGACGAGAGTAAACTCGCAGCCGCCGCATTCGGCGCCCTGTTCCTCATCGGCGTGGCGATACATTACTACTTCCTCCTCTGCCTGACGCCGTTTGGAATATTGGCACTGGCGCAAAGACGGATCTTTCACCCCAAGGCGATCGCAGGCGCGGCGGGAGTGATGGGTGCGCTGGCGGCGCTCTATCCACAGGTCGCAAGTTCGCGCGCCTTAGTGCAAGGTTACGGCTCCTGGGCCGTACCGTCCCTGGCCAAAGTTCAATCGGTCTACCAGGAGTTTTTCCCCTTGGCGATCATACCGCTGGTGCTGATTGCGGCCGGCGTTGCGGTTTTCGGCGGCACCGGCGAGCGCACGGTGACCTCCATGAGCTCAGGCGAGCGCGTAAGCTGGCTGTTTCTTATCGTGCCTCTGGCGGCATACATCCTGGCCCTGCTGGTAACCGAGTCTTTCTATAACCGGTACATCATCGGCGCCGTCCCGGGCATCGTTGTGGCGGCGACATGCCTCTTCTGGCGGTATTGCCGGGAGTCGAGGTATCTATCGCTGGCGCTTCTGGTTGTTTTCTGCGGGTTCGGCATCGGCCAGCAACTACGCACCTTGAGGCACGTCGACCACATCCCGGCATTTGGTCTGGATTATCAGCAACAGACGCGGCAAATGCTGGCGCTTGAGGATACGCTCCGCCGCGAAGGCAAGGTGCACTTCGCGGTAGCCGAGAAATTGCTGTTCCTGCCAGCGTGGTATTACTCAAAACACCCGGAGCAATATGAGTTCTTCACGCCTGGGTTCCTCCAGGTGTATGCCGGACCACGCTTTGTGTCGGTGCAAGAGCTTGTTGCCAACGCCAGGTCAACCGCTGTTATCGCTCCCCTGCCGGCCTTCGCCGAGTCACTGGAGCGGGCAGGCCTTCATCTGAAGGTTCGTTTCTCCGAGCCGCACTACGTCGTCTATCTTGAGTAGCGGCGCTCGACCTGGGAGCGAAACCCGGGATAGGCGGAAGCCTTATTGCAGCGTCACGCCTCGCGCCGCCATCTTCGCCTTCACCGTGTTATACATCAAACCGACCTCCGCCTGCCCTAGCGCGCGGCCATGGATGAACAGACTGGCGTAGGACGCATTGGTACCGTGTGTACCGGAGGCGTCCATTCCTAGACTCAGCGGAGCCGCCGCCACATTAGGTGTCTGCGTTGCAGTGCCGCCTTGGACTCGTGACACTCCGGCGATCTCATCCACCAGCGCCCCTCCGACACCTACCCACATGCGCGCAATCGGCGTGGCTCCGTTCGCCTGGACAGTGGTGGCGATGAAATACCAGTTTCCGATGGTCGGAGTGAACGAACTGGCATATCGCCAGCGGTTTGTCGGGCTGGCGTCGTTATTGGTCCAGTCAATCACCAGCGGCCCACCAGCCGAGTTGGCGTAGCTCAAGGCCACTTTCGTGTTTGTTGAAGACGCATCACCCGTCACCCACAGCGGAGCCTGATTATAGCCAGTCGCGTCGATGCGGAACACGCCGGTCACCGTATATGACCCATTGTCCTGCATAGCGACCGGCGCGTTTTGCTTGGTCATCCCCGCCGTGACTGTGTTGGTGGCACCGATAGCGATGGTTTGTGGCGTCTCGTGCATCATGGAAACAAAACTGCTGCCGTAGCCATCATCAACGAGGTGGCCACCATACGAGGTCAACGACGTGCCGTAGGCCGGAAGCCAAGTACAGTACGTAGACAAGATAAGGCAGGGAGCCAAGAAAGCCGATCCATTGGCGATATCGTGGAATCCGGTCATTGCACTTGAAGTATTCCCGCCGTGATCGTAGAAATCGAATGCCCAAGCTAGATCCTTCCTGGGAATTGTTCCCGTCGCATGACTGTCCGAGATGACGTAGCCCGCGTGCGCCACGGTTCCCCCCACGTTGCGATAGCGTGCGTTCTCGCTTTCAAGCAGCATCGGAGAGTGCCCTAACACAAGATCCCATTTCGCAAATACTGGCGTTGTTTGACTGTTGTACAGGTTAGTGTCGCTGGCCGTAGTTAATTGAATATGCGGAGGATTGCTGCTGACAACCGTGTACGGGAGTCCCAACGCCGCACCCATGAATCCCCACTGTATAGTCGCGGTCTTGCTAGCACTGAAGACCTCCCACGGACCTTGGATGGCCGGGGCCATCGCAAATGCCGGTCCTGTTCCGACCAGAGCCACTACCATAAGGTAGGACTTGAACTCTTTGATGTAGGCTACTGGATTGTGCCACATGTTCCCGGTTAGATGATCCGGAATGCCGGAAAACTCGGGTCCTATAGTCGTCGCATTTGCGAAGGTCGAGGTCCAACTGGACGAATTGCTGCCCGGGCAGATATAGGTGTCGGTGATCGCCGGGCAGGTGTAGTACTGATACTTAGTCGCGTCCAAGGATGGGAGATCCGTGTTGAGCACTCGCGCGATGATGTGCGTCGTCGGATCTCCGATGAAGCAGGTATAGGTTGCCGGGTCGCAGCCGTCGTTAATCCCTGACGGCGGTGTGGCCCCATCCTGCCCGTATTGGACTGCCTGCCAATTGTATAGCCCTAGCGGCATTGCGGGCCACATGATCGAACCGGGATAAGAAGCGTCTGTGCACGGGGTCGCCGATCTGGACGCGGCTCCGCACAAGGGTGCATCCCCGGTAGCCGACGCGGCTCCGCCATGGGCAACGGTATAGGGGTTCTTCCACGTCTGCCCGCCGTCTGCCGACACGATCATGGTGGCGTCGTGGATGGATGCGGTTCCGGCAGGAATTTGGCGCTCTACCGGCAAGTACAATAACCCGCCCCGCACAAACGGCGAGCGCGATTTCCAGGAGCAGTCTCCGACCACTGCCGGGTTGTCGCCGCTGATGCAGTGACCAAACCAACCAGTCGGAGTGTCGGTAGCCCCCGGGTTCCCGTAGCCGCTCATGCAATTGACTTCGTAAATTCGGCTGGCGTTCCTTGCGGCCCAGTCGAACGCCGCAAGTTGGATGACCATCAGATTCCCGCCGCATGTCTTCGACGTGAAGTCGTTGAGCGTTCCAACAATAGGCAGGCCCGTGGTTATGGGCAGCAGATGGGCATCTGCAAACCATCCACTGAAGTAAATGGTATCGCCCACCGGAGAATGCCCGACGCACATCCCGCGCGATCCTGCCGTGCAACCACTTGCCGTGGCAGTGTACCAGTCGAAGTAGTCCACCAAGCCTGGACTCAACGAGCCGGGACCGAATCCGATGGGAGATTGGGCCAACAGCAGGCAAGCCAAAATCAGAGTCAGCAGAATCGTACTAACGAGCCGCATCACCGCGGACCTCCCGTGCAATCGTGAAACGCATCTATTCTCCCCCCGTTGCTTTGTGCCGTACCCTGCTGCCACCGGTGGTCGACGACGTTGACTTGAACGACGCGATGACGCAGGCAGTCTTGTCCGACGAGGACATAGTCCAAACCGGGTTAATTACCGCTGCCGCGGTTTGTATCTTATAAGCTATTCCGCCGCCGAAGTAATTGCCGCTCAAGAACCCATTGCTGTCCAGCACGGTCATACTCGCATCGACCGTAGGCGCGCTGGATAAGTGCATGCTGATGCCGGAGATCACCAGCTCATCGCTGAATGCCGGCGTGATGCTCCCCGGCGACATGGTGGCACTGGTATTCGTCGCGCCGTTCTGAACATCGAACGGCGCCGCCGCAGCACCACTGAACGCCGCGAAATATCCGGATGCGTAGAAGTTCGACGATGCTTGGAAGGTTACCGTGTGCCCGCTGCCCACCGTGGTCGGGACGCAGTAGTATATCTGGACCTGAGATCCGGACACCTGCGTCTGAGCTGTCAACGGTGTCCAGGAATTAGACTTCGAATCGAAGCTAAGGTGCGCCACCGTCCCGTTATTCGAAACCAGCACGACCACCAGGAGATTGGCGCCTGTGGTGTCGATAGCACTGGTTGTCTTCGGCGAACTTAATCCCAAGGCGCCGCCAGTATGGGCGACCAACGAAAACGCCGCCGCTCTGGCGATCCCCGGGGCCAGCAGTCCAGCCCCCAGCACACCGAGCATTTGCCGGCGCGATGGAACCCACAACGCGCCGAACCTTTCGAAAGGTCTTAGCATACATTTTGGAGCCGGCGGAATCGGTTTAACGGTCCGCATCGCCGCCAGCCTCCCCAGTCATTATCCCAGCCTTCGCTGGGTTGACGGTTTCCAATGCCAGCACAGAGTTCCCCACGTCGTGGGTGTCCCTCGCCGGCCGCCGGAGGGGCGCGCGCACATGGCCCGGTCGGCCTTTCCACTGGAGTGCCAAATCGTCGCCGGCACCGGCGATGTCTGCTTGACCCTGCCCGGAATGGCAGGAGGCGAATAGAAGGGTAGTAACGATCTTCATGTTGGTTTCCGATCACCCGATGGCGGTCGGACCCGACACCGGTCTACCGTGATAGCCGGCGTGGGAGGGCCTCTCCATCTGCTGCCATTGTGTCAGATCAGGTTTTGAAAACGGGCTCGCGGCGAGCGTAGAATTAGGCGCAACCTCCTGAACCGGCTATATTTAAAAAAATTAAATGTTCGAGTGACTCGATTTCGGAGGGAGTGGCAACGCGTAACGCGTTAGCAGTCGGCATTCCGTCAGGAGCGCCGACTGCGGGAGTCGCGCCTTCTCCGGAACTGCCCGAGTCCCCCGCTGCTCATGGCGCGGTCTATCTTCCGGATGGGTGATCCTCGTCGGGCGAAATTACCGTCGTGGCGGATTGTGGTCAAGCCAGGCGGCAACCTGCGCCGGTTGCGTGATTTCGCCTTTCATAATGGCCAGCAGCAGGTCTTTCGTGACGACGGTTTGCATGGCGGCGTTATAGGCATAGCCCTGCTTCTGTCCGGCCATCTTCAGCAGAAATGGGACCTCGTGCGTCTGCGTCAATTCGCCAAACGATAGGGGGGCCATTGACGAGGCAGGCCAAAGATTCAACCGAAGCGGATGATCCGATGTCAAGAGAATTGTGCTGCCATCCCACACGCCAGCCTTCTCCAACGTCAAACGAATGTCCCGAACGGTCCGATCCACGAGCCTCAGATTATCCAGGTAGGTAGTGCCTGGACCTTTCGAAAAATCGTCCTTCGCAGCGTCATACATACCTGGAGGATGCGGGATGTTCCAGTGAATGAAAACCAGATTCAAACGTGAGTCCACAATCGCGTGGAGTGCCGCCTCATGAATCTGGCGATACGTGACCGGAAGCAGCGATGGGTTCACGAGGGGGTCATCGACATGAATCACTCCGAGTCGCCTTGAATATGGAACCATTGGAGCCTGACGCTTCGCGGCGAGCACCATAAAGCGCCCGAGTGATAGTGGATATTCCCACTCCAATGGCCGAAACACTACTGGGCAATGCCACTCACAAAACGTAGCGTCAAGCATCCGGCAGAACGGCAGATAGAAACCGACAATCCCAGAGTTGAATCCGATGCTGCGGGCCTCCCCAAAGACCGTCGACTCCCGGGTAAGCAACTCGGGCGGTTGACTCCGATCGTAGGTCAGCAGCAGCTCGCTGGCCCCATCGGTCTTCTTATCGACAAACGTCATCCCCGTGAGGAGGGAGGGGATCGAAATGATCGATTCACGCGAAGGCGGATAGGCGCGGTCGGTATGGAAGGACTGGCCGCGAAACCGGTCCAATTCCGGCAACTCGATATTGGCAGGCCGGCGGCGGAAAGTGATCGACTCGTCCCACTCATCGAAAATCAACCATAGCACGTGCGGCGCCCGTGCCTTTTGAGGCAGAGCGGCTAGCGAGGGTTTGTCCGGAAAACGGCCTCCTGGCGGACCGGTGTAGAGGTCCCAGGCGACACTCGCGGCGACCATCGGCAGTATGGGCGCGAAGATCATCAGAATTGTGGAGGTTAGAGGAATCGCGAGTCTCTCCCACTTCCAGAGCAGCACGATTCCGGCAGCGGCGCCGAGCACCGCTAGCAGGATTCGTACTGCCCCCGCCTGCAGGACCGGAAGCGCCCAAATGGCGGCGACTTCGTTCGAATGGCGGACAATGTTCAAAGGTACCATCAGGCCGGCCAAAACGCACCACTTCAGAATGCGAATCCAGGTGCGGTTTCCAGATTTCGCCACCAGGCAAACCGGAATCCAAAGCAGTACAGCCAACAGGAGAACATCAAGCGTCACGGCGGCAAACTGTTGCCAGGTGACAGCGTATTTCCGGTAGAAGTCGAATTTCCGATTCAGCAGGCCCGCCCATGCACTCTGAAATACGCCGTTTGCGAAGGACGTGCAGATGATGAATGCCTTCACAAGGAACGACTTGGACAAGGGACGAGGTTCTATCATTTTTTCCGCAGGTACTGGCGTCGTGCACGACTTTTATCGTGGTCACGCGGAAAGCCGGCTGCGCGGATTCTGGCGGCGCCGCAGCCTGCCGCCGCAATCCCTTGCCAACGCGCGCTTCCGTGCCGCGCGATTTCACGGCCGCGCGGAGTTCTTCCAGGATACTCTACCGCGCTCTACCGCGCTGTCCAACCGGCGCTGGAATTGAACAGTTAGCCCTAAAGGGCCACCCTTGGATCTCAGGTACGAAGCAACGTCAGAGTCGAAGACCGCCAGCTAACGCGCCGGATAGCCGCAGACCTCCCAGGTGAGCATCCCGGCAGTAGCCGCGTTGACGTTCCCCGAAGTGACGGCGAAGTTGAGCACGATGGAATACGTATCCGTGAGCTGTGGCGGGATTGGCCGGGCGGTCCAGAAGTTCACATCGCCGCTCGACACCATAAGCGGGACCAGCGTTCCCGTCATCTCATAGTTGTTGCTGCCCGGCCGGCCCATGGAAACAGTCAGTCCCGTGGTACCCGCAAACTGCGTCGTCTCCGATACCATCACCTGATCCCAGCGGACGTTGCCTGAGATCCCTGTCTGGATGGTGATCTCCTGGTTTGCCGCCGACGCGGTGAGAGCGGTATAGCTCACCGTACCGTACGCGCACTCCACCGCCCGCTGCCGCAGCGTCCCTCTGCTGACGATGGAGGATTGCCCCGCAAACGAACCACCGGAGTTCACCTGTACCTGCCCATCGGAGCCACCGGCGGTTCCTCCTACGCCGCCGCCGCCCACTGCAGCCCACGCGCCACCGCTCCATCGGCAAGTCGCCAGAGCACTGCCACCACCGGAACAGGCGCCGACGGCGCTCGCGTCCGTAAAGATGTACACCGAGCCCGTCGCCGGAGAACTCGGTGGGTTCGCAAACGTGGAAGCCGGTGGGATCCAGTTTGCTCCACGAGCGTCCACTATTCCGGTCTGCACAATGTTCTGCCTGCCCTGCCCGAAGCAGGCGATAGCTATCGACAACACAACGATCGCACGCATGGTTCTACTTTCCCCCTCTAACTGTGTGGTAGCCAACGGCGCCCCCGCCGGCGTGGTGCATCGTCTGAACCTTGGCGGATGTGGTGCCGACGTTGCCGACGTTCCGTGGACCTTGCCTAAAACAGCAGGACGCGAACATAAGTGTAATCACGATTCTCATGGTAGTTTCCGGTCACTGGATGGTGGACCGCCCCGGCGCCCGGCTACCGTGAGATCCGGCGGGGCGAGCCTCTCCATCTGTTGCTATTGTGGCAGAACAGGGTGCGGGAGACGGGGACGGAAACGGGCCGGGGGGGAGAGCGAAAACGGGGGTTAGGGTTTGCGGGATCAATGAGTTAGAAAAGAAACCAAAAAATAAAATGTTCGTGTGACTCAGTTCCGGCCTGAGCGCAAATACCTTGCGCATCAGCCCTCAACCCACGGCTTAGCCAGATCGCGTCCGATCCGGCTCGGCGGGCCAACCGCCGGCGCCGCGCACTTTCTCCAGTACATCCTTGGCCACGGCCGCCGTATTCGCGTGGATCGTGAGCGTGTCCTCCACGCTCTGCGCATACCCGCCGGCCAAGACGATCGCTACCGGAATTCCCTGCGTCAACGCCGTCCGGATCACCAGGCGGTCGCGGTCCATCAATCCTTCAAACGTCAGCGAAAGCCCGCCCAACTGATCTTCCGCGTAGGGGTCGGCCCCCGCCACGTACAAGATCATCTCCGGGCGGAATAGAGACAGCGCCGCGCGATATCCGTTGCCCAGCCGGTTCAGGTACTCCGCATCCCCAGTCCCGTCCGCCAGGTGGATGTCCAGGCTGGAAAGCGGCTTCTCGCTCGGATAGTTATTGAACTGGTGGATGGAGAGCGTGAAGACCGTAGGATCGTCCTCGAATATCGTCGCCGTGCCGTTGCCGTGGTGCACGTCGGCATCCACCACCATGGCCTTCTTG
>ODAK010006157.1_pt1 | contig 12127 bp, 8 predicted proteins | sample 1539591 | NCBI WGS metagenome assembly ODAK01 (sample SAMEA3539303, study PRJEB22396) | soil metagenome | biome: tundra; feature: field; material: soil | place: USA | collected 2010-05 | depth 0.15 m | reverse complement strand
ACGAGCATCGTCAGTCGGATATCGATCTGCTCCACGGTCCGGTCGCGACCGCCGGATCGAACGTCGGTGTTTCGCGGCGCTTGAGCTGGCGGAGGTGCCAATCGGTGTTCATCAACGACAGGTTCGCCAGCGTCACGTCGCGCCGGATGCCGAGTACTTCCTGGGCAAACCACAGCGGGAAGGTGTCGTTGTCGCCGGCAGTGATCAGGATGCCATACGGTGCCACCGACTGCAGCATGTCGACGGCGAAATCGCTGGCCAGCGTCTCGTGATTGCGCGGCGCGCTTACCCGATTGCCCAACAGCGGGATCAGTGCCAAGGCGAGCACGGGAGTCCCTGCCAGCCAACGCCGCTGCTCGGTGGCCCGGTCGCCGAGCCATTCGGCCGTGGCGCGGATCGCGGCGCCGAAGCCCGCGGCGAGCAGCACGCCGACGAATGCGAAGGACGCCACGTAGAAGTAATCGCGCTCGCGGACCTCGCGATCGTCGGGTACGACATTCGGATAGGTGAACATGTACCGGAAATTCAGGTAGTAAATCAGCAGCAGCGTGAGCGTGAACAACAGGATGGCCGCTGTCACACCCGCCCGGCGATCGCGGGTGATCAGGATCCCGAGGCCCCAGGCGCACAGCGCGGTGAACAGGCCGGTGGCGAGGCTGCTCAGCGCCCCGATGTCCTTGGCCCACTGCCAGCTCCAGTAATGCCAGTACATGCCGAGTTGCGCACTCAATGGTGACATCCGCTGCGCCACCGGTGGCTTGCCGTACTGCAGACGGTTGAGCACATCACTCAGTGCCTGGGAAAAGAACCCGATGGGCTCGCCTTCATTGATCGGCGGATGTTGCGCCGCGCGGATGGGCAGGTAGACATAGTTGAGTGTCAGGCCCACCAGCACGGCGAGCACGCCGACATACAGCAGCGGGTTCCGGCGATCCTTGTACACCCCCCAGCCGGCGATGGCGACGATGCCGAGGAGGCCGCCAATCCGCGTGAGCGCGGCGATGCCCGACGCGCCCTCGACCGCCGCGTTGTACGTGAGCGCGGCCGCCGGGTTCCCCCAACTGCCGCCATGGGTCAGCACGGTGAGGCTGTCGCCCAGGACGCCGGAAACGCCGAGGAGGAGCACCCACGCCATCAGCATGACCCATGGCTCCATGGCCAGGCGCGGCTGGGTCCACAGTACGTACACTGCGATGACCGGCAGGGCGAGCACGCCCATCAGATGGTTGGTCGAGGTGAGGGCGGCGAGGTAGGCGGCAAAGATCAGCAGCCCGTTGCGCCGCGGGGAGTCGGGAAGATCGGCCCAGCGCACCATGCACCAGACCATCATCGCGATGCTCAGCATGGAGACGGTGTACACCTTCTCGTTGACCGTGGACTGGTTCCACACCGTCCACGCCATCGCGCTCGCGAAGATCCCGGCGAACGCAGCCGCCAGCCGCGGCCCGCGGGTCGGCAGGATGCTCCGCAGCCACCGCTCCGCGACCAGGAACCAGAAGCCGGCACCGGCGGCACTGGTGAACGCGGCGAAGAGATTGATTCGCTTGGCGTAGTTCGCTGCCAGCGGCAGCATCCCCCAGACGTGCGCCAGCACGGTGAACAAGGGATTGCCCGGCGGGTGCGGGATGCCGAGCACCTTGGCGGCAGCGATGTACTCCGACGTGTCCCAGAACGCCGTCGTCGGGGACAGGGTGACGACGTAAATCGCGAAGATGACCAGGAAGGTCAGTGCCGCGTAGAGGTACGGTGGACGGTTGTCGGGATCGTCTTGCAAGCGCTGCTCCGTGTCGTCGTCGTGGGTCCTAATGCCTGAACATCCTCACTCCAGTCAACACCATCGCCACGTCCAGCCGGTTCGCCGCATCGATCACGTCGGCGTCGCGGACCGATCCGCCCGGCTGAATGATCACCCGAATCCCGGCCCGCGCGGCTTCTTCGATACCGTCGGGGAACGGAAAGAAGCCGTCCGATGCCAGCACGGCCCCGTCCGTTCGGTGGCCTGCCTGTTGCGCCTTGTGCACGGCGAGAAATGCGGCATCGATCCGGCTCATCTGGCCGGCGCCGATGCCGATGGTCTGTTCGTCGCGGGCGAGGACAATCGCATTCGACTTGACCGTCGTCACCGCCGCCCACGCAAAGCGCAGGTCGTTCAGCTCGAGCGCCGTGGGTTCGCGGGTGGTCCCGACCCGCCAGGCGTCCTCGGTGGCGTTGAATGCGAACTGGTCCTGGATCAGGAACCCACCGCGAATCTTCTTCCAGTCGAGCCCCGATTGGCCCCGCACCACCGGCAGCTCGACTACGCGCACGTTCTTCCTTTCCGCGAAGCGGGCGAGTGCGTCGGCATGGAACGCCGGCGCGACCACGACTTCGATGAACAAGTCCGCCATCGCGTCGGCCGTCGCGCGATTGACGACCGTATTGAACGCGATCACCGAACCGAACGCCGAGATGGGGTCGGCCGCGCGGGCGCGCTGGAACGCGTCTTCCGCGCTGTGGCCGAGCGCCAGGCCGCACGGTGTGGTGTGCTTGACAATCGCGCACGCAACCCGGTTGGTCCAGGCGGCGACCGCCAGCATGGCCGCGTCGATGTCGAGCAGGTTGTTGAACGACAACTCCTTGCCCTGGCGCTGCGTGAGGTCTCCGATACCGCGCGGTTCCTCCGTGACATAGAGCCCCGCCCGCTGCTGCGGATTCTCGCCGTAACGCAGCACCTGCCGGCGCTCCATCGAGAGGGTCAATCGAGCCGGCAGGGTGTCACGCCACGGCGTGAGATATCCGGCAATGGCGTTGTCATAGTCGGCGGTGTGGGTGAAGACCTTCGCCGCGAAGTCGCGGCGCGTGTCAAAATCGATCTCGCCGCGTGACAGCAGCTCGGTGACTCGAGGGTAGTCCTTCGGGTCGACCACCGGCAGGACGAACTCGAAATTCTTGGCGGCCGAGCGGAGCAAGGCCGGGCCGCCAATGTCGATGTTCTCGATCGCATCCTCGAACTTCCCGCCCGGGTTGGCAATCGTCGCCTGGAACGGGTACAGGTTGACGGCAACCAGGTCGAACCGGCTGATCTGCAGGTCCTGCAACTGCCGCAGATGCTCCGCGCGATCGGGCCGGGCGAGCAGGCCGGCGTGCACCCGGGGATGGAGTGTCTTGACTCGGCCATCGAGCATTTCGGGGAACCCGGTGACCTGATCGACGGCCGTCACGGCAACGCCGCCTTCCCGCAGCAGCGCGGCGGTACCTCCGGTCGACACGATTTCCCACCCGAGGCGCACCAGTTCCTCGGCGAAAGACAGAATGCCGCGCTTGTCGCTCACCGAAATCAGGGCACGCGGCATCGAGCAACTCTCCAGGACGGCGACGCCGTCACGCAAACTCGAACGGGACGGGATGCCCCGCTCGTGCGGCGGCCCGCACGGCCGCCGGAAGCAATCGGTGTTCCACCGCCAGCACCGCGGCTGCGAGTGTTTCCGCCGAAGCGCCGGGCGGCACTGCAACGCGACCCTGCGCCAGGATCGCGCCGTGGTCGTAGGCTTCGTCTACCAAATGGATCGTGGCGCCGCTTTCGCGCTCGCCTGCGGCAAGCACGGCGGCGTGGACCCGTGCTCCGTGCATCCCCGCGCCACCGTACCGTAGCAACAACGCCGGATGAACATTGATGATTCGGCCCCGCATTTTCGCGACCACCGCGCCCGGGACCAGACGCAGATACCCCGCGAGCACCAGCAGGTCGCACGCCGCGGCGGCGAGGATGCGCTGCCATTCGGCTGCGTCCCGATAGTCCGCCAGCAGGTGCGTTGCGATGCCACGCTCCGCGGCGCGGTCGAGTGCGGCCGCGGGCCGATCCGCGATCGCCAGCACCACCGCCGCGGCCTGATCGGCCGCGAGCGCATCGCAAAGCGCGACCAGGTTGCTGCCGCGGCCGGAAGCGGCGACCACGACCCGGTACGTCACAACCCGCAAATGTAATGCGACAGCACGGCCAAGCCGGACGCGAGGTCATCGGAGACATCGGCGCCGAGTGCCCGCGCGGCCTCGACATGTTGACCGCCGTGCCCGGTCCGGACCAGCATGGCGTGGCAGCCCAGCTCCTTCGCCGGCTCGAGATCGCGGAGCTGATCGCCGATGCACCAGCTGCGGGCCGGATCGATCGCCCAGGTCGCGATCGCTTCGCGGTAGAGCGCCGTGCCCGGCTTGCGGCAGAGGCATCCCGCTTCGGGAGCGTGGGGGCAATGATAGCTGGCATCGATCGTGGCGCCGGCATCGCGCAACTGTCGCTCCAGTTCGCGCTGCGTCGCGTCGAAGGCACTCCGCAAGTAGCGGCCGCGGCCGATTCCCGATTGGTTGGTGATTACGATTCGCGCAACGCCCGCCCGCTCGAGCGCGATCAGCGTGTCCGCCGTGCCCGGTATCAGGCGGACCTGCTCGGGGGTCGAGAGATACCCGGTGTCCTCGATCAGCGTGCCGTCGCGATCGAGAAACACCGCGGGACGGTCGGCCGCCGGCCCCGTCATCGCGGGCCGTGGACCGTCGAGTCCGGCTTGACTCGCTTGAGGGAATCGGCCTTGACCGAATCGGCGCGCGCCTTGGCGCTATCGGCGGCCGTGGGCGCTTTGGGCGTGTTGAACCGCCGGCTCACCGGCGGCCCGGTGATCCCCCCCGCAGTTCGCACATCCTTGACCTCGACGAAATAGCTCTTGCCGAGTTCGATGCGTCCACGCGAATGAATCACCAGTACGCTGCCGAGCGGGGGACGTTTCTGCCGCACGGAATCGATCGTCGGCACCGGTGGCGCGCCCCGCGCACCTCGCATAAGGCGCGGCAGCGGGGCGGCACGGGCAGCGGAATCGCGCGCAACACTGTCCTGGCGGGCGACACTATCCTGCTTGGGCGTGCGCGGTGGCACCGCATGCGGATAGATCGAGTCGTACGCGGCCTTCGGGTAGGCGGCGAGTGGGGCGACGCTGACGGTATCGGAGGGCAGCACCAGGCCGACCCGGAGCGACGTACTGTCGAGATGCTGATGGGGATCAATCGGTCGGGTGAAGGTGACTGCAATGGACTGGGAATCCTGGCGTGCGACGTCCTGGATCTTTGGCGGCAGCGTGTCGCGCACGAAGGCCCAGATTTCACCCGCCGTGTCCTGCGCGGCCGCGACGCGCACCGTGTCCCACGCTTCACCGGGTTGCCGCCTGTGATCGCGGTTCTGGTCGATCGTGGCCGCGACGAGATAACTGCCGCTGGGCAGTGGCCCCAGCCGGAAACGCCCGGTGGAATCGGTGACGGTGCGGTAGCGGGCAGAGTCGGGGAGATGAAACGCTTCAATCAGTGCCTCGGACACCCCGGCGTGGGCAGCCCAGTCGACCGCGCGGCCGGAAACAAACCGCGTCGGCGGCTCGCCGCCGGTCGCAAAGGTGATGATCGCCGACAATTTCGACCGGTTCTGACGAAGGTCGGTCACACCGGGGACCAATTCGATGCGATAGACGGTGTTCGGCTGCCACCCGTTGCGGGGCTGCACGGTGATTCGGTTACGGTGCCATCGGACAGACGGTACGGCGGTATCGGGCGACAGCATTACGAGCTTCTCGATGTCGCCGTTGCCATAGCCGAAGTTGGGCTGGCTGCCTTCGGAGATCACTTCGTCGAAACGAAATTCCGCTGCGCCGCGGAAGCCGGGCAGCACCTTGACGCTGTCGGGAAAAACGGCCACCAGGACCGGCGGAGTCAGGCGCGCTGGTCCACCGGGCGGCGCCGCCATGCGGGCACAGGCGCCGAGCAGCAGCGCGGCAGGCGCGAGTCGCCTCAGTCGGTGCATTCGAGCGCCTGCCGCTTCTCGCGCAGGACCGCGGCCTGCGTCCGCCAACCGGCCAACTTGTCTCGTTCCTTTGCCACGACCAGCGCGGGGGCGCGCGCCACAAACTGGGCGTTGCCAAGCTTGCGTTCCTGGGCGGCGACCAATTCGGCGAGCTTGGCGGCCTCTGCCCGAAGCCTCTGGCACTCCCGGTCCTTGATGCCGGAGCCGTCCAACGGCGTGTATACGGTGGAGTGATTCGATAGTATTGACGACGCCGATGGCGTCGGGACCGGATAGTAGGTCACGCCGGCGACGGAAAGCGGACGTGCCTCGGGCGCCGGGTCTACCAAACGAACGTAAACAGAACCGGTCAACTGACTCACGGTCGACTGTTCGCGGAGAACCAGGTCCGCGAACGCCGGTGTGGATGCTTGCACGTACGTCCTGACCTTTTCGCCTGGCGGAATCTGATACTCGGCGCGCCGCGTCCGTACGGCAGTGATGAGCTCCTGAAGGGCCGTCAACTCCGCCACGGCGGCAGGATCGCGAAGCGTGACGTCCGGCACCGGCCATGGCGCGACGCTGATCGACGCGCCGTCGGCGCTATTGGGCAACCGCTGCCACAGCGTCTCGGTGATGAACGGCATCACCGGATGAAGCAGGCGCAGCGCGATATCGAAGACGTGCGCTGCCACGGCGCGGGCCGCGTCGCCGCCAGGTTGGGTACCGTACAGTCGCGGCTTGATGTGCTCGACGTACCAGTCCGCGAAATCGCTCCACAGGAAGTGATACACCGCAGCGGCGCCGTCGTTGAGGCGGAAGCGCTCGTAGTTGCGTGTCGACGCATCGATGGTGTCCTGCAGCCGGCTCAGAATCCACCGATCGGGAAGACCGAGCGTATCACGACGTATCGCATCAAGTTCTGCCGCTCCCGCTTCCAGATTGCCGAGCAGGAAGCGGCCGATATTCCACAGCTTGTTGGCAAAGTGGCGGCCCGGTGCGAACGAGGTGTCGAGATCGGCCGGATCGAGCATCAGGTCGGTCCCCACGGACATCCCGCTGATCACGGTGTAGCGCAGTGCGTCGGCGCCGTGGCGCGCGATCACCTCGGTGGGGTCGATCCCGTTGCCAAGTGATTTTGACATCTTGCGATGTTGCGTGTCCCGCACGGTGCCATGCAGGTAGATGGTTCGGAACGGCACCTCGCCGCCGAATTCCAGGCCGGCAACGATCATCCGCGACACCCAGAGGAAGAGGATTTCTGGTGCGGTGACCATGGTGGAGCTCGGGTAGAACGCCCGCAGGTCCTCGGTGTCGTCGGGCCAACCCAGTGACGATAGTGGTACCAGCCACGATGAGAACCAGGTGTCGAGCACGTCGTCGTCCTGCCGCAGCGGTCCCTGACAACTGGCGCACCGCGACGGCTCCTGGCGCGACACGATGGTCGTGCTGCACGCGTCGCAATACCACACCGGAATGCGATGGCCCCACCAGAGCTGGCGTGAGATGCACCAGTCACGGATGTTCTCGAGCCAGTTGGCGTAGACGTCCCCCTGGAAGTCGGGGATGAAGCGCAGCCGCCCGTCGCGATACGCTGCCAGCGCGGGTGCGGCGAGCGGCGTCATCTTCACGAACCATTGATCGGACAGCCGCGGTTCCACTACGGTGTCGCAGCGATAGCAGTGCCCGACCGCATGTCGATGCGGTTCCACCTGCACCAGTAGCCCGAGCTGATCCAACTCGCCGATCACGCGCTTGCGGGCGTCCAGGCGATCCAGCGCGCGGAATCGCTCCGGGACGTTTTCGTTCATCCGCGCATCGGGCGTCAGGACATCGATCGTCGCGAGATTGTTGCGCGCCCCGATGTCGAAGTCGAGCGGGTCGTGAGCGGGAGTGACCTTCACAGCGCCAGTACCAAACGTGGCATCCACGGCCGCATCGCCGACAATCGGAATCAGGCGATCGGTCAGTGGCAGGCGCACCATTCTGCCGATCAGGGAGCGGTAGCGTTCATCGTCGGGGTGCACGGCGATCCCCGTATCGCCGAGCATCGTCTCGGGCCGCGTGGTGGCGACCACGATCGAACCCTCGCCCTCCGCCAGCGGATACCGCAGCTGCCAGATCTGGGCGTCGCGTTCCTCTTTCTCGACTTCTTCGTTCGAGAGCGTAGTGAGGCAGCGCGGGCACCAGTTGACGATGTACTTGCCGCGATAGATCAATCCCTTGTCGTACAGTCGCACGAACGCTTCGCGCACCGCGCGCGAGAGCGCGGGGTCGAGCGTGTAATAGGTTCGTGACCAGTCGCAGCTCGCACCCAGCGCCTTGAGCTGTTCAAGGATGGTGCCACCCGTCTCGGCAACGAAGGTGCGCACGTGGTCGACGAAGGCGTCGCGTCCGACATCGAATCGCGTCTGGCCCTGCGTTGCCAGCAGCCGTTCCACCACGTTCTGCGTGGCGATACCGCCGTGATCGGTGCCGGGGACCCAGAGCGCCTTGCGGCCGCGCATCCGCTCAAAGCGAATCAACACGTCCTGAATCGTGTACGTGAGGCCGTGGCCCGCATGCAACGCCGCGGTGACATTCGGCGGCGGCATCTGGATGACATACGGATCGCCCGGTGCGTCCGCCGGGACGTGATACAGCTGCCGCTCGGTCCACCAGGCATAGAGCGGCGCTTCGATCGTGTGTGGATCGAACTGGGGAGCCAGCGGTTCGGTCATGCCAGCAGTTCGTCCGCGCCGGGTTCGTCGACAGGGACAATCGAATCGTCTTCGCCGCGGACGCGCAGGCAGTTGATGATCGCCGCGGCCGGTACGGCATCGCCGACCAGATGGGCTGCGCGAGCGCGCGACCGGCGATCCTTCACCCAGCCATGCAGCTCGATGCGCCCCCGGCCCACCGGGACCACTTCGAGCCGGCAATCGCGCAGCATGAGATCGTCATCGAGTGCGGCTTGCGCCTGGGCGACAAGCTCGCGGACCGGTTGCCCAGGCGCGACCCGCTGGGCCCGACCGGTAATCGCCCGCCTGGCCACGGGTCCGGCCAGCTCGGTCAGGACAAATCCGATGGCGACGCCCAGGCCAAGGCCGAGGACGATGGCCCCGACGGCGAGAGGGGTTGAGCTGGCCGGCGATCCCGAACGCAGGGACGGATCGGAGGTGCGGCGTACGGTGATGCGCGTCATGGCGATTAAACTACAAGGCTTGATGTAGCGGGCCTATGCTGACGGCGATGGGCCGACCTTCACGAACCGATAGGATGCATCATGCCCGACCAAATCCGCGTCACCCTCCCCGATGGCTCGGCGCGCGAAGTGCCGGAGGGCACCACCGGGGCTCAGCTCGCCGCCCAGATCGGGCCAGGCCTGGCGCGGGCCGCGGTGGCGATTCGAGTGAACGGGCACGTTCACGATCTGAACCGGCCGCTGCCCGACGGCGCGAAGGTCGCCATCCTCACCGAGCGCGACGCCGATTCGCTGGAGGTCCTGCGGCATTCGGCGGCGCACGTGCTCGCCACGGCCGTGCGGGAAGTGTTCCCGGACGCGGGGATCGGCTTCGGGCCGGCAATCGAGGAGGGCTTCTACTACGACTTTGACGTCCCGCGGCCGTTCACGCCGGACGACCTCGAGATGATCGAGGAGAAGATGGCCGTGGTCACGGCGAACGACTATCCGTTCGTGCGGGAAGTCGTGACGCGCGACGAGGCGAATCGTCGCTTCGCCGACGACCCGCTCAAGCTGGAGCGCATCAGCGAATTGGGGCCGGACGAAACGATTACCGTCTATACCGACGGGTCGTTCGTCGATCTGTGCCGCGGCCCCCACCTCCCGAGCACCGGCAAGCTGAAGCATTTCAAGCTGCTGTCCGGCGCCGGCGCCTACTGGCGCGGCGACTCGTCGCGACAGATGCTGCAGCGCATCTACGGCACGGCATTCTTCAAAAAGGAAGACCTTACCCAGCACCTCTTCCGGCTCGACGAGGCGAAGAAGCGTGATCATCGCATCCTCGGCCGGCAGCTGGACCTGTTCATGTTCCATCAGTTCGCGCCGGGCGCGGTGTTCTGGACCGACCGCGGTACCGCGATGATCAACGAGCTGAACGGCTTCCTGCGCGAACTGCAGCGCGATGGATACCACGAAATCCGCACGCCGCTGCTGTACAACAAGGCGCTCTGGGAGATCTCGGGCCACTGGGGGAAGTACCAGGAGAACATGTTCCTGGTGCTCGACAGCGAAACCGGCGAGCACGATTTCTCGCTCAAGCCGATGAACTGTCCGTCGCACTACCTGATGTATCAGGCGAAGAAGCACTCGTACAAGGAGCTGCCACTCCGCTACAACACCTACGACGTCCTGCACCGCAACGAGGTGTCCGGGGCGTTGTCCGGGCTCACACGCGTGCGACAGTTCCAGCAGGACGACTGCCATATCTTCCTGATGGAACGGCAGATTCAGGCCGAAGTCCACCGGCTCACGCAATTCATCCTCAAGTACTACGAGACGTTCGGGCTCAAGGCGACGCTCAAGTTCGCCACGCGCCCGGAAGAGCGCATCGGTACGGACCAGATGTGGGACGAGGCCGAGCGCGCCCTCCGGCATGCCCTCGAAGCCACCGGCTTGCCCTACGAGCTCAAGCCGGGGGATGGCGCCTTCTACGGCCCGAAGATCGATTTCGACGTCGAGGACGCGATCGGGCGGAAGTGGCAACTGGGGACGATCCAGCTCGACTACTCCAATCCGGAGCGGTTCGACCTCAAGTACGTCGGCGAGGACAATGCCGACCATCGGCCGGTGATCATCCATCGTGCCGTGAGCGGGTCGTTCGAGCGGTTCATCGCGATCCTGATCGAGCACTTTGCTGGTGCCTTCCCCCTCTGGCTGGCGCCGGAACAGGTGCGCGTCCTGCCGATCGCCGATGCGCAGCGGGAGGTGGCCAGCACGCTGACGCAGCGGCTGCGCGACGCGGGGCTGCGCGCCCATCTCGACGAACGGACCGAAACACTCAACTACCGGATTCGCGACGGCGAGCTGCTGCATGTGCCCTACATGGCGGTGGTGGGTCAGCGCGAGGCCGAGGCGGGAACGGTCGCAGTGCGGGTGCGCGGGGCGGGGAACAAGCAGGAAATCGTGGAGACCGGGGCGTTCCTGGAGCGTCTGCTTGGAGAGGTGCGGTCGCGGGCACTGGCGCCTTAGGACGAGAGACGAGAGAAGCCCGAGCGGTCGCGAAGGTGATTGCGATCCTTCGCTCTTTTCTCGTCTCTCGTCTCTTGTCTCCTACCTGAAATCCCGACTGTTATACGTCAACCCGTCCACCTGCAGCGCCTGAAACCGGCTCCCCACCACCTGCAGCACCGGCCCGTCGCGTTCCACGCGGCCCAGCACCAGGATCACCATCGCGTGCTTCACTGCTTCACGATCCTTCCCCTCGATGGTGTTCGGCACGATCACGTTGATGTGTCCGTGCTCGTCTTCGAGCAGCAGGAATACTGTTCCATTGGCGGTCTGCGGCCGCTGGCGCGCGATGATCAATCCCGACACCACGACGGTTTCGCGATGCGCGACGTCGGTGAGTGAACGACTCTCTTGCACGCCCAGGCGATCGAGCTTCTTCCGCAGCGCTTCCATCGGATGGCCGTCGAGACAGAACCCCGTCGCGAAGTAATCCAGAAAGATTCGCTCGTGGCGCGACATCGTCCTGGTCGCGAGTGTCGCGTCGCGCGCCGGCGCCAGCGGCATGGTATCCCCCGCGGCGCGCAACGCCTCCCACGCCGCGCGATGCCGGTCGGGCTCCCACGCCGCGAAGGCATCGCCTTGTGCCAGCGCGATCGCGTTGGTGCGCTCGAGATGCGTACGCTGGACGACGTCGGCGATGCTCCGGAAGGGTGCGGCCTGCTGGGCTGCCTCCAATGCGTCCAGTGCCGCCGACCCGATCCCGCGGATGAAGCGCCACCCAACGCGCAGGGCCGGCTTGGCGGGATCCACGTCCGGTTCCGACGTGGAATCACGAAACCCGTCGCGCAGGCAGGGCGGACGCAACGGCACGCCGTGGCGCCGGGCGTCGTGCAGCAGCGTGCTCACCGAGTAGAAGCCCATCGGCTGCGCGTTGAGCAGGCCGAGATAGAACTCGGTGGGATGATTGGTCTTGAGCCACGCCGTGGCATAGGCAATCAGCGCGAAGCTCCAGGCGTGCGATTCGGGAAAGCCGTAGTTGGCGAAACTGCGCAGGTCCGCTTCGATCTGCTCGGCAACCGGCGGCGCCACGTGTCCCGCGATCATCCGTTCGCGCAACTCGGCGAGGGCCGCGATCAGCAGGGGCTCCTTGCGCTGATTCCCCATGG
>ODAK010006156.1_pt1 | contig 12128 bp, 5 predicted proteins | sample 1539591 | NCBI WGS metagenome assembly ODAK01 (sample SAMEA3539303, study PRJEB22396) | soil metagenome | biome: tundra; feature: field; material: soil | place: USA | collected 2010-05 | depth 0.15 m | reverse complement strand
ATATAAGTGGAACATGGACACTTGCGGGTTCCCCTTACAAAATATTAGGTTCCGTGCAAATACCTAACGACTCAGTTTTAACCATACAACCCGGTGTAACGGTAGATTTTCAGGGACCCTATAAATTTGATGTGAAAGGACAATTGCTTGCCGTTGGTACTGCAACCGATACCATACATTTTACCACTAGCCTCCCGCATCCTATAATCCCTCCCAGTCCAACACCGCCGGCGGATACAAGTCATTGGTTGGGAATAATTTTTGATAATACACCCACAACCAACGACAGTTCTAAATTAATATATTGCAAAGTGCAATATGTTCAGAAATCCGGTTCTGGCACAACCAACGGAGGAATAGTTTTTAATAATTTTTCAAAAGCTTTAATTTCAAGATGTACAATTTCTAACTGTTCAGGAAGTGCACCGGGAATGCCACAAATCGGAGCCGCAATTTATTGTTATAATGGATCAAGTCCGATTATTTCAAATAATTTAATTTCAAATAATCCTGCTTATGGAATTTATTGCGATAATGGTTGTAACTCGAAAATAATTTACAATACCATTTCAAATAATTCTTCCACCGGCATTTATTGTAATAACAACAATGCGATTATCTCCAACAATATCATCTCCAACAATTCGGGTGGAAATGGAGGAGGAGTTTTTTGCCATAGCTATTATTACATTCCAATTATTACCAATAATGTTATTGTTCACAATTCTGCTATAAATGGTGGTGGAATTTATTTTGGCAGCACATTCGGCTATAGCGCAGATGCCAGCATGAATCCCACATTGAACAATAATATTATTTGGGGTAATACTGCAAGCAATGGTGGCTCGCAGGTGTATCTTGCAGATGAAGGAAGTGATCCTAATTTTTATTATTGCGATGTGCAAGGCGGTTCTGCTGCTTTTGATGTTAATGGCACCACATACACAGGCAATTACCAAAACAATATAAATTCAAATCCTTTATTTGTGGCTCCTTCAGACAGTATAGGTAATAAACAGTTTGGAGGATTATTCGACTGGTCTTTACAAAACAATTCTCCTTGTATTGATAAAGGAAACCCGCTTGATACTTCTCAGGTTTTTAAATATCCTGTAACAGATATAGCCGGAAATCCACGCGTAAATGTTTGTCGCATTGATATGGGAGCTTACGAATATCAAAATGGTATTCCTTTCGTTACTTCTTTAAACATTTCTCAACCAATATCCTGTAATGGTTCAGCAGCCGGTGAAATAACATCAGTTACTACGGGTGGCACTCAGCCTTACACATATTTTTGGAGTAATGGAAAAACAACATCTAACATCACAGGCATTGTTGCCGGCGTTTATACATTAACCGTTTCTACTACAGCCTCAGGATGTTCGCTCAGTAAAAGCATAAAACTTACAGAGCCGGTCGCAATTGCCGTGGATGCAGGAACAAACAAAACAATTGTTTGCGATGGAATAATTCAGCTTGATGCGGAACCGGGATGGGTCACATTAAATAGTGGCATAACAGCTCCTTTATATTCAGTTTATTTTACGTCTGCGGATACAGGTTATGCAGTTGGAGGTTTAGGAGGAGGAGCTTCAGTAATTTTAAAAACAATTGATGGCGGTGCAAATTGGAAAGCACAAGCAAATATTCCACCAAATGCTTCGCGTTTATTTTCAGTTAATTTTGCCAACGCTAATACAGGTTATGCCGTTGGCGATCAGGGAATAGTACTAAAAACAATAGATGGAGGAGCTAATTGGTCTGTACAAAGGCTAACGTCTATTAACGTTTTACAATCTGTTTATTTTATAAATGACAGTACGGGTTATGCTTGTGGGCAGGGCGTTGCTGATGTCGGCGGAATAATTTTAAAAACAACAAATGGCGGAACAAGCTGGACAACACAAGTTACCGGGAAATCAGGGACGATAAATTCGGTTTATTTCATGAATGCAGATACTGGATATGCTGTTGGCGGAAGTGGCATTGTTTTGAAAACAATTGATGGTGGAGCAAACTGGACAGCACAAACAATTGGAAATAATTATAACTTCTATTATTTAAGTTCTGTTTATTTCACGAATACGGATACGGTTTATATAGGTGGAGGTCTCAATCCTAATAGCAGTGGCGGAGGAATGGTTTTTAAAACAACTAATGGCGGAACAAATTGGACTGCACTTACTTCCGGAACAACAAGCGTTTTCAATTCTATATTTCTTACAGATATGAATACCGTATATGCTGTTGGTGGCGTTGGTGATATACTTAAAACAAGCAATGGCGGAACAAAATGGGATACGATAGTAAGCAGAACATCGAATAATTTAAATTCTGTATTTTTTCCGGATACCTACACGGGCTATGCTGTGGGGGCTAACGGAACAATTTTAAAATTATCAGGAGATTTTTCATCTTATAAATGGACTCCGGCATTAGGATTAAATAACGATGCAATTAAAAATCCTGTCGCCACGATGATACATGACACAAAATATTTTGTTACGGTAACAACGCCTGATGGATGTACAGCTATTGATAGTGTTACAGTTGTTGTAAATCCATTAACAGTGAGTGGCAGAGATACTTCATTAGTTTGCGGTCACGGTGCGGTATTGCGTACCAACACAAATTATAACGGAACAGGCAAACTTAATTATTCGTGGTTACCGACCACAGGACTTGATAGTTCTACTATTGCCAATCCTTTTGTTTCGGGAAATTCAAATCAAACATATACTGTTACCGCAACAACGCCAAATGGCTGCATCGCAACGGATAATATACACATTACACTAAACCCTATGAATGCAACTGAAATTTGTATCGTTGGAGTAGATAGTGCAAATGAGAATATGATCGTATGGAATAAACCTTCCTCCACGGCTATAAATTCATTTTACATTTATAGAGAAACCAATGTTACCAACGTATATCAAAAAATAGGCGCTGTAAGCTATGATAGTTTAAGCGTTTTTGTGGATGTTAATTCACATCCGGATGTACAATCGAACAAATACAAAATATCTATAAAAGATAATTGCGGACTTGAATCAGATGTAAGCGCTCCGCATCAAACGATGCATTTATCAATAAATCAGGGACAAGGAAATATTTGGAATTTAATATGGGATTCCTATCAGGGTTTCACTGTTTCAACTTATAATATTTATAGAGGAACGGTGCCGAATAATTTGCAATTAATCGGGTCTTCATCAGGCAGCAATGCACAGTATAGTGATTTAAATGCGCCTTCGGGTTTTATATATTATCAAGTAGAAGTTGTTAGTCCCAATCAGTGCAATCCATCAAGATCTTACAATTCTTCACGTTCAAATATCGCTACAAATAATGGTGTTGGAATTATTGAAAATATGAATAAGTCTGATTTGTTTTCGCTGTATCCTAATCCTACGGATGATATTGTTAATTTTAAAATTACGAACAGAAACAATTCAACTTTGATAATTAATATTTATGATGTTGTTGGCAAATTAATTAGTACAGAAACTCTTCAACCAAATCAGAAACAAACAAGTACAAGCAATTTAAACAACGGAATTTATTTTGTTGAGATTAAATCGAATGAGTGGTCAGAAAAACAAAAACTGATAATACAGAGATAAAATTAACTGAATCTATTAATTTCCATTGGCAAACAATACAACAATTAATAAATGAGTATTTATCTTTAAATGAAAAAAATGAAAAAATTATTTTTATCCATTGCAATTATGTTTACAACAAATGTAATGCAAGCACAATGGCAATCGGATTTTAGGTTAACCAACGATCCTGCTGGTTCTTGGACATCCGGCAATCCTTCAGCTACCAATAATGTTTGGTGTATAGCAGCAAACGGAAGTGCCCTGCATGTGGTATGGTATGATTATCGTGATGGTACCGGGAACGGGGAAATATATTACAAACGCTCAACAGATGGAGGTATAACATGGGGAACTGATACACGACTAACGAATGACACAGCAGTTTCAGTGAATCCTTCAGTAACAGTATCCGGTTCAATTGTTCATATAGTATGGCAAGATGAAAGGGATGGTAACCCTGAGATATATTACAAGAACTCAACAGATGGAGGTATAACCTGGAGTGCTGATACACGACTAACGAATGACGTTGCTAATTCATGGAATCCTTCAGTAGCAGTATTTGGTTCAGCTGTGCATATAGTATGGCAAGACTATCGTGATGGGAACTATGAGATATACTACAAACACTCAACAGATGGAGGCATAACTTGGAGCGTTGATACACGGCTAACAAATGATGGTGCTTATTCAGCTATACCTGTTGTAACAGTATCCGGTTCGATTGCACATATTGCATGGCGCGACAACCGTGATGGAAACGATGAAATATACTATAAACACTCAACAGATGGAGGTATAACCTGGAGTGCTGATACACGGCTGACGAATGATGCTGCAAATTCAGAGTACCCTTCTATAGCAGTATCAGGTTCCCTTGTGCATGTGGTATGGAATGACATGCGTGATGGTAATTATGAAGTATATTATAAGAATTCAACAGACGGAGGTAATACATGGAGTACTGATACACGACTAACAAATGACCCTGCTGGTTCATTACATACTTCAGTGGCTGCATGTAGTTCAGGTGTATATGTGGTATGGTATGACAATCGTGATGGAAACGATGAAATATACTATAAGAACTCAACAGACGGGGGCATCACTTGGAGTGCTGATACACGGCTGACGAATGACCCTTCTTATTCATGGTTTCCTTCTATAGCAATATCCGCTTCAGGTGTGCATGTGGTATGGACCGACGAACGTAACGGGAATGATGAAATATATTATAAACGTAACCCTGCCGGATGCAATACAGGAGGCAGTATTTGCGGTATGAAATATAACGACTTGAATGGCAACGGCATGAAAGATACGGGTGAACCGGGACTTCCGAACTGGCAAATCGGCTTGAATATTGTAATGGTTCCACCCGCTACGACCGATTCGCTCGGTAACTATTGCTTCAATAACCTGCCACCCGGAACATATACTGTAGCAGAGTTAAACCAAACCGGCTGGCAGCAAACAGCACCTCCTTCTCCGGGTACTTACACGGTAACGCTCTCAGCGGGACAGCACATTGACAGTCTCAACTTCGGAAACCATTTTGATCCTAATGAGGCATGTATAACATGGGCTTTAATAGATACTAATTTGGTAACTTCTACTTTTGGCAATATAAATGGGCAACCGGAGTCTATAGGTGTAGGGTCATCTTCTCCGTTTATGTCAGTTTATCTTCCTTACAGCAACGGTCAAAAACTTTGGGTAGGTAATACAGGTTGGGTTGCAGGTCTTTTAGATCCAATGCGCTATATTCAGTTCAATGCCTCTCCTCAATCTGGAAATACTTTTACTGTTACGAGCGTTTCATTTAATTATGGTGATTTGCCTCTCAGTACCAACTTCAATATCTTGAATTTTCAGGCCTATTATTCAATCAATAATTGGATTACTAGTACTGTTTTGAATTCGACGGGATTAATCTATTTAAACACTACTATGCAATCATTTGCCCAAACGATGAGTGTGCAAGTAGCAAGCGGTATAACTTTTTCCTTAAGAATTTATCCTTACGCACTTCAGAATGGTATAGCTATGACTCCTTCGTTTGCAATTCACAATAATGTTGTTATTTGTGGTACATCCGCTCCTGATGGTAAGCCCCTTGGAATAGAGCAAAATATAGTGAGTAGTTCAGGGCGGCAATTTAGCATTTACCCCAATCCCGCTTCTGACATTGTTACTTTGAATATACACAACGCAATTAATACAGACTTGACATTGAATATTTATAATGTTATTGGCAAATTAATCAGTTCAGAAACACTTCGACAAAATCAGCAACAAATTAATATCGGAGATTTAGATAACGGAATTTATTTTGTTGAGATTAAATCGAATGAGTGGTCAGAAAAACAAAAACTGATAATACAGAGATAGAATTAACTGAATCTATTAATTTCCATTGGTAAACAACACAACAATTAATAAATGAGTATTTGTTTTTAAATGAAAAAAACGAAAAAATTATTTTTATCCATTGCAATTATGTTTACAGCAAATGTAATGCAAGCAAAGTGGCAAACGGATTGAAGGCTTGCATTTTCGCGCATTTAATAGTTAAAAATTATGCAAGAAAATTTTTATTTTTTTCTCTCATAACAATTATTTACTTACATTTGCATATTATAAAAATGAAAAACAACAAGGCTATCTGTAAAATGTGCATATGTATTCTCTCTGAGAGGCATGTCGCATTTATTTTATAGTTTGACAACATAAAATTAAAAAAGCAAAGCCTCTCAAAAAATGAGAGGCTTTTTTTATGATTAAAATTTTAAAACAAAAATGAAATTCGATATCTCCATTGCAGCAAAAACTAACAACAGCATAATGATATGTTGCTGCTGTTTGCATTTCCAATCGGGAGAAATCATGTGTTTGCCATAATAGCATTTAAACCCTAATCAACACACAAATCCTTCCCGATATTTCGGGAGGGATTTTTTTATTTCCAAGCAATAATAAATTAAAATAAACAACATGATAACGGAAAATTTAGAATCAGAAACAGACAGCAAACAAAAGTCAGCTACTCAACAAATAAATAATTTAGTTTTTACATCAAAACAAAATTTCAGGTTGGAGTCTGGAGTTGTATTGCCCGAAATTCATTTGGCTTATGAAACTTTCGGAACCCTGAATGCTTCGGGCGATAATGTGATATGGGTGTTTCACGCACTCACAGCCAATGCCAATCCATCAGAATGGTGGGATGGATTAATTGGGAATGGAAAACTGTTTAATCCGCAAAATCATTTTATTGTATGTGTAAATATGCCTGGATCAAGCTACGGCAGTATCAACCCATTGAGCATAAATCCAATAAATTCAAAACCGTATTATCACGATTTTCCAATCATCACAACAAGAGATATGGTAAGAATGTATAAATTATTACAACAAAAATTAGGCATCTCACAAATAAAAATTGGCATTGGCGGCTCTATGGGCGGAATGCAATTGTTGGAATGGAGTATCGAACAACCCGATTTATTTGAAAATATTATACTGATTGCAACCAATGCAGTACACTCACCATGGGGCATCGCTTTTAATGAAACCCAACGTATGGCAATTGAAAATGATATTACATGGTTGCAAAAAAATGAACGTGCAGGTATGCAGGGATTGTCCACTGAGAGAGCTATCGCTTTATTATCTTATAGAAATTACAATCCATATAAAAGCACACAAAGTGAAACAAATGATGGTAAAATAAATAATTTTAAAGCAAGTTCGTATCAAAATTATCAGGGTTATAAGCTAACACAACGCTTTAACGCTTTTTCGTATTACACTTTAACCAAAAGTATGGACTCGCATAATGTGGGCAGAGGAAGGGTGTCCGTTGCTGAAGCGTTAAAAAAGATTACAGCGAAAACTTTAGTGATTGGTATTGAATCGGATTTATTATTTCCTATTGAAGAACAAAAATTATTAGCATCAAAAATAAAAAATGCAAAATTTGAAACAATAGATTCAATATACGGACACGATGGATTTTTAATAGAATATGAACAGTTAGAAAAAATTATCCAACAAAATATTTCATTTTAATTATTCGTAAAATGCTACCTTTACGCACTTTTTAAAAAATATTTCTTATGCCAAAAGTATCCATTAAAGGCAACAATATGCCCTCATCACCAATACGCAAATTAGTACCGTATGCTGAAGTTGCTGAAAAATTGGGTCGTACAATTTATCATTTGAATATTGGTCAGCCTGATATTGAAACGCCCGCAATAATGTTGAACGCCATGAAAAATGCGAATATTAAAATATTGGAATATTCTCATTCAGCAGGCTTAGAATCCTATAGAAAAAAATTGACAAAATATTATGCCGGTTATAAAATTAATGTTGACGCTAATGATATAATTGTTACAACAGGTGGCTCAGAAGCCATTCAAATAGCGTTGATGGTTTGTTTAAACCCCGGTGATGAATTAATTATTCCTGAACCGTTTTACGCGAATTTTAATTCGTTTACCTGTGCAGCCGATATAATTATTAAGCCTGTAAAATCCTCTATTGAAAAGGGCTTTGCATTACCTCTAATATCAGAATTTGAAAAATTAATAACGCCAAAAACAAAAGGGATTTTGATTTGTAATCCGGGGAATCCTACCGGATATTTGTATACACAAGAAGAACTGGAGCTCTTGAAACAATTGGTTTTGAAGTATGATTTATTTTTATTTTCTGATGAAGTATATCGCGAATTCTGTTATGATAATAAAGAATATTTTTCGATCATGCAATTACAAGGTATTAATGATAATATAATAATGCTGGATTCCATATCAAAACGATACAGCGCTTGCGGAGCACGAATTGGAGCTTTAGTTTCAAAAAATAAAGAAGTAATCAACTCCGCAATGAAATTCGCACAAGCTCGTTTAAGCCCGCCAACATTAGAACAGATAGGAGCAGAAGCGGCATTGGATACACCTAAAGAATATTTTGATAAAGTACAAAAAGAATATGTCGAACGCAGAAATCTTTTAGTAGAAATGCTCAATAAAATGGAAGGAGTATTTTGTCCGAAACCAAGCGGAGCCTTCTATTGCATCGCTCGTTTACCAATTGACAACGCCGATAAATTTTGTCAATGGCTATTGGAATCATTTGAATATAATAATGAAACAGTCATGTTAGCGCCAGCTACCGGGTTTTATGCAACACCGAATGCAGGAATAAACGAAGTTCGATTGGCGTATGTGTTAAATAAAACATCACTAAAAAGTGCAATGATTTGTTTGAACAAAGCCTTAAAGGTCTATCCCGGAAGAACAATTTAGTTTAAAGTTGGAAAGTTTTAAGTTATGTGTTCCATTAATAACTTTTCAAATTTTTTATCCTTTGATAATTACAATTAATTTCTTATCTTGGTTCCCCTTTAAAATTAAAGATGAGCTGATGATTCCATATTGCAAGCATTTTATTTATACTAAGCATATCTGGTACCTGTTGATATTGGCATTTTTTATTTTGCCGAATTCAATTCTAAAATCTGCCAATTCAGGTGGTAATGATAGCATTCTCTCTACTGTAAAATCAAATATTTCAGTTGATAAACAAAAAAATTTAATCCGATATATGACTGCGGAACAACTTACGACATTCATTGACAAAACATTTGAACTTGACACTATCCCGTTTGACATAGTTAACGAAATCAATTTAGCAGTTGCCAATTTAAAAAATAATGAAAATTCGTTTAAAAATATTGTCATAGCTCAACCGAATTCTCCCATTAATATTCAGAAGATTGAGGAAACAAATACATTAGCTTCTTCAAAAGAATTAGCAACGACAAAAGAAAATATCCCTCTGCAAATATTTAAAATGAATCGTGTTACACTAATAGACGATAACATTATTATCCCTGTGAAATTAAATTCAAGTGAAAAGACAACACAAAAGAGAACAGAAAATAATACAATGAAAACTCTTGAAATGATTGCCGTTCCGGTTAAAGTTGATAATATAAATCCAATTACTACGGCTGAATTAAGAGCCAATGAAAATATAATGCCGATACTGACTGCCGTGAACACTCTTGAAATAAATTCTGTTTCACTTAATATAAAAAACACAAACTCCGCTCCTACGGCTGAATTAAGAGCCAATGAAAATATAATGCCGATACTGACTGTCATGAACACTCTTGAAATGAATACTGTTTCACTTAATATAGAAAATACAAACTCCGCTCCTACGGCTGAATTAAGAGCCAATGAAAATATAATGCCGATACTGACTGTCATGAACACTCTTGAAATGAATACTGTTTCACTTAATATAGAAAATACAAACTCCGCTCCTACGGCTGAATTAAGAGCCAATGAAAATATAATGCCGATACTGACTGTCATGAACACTCTTGAAATGAATACTGTTTCACTTAATATAGAAAATACAAACTCCGCTCCTGTGGCTGAATTAAGAGCCAATGAAAATATAATGCCGATACTGACTGCCGTGAACACTCTTGAAATGAATCCTGTTTCACTTAATATAGAAAACACAAACTCAGCTCCTACGGCTGAATTAAGAGCCAATGAAAATATAATGCCGATGCCTGAAAATAACAGTAATCAATTAACTCGACTTGAAGATATTAATATAACTGAAAGTTCTGTGAAATTAAATACCGAACAAAGTAAGATGAGAAAACCAACACCATTAGATTTATTAAAAATGAATCTGCTTGCCAATAATAATATAGTCCATGAAAAAAATGTAACCACTTCACCTGCCAAATTAAAATTGGATGATCATACAGTATCTTTGGCAAACGATCCCTCTTTACCAATTCCATCAGCAGATTATTATGTAAGCTGGGAAATAAATAAATTATTTCCTGAAAAGGACATGTTGCAAATGAATGGAGACACATCTATAACACTTGTATTATTGAGCAAAGAGCATCGTCATTATTCTCACCCGTTTAATGGTCCTATCACATCTAATTTTGGTTGGCGAGATAGTGCTCAACATAATGGAATTGATATTGACTTGAACAGAGGAGATAAAGTTGCGGCAGCTTTTGATGGTATGGTAAGAGTAGCACGCAGATACGGAGGTTTTGGAAATGTAGTAATTATTCGACATTACAATGGATTGGAAACTGTTTATGCACATTTATCAAAAATAAAAGTAAAACCCGGACAATTAGTATCTGCCGGAAATTTGGTTGGCTTAGGTGGAAGTACAGGGCATTCAACCGGATCACATTTGCATTTTGAAGTACGTTTTAAAGGTGTGCCTATTAATCCGAAATATTTAATTTCACTGTCGGAACAAAAATTAATGTGTGCCGAATTTACACTCAAAAAAACAAAATGGGGTTTGGCTGCATACCCTACAAACACTAAGTTATATACCGTTGAAAAAGGAGATACTGTTTTCGAAATTGCAAAACGATTCGGAACTACAACCGCATCCATAAAAAAAATGAATAATTTGAATGGTAGTCGAGTTAGACTAAAAGCCGGTCAACAAATTAATGTAGCGCACTAACTAAGTACAGCATTTATAATTTTAAAATTGTATAACCCTCAAATATGTTTGTTCGCTTTATTGAACAATTAAAAATAAGATTACAACAACCTTTGCCGGGTGAAGATGTTCAGTATTTGATGGCTCCAATAAGTCGTTTAAAAAACAAATATTTATCACCTGAAAATTATAATCCTAAGAAAAGCGCGGTACTCATTTTATTGTTTCCACACCACGAACTTATTAAAACAGTTTTTATTGAACGCCCTATATATAATGGTGTACACAGCGGTCAGGTAGCATTTCCGGGAGGCAAGTTTGAGGATGCTGATAAGGATTTACAACAAACTGCCTTACGTGAAACCTATGAAGAAATTGGAGTGGATCCAGATAAAATTAAAATAATAGGTCAACTTACCGATGTATATATCAATCCAAGCAATTTTTTAGTTTCTCCTTTTGTTGGTTATATTAATGAGCATCCCGATTTTATTGTGAATGCTCGTGAAGTGCAAAAAATTATAGTTTATAATTTATTTGATCTGAACAATGATATCATTAAATCCGAAAAAGAAATTACTTTCAGCGGTGGTTTTAAATTAAAAACTCCTTATTACAAAATAGAAGGTTTAACTGTATGGGGAGCAACGGCAATGATGATAAGCGAATTAAATGCTGTGGTCGAAGAATCAAAAACTATTTCTTTTTAAAACTTATCATCACATTAAGGGAATAACAGATGTTTTAATTTCACAATTCCAAAAAGTGCAAAAAAAACAAAGACGGCAAATAGTAATATTTTGTAGCTCCCTTTAAAAAAGTTTTTATTCCCTACCTTATCTTTGCCATATGCCCAACTTATAGCCACAACAAAAGTTATAAAAAATAATAGCGCAAATATTTGTTGTCCTTTTGAAAACATCTTTATTTTAAATTCAATAAACTATTATAGATCGGAAGAGCGTCGTGTAGGGAAAGAGTGTAGATCTCGGTGGT
>ODAK010006154.1_pt1 | contig 12132 bp, 9 predicted proteins | sample 1539591 | NCBI WGS metagenome assembly ODAK01 (sample SAMEA3539303, study PRJEB22396) | soil metagenome | biome: tundra; feature: field; material: soil | place: USA | collected 2010-05 | depth 0.15 m | reverse complement strand
GCACGAAGACGTCTGCGCCGCCTTCACGTCCGAGAAAGCCGTAGCCTTTCGCGTTGTTGAACCACTTCACCGTTCCCTTATATTGCGCCAATTGAGTGCTCTCCTTGCGTTAGTTGGCTGGCCAGACTTCTGCCTAGCTAACTACGACGCAAGATGGGGGGCAGATGGTTTTCTGGGTTGGTTAATCTTAATAGCAAAAAAATGTGGCACCCATTTCCGTCCTCTGGACGACATAAATCTGGATCGCTCCAAGTTTCTCTGCCTCGCCTCCATGTATCCTGCTTGAGGCTCTGTTCTTAACGAATGAAACGAATCCTCACCGGCATTCTTCTGATCCTCGTCGTCGTCGCTCTCATCTTCTTTGGGCAGCTTTGGATGCTGACGCTGGCCGTATGCGTAACCGCCGAACTGGCGGCATACGAGTACCTTACGCTGGCCAATTCGGGCAGCGGACACATCCCCAAGTGGTGGATGGCAGTCGCGACAGCGCTCGTTTTTTACGTCACGTACTATCGCCCGATCGAGGCACAACTCCCCATGCTTAGCGTGCTGGCCCTGGTGCTGCTGACATGGACAGGCTTTCACGGGACGCTCGACCGCGCGCTTCCGGACGCCGCTCTCGGCCTCTTCGGCTTGATGTATGTGGCTTATCCGCTGACGCTTGTCCCTATGATCTGGAGCCGCGACGATGGCAAGCCCCTGCTGCTGTTCCTGATGGTTTGCGTCTGGGCGGGAGACATCGCTGCGCTGTACATTGGGCGCAATTTTGGCCGGCACAAGCTCTCGCACCTCAGTCCCAACAAGACCTGGGAGGGCTCATTCGCCTCGGTCGCGGGGAGCGTGCTGGCGGGCCTTGGGGTTGTCTACGCCGGCCAGGCGCTTTCGGCGCGCGGCAATACGCTGCTGCACATCCTGCAACCGGTGTGGCAGTCGATTGTGCTGGCGATCATCATCAACGTGGCCGCACAGTTGGGTGATCTGCTGGAGTCGGCGATCAAGCGCGGCGCGGGCGTCAAGGACTCGGGCACAATGCTGCCGGGGCACGGCGGCATTCTCGACCGCATCGACGCCCTGCTGCTCGCCGCGCCGGTGCTGTGGTGCGTCCTGCTGCTGAAGGACGCGTTCAGTCTGGGACGGTTTTGACCGCAGACGTCTGTTACAGTCCTACTATGGCAGTTGAGGCAAAGTCGGTGGTCAGCTCCCTTCGCGAGGTCATGCAGGATTTATTGGTCCCTGAGCTTAAGGCGGTCAAGGTATCAATCGATTCCTTGCGGAGCGAAACGAAGGTATCTCTTGACTCTCTCCGGCAGGAGATGAGACTTCGCGACGAGATGAGCGCCCAAGCGATGCGCAGTCTTCCCGAGAAGTTGGATTACGTGATCGACATCCGCGAGCGCCTTGCCTCGCTCGAAGCCCGCATGCCACGCCAGTAGTCTCCCTATTCTCTGCGGTCGAAGTCCGCTATGCGATACCAGCTTGAAGACGATTACGGGCGTCCCTGGACGGCGTCGACGAGTCTTGGCTGGTTGACTTTGGCAGCCGTGCTGACTTGCGGTCTCGTAGCGCCGCTTCTCGGCATCTATCTTTCGCTGTGGATCCGGAGGAAAGGTCGCTCCGTCTGGCCATTGGTTTTCTTTTCGCTTCCATTCGCCTGGTTTGTCGTGACTTTTCCCCTGGGAAGTCTGTTGCCGCACTCGTTTCTCTTGGGCGATCTGAACAGTTTTGTTGGCCTTATGTGGATCGCCGGAGCGTTCTCCCTTCGTTACGAGATTCGACGGTATTACAGGGAACAAGAAGGATGGGAGATCGAAATCGGTCCATTTTTCACTTTGTTCTTCTCGGTTCTCTACATCAACTACTGCCTGAACCCGGTCACCTTGAAGGAAAGAGGCGCGACGACCACCCTCAATCTGCGAAAATAGCTTAGTGAAAAAGCTCGCCATCTTAGGCTCGACCGGATCGATCGGCCAGAGCACTCTCTCCATCTGCGAATCCTTCCCCGACCGCTACGAGGTCGTCTCACTCGCCGCCGGACACAATCTGGCCGAGGCATTTGCTCAGTGCACCCGCTGGCAGCCCAAAGTCGTCTCGCTCGCCACCGAGACGCTTGCCGATGCCCTTGCCGAACGGCTCAAAGAGGCGGGCCTCAACCAGATCGAAGTCGTCCATGGAACCGCTGGAACCATTCGCGTCGCCACACTGCACGAGGTCGATTTCGTCGTCTCCGCCATCGTCGGCGTGGCCGGGCTCGAAGCCACATACGCGGCTGTCTGCGCCGGAAAGACGATTGGCCTGGCAAACAAGGAGTGTCTCGTCGCCGCGGGTGACCTCATCCTGAAGGCGGCACGCCTGCACAACGTCGCGCTGCTGCCCATCGACTCCGAACACAACGCCGTACACCAGTGCATGCGCGGCGGCAAGCCCAGCGAGGTCAAGCAGATATGGCTGACGGCATCGGGCGGGCCGTTCCGCTCGACCCCGCTCGCTGAATTCGAGCACATCACCCCGGCGCAGGCGCTGAAGCATCCCACGTGGGTGATGGGTCAGCGCATCACAATCGACTCCGCCACCATGATGAACAAGGGCTTCGAGATCATCGAGGCCTGCCGGCTGTTCGACCTTCCGGCGGCCAAGGTGAGGGTGACCATCCATCCCCAGTCCACAGTGCATTCTCTGGTCGAGTTTATCGATGGCTCGATTCTCGCGCAGATCTCGGTCACCGACATGCGCCTGCCCATCCTTTACGCTCTGGCATACCCGGAGCGCCCCGCCGCGCCGCAACTCTCCTTCGATCTGGCCGCGCTGAGCCAGTTGGACTTCGAGCCGCCCGACCTCACCCGCTTCCCTTGCCTGCGGCTGGCCTACGAGGCGGCTGAATCCGGCCCCGCCGCCTGCATCGCCCTCAACGCAGCCGACGAGATCGCAGTGGCCGCGTTCCTCGAAGGTCAAATTCCTTTCCTCGGCATCCCGCGTACAATCGAGGAGGTGTTGTCCGAAACGTCTTCCCGCGTTCCAACGTCTATTAAAGATGTGTTCGCGGCGGACGAGGCAGCCAGGGCGTGTGCTCGCGATGTCATCTCACGCCGGTCCGGATTCGCAGTCGGTGGCGGAATGGTTTCAAACTAAGGGCTGAGGCCGGTAGTGGTCTGAACCGGTGTCATTTGAGGTGCGCCGTTCGCGATTTGCAACTCGAAGTCATCCGCCCGCTGGAAAATAGCCAAACGGCAACACGAGGATCCTAACGATTTCATGATGACCATAGTTCAACTTCTGCTGGTGCTCGGCCTGATGGTGCTGGTGCACGAGTTCGGCCACTTCGCAGTGGCCAAGTGGTGCGGCGTCCGTGTCGAGACCTTCGCGATCGGCTTTGGCAAGCGGGTAGTCGGCATCCGCCGCGGCGGAACGGACTACCAGATCAACGCCCTGCCGCTCGGCGGATACGTCAAGATGGCGGGCGAGATCCCCGGCGAAGAGACCGCCAACGACCCCGGAGACCTGAACAACCATCCGCGGTGGCAGCGCATGCTGATCGCGCTCGCAGGCCCGATTGCCAACTTCATCCTGGCCCTGGTGCTGATGACCTGCGTCTACATGCTGCACAATGAGGTGAACGAGTACGTCTCGGGACCGGCAGTCACCGACTACATCTCTCCCTCGACGGTCATTGCGAAGACCGGCATCCACTCCGGCGACACCATCGTCCACTTCGACAACGTCGAGAATCCCACGTGGGAAGACGTTCTGAACCATGCCTCGCTAAACGCGAACCAGACGATCCCCTTCTCGTTCGTCCATGATGGGCGGCGCACGGATACCACTTTCTTCCTCGCGTTCAAGGGCAGTTCCGACAAGTTCTCGGTAGAAGCGGCGCTTGCGATGGGGCTGGTTCCGAAGATGCAGGACACGCCGCTACGGGTCAAGTCACCGGTCGCAGGCAGCCCGTCCGATCGCGCCGGCCTGAAGCCTGGCGACCAGATCGTCAGCATTGACGGCCTAACCATTCGCTCGATCCCCGCGCTGCTTTGGTACCTGCAGGATCAGAAGGGTAAGCCCGCCGTGCTTGCCTTGGTCCGCGACGGCCATAGCATGAGTCTCGTAGTGACCCCCGAGATGAGCGATTCGGGGGATGGCACCCAGGCCTTCCACCTTGGCTTCCGGGCGGTCGACCCACCGGTGAAGGTGGAGCAACTCTCCTTCTCAAAATCGCTCTCGGCCTCGTGGGAGTACTTCAAGAAGAACTCGCTGCTTGTCGTAGACGTCCTCAAGGGCATGTTCGAGCGGCATATCTCCGTCAAGAGCCTGTCGGGGCCAATCGGGATCGGCCAGGTCGTGCATGACGCAGCGTCCGCGCCGGGATGGATGCCGCTGATCGGCACCATGGCCATGATCTCGATCAACCTGGGCATGTTCAATCTGCTGCCGTTCCCGATCCTCGACGGCGGCATGATCTTTCTCCTGCTGGTCGAAAGCGTCTTCCGCCGCGATCTTCCCATGCCGATCAAGGAACGCATCTACCAGGTTGCGTTCGTCTGCATCCTGCTGTTCGCTGCGATGGTCATCTTCAACGACATCACCAAGTTGCCATTCTTCGCCAGGCTGAAGACGTAAGCCGCGCACTCATGTTGCAACTTCGGTCGCCAGCGGCGGCAATTCCGCGCCTTCCGTCCTCTGCTTAGCGACGCTAAGGAGACCCACCGTGAACGCTGCCGTTGTCCATTCCTTCGATGCACCTCCTCGCTACACATCCTTCGCGGAGCCTGTCCCGGTCGAAGGCGAGAGGCTTGTGACCGTGACCGCCGCGGGACTTCATCCGATTGTGAAGGCGCTGGCCAACGGCACGCACTACGGGAGTAGCGGAGAGCTTCCGTTCATCGCCGGGGTGGATGGCGCGGGACGCATCGAGGACGGCACACGGGTTTACTTCGGCGTGTCGCGCAGTCCGTTCGGAACGTTTGCAGAGCGGGCGCTGGCGGGCGGAGCCATGTGCTTGCGTCTGCCCGATGGCATCGACGACGCGACCGCCGCGGGGATCGCGAATCCCGCCATGTCGTCGTGGGTCGCGCTTACGGTTCGGGCGAAGTTTGTCGCTGGGGAGAGTGTGCTGGTTCTCGGAGCGACGGGAGTGGCCGGCCAACTCGCGGTGCAGATTGCGAAGCGTCTGGGTGCACGGCGCGTCGTCGCAGCAGGCCGTAATCCGCAGGCGCTCGAGGAGGCGAAGAACCTTGGCGCGGACCAGGTCATCTCGCTCGATCAGGAGCACGACGCCCTAGTGTCCAGCCTGCGGGATGCGGTCGCGTCCGGCGGCGTGGATGTGGTGCTGGACTATCTCTGGGGGTCGCCCGCCCAGGCTGCGCTTGAGGCGCTCTCACAGAAGGGGTTGAGCAAGATGGCGCCCCGCGTCCGCTTCGTGCAGATCGGGTCGAGCGCGGGCACGACCATTCCGCTGCCCGCGGCTACGCTGCGCAGCTCTGGACTTGAGCTGCTGGGCAGCGGATTCGGCAGCGCATCGCTCGAACAGATCCGCCAGGCGCTCGCCGAATTCTTCGCAACCGCCGCAGCCAATCCTTTTCGGACCGCCATCAAGACAGCCGCACTGCGCGATGTGGAGAGTCTCTGGAACAGTCCCGAGCGAGGAGCCCGGCTGGTCTTTCAGCCTTAGGGCTTAGAGCTATCCCCGCGCACTTGATATGCGCACCAGGAAACCTGCGGGCAAATTGTGTCAAGCCCCAGGGATCACAATTTAATTATTATCTCGAATCCCCACAATCACTTACGCGATAAAAATAGTTGGCATGGGAGTTACCCCTAAACCGCTATAATGGAATTAGTGAATAAGTAAAGGAAGTCGTAAGCCCGGCCAAGAGCCGGGCTTCTGTTTTGTTCTTTGAAATCTTAGCCGTAACCCTTGTGTTGGCAGTATTTTACCAGTAAGTCTTTTGTTTGTATGATTTTGCCGGAACCCTGTGGATTTCGGTGCATTTTCACCCGTAAACCATTTGGTTGGAATATTTTAGCCGTAAGTCATTTGTTTAGAGTATTTTTGGCGACACTAGAACACTCTATATTCCTCTAAACAAAAGGCTTGCCTGCGGATACCCCAGGGAGGAAAAAAACGAGCCACGCCAGCCGCCGCTCTACGCCTTCGCACGCAGTTCCGTGGCGATCTCGGCGGCGGCGGCGCGGGCGTCGTCTTCCTCGTCGGGCGGGAAGCTGACCGCGCCTACGCGGGCGTGGCCTCCGCCGCCGTAGCGCTCGCAGATCGCGGCCAGGTTGACCAGCTCCGAAACCGGCACCTTGGTCCACGGATTCGTGCCCACGGCAACCTTGGTACGGAAGGTCGACCGGCTGAGTCCTACGTTGTAGGTCGCAGCCGGATGCAGGTAGTACGGGATGAACTTGTTGTAACCCTCGGTCAGCTTGTCGGTGATGTCGAAGGTGACCACGCCGCGCTCGAGCGTGGTGCGCTCGCGCAACAGCTCGATGCCGGCGACGTGGCGCTCCATCAGCGGGCCAAGCTCGGCCTGGATGAAGGGCTGGTCGAGCACCTCTTGCAAGCTCATCTCGGTGAGCAGCGGGATGACGCGCGGCACGAAGCCTTCGCCGGAGCTCTCGATGACCATGGTCAGCTTCATCGCGGGTGCGGCCATTCCAACCGCTGCCTCCGCGCTCTCATACCTGGCTCCGTCGACGATGTCCGCCCAGCGGATCAGTTCGGCAAGCGGCGCGGTGTCGCAGCCGAACTTGTCGCGGGCCACGTCGGCGATCAGGCTGGTACAGGAGACATACGCGGGATCGTAGAACTTGCCGCCATGCACCATCGGGCCAGGCGCATTTGCCTGCACCTGCCACGCAAGAAAATCCTGCTGATCGGCGGGCGTGAGGAAGGCGCTCTGGTGGTGATCGAACCACCACGTCACCTCGGGCGAGGCGGAATACTTGAAGTCCACAATCGCGTTCTCGCCATCGACGAACGCCGTTTCATCGAACAGCGAACCCGCGCGATGCATGAGCCCGAAGTAGGAAAACTCATCCGCCGTTCCGATGCATTCGCGGTGAAAGCGCGTAAACACCGACGCAGAGCACGCGCCATCGAAACAATGATCGTGATAAAACACTCGGCACTTCAAGCTGCAGACCTCCGAATCCACATCCATCTTCGCAGCCGGACGCGCATTCACGCACAACGCCCGGCCACGCACGTACGAAACTCTAAGCATTGACGGGTGCACGCCCTTGTGTCAAGCTACCCGCGAGGCGGCGGGTTGCATCGCTTGCCGGAGACCGTCCAACCACCGCCGGATACACTCGAAGGTGAGATGAATTCTGCCCAGCCTGATGTTTCCAACACGCCAGAGCAAACCAACGATCCAGGTGGCGCTGCCGTCGATCCGGCTCCGCCAGAACACGCCTTCACGATCTCCGACATTTTCTTGGGCCCCGACGGACTGCGTGCGATTTGGGGAATCGCCCTCTTCCTCCTGCTTCGCGAGGCGCTGCGTTACACGGTGTATCCCCTCGTTCAAATGCTTTTTCCGTCGGTGTCCAGCGATGGTGGACCCATCGGGCCACGCACGCTGTTTGTATTCGAAGGCGCGGGCTTGTTTTGCGTCATCGGGGCCACATGGCTGATGGCGAAGATCGAGCGCCGTCCGGCCTCGGCGTACGGCTTCGGCCCGCAACACCGTCTACGCAACTTCGGCGCGGGTCTTGCCTGGGGCGTCGCGCTGCTCTCGCTGCTGATCGTCACCCTGCGTGCAACCGGACTGCTGGTCTTCGACGCACAGGTGCTGTTTGGCCGCAACATCTTGGGTTACGGATTCGTCTGGCTCGCCGGATTCCTGTTCGTCGCCCTGGCTGAGGAGGTGTACCTGCGCGGCTACCTTCAGTTCACGCTGACCCGCGGCCTCAGCGAAATCTACGGCTGGCTATTCGGCCCTGCGCATGCCGGCGCCATCGGATTCTGGACCGCAGCGGCCATGCTCTCGTTCGCCTTCGGCTTCGGCCATCGCACAAACCCCGGCGAGTCTCCGCTTGGGCTGCTGTCTGCCGGACTCGCCGGCTTCCTCTTCTGCCTCAGCCTGTGGCGCACAGGATCGCTGTGGTGGGCCATCGGCTTCCACGTGTCCTGGGACTGGGCGCAATCGTTCCTCTACGGTGTTGCGGATAGCGGCCTGATGGTCAAGGGCCATCTCTTCGCCACGCACCCGGTCGGACGACCCTATCTTTCCGGCGGTCTCACGGGTCCGGAGGGTAGTCTCTTTTTGCTGCCGGTCATGATGGCCGGCGCTGCCGTGATTCTCTTTACTCTGCCGCGCACCAACTTTGGCTACCAGACAGCGAGCGCGCCCGAACCGTCGCTGCATTAGACTTGCCGTAAGCCATGAGCCCCAACGATCCGAACTACCAAGACGCCAAATCTTCCGCCAATTCAACCAACGCCAACTCAAGCGGCGAGGGCGACACGCACCCCACTCGCCGTGGAGCCGGCCGCAGGCTGAGGATTATTGGCCTGGTCTTCGCGCTGCTGGTTGTGGTGACTGCCGCCGCGCTTTTCGTCTGGCACCGGCACCTCGGCACGGAGATGCGCGAGAATCTGCCGCAGCTCGACGGCTCACTCACGGTCTACGGCCTGTCTGCACCGGTGACGGTCGAGCGCGACGCCCGCGGCGTACCCCACATCCACGCCAGTTCCATGAACGACCTGGTCTTCGCGCAGGGCTACATCACCGCACAGGACCGCCTGTGGCAGATGGACCTGCTGCGCCGCCACGCCGCCGGCCAGCTTGCCGCGATCCTCGGCCGCTCCATGCTCGTGCGTGACCGCCTGCAGCGCACGCTTCAGCTTCGCGTGACTGCCGACCGCGCCCTCGCCGTCCTGCCCGCCGACCAGAGGCACTGGCTCGACGTCTACGCGCGCGGTGTAAACACCTCCATGGCCGCCCAGCACGACCACCTCCCCATCGAGTTCCGCCTGCTTGGCTACGTGCCTGCACCGTGGACCCCGCGCGATTCCATCCTGGTCGAACTCGCCATGTTCCAGGACCTCACCACCGGGTTCCCGGAGAAACTTGGACGCGAAGAGCTTGCCGCCCAGCTCCCGCCCGACCTGATCGCCGATCTCTATCCGACAGGCTCGTGGCGCGACCATCCTCCGGGTCAATCCATTCCCGATGTCACCGCACCCCAGCCCGAGATTCCTGACGTTCCACTGGACGAGTCGCAATCGAAGCTTCGCTGGCCGACCCCCAAGTCGGGCGCTGGCACTACCTCGCCGGCAGATCTGCTTGCGCTGAACCGAACCCTCGCCCTCTTCCGCCAGCCCTGCGACGCCTGCGTTGCCGGATCGAATGGATGGGCCGTTTCCGGCGCTCGCACAGCCTCTGGAAAGCCGATGCTCTCCAACGACATACACCTATCGCTCGGAGCCCCGGGCCTGTGGTACGAGGCTGACCTGGAAGCCGATAACCCGGCCCCGCTCACCGCCTTCCACGCCGCCGGCGTCACTCTGCCCGGCACGCCCTTCGTCATCGCCGGCCATAACGCGCATGTGGCCTGGGGCTTCACCAATCTCGGCGCCGACGTGCAGGACCTTTATATCGAGCACACCCGTGGCACGCCGTCCGGTGCTGAGTACCAGGTTGCTGGGGGCGCGTGGCGCGCTGTCCGCTACCAGGTCGAGGTCATCCACATCCGCGGCAGCGCCGACGTCACCCTCAACGTGCCGCTTACTCGCCACGGCGACACCGATACGCCCATCATCTCCAGCCTCTTTCCCGACGAAAGGCGCTCGCTGAGCCTGCGATGGTCCATCTACGACCCGGCCAACCTGACCACTCCGTTCTTCGCCGTCGACTCCGCCAGCGACTGGACTTCCATGCTCAGTGCGTTCGCCGACTGGGGAGGCCCAGCACAGAACCTGATGTACGCCGACGATCAGGGGCATATTGGCTACCACGCAGTCGGTCGCATCCCAGTGCGCGGGGACGCCAACAACCCAAGCCCGCTCGCGCCTGTTCCCACCGACGTTAGCGCGCCCGACGCAGCGTCGCATGAGTGGGCCGGCTATATTCCCTTCGACCAGCTTCCCCAGGCGTTCGATCCCGCCGACGGAGTTCTGGCTACCGCGAACGCGCGCGTCACTCCCGACGGTTACCGCTTCCCCATCACGCTGAACTGGATGGCGCCCTACCGCACCGAGCGCATCTACAAGGTGCTTGAAGCCAGCCCCGGCAAGGCTCTTGAAGGCAATACCGGGGGGACCCTCGCGCCCGCCCACCAGCTCACTCCGGCCGACATGCTCGCGCTGCAGAACGACGTGTTCTCGGAACTCGACCAGGTGATTGCGCAGCGGCTGGCCTATTCGATCGACCACGCCAGCGGCTCGCTGAAGAACGACAAGACGCTGCACCAGGCCGCCGACCTGCTACGCGACTGGAACGGAAGCGTCGACGCCAACGCGGCCGCGCCCGCCATCGTCAACGCCGCCCGCGACGCTTTCTGGCCGATGCTGCTGATTCCCAAGCTCGCCCCGCAATTCGCCTCACAGCTCGCGCAGGGCGCAGACCTCTCCCAGATCAAGAGTCTGCCCGCGGACACCGCTCGCACAGCCTACCTCTGGGAGGTCTACACGTGGGGCGAGCGCAGCAGTGTCGAGGAGCAGTTACTGATGCACACTCCAGCCCGCTGGCTGCCGCAGGGCTACGCCACGTGGGAGGACTTCCTCGCCGCCGTGGTCCAACGCGGCCTGCGCGATGCCCACGCTCCGAGTGACCTCAGCACCTGGCAGCAGGGCAAAGCCTTCCCGGTCGATATTGAGCACCCCATCTTCTCCCGGTCCATGCTCCTCCAGCGGCTGATTGGAGCGCCCACCGGGACGGGTCCGCAATCGAAGAGTGGCGACGGCACTACGGTCAAGCAGGTACAGCGTGCGTTCGGTCCTTCGGAGCGCTTCACCACCGACTTGAGCGATCCCGATCGCACGACACTGAACATCGTTCTCGGCCAGTCCGGCGACCCGGCCAGCCAGTGGTACATGGACCAGTTCCAGGACTGGCTCCACGGCACCACGTACTCGCTGCCCTTCACTCCTGCCGCCACGCAGAGCACCATCACCCACACACTTACTCTCAATCCGCGATGACACGGATGCCGCATGATCGTGCGCCAGGTCGCCGACTGTTCCTCATCCCGCTGGCGGCTCTCATCGCTGTTATGCCGCTCATCCACCACGGGTGCTCCTGCGGCCACGACTTCGACTTCCACCTGGTCAACTGGTTCGAGGCGGCCAAGCAGTTCAGTCACGGCAACCTGTATCCCCACTGGGCCTATACTCCTGCGTTCAACGCCGGCGAGCCACGCTTCGTCTTCTATCCCCCACTCTCCTGGATACTCGGCGCACTGCTCGGTCTGCTGCTCACCCACCTTCCCGGAGTGAGCGAAGCCGCGGGCTGGAGCGCTGTGCCGATCCTCTTCACATGGATCGCCCTCACCCTGTCCGGCCTTACTTTCTACCGCCTCGCTCGTACGTTCGCCGGCCCGAACACCGCGCTGCTCGCCGCAACACTTTATCTTGCCAATCCATACATGCTGTTCACGGCGTATGAGCGCACAGCCTACGGCGAACTTCTCGCCGCCCCGTGGATTCCGCTGCTCTTCCACGCCATTCTGCGAGACCGAGTCACGATCCCGCGCATCGCGCTACCTGTGGCTCTGCTGTGGCTCACCAACGCGCCTGCGGCCGTGATGGGCTGCTACACGCTTGCGCTGCTCGCCGTGATTCGTCTCATCGCCACGTATCGAAGCGCCGCCACGCCGCCGGGTGCCCCACATCTCGAATCTGAGATGTGGGCTTCGCGCCACCGTGCAGCCCTCCAACTCGCCCTCAAGGCGCTCGGTGGCACCGCCCTCGGCCTCGGCCTCGCGGCGTTTTACATCGTTCCCGCCGCCTACGAGCGCCACTTCGTGCAGATCGCGCTGGCCACCATCACCGGCATGCACATCGACCAGAACTTCCTCTTCGAACACACCGGAGTCTCGTCCGACGCACTGGATCACGACCAGGTCCTGCACATCGCCTCGCTGATCGCCGTCATCTTGCTCGCTGCCACCGCTGCCGCCCTCGCTGCAACCCTC
>ODAK010006152.1_pt1 | contig 12134 bp, 11 predicted proteins | sample 1539591 | NCBI WGS metagenome assembly ODAK01 (sample SAMEA3539303, study PRJEB22396) | soil metagenome | biome: tundra; feature: field; material: soil | place: USA | collected 2010-05 | depth 0.15 m | reverse complement strand
CCCGCAGCCGAACTTCCGCCGGTTACCGAGCTGCCGCCCGAGCTTGTGGTTCCGCCCAGACCCGAGCTGCCGCCGGAGCCACTGCCGGCCGTGCCGCCGGAGCCTGTAGTGGCGGTGTTCGATGAGCTGGTACAACCGGCAAGAACTGCGACTGCCAGCGTTGCGATCCCCAAGAACTTCGTTCGAGTTTCCATCATCTGCTCTATGGCCAGGGCTTTGAGTTTTGATCACCTTTCCCCACAATTTTTTCTCCCCACGCTCCAGCGGTGGCCTCGTGCCGACATTGCGGCCTTACGGGATCCGAGAATTGACGCCCACAACGACAAATGGGAGAGATGAGCCATGCGCGGCCGGCGCCGAATAAGAGCAATTGCGCTCCTTCTCCTCACAGCGGCGGGTTTCCCGACGCGGGCAAGCGCCGAACCCGAGCACATCCGTATCCAATTCTCGGCCCCCCCTAGATGCCCGGATGGAACCGCCTTCATGCGCGCGCTCCGCCGGCGCACGGGGCGATTCCAGCTCTTCAGCGGTACTGAGCAAACGCGCGTCTTTGTGGTGACCATCACCCGTACGGATGCATCCGTCTCCGGACGTCTTGAAATCCAAGGGCCGGGGACGGAGACATCCCTGCGCAACGTATCCGGCAGTTCCTGCGACGAGGTCATGGCCGCGCTGGCGCTCATGACTGCCCTGGCGATTGATCCAAGTGCCCGTTGGCCGAGTGCCCCGTCACCAACCGTATCGTCGCCGACAGCCCCGGCACCAGGCACCCCGTCGAATCGCACGCCTCAAGCGATCCCAGTGTCGCCACTTCCGCCGTCAGCTGCAGCCCCAGCCCCGCTGCTTGCGACGCCGCCGACTGCGGCGACCGCGGCACAAAGCGAGTCAAGTCCACCCCGAATGGACCCGACGCTTCACCAGCCGCTTCCATCCCCCATGACCGTACAGCCGCCGACTATGCCGTCCAGCATGCCCGATTCGCAACGGTGGAAATGGTCCGCTGGCGCTCACGGTGGGGTCAGTCTGCACACGTCGCCGACCGTAGGGCTGGGCGGTTTGCTGTTCGTCGAGGCGGCGGCTCCTGGTTCGGCCGTGCTGAGTCCGGTTCTTCGCACCGGCCTGTTCCTGAACCAGAGCAGCGTGACCACCGCAAACGGCGCGGGGTCGGAGTTCCAGTGGGCTGCCGCGATGGTAGAGGGTTGCCCGATTCGGCTGGTCGTTGGCGAACCACGAATTGCGCTCGATCCCTGCTTGGCTTTCCATCTGGGACTGCTGCTCGGACAAGGAAAAAACCTCGACCGGCCCGCGAAGACGACTGACCTTTGGTCCGACCTGGGGCCGGTCGCACGCATCCGGGTTGGGGTCTCGGCGCGTCTCTTTCTCGAAGCCCAGGGAATGCTCGTGTTTCCACTGCACCGGCTAGTCTTCGACATGCGGGATAGAGGTCCTACCCAGGCCCCCACAACGGTATTCACCGTGCCGCGGCTTGGCGTCCTCGCCGGATTCGGCGTAGCCTACGAGTTTCGGTGATCAAATCTGGAATCCTCAGCCATTTTTCTTTCGATGAGTGAAACCAGCTCCACCGCCTGCCAGATCGCGACGATCGCCCCCAGTGGGCGGGCGCCGAGCGATCGTCTGCATGCGCTGCTCGCCGATCACCATGCCTTCGTGTGGCGCTCCCTGCGGCGCTTGGGGGTTCCCGACAGCGACGTCGACGATGCCAGTCAGCAGGTCTTCCTAGTGGCGCATCGGCGCCTGGCCAAGATCGCGCATGGGAGCGAGCGGTCCTTTCTCTTCCAGACCGCCCTGCGAGTCGCAGCAGACTGGAGGCGCGCCCACAAGCGGCGGGGCGAGCAGACTGGAATGGATCTGCTCGACGTGCCGGACGTCGCCGGCAATCCGGAGGAGCTGATGGACCAGCGGCAGGCACGTGCACTGCTCGACCAAGCGCTCGGGGGCATGCCCATGGACCTACGTGCCGTGTTCGTGCTCTTCGAGCTCGAGGAAATGACGATGATGGAGATTGCGACCCTTTCCGACCTCCCTGCTGGCACCGTGGCCTCACGGCTACGACGGGCGCGTCAGGTATTCCAAGAGGCGGCCAAGAAGTTGATCGACGGACGACCCGTACGGCGCGACCACCACGGCGGATCATGATAGAGCCACGACGACTTCGGGATCAGGGAGCTACCGGCGCCGAGCGGGCGTTACTGAATTCTGCGCGAGCGGATGGGCCGCCAAGGGGTGCTTCCCAGCGCTTGATGGTTGCGCTGGAGGGCTTGACGGCTGGGAGCGGTAGCACCGGATCTCCTGCGGCTGCGCACTCGATCAAGCTCGGGGCCGTGGCTAAGGTCGGATTGGTCGCCATGGTCGGGCTGGGAGCCTTGCGCGCCGGGGCCCTGGTGCATCGAATCGCCGGGCAACGATCGGTCTCCGGCGACACTGCTGTTGTGAGCACGCCTGTGGTACGCGAGAGGCCGGGCTCGAGCACGGCGAAGATCGCTCGAGAGATCCCAGCCCCCGAAACGGTATCCGAAGCGAGCGAGCTTCTGCATGCATCGGAGACCGCGCCCCTTTACCGACCGACAAGCGCAAAGGACGAGTCGCTGAGCGCAGAGATCCGCATCCTCGACCTCGCGCGGGCGGCCTTGGAGGCGCGCACGCCTGCGGCAGCGCAGCGTGCCCTCGATACGTATGCCCAGCGATTCCCGCAAGGACGCCTCAAGCCCGAAGCGACGGTTCTGCGCCTAGCCGTGCTGGTCCGGCAGGGCAATCGTGCGGCAGCCAAGTCCTTGGCGGCAGAGTTGCTTGCGAGCGAATCGTACAGAGCCTACGCGTATCGGATTCGCTCCTTGCTCCGAGAGACCGGGGAATGAGGCCTGACGGCGAGAAACACGCGGTGGTTCTCATGGCAATGAGCGTCCCCCTGGCCGTGCTGTGCGCGCTCGTCGTACTGGAGGCCTGCATCGCTCACAGATCCCTCGGCAGCAACACTGCCGCAGAGGCCGGTGCTGGTGGAGCGGATGGCCCTTCGGCGAGTGGAGTGGGTCCGACCCTGCCGAAGGCGAAGGAGACCTGCCCTGCCATGGCCGGTTTGGCCGGGACGAACATCACCTTCTTGGGGAGCGCAGTGACGATTTGGTCAGGACCTTCGGGCTCTGCGGGTCCCATGGTGTTCTATTGGCACGCGACCACGGCCAGCGCCGACGAAGCCATCTCGGGTCTCGGGCCAGGCACACGCGAAGTCGTGAGCTCGGGTGGGGTCATTGCTGCATTCAATGAAAGCAACGGCACGGGAATGAACACAGGTGATTACACTTGGTACACCGGAGACTTCACGACGGCCGATGAGATCCTGGCCTGCGCCAACCAGCAAGGGCTCATTGATGTTACCCATATTCATTCTGCCGGCTACAGCCCGGGAAGCTGCCAGACCGCCGCCATGGTCTATGCACGTCCGTATCTGGCTAGCATTCTCTGCTATTCGGGTGGCGCCATGACCCTGGGCAGCCTTCCCGATCCCAAGAACCATCCGGCCATGCTGGGCGCGCATGGGGCCGTCGGAAGTGACGTGTTCGGCATCGACATTGCGGTCAACACGATTCTTCTCGAGAACGATCTCCAGAGCAAAGGCTCGTTCGTCATCGACTGCGACGACGGCGGCGACCACATCCAAAGCGTCGGCACGCGCATGGCCGGAGCAGCAGGGCCGGGCTGGCAGTTCTTCAAGGACCACCCGTACAAAGTCGATCCCGAGCCTTACAAGAGCTTGCCCTCGACCTTCCCGTCGTATTGCAAGCTCTTGTAGGGCTTTGCCCAACAATTGGCGCCCACCCAACAATTCCCGCGAAAATCCGGCCATAGGTCGCTCCAATCGTCGCGTCAAATGTCAATTATTGGGCAAAGCCCCTCGTCATCGAACGTACGGCGCCTGCAGGTGATGGCGAGATCCACCTCGTCAGTCTGGCGGTGGTGGAGCCGGCACTGGCAGCGCGAGGCGATCGGCTCTTCGGTTCGATCTTCGCTGTTCCCTACGGCCGCGCCGCCTACGCCAAGTTTGTCGCAGCCAATGTGTCGGAGACCAACGTGGTCTATGGCGTAAGCGATACCGATGTCCTGCGCATGCAGAACTACATCACGGCCATGGCTGACAGCGATCGCCAGATGCGCAAGCTCGCGGGCGGCATCCTTCTGAGTGCGGGAGCGACCATCGCCGCCACGGCCATCGCTTCCTACGCCGATACGCCTCGCTATGGAACGGGCGGCTCGCGGGGTGGAGCCATTTTCGGGGCCAGCCTAGGGGCGTTGTTGCTCGGTGGAGGCGTGGCTCGATTGCTCATCCCGACCTCGGGCGAGACAGCCCTCGAGATCTTCAAGGCGGAGGTAGCCTCGGCGCAGAACAAGCCCGTGGCGTTCGCCAAGACGGAAGAAGCCCTTGAAAAGATCGCACGCCGCGACCGCATGATGCGAAATTTCGCATTCTGGTACTACGAAGCACTGGCAGCTAGCGGTATCACTCTGACGACGATGGCCCTGGCCAAGCCGTCGTGGTTCGGCAACGACAAGCTACAGCCCTCCTCGGCCGCGTTGCTGTATGGATTATCCGGAATGCTCGCGGCCGGAGGCTACGCCTTTCGCTTTGCCTTCAAGACCCCGACCGAGCGCCTGCTCAAGCTCTACCGATCGGATCCGGGGTTGAAGGTTCAAGTGGGGATCGCCCCGACGCCCTCGGGGGGCATGGTGGGACTGTCGGGACAGTTCTAGGTTGAGCTACCCGTGCTGCGAACGACGACATTCTTAACTTCTTGTTCGCAATTGCGGCACCGCTGAAGTAGCCATCAGGCGGCCCCGGGGTCTTTCGTCACGACCCACCCACCGGGGCCGCCGCCTCCTATGCGCTAGAACTGCCCGGACGCGCTTGGCGCCGACCAACCCATCAAAAGAACAATCCTACTCGGAGGCCTTAGCCTTCTCTAGATCCCTTTTCGCCGTTTCAATATCGGCCAAATCTTGAAGGTATTTCGCCTTGGCCTCAGCCAGTGCCGATTGCTTCTGTGCGCGGGCGAGCTCCATGTCGCTATTCAGCGTTGCAAGATCCGTCGCAGAAACAACCAGCTTGCGCACGCTGTCCAGGTCCATGGGTTCGCCGTTGAGCTTGACCTCGCTCAGCATGCCGAGCGACGGATGCAAGCTTACCTCGATCGTCTTTCCTGGACGAAGATCACCGTCGTCAATCCCGAATACAGCCAATTGACCCCGCTGGGGTATCGCGAGGATCTTCTGAATCTGGGACCGGTTTTCGCTTGTGATCTCAACGTTGAACCACGCGGGAACACGATACACGAAGCCGTGGGTTTCTTGCATCAGGCTGGTAGTGACCTGCTTTGCGCCAAGTCCCATGAGCGTGACGGTCAGCTCCGGCAGGGGCGACGGGCGGCCGTGAGGGCTGTTCTGACTGCTGCATAGGCCGGGCAGTCGCCGTCCGACTCAGAGATATGGAAAGTGTCCTTTGACGACGGATCAAGCTGGCAGGTGACGGTAATACTCAATGTCTTCACGAACTCGCTGTCGAGAGTAGCGATTTCGTCGTTAATCTTTTTCTTCAGAGCAACGATCTTGTCGATTTCCGCACTTGCCTTCGCTACAGAGCCGACAATGTCACCTGTTGTTCCCGACTTTCTGGCTCCCTCCAACTTGTTCGTCCCTTCCGAGACGGGAAAGTCTCCATTGGCAAGCCTATTGAATTTCTCATCCAAACTTGCGAGCGCCTGCTCCAAGACCAGACGGCGCTTGGCCTTCTGGTTCCGCCGATCCGCCTCTGGCGTCGCGCCGGCAGCTGCAACTGCTTTTGCGACTGTGCCGATGGTTTCAAGACCCCAGGTAGCGAACTCGATGACTTGGTTGGACGATGTGGACTTTGCGGAAGTCAGCTCACCCTTTTCATTGAATTGAGCGGCGAGGGTCGTCTTCAGCATGAAACTGCCAGGGGAGTGAATGACAAATGCCGCCGCAGGATCAGGAATAGAGAAAGTCTCCAGCGTTGGCTTTTCGATGGTCGCGTCTTCCCTTGCCAGGACTAACCTTGCGCAATTGGCCGGACTGTCAGCACAGTCCGACGCGGGGCGAAGGGTCAACTTGACTGTGAATGCGGTCTGCAGCAGTGCCTTGGGCAAATGATAGACGGCGCCACGGTTGGCCGAGTCGGTGTCCCCTGGCACGTAGGGCCGGACTCGCACGGTCGTAGAACACGATGCAATTCCAGTTGCAACAAGCAGTGCGAGTGATTGACATGCCCTCCTAAATGAACACATAGCGAATCCTTTCCACAGAATCGAGCCAACCACTGCTGACCGTGCCATTGAGAAATGCTCCCTCCATTGGGGAGCCGACGAGGATCTTCTTTGTACGGACGTCGTAGAGATAGGGCTGCTCGTCGGGTCCCACGCCAATATTCAAGACGTGAAGATCGGTCGTGAGGAATCCAAATGCAGGAGGAAGCCCATAACCGTCGGGCGGAGGCTGCGTAATCAGACGGTGTGCCACCGCAACCCGCGCGGCAAACGCGAGATCTTCGCAATCATATTGATTTTCAGAATAGAGACTCGGATCGGCGCGAGGATCATTTGCAAGGATTTGTGTGACCCAGGCCGGCTGAACCAAACGATATTTCCCGCTGTCCCCAAGTTGAAGGGCACGATCGATGGCCGTGGCCTTCTTCTGAGGATCTTCTTTGGAAAATGAGCCCAGAACCCATTTGCGAATACATTGCCCAAGAATGCCAGATTCCATGAATGCCATCGCCATGTCTCCGCGCCTCCCAAAGGTGTCTCTTGGCTTTTCGTGGTCCTAGACGCTACATAAATTGGCCGAGACCAATCTGCCCCTTCAGTGTCGAAACGAAATCAACGGCGGGATAGAATCACAGCTGGCTCTAGCATGTCAAGATCGCGGCAAGAGAGAGTTGGTTCCGCGTGGGCGTGGCCGTTATGTGCGTGGCCGCCGCCTGGTACAAGGCAAAAAATCCTTCCGAGTTCGCCATGGCCGTAGCGCAGCACCGACTCCTGCCTGCGTCAGTCGTGCGCGGGTTTTCGCTGTGGCTCCCTTCCATGGAAATGGTGGTTTCCGCCGGCCTGCTTTTCTCGCGATGGGCGCGCGACTTCTATCTGCTGCTGGTCGAGGTGTGGTAAATTGCCGCCCTCCAAGATAAGAGGGCAAATGCCAAGCATGCCGGTGAAGTACCCAAGGGGAGATTATCCACAATGAGTAGAGCTAGCAGGTTGTTGGTTACGCTTTTCGCATTTTCGGTGGTCCTTGCGGCATGCGGAGGGGGCGGAGGCGGCGGACAAGACGCGGGCGGTGGACAAGACGCTGGCGGCGGGGGAGGAATCGGCAATGGCTATGGGGTGACCTACGATGGCAACGGCGCTACGGTCGGCAACGTCCCGGTTGATTCGCACAACTATGCGGCGGGGCAGACAGTCACCGTACTCGGGAATTCAGGCAACCTTGCATACACAGGGTATTCCTTCGTGGGATGGCAGACCAAGGCCGACGGATCCGGCGTCACCTATGCGCCGGGCCAGCCGCTCCAGATAGGCACGGCAAATGTCACTTTGTATGCCCTGTGGACCGGGGGCTATGCCTACGTGACGAATATGATGGGCCAAAGCATCTCCCAGTACACGATCGGCCCGAATGGGGCGCTCTCCCCAATGACCCCCGCCACGATCGCGGCGGGTAGCGAACCCATGTCCATCGCGATCGCTCCGTCGGCCAAGTACGCCTACGTCGGGAACAACCAAGATGGCACCGTATCCCAGTACACGATTGGCGCGAACGGGGCACTCGCACCCATGACCCCGGCGTTGGTCACAACGGGGACAGGGGCCTGGCCGATCTCCGTCGCAATCGACCCCTTGGGCACCTATGCCTACGTCGTGAACGAGCTAGCCGGCAACTATGGCAACCTTGTTTGGTTCACGATTGGCGAGAATGGGGGGCTCACCTCCCCGTCCGCGCCATACTCGGTCGGGACCTACTATCTCTCCTCCATCGCGGTCCACCCCTCAGGCAAGTACGCCTACGTGACCACCTTGCGCAATGAATACCTAGTCTATCAGTACACGATCGGTGCGAATGGGGTGCTCACGCCCATGACCACGGCCTCGGTCCCGGCGGGCTCGGGCCCCCGGCAGATCACGCTGCACCCCTCGGGCAAGCACGCCTACGTGGCGAGCTACGATCTCGGAACCATCTCTCACTACACGATCGACGCGAATACCGGTGAGCTCACGGCGATGGCTTCAATCACTGCAGGGCTGCAACCCTTCACCATCACGGTCCATCCTTCGGGCCAGTACGCCTACGTGCCAAACTCGAACGGCAACAACGTCTCGCAGTTCACCATCGACCCGACCAGTGGGGCGCTTACCCCCATGTCCACGGCCACGGTCGCGACCGGAGCGGGCCCCGTTGCCCTCGCAATCGATCCCTCGGGCAAGTATGCCTACGTGACGAACGGGGGACAAGGCGGCATTTCGCAATACACCGTCGGTGTGGATGGAGTCCTCACGGCTATGCCCAACACCGTCCCGACAGGCTCGGGCCCCTGGGGCATCGTCACCCTGACAAACTCGCGGTAGCGGAGAGCTCGGAAACGAGAAAGAAGAACACCGGCGATTCCAGAATCGATTGTCCTGACCGAGTGTGAAGGTTGCATTCGAGCTGAGAGAGCCGCAGTACTTCCAGTGGACGCAATACAGGTGATACTTTCCGTCGCTCCCTTTGATGAGATCATGCGTCTCGATTCCTCGCTCACTCTGCTCAACACCTCCTCAGAAGGCCTCGTTGAACTTGAAGAAGATGCCCCACTGGTCAGGTGCGAAGCCAACGTCGAATCGCAGGCGGATCATCCGATCTGGCGGGAGCCCGATTCGGACCCCGGCGCCTCCCGAATAGGCCACGACCCGGGGATTGACGTCGCCAGCGGCCCAGACCCGCCCGACATCACCGAATGCGGCACCCGAAATCGGTCCGAACATCGGCCAGCGCAACTCGGCGGAGCCCACGGTAAATTGCTGGCCTCGGAAGCGATTCGAGTAGTAGCCACGCAGCAAGTCCGAGCCACCGATGGCATAGTCGGTGGCATAGCTGCGATCCCCCGCGCTGACACCGCCATCGGCCCGCAGGGCCAGGATGAAATCGGGCGCGCGCAGGGCGACGAATCGGGTGACGGTCAGCCCGACCAGCGAGCGAAACGACGCGGCCCCGGCTTGCAGGCCGTACACCTCAGCCCACAGAGCCTCGCGGCCCCCTGAACGGGTAGAAAATGCGTTGTCTCGATTGTCGTGTGCGATCTCCACGCGACCACCGGCGAAGGTTCCGTCCACGCGGCCTTCGCTGGCCGGTCCCAACGTTTCGATGTCCCGCGCCTTGTTGTCTCGGATGTGTCCGCCTCGTGCGTGAAGGCTGATCGAGGTGGTTTTGTCGAGCGCGTAGGCGAGGCCCAGGGCACCGTCGAACCGCAGTGGCTCGGTCTTGACGTAAACGTCAGGGGCGGTAGCCATGCCAGCACCGTAGTAGCGATCCGCGAGCGAGTTCGCGCGAAACCACAGCCGTGGCGCCAACCTGTCCCAAAGTCCTCCGACTACGACCTCGGTCTCGGCGTATGCGCGCATCTGCTGCGGGGACACGTACGCTTGGACCAAGCCGTGCAGCCCGCGCGGCTGGTAGGGATAGAAGAAGTAGGCGGCGCCCAGCAAAAATCCGGGGACCGGATCGTAGCCGAAGATCGGCGACAGAACCTGGCCGGATGGAGTACGCGAAAAATCCTTCACGTCCATCTCGACCGGCACAGGCGAGGCGACATCTCCGGGCATCGCCGCCCCGACCGGCGCCCCGTCAATGTAGGTGGCCAGCGCATCCATGCGGTACAGCTCAACCGGGTCGACCTCGAAGGGGGACTTGGGCAGGACGACGAAGTCGGCGCGAGCGTCCGGGACGATGCGGCCGACGTCGTCGCGCCCTATGGCTTGGGCCCCATAGGCGGTGATGCCGAGCAAGGCCTGCCCGAGCGGGATTGTGCGCGTCGATACGCCCTCGATGGCCTCTCCGTCCGGTGCCTTGCCGCTGACCGCGACCGCGACATTCGCCAGCGCCGACAGTCCCAGTCGGTGAAACCCGTCGGGCAGATCGGGATAGGACTTCTCCGCCCCGAAGGGCCAGTCCGAAGTGAGGGCGGGTTCGATCCCCGCATCGAACAGCTCTCGTATTTGAAGCAACGATGCATGGGTATCGGCGGGAAGAGAGCGCAGCAGCGCCGGCAAGTCGTGCAGCTGTCCCGGCAGGAGCGTCAGCCGAAGTCCCGACACCCGCAGCCGCTGAGGCAGGTCGCCGCCACCGCATCGGCCGCAGTGGTCGAGCACATCCGGCAGCGATCCTGCCCGGCGCCGGGAGATGGTCATGCGGGCCTCGGCCAGTCGCTTGGCACCCTCGCGCGACTGGGCGTGAAAGGCCGTTCCGAACGGACTCGCGAAGAGCATCTGATCACGGAGCTCCCCAACCGAGTAGCGAGGCCCGGTGTCCATCCGCCCCGCGCCCGAAACCGCCGCACCGGCAGTCGACATGGGCGAATCGAGAAAGTACTTCTCGCCAAAGTACCTGATTTGCAGCCCGGGTCGGCCGAAGGTCCGTACCCCGAGCGACTTCATCGCCAGCCGGGTCATCGGCTCGGGGCCGAACGACCGCATGCTGATGCGCAACCTGAGGAGGTGCTTGTCGGCCATGCGCGCGTATTGGGCGCCCAGGGTGGGAAAGAAGGTGTTATCGCCCACGGTGGTGATACCGAATCGGATTGCGAGGTCCTGGGCACGAAGCACGGCCCGGGCGATAGTCTCGGGCGGCAGATCGAGATCGAGGGCGCGGATGGCGTCCCACGCAGCCTGGTCCACGAGAAGCCCGGTGGGTGCGCCCTGCTCGTCGCACACCACAATACCGCCCTTGGGTGACCGAGCCCGACCATCGATTCCAAGTCGTTCCAGGGCAGCCGGGCTCGCGTACACGTGGTGCCCTCCCTTGAGCAGCATAAGCACCGGCTTTCCGGATGCGGGTGCGACGAGATCCCGCATGGTTTCATGCGTCGGGAATCGCCCGCCCAGCACGTCAAGGCCGACGTTGCGAACCACGACCCATGCCCCAAGAGGTTGCGCGGTTGCGCGTGCCGCGGCTTCCTTGATGTCGGAGGCGTTGCGAGCATCGCCCGCGTCCACTTGCAGGAGGCTTAGTCCGCCGTCGAGCAGGTGGACGTGGGCATCGACGAAACCAGGCGCAACGAATCGGCCGGCCAGGTCGATCATGCGAGCATGGCTCCAGCGCTCTGGCACGGAGCCCACGCCCGAATCCAGGAAGCGGCCATCACCGACGACGAACCAACTGGCGTCCACCCGATCAGAACGCCCTGAGAACACGGCGCCGTGATGGTAAACCGTCGGCGAATTCGCCGGCTCCGCTTGGCAAGGAAGCGCGAACAACACGACGAGTAGCCGTCCAATCCATGGGACGAACCAAGAACAGCGAGTCATCCGACAGATGTCTCCCTATGCAACCACACGGATTCTTTGTGGCTCTCCCGACGCTTTCATGGGGGTAGCCGGTCTTTCTCTCGACCGCCGTTTGTCTCTGTCGCGAGGTTCATGCTCATCGGATTCTGCTCTGCTTGCGTAAAGGACGACCTTCGGCGTGAACTTGGATAATTCATCGAAAGCCATCGGCGCACAAGGGGCTGCTCTTGGCTGTCCCTTCGCTCCGGCGTGGTCACCTCAGGACACATGGCGAGGATCCACGGTCGAGACCTGCTGTTCTCGATCGGTCTTGGTCGCGACAGTGGTCACTTGCATGCGCCACCGTCGTTGGGCTCATCTATCAGATTTCACCCTCGTCACTGCAGATCGCTCTCGTCGGTACTGTCGGCGCTTGCATCAATCGGCAGCTGTTGAACGTCGTCTTTGGCCACCGAGAGGGAGCCGAGCGGAGCGAGGGAATCCAGCCTTCTGCGCACGAGGGGGAAGGTGGGGGAGGAGCTGCGGGCGAAGGTGATGGTGAGCCGCGGGCCAGGGTTCGTCGATGGCTCTGGCACC
>ODAK010006151.1_pt1 | contig 12135 bp, 8 predicted proteins | sample 1539591 | NCBI WGS metagenome assembly ODAK01 (sample SAMEA3539303, study PRJEB22396) | soil metagenome | biome: tundra; feature: field; material: soil | place: USA | collected 2010-05 | depth 0.15 m | reverse complement strand
CTCTTCCGATCTGTCGCGCTTTTCGAATGGTCGCTCTGCGCGAAGAGTCCCGCGCGAACGGTGTGCGTATCGCTCAACTTAAAGGCCGCATCGGACTGCAGCGCATAGGCGACGTTCTGCTTGTAAGCGTGTTGCGCCTCGCCGTCGAACAGCACATCTCCGAGCACGTCCGGAGTGAAGGTGAGACTCGAATATCGCGCGGTTGCGGAGGTCTGGACGTCCAGCGCACCCTGCGAATGCTGCCAGCTCAGAACCGCAAAATGGTTGAGTTCGCGTTGGTTTTCATCGAGATCCGCACTGGGGTACGTCGTTTGACCGCCGACCATGAGCGGCAGGCCGCTGGCATTGGTAATGCTGGGTTCGAGTCCGGCCCTGTCGGGTATTTGAAATACTCCCGTCGAGGTGCTCAATGCGGCGCTCAAACGGTTTTCCTCGTTCAGAATGTCTTCGAGATAGGCAAAGCCGTGATACTGCTTGGTATGGTCGTGAACGGGGTTGGAGCTGCCGTCCGGCGACTCGATGCCCAAATCACTGTGCAGGAAATCACCCGACACGAAATAATTGAGGCTTCCGGATGATCCGCCGTAATTGAAGCTCGGCGTTACCTCGCCGTGGCTGCCTCCGTAGATCGAGATCGAACCGCCCGGGTCGATGACGCCGCTCTTGGTTTTCAAATCGATGATGCCGGCCGTTCTCAGGCCATACTCGGCCGGAAGGGCGCCGGTAATGAGCGTCATGGAGGAAATCAGCCGGGGGTCCAACGACTGGCCGAAGACGCTGATGCCTTCCGGCAGAATGATGCCGTTCAGGCGGTATTGCAGGCCGTTGTGTTCGCCGCGGACGTGAAACTGACCGAACGAATCCTGGGCGACGTCCGGCGCCTGCATGATGACTTGATTCAGCAAGTTGTTATCGCCGCCGGGGGCAGCCGTTATCGCCGCTTCGTCGATCACATAGGTCGACGCACCGGTTTGGGTTTGAATGCCGTTGCGGGCATCGTTCAAATGCTGCGCAATCACGGTGATCGGAGCGAGCATGCCGCTCGAGTCATCAGGTGTAGGCTCGACCGCCGGCGCGGGCCGCAGGAAAATCGCGGACACGGCTATGGACACCGCCAAGCGCGGCGCCATGGATTGAAACCTCAACATGCAAACACTCTCCTCGACAGACGATACACGCTCACCGCGCAGGCGGCAGGACCGGCCAAGCGGTCAATGATTCCCGAGAAATCTAGGGCGTGTAGGGCGGTGCGCGAGAGCGAAACGCTAACGATGCAGGAATTTTCTCAGTGCCGTCCTAGAGGAGCTACGCGCGGGGAATAGCCGATCATCCTAGCACCGACCGGTCCACCAAGGAATTCCTTCCACCGCGGGTCACCTCAGCCGCAATGTCAACCCAGTCGGGGCGCAGCGGCATCTACGTCGGGCGCAGCGGCAACCCTATCGTGCAGCGCCATGGTGAATCGAATACCATGCAGCCGCATTGCGGACGGGGGTGACGATCGTATGGCTAAAGAGATTATTGTCGTGCTTGCCGGCGTCTGCCTGGCGATGGGCGGAGTTTGTCGCCGCGCCGAGGCGCAGACCTCGTTGGAGCTCGCACCCATCGTGGTCACGGCGACACGAGTGGCGGAATCAAGCGCCGACCTGCCGGCCTCCATCGACGTGGTGAATCAGCGCACCATCCAAGCCGGCCAGTTGCAAGTCAATCTGTCGGAATCGCTGATGACGGTGCCCGGTGTGTCGGCCGAAAGCCGCCAGAATTATGCGCAGGACTTGCAGATCTCGGTACGCGGCTTCGGCGCGCGCTCGAGCTTCGGTGTACGCGGCGTGCGACTGTATTCCGATGGTATTCCCGGCACCATGCCGGATGGCCAAGGCCAGTTCTCGCAATTCGATCTGGGTTCGGCCGATCACATCGAGGTGTTGCGCGGTCCTTTCTCTGCGCTGTACGGGAATTCTTCCGGCGGGGTCATCGCCGTCTTTACGGAGGACGCGAAGCCCGGCTACTGGGTGGATGGAACCGCGGAATACGGCACGTTCAACACACAGCGATATGCCTTGAAGACCACGGGCAACGACGGAGTCGTCGATTACGTGCTGGACGCCTCGCACTTTCAAACCGATGGGTATCGTTTTCACAGCGACGCCGAACGGAATCTTTTCAACGGCAAGCTGAAATTTTCGATGAGCGACACGGCCACGTTGACGTTCGTGGCCAACGCGATCGAAACGCCTTTCGTACAGGATCCTCTCGGACTCACGCAAGCACAGTTGGCCGCGAATCCGGAACAGGCGGGCATCGGCGCCATCCTCTATAACACGCGCAAATCGCTGGGACAGGAGCAGATCGGCGCCGTTTACGACAACCGCTTGAGCGACACCGATGATTTCAGCAGCACCTGGTACACCGGGCATCGCGCGACGACGCAATATCAGGCCATTCCCAAGTCGACTGAGGCTAATGCGCCCCTGTATCCCGGCGGCGTCATCGACTTGGATCGTGCGTACTGGGGCATCGATGCGCATGTCACCGATAAGAGGAGCCTTGCGGGCACACCGCTTCAGGTGGTCGCAGGGGTCAGCTACGACGATTTGGAAGAGGCCCGGAAGGGCTATCTCAACTACGTCGGTTCCGAATTGGGCGTGGAAGGCGCCGTTCGGCGCGACGAGGCCAATCATGTGTACGACTTCGATCAGTATCTGCAGGTGCAGTGGGACCCGGACCCGCGGTGGCGGCTGATTGCCGGCGTCCGCAACAGCACGGTGGATGTGTCCTCGCACGATCATCTCCCGGCGGACAAGGAACCCGACAGCGGGGTTCGCTATTCAGCGGTGAACCCGGTGGGCGGGATCACCTTCCGTGCCGCAGCGGCGGTTAACGTCTATGCGTCCTATGGAAAGGGCTTCGAGACGCCGACCCTCAATGATTTGGCGTATCGGTCGACCAACGGCAGCCTTCCCGGCCTCAATCTCGCGCTGAAGCCGGCGCGCAGCGACAACTACGAGATGGGCGTCAAAGTCGGTACTGGTTCGCTGCGCGCGGAACTCGCGGGGTTCTACATCAAGACCGAAGATGAGCTTTCGGTGCTCGCGAATACGAACGGCCGAGCCGTGGAGCAGAATATCGGCGAAACCAACCGCCACGGTGCGGAGCTGGCGGTGGACGCGGCATGGGCCGGAGGATTTAGCGCCCGCGTGGCCTATACCTACATTCGGGCGGTCGTGGGGCAGGACTATTATACCTGCACGGGGGCGCCGTGCACTCCGCCGGCCAGCGCAACGGCCCCCCTGCCGGCCACCGATGCGTTGGTGCACGCGGGCAGCTACTTGCCCGCGGTTCCCATGAATGCGCTGTACGCGGGGCTCACATGGGCTTACGCGCCCGTGGGTTTCACGGCCACCTTGGAAGCCCAGGGTCGCGCGCATATCTATGCGAACGATCTCAATACGGCATCGGCCGCGGGCTATTGGGTCGCCAACGTGCGGGCCGGGTTCGAACAGCAATTCACACGATGGCGGTTCAGCGAATTTGCCAGCGTTGATAATCTGGCGAACCGTGCCTATGTCGGATCGGTGATCGTGAATGAAAGTAATTCGCGATTTTTCGAGGCAGCGCCGGGCCGAACCGCTTACATTATGTTTAATGCGGGGCGGCGCGCCGATTAAATCGTCTTTTTGACTCTCATGTCCACCAATCTGCCCGAACTGCGTTGTATACGTTAAGTCTTACTGTTCTCGAGAGAGTGGCAATCATGAGTACCAAGGGTCGGCGCGTTGCGGTAGCAGCGGGTGTTCTAGGGGCAGCGTTGGCAGTGGCGGCGCCTGTCTTCGCGGAAGGGCACGCGGGCGGCGGGCATGCGGGCGGCGGCCATGGTGGCGGCGGGCATGCGGCGGGGCACGCGGGCGGAGGCGCCCATTTCGGCGGTGGGGCCCGCATTGGCGCGGCCGGACATTACGCCGGCGGCGCGCACGCGTATTCGGGCGGCGGGTACGGGGCGACCCACGCCTATGCGGGCGGCGGCTACGGCAGTCATCCTGCCTATGGCTATCCGGGCGGCGGATACCGCCACGGGTATTCGACGGGCGCCTATTGGGGTGGCGGCTACTGGCGGGGCGGCTATTGGCCGCGCGCGTACTATGGACTAGGATTTGCCTGGTTTCTCCCCATCCTGCCATTGGCTTACGCGACGTATTGGTGGGACGGTATACCGTACTACTATGCCAACGATGTTTATTACACCTGGAACCCGGGGTACAACGGTTATACGGCGACCGATCCGCCGCCGGTAACGGATCCGGGGACCGAGGGGGGCGCTGCGCCGCCGCCGGGTGCTTCGGAGCCGCCCCCAGTTTCGGAGCCGGCGCCGGGCACCGGCGGCCAAATTTTCATGTACCCGAAGAACGGCCAAAGCGAACAGCAGCAGTCGATCGATAAGCGCGAGTGCCAGCAGTGGGCCGCCTCTCAGGCGGGCCAGGGTGCTGCCAACAGCAACGACTACCGGCGCGCGATGCTGGCGTGCATCGAAGGGCGTGGATACAGCGCGAATTAATTGATTCGGCTGCCTGGCTCACTCTCAGCCCTGCCGATGTGGTATCCGCGGGCGATTTGATTCGCGCTGCGGGCGGTGGGTTGGCTCGAGCGGACCCGATTACCGACGGCGTTGGTGACGCTGAATGCCGACACCGTCACAATTCGAGCATTGCACCGCGCGCTGTAAGCTTCGGGCAAGTTTTCCTCTATAGCCTCTAGCGCATGGAGTTACAGAGCCACCGATTGGTCCAGTCCGGCTTCACGGCATTCGAGCTGATCATCGTGATGCTGATCGTCGGTATCCTGGCGGCGGTTGGCACCTCGAGTTTCAAGTACGTCACCGCCTCGAACCGTATTTCCACGGAAATCAATGCGCTGCTGGGCGATATGCGCTATGCGCGCACCGAGGCCGTCCGGGAGGGCTTGCCGGTCACCGTGTGTGCGTCCGCCGATGGAGCCACCTGCTCGAAGAGCAGCGCGTCGTGGCAGTCGGGATGGCTCGTCTTTTCGGATCCCAGCGGCAATCAGACGGTTGCGAGCGCTACGGCGATTTTGCGCGTGCAGCACGCTCTCAGCACTTCCTTCAACAATAGTACCGATGTATTCGCGGTGAACAACGGCATCTACGCCGCCACCTTCAACCGACAGGGATTCGGCGCCAGTATCCCGGTGACCACCAATACCGTGACCATGGCGCTGCGGACCCAACCCGAGAATCTGAGTTGGACGCGTTGTCTCGCGATCACGGCGGTGGGACAACTGACCATCCAAAAGGACGCAACGGGGAATTGCACGTGAGCCCGGCCACCCGCACCGCTTCGCGCATGGCGCTGGCACCTCAAGCAGGCTTCAGTTTGATCGAGGTGATGGTCGCCCTGGTGGTGTGTTCCATCGGCCTGCTTGGGTTAGCCAAGATGGAGTCGCTGGCATTGGCGAGCGAGGACGTCTCGGGCACGCGCACGATTGCCGCCATGCAGGCTTCCAGCCTGACCGCGATGATGCATGCGGATCGCGGCTATTGGGCGAGCACATCGGCGACGACTTCTGCCGTCGTGACCGGCGGCACTAGCACTGCTAATGGGCTCACGGCCTACGCCGTGACCGACACGACCTTGGCCTACGGCGGCGCCCCCTGCACTACTTCGGGTGCGAGCAGCTGCACGCCCATTCAGCTCGCGGCCTACGACCTGTACAACTGGGGCAGCGGCCTGCAGCTGTTGCTCCCCGGGTATCAAGCCACGATTATCTGTACGCCCACCGTCACCGCGGCGCCGGTCACGTGCAGCATCTCCATCACCTGGGTGGAGAACGCCGTCGCCGCCAATTCGCAGCAGACCAACATCGGCGCGCTGGCCGCGCCGACGTACACCTTGAACATAGAACCATGAACCGAAGACCTTCAATCCTTCGCCATTGCCGCGCCCCGCGCCCGGCGCAACGCGGTTTCACATTGGTCGAGTTGATGGTCGCGATTTTGATCGGGCTGTTTTTGACCGGCGGTTTGCTGACGTTGACGAGTGCGATGAAGCGCACCGGAACCGTCCAAAGCGGCCTGAGCCAATTGCACGACAACGAACGCATCGCCTTGTCGCTCATGACCGATGTCATCCAGTCGACCGGCTATTATCCCAGCCCCATCGGCGCCACGACGGCCAGCACCGCATTTCCCTCGGTCGGGCCTTGGGCTGCCGCGCAACTCATCCAGGGCACCGATGGGGGAACCGCCACCGCGCAGACCGACACCATCAGCGTGCGCTACTCGTCGGCCGGCGGCGACGGCATTCTCAATTGCACCGGGGGCACCAGTGCGGTGGCGGCGAGCTGGATCGCGACCTTTCAATTGGACGCATCGCAGGATCTGCAATGCGTGCTCACGACCAACGGCACGGCGGCTGGCGCCGTCACCCTGGTGAGCGGCGTTCAGTACATGCAGATCCTCTACGGCGTGCAAACCAATGTGTCCGCCGGCACGTTTTCGGTGGACACGTATCTCACCGCAACTCAGGTCACGGCCGGCGGCTACTGGCCCAACGTCATCTCGGTTCAGGTAACGCTGTGGTTCAACAATCCGCTGTATTGCACGACAAACTGCGTGGCGGGCCAGCAAACCACGCAGCCGCAAACCATTCCCGTGTCGCGGACGATTGCTCTCATGAGCAAGGCGGGGGTCAACACATGAGCGGCGCGCGACTGAATTCTTCGCAACGCGGCATGGTGCTCGTTTCGAGCCTGCTGCTGCTGGTGGTCGTGACGATTTTGGCCATCGGCATGTTCCACAGTTTCGGCCTGGACGAAAAAATCGCCGGCAACACGCGCGAGAAGCAACGTGCGCTGCAGGCCGCGGTCAGCGCGGAACAATACGCGGAGTGGTGGTTGTCGATAGGCAACGCGGTGTCGAACGTGACGTGTTCCGGCATGGTCACGGCACCGACGAGCGTCCAAGTATGCATGAACACGCTCCCGTCGGTGCTCGGCGGTGCCGCCAACATCGCCGTCTTGCCCTGGCAGATATCCGGGGCGTCGGTGGGCGTGAACTATACGCCGCCTGGTATGACAACGGCGACGGGAACCAGCATCACGGCGGGCACCTACTTCCAAGCGCCGGTCTTCTATATTTCCTATTTGGGCGTGGGCACGGGCCCCAACGGCGCTCAAGGCAGCGTGTATCAAATCGACGCTGCTGGATACGGCGGCAGCCCGAACTCGGCCGCCGTCGTCGAAAGCACCTATATATTGCAAACGTCCGATCAGGATTTGGGTGGAACATGAATACAAAAGCACTCTGGCTCCGTACGGCCGCCGCACTGATGGTTCTCGCGTCATGGAATGCCCATGCGCAGACGGTGTCGTACACGGAAAATTTTACGGGCGCGAACACCACGAACTCGTGGTATTACTTCAAGGGCGCCTGTCTGACCGCGGGCACCACCGCTGCCACGGTGGTCAACGTTCCGGGTGCGTCCAACAACACGCCCGGCTACATTCCCTCCTGCGCTTCCATGACGACGGGCTCGTTTTATTGGAACGTGGGTAACCAGGTCGGCGAACCCCTCGTCGGGGGTACCAGCGGAACCATCCCCGGTACCGATCCTACGATGGGCGGCGCGCTGCGCTTCACGAACGTTCCGACCAACGGCTCTTACCCGCAGGGATATCAAGAGGCGGGCGCCATCCTGTCCAACTTTTCGTTCCCGCTCAGCAGTCAAGGTCTGCAGGTCACCTTCGTGACGGAAACCTATGCAGGCGACAGCGGCGGTGGCGATGGGGCGGACGGCATCAGCTTCTTCCTCCAGGACGCATCGCAGAACCCGGACCTGGGGGCCACCGGCGGCAGTCTTGCCTACGGCTGCACGAACGTGAACGACGATACGACCAACATTCGGGCGGATGGACTGCCCCGCGGCTACGACGGTCTGACCGGCGCCTACGTCGGTGTGGGCATCGATGAGTACGGGAATTTCATGAATCCGGGCGACAACACCGCCAGCGGCGCTGCCATGGTCACCGGCGGCGCCGCCAATTTCCAGGGCAACCGGGTCGGCATCCGCGGCGCCGGCAACGTCGCCTGGACTTGGCTCAACGCGAACTATCCGACCTACTACTTGAGCTCGTTCACCTCCGCGCAAACTCAAGCCGCAGTGCAGGCCACCTGCCAGACTGGCTTCGTGCAGCGGTACCATTCCTCGAGCAACACTTTCACCAGCACCACTATCGCGGTGCCGGACTACCAGGCACTGGCTTTCAGTAATTTGTCCGGCGTACAGATCGCGAACGAAAGCGCTATCTACCGCGGCAACGGCACGACGTCGCAGCTGACGAGCCGGTACGGCGTGCCCATCTCTTACAACCTGAACATCACGCCCGGCGGCTTGCTGACGCTGTCCTACAGCTACGACGGCGGCGCGTCGATCAACGTCATCAGCGGCTACAACATCGTCGCCAGCAACGGTGCGTTGCCGGCGAACGTACGCTTCGGATTCGCCGGATCCGACGGTGGAGCGACGAACATTCACGAGGTCATGTGCTTTCAGGCGAGCCCGCAGACCACGGCGCAGAGCTCTGCCGCGGGCAACCAAAAGCAATCGATGCCCGTGGTCACGGGCACCCAGGTCTATTTCTCATACTACGATCCGACGACCTGGGCGGGCTCCGTAGCGTCAGATTCACTCTATGTGAATACGTCCACCACTCCCAATACCGTAACCATCGCCACGACGGCGAACTGGGATGCGTCCTGCGCATTGACCGGCGTGCCGTCTGGGTCAACTTGCGCAAAAACCGGCGCGGCCGGGCTGATCACGCCGTTGACGCCGAGCAGCCGCACAGCGCTCACCTGGAGCGGGTCCGCCGGCATCCCCTTCGCATGGGCCAGTCTGACCACGGGGAGCACGGGCGAGCAGGCGGCACTCGACGCCGGCGATCCCGGCACGCCCAACGGCACGCCCAACGGCACCACCTATGAACCGTACCGATTGAATTACCTGCTCGGCGATCGCAGCAATGAGCAAAATTCTTCGGGAACCGGTGAGTACAGCACGACCAACCCGAACACCTCCTATCCTCCCTTTCGCGATCGCGTCAGCGTACTCGGCGATATCATCGACTCGAGCCCGACGTGGGTGGGACCGCCGTCGGCGAGCTATCCCAACAACTGGGTCGACAAATACCACGGCGGCACCATGCTCGAGAACTCGGGTCAGACCTACGGCGCGTTCACGACCCAAGAGGAGTCGCGCATGAACATAGTGTACGCGGGCGCCAATGACGGCTTCTTGCACGGGTTTCGGTCCGGTTACTACGACGCGAGCGGCAACTACGTCGGTACCGGCTCGGGCACGAGTTTCGTGGGTACCGACAATGACGGCTTGGAATTATTGGCCTACATGCCGGGCTATGTGCTGAATCACATTCAGACCGCCGCGACCGCCACGACCGTGACTAACGACACCGGCGCGATAACCTCGACCACCACCACGACCACGAGCACCCCGCACTCGACGACCAATTACTCCGACCCGCAGTACGGTCATCAGTTCGACGTCGATGCGACGCCCGGAACCGGGGATGTGCTCTACGGCGGTACCTGGCACACCTTGCTGGTCGGGGGCTTGGGCGCTGGCGGCTCCGGGATTTTCGCGCTCGATGTGACCAGTCCCAATGCGACCAATCCCGCTTTCACAACCGCCAACGTGATCGGCGATTGGAGCACGACGACGAAGACGACCACGACGACGACCACTAACAATAATTGCGTCCAACATGGCGCACAAATCGTGTGCTATCCCACTACGACCACCGCCACGAACACCTCGACGGCCTCGACCTTGAGCTGTGTCGATGTGTCGAACGCCAGCACCACCGCGGCCAACTGCGGCATGAATCTCGGGAACACCTACGGCACGCCGCAGATCCGCCGCTTTCACAGCGGGCAATGGGGCGCCGTGTTCGGCAACGGCTTCGGCAGTTCGACCGGTGATGCAGGCATCTACATCATGCTGTTGAATACCTCGACGGGCGCGCCGACGTTCTATTACTTGAGCACCGGCCAGTCGGGCAAGAGCGACGGCATTGCTTATGTGTCCACCGCCGATTTGGATGGCGACCACATTACCGACTACGTGTACGCGGGCGATTTGCTGGGCAATATCTGGCGCTTCGACCTGACCAGCGCCAGCGCCTCGTCGTGGGCCGTGACGCCGATTCCGGTCTACACCACCGCGACGGGTCAACCGATCACCAGTAAATTGGCGGTGGTGTCGGTGCTGTCGACTCCCGCGCGCCGGGTCATGATCGAGTTCGGTACCGGTCAAGAAATGCCGCTGAGCAATTTCGCGCCCGCGGCCTTTACAAGTGCACAGCAGTCGCTGTACGGTATCTGGGACTGGAACCTCGCCACGTGGAACGCGAACTCCACGACCCAATACGCCGCGCTTCCCTACGGTAGTGTCGCTGCGCCGACCTCCGGCCTGACGGCGGGGAGTACCACACCCACCAACCTGCAGGCGCAGAGCATGGCGACCGTGACCGTGAACGGTGTCGATTACCGGACCGTGACGAGCAACACGGTGTGCTGGGCGGGCACCTCCGGCTGCACCACGCCGCAATACGGATGGTACCTGCCCCTGGTGACCGGCTACGCCAACGCCAGCGACGTCAATCTGCCCTCGTCGAGCAATAACGGCAATCCCCAGGTGTACGAGCAAGTGATTTACAACCCGGTCTTGGACGGGGACACCTTCATCGTGAACACGGTGATCCCATCGGCGTCCTCGCTCATTAATTGCTTCTCGGTAACGGCCGGCGGCTTCACCATGGCGATCAATCCGGCAACCGGCGGCTCGTTCACGAAATCCGTCTTCGTGCCGGCGCAGTCGACCAGCACGGGTTCGGGCTCGAGCGGCTCCGGCAGCACGAGTTCGACCGTCTACAATGGGGTCGGTCTGAGCGGCACGGGTACGGTGTTCATGGTGACGACGAATCCCACGAATTGCACGGGCGCGAGCTGCAATAACGTGCCGCCCTGCACGCCGGGGGCCCAATCCACCGTCGTGACGCAAACGGTCAATGGTTCCCCGACCACGGTGCAGGCCAACCTGCAATGCAACACCCTCGGCAGCCGGTTGACCTGGATACAACGGCGCTAACGTGAAGGACAGAACCATGCAGCTCACTCGGAAATCGGCAGGCTTCTCGCTGATCGAATTGGCGGTCGCCATGGTCATTGTCGCGATTATCGCGGGGATCGCCATACCGAGCTATTCCAACTATGCGCTGCAATCCCACCGCACCGATGCCAAGACGGCGTTGCTCGATTTGGCAAGCCTCGAGGAGCGCTACTACAGTGTCAACAATACCTACACCGGCACCCCCGCCAATCTAGGATATTCCGGCACCGCGTTTCCGCAAACGGTGGGCAGCGGTTACTACCAGGTGAACGTCACGAACGTGAATCCACCCGCCCTGAATACCCCTGCGACGTATACGCTGACCGCCACCGCGATCGGAACTCAGACCAAAGATACCCTGTGTACGACCTTTACGCTCACCCAGCAGGGCGTGCAAACGTCGTCCGATGCCACCAACAATTCGTGTTGGCATTGACGGGATCGCGCGGTGTGCCGCGCCACCGCGAGTCAATCGCCGGCGTCAGGGAAATTGCAGCGTGACTTTGGTGCCGGCGCCGCTGGCTCCGGGGCCAATGTCGACGGTGGCATCGTGGATCCGTGCAATTTCATCGACGATGGCCAGTCCCAACCCGCTGCCATGGCCCGGCGAATTGGGCATGCGGTAGAACCGCTGCCGCACCCGTTGACGTTCGTCCGCGGGAATTCCGGGCCCCGAATCTTCCACCGCGAGGAAAGGCTTGCCGTTGAGCTGGCCCGCGCTGACGGTCACGCTGCCTCCCGCAGGCGTGTATTTCAATGCGTTGTCGACGAGGTTGCTCACCAGATCGTCGAGCAGAGACGGATCGGCTTTGATGGAAACGGTGTGCACGTCGATTCCCAGGTCGATGTTGCCCTGCAACGCCCGATCGTAAAACTTGGCGACCACTTCGCCGATGATGGCATTGAGATCCACGGTCTGTTTGCGGGCTGAGAAATT
>ODAK010006149.1_pt1 | contig 12135 bp, 11 predicted proteins | sample 1539591 | NCBI WGS metagenome assembly ODAK01 (sample SAMEA3539303, study PRJEB22396) | soil metagenome | biome: tundra; feature: field; material: soil | place: USA | collected 2010-05 | depth 0.15 m | reverse complement strand
GTCCGACCCGGGGTAACTGTTCCCGCTGGCGCCGGGGGGGCCGGTCCCGATCAGCCCGATGAGCAGGAACGCGCCGACGATGATTCTTGACCGCGTGACTTACCCTCATGGCAATGCCGTCCGCTCGCCCGTTGCCGGGAATCCGGCAAGTACGGCGGCCATGGCTGAGAGAGCGCAACGACCATGCCGCGACGCCGGCGCTCTTTATTGGAACTTTTGTTCAAATCAGTCTCGCCCTGCGACGGTACGCCTGTTGCCCATCAGGGGGGCACTGTGGCTCCAGCTGCCGGTCAGCCGACGCCGGGGTCCAAAGGGAGGCGCATGCAGGCACGTGGGCTGGTTCTGACGGCACCTGGGCAGATCGCCCTGCAACCGTTCGATCTGCGGCCAGTGAACGCCGACAGCGTCCGCGTCCGGATCGCCGGCTGCGGCGTCTGTCATACGGACGTCAGCTTTTACAGCGGCCAAGTCCGCACGAAGCACGCGTTGCCGCTCGTGCTCGGCCACGAGATCGCGGGCACCGTCGTTGAGGCGTCCGGACGCCATGCGCAGCTCATCGGCCACGACGTGATCGTCCCTGCCGTGATCCCGTGCGGCGTCTGCGACATCTGCCTGGCGGGCCACGACAACGCCTGCACGCACCAGTTCATGCCCGGCAACGACGCCGACGGCGGCTTCGCGACCGAGATCGTCGTGCCCGCCCGCGGCCTCGTCGTGCTGGGGCCCGATCGCGGCGGCTACGAGCTTGCGGATCTCTCGGTCGTCGCCGACGCGGTGACGACGCCGTATCAGGCGCTCGAGCGCGGCGGGGTCACGTCCGGCGATCTCGTCGTCATCATCGGGGCGGGCGGCATCGGCACCTATGGAGTCCAGATCGCGATCGCACGCGGCGCGCGGGTGGCGGTCATTGACATCGATCCCGCCAAGCTCGAACGCCTGACGCCGTTCAAGCCCGAGTGGCGGTTCAACGCGCGCGAGCTCGACGGCCCGGCGATCAAGAAGCAGCTGCGCGCGAGCGGCATCAGCACGAGCTGCTGGAAAATCTTTGAAATGTCCGGCACCGCGGCCGGTCAGGAGCTGGCGTGGTCGCTGCTCGGGCCCGCGGCGACGCTGGGGGTCATCGGTTTCACGATGGACAAGCCGCAGATCCGGCTGTCGAATCTCATGGCGCTCGACGCGACGGCGTTCGGCAGCTGGGGCTGCAGCCCGCGGCTGTACGCCGAGGTGTTGGGGCTCGTGTTCTCCGGCAAGGTCACGCTGCGCCCGTTCATCGAACGGCGCCCGCTCGGCGACGGCCCGGCGCTGCTCGCGCACCTGGCGTCGAGCCACGACGGCAACCCGCGCCGCGCGATTCTGATTCCCGAGTAAACGGAGGCTTCAGTGACGCTCAAAGACCATCGTCTGATCCCGGCGGCCGGCTTCAGCCATATCCGCTACGAGCGCCGCCCGGCGAAGGATCTCGAGGGCCAACCGGTGGCGGATCTGTTCGACGCCTGGATCTCGCTCGACAACCCCGCGCAGCTCAACAGCTATACGACCGACGCGCTGCGCGAGCTGATTCTGGCGTTTCGCGAAGCGTCGACCGATCGCGCGGTGGTGTCGGTGGTGCTGACGGGGGTTGGCGATCGCGCGTTCTGCTCCGGCGGCAACACGAAGGAATACGCCGAGTACTACGCGGGGAACCCGGGCGAATACAAGCAGTACATGCGGCTGTTCAACGATACGGTGACCGGCATTCTCACGTGCGACAAACCGGTGATCAACCGCGTGAACGGCCTGCGCGTCGGCGGCGGGCAGGAGATCGGCATGGCGTGCGACTTCTCGATCGCGTCCGATCTGGCGCGGTTCGCGCAGGCGGGCCCGCGTCACGGGTCGGCGCCCGACGGCGGCTCGACGGATTTTCTCCATCTCTATGTCGGCTTCGGACACGCGATGGAAAGTTGCACGCTCTGCGAGCCGTGGTCGGCGCACAAGGCGCTGCGCCTCGGGCTGCTGAATCAGATCGTCCCGGTGCTGGTCGTCGACGGCCGCTTCATTCCGAACCCGCTCGTGGTGACCGATCGATGGGTGGACGAGGCCGGGATGATCGTGTACGGCGAGCCGGTGCCCGCCGCGCGCGCCGCGGAGGCGAAAGCGACGCTCGCCGCAGCCCGAACCGATCTGAGCCGGCTCGATCAGGCGGTCGCGGCCTGCTCGGCCAAGCTGCTCAACACCATGCCCGACTGCCTGAACAAAACGATCGAGAGCCTGCGCAAGAAGAAGCTCGAGCACTGGCAGCGCAACTGCGAGACCAACCGCAGCTGGCTCGCACTGAACATGATGACCGAGGCCAAGGCGGGCTTCCGCGCCTTCAACGAGGGCCCCGCCGGCCACCGCGAGGTCGACTTCGCCGAGCTGCGGCGGCGGCTGGCGCGCGGCGACGGCTGGGACGATCGCCTCTGCGACGCGATTCAGCCGAACGCCGAGGCCGCGCCCCGCGGCCGGCGCTGACAGGAGATTGTGAGAACGGTCATGGTGCACAGCCACACACGGCGCGACGGCGGACACGTGCAGCTCGTCATCGATCAGCCGAAAGGCAACATCATCTCGCTCGCCGTGATCCGGGAGCTGCGCGGCGCGCTTGCCGCGGCGCACGACTCGCCTCAGGTCAAGCTCGTCACGATCGAGGGCGCGGGCGATCATTTCAGCTACGGCGCGAGCGTCGAGGAACACCAGCCCGGCGCGATTCAGGAGGTGCTCGGCGAGCTGCACGATCTCGTTCGGGATTTGCTGGCGGTGCCGGCGCCGACGGCCGCGATCGTCCGCGGGCGCTGTCTCGGCGGCGGTTTCGAGGTGGCGCTCGCCTGTGACTTCATCTTCGCCGGCGCAACGGCGATCCTGGGCGTGCCGGAAATCACGCTCGGCGTGTTCCCGCCCGCGGCCGCCGCGCTGCTGCCGATCCGGGTTGGCGTGCCGCGAGCGACGCACGCGGTGCTGACCGGCTGCACCGTTCCCGTGGACCAGTGGATGGCGTCCGGGCTGATCGAGCTCGTCGCGCCGCCGCAGGAGCTCGACGCGGCGGTCGGCCACTGGTTCGATGCGCACCTCGCGCCGCGCTCCGCCGCGGCGCTGCGGTGCGCCGCCTGGGCCGCCCGCGCCACGACGCGCCGTCAGGTCGACGCGGTTCTGCCCGAGCTCGAGCGCTTCTACCTCGACACGCTCATGAAGACCAAGGACGCCGTCGAAGGCATCGCGGCGTTTCTCGAGAAACGTCAACCGGTATGGAGCGACGCATGACATCGATCGACGGCCTGCGCGACGAGCACCGGCGGATCGAGGCGATGCTGTCCGCGCTCGACGCGGTGGCGGAGCGCCTGGATCGCGACGAGGCGGCGCCCGCGTTCGTGGAGGAGCTGATCGAGTTCTTCCGCCTGTTCGCCGACGCGCGCCACCACGCCAAAGAGGAGCAGCGGCTGTTTCCGCTGCTCGCCGGCGGCGACTCGTCCTACGGCGTCATCGACGCCCTGAGGCATCACCACGACCTCGGCCGGATGCTCGTCGGCGAGATGCGTCAGGCGCTGACGCACCTGCGCGCCGGCGACCCCGCCGCGGCGCGGACGTTTGCCGCCTCGGCGCGGTCGTACACACACCTGCTGCGCGTGCACATCGATATCGAAGAGCACGAGGTCTTCGCCGAGGCCGGCCGGACGCTGACGGCCACCGACGAGCGTACGTTGCTTGAGGCCTTCGAGGGGCTCGACACCACGCCCGCCGCCCTGCAGCAGGTCGCGCGATGGGAACGGCTCGCCGAACAGGTGCGGGCGACGAGCGTCAGAGGGTGACCGCCATGGCCGTACTCGAACCGTGGATCGGCAAGCCGCTGGACGAGGTGCTGGGCACCCTCCGCGACACCCTCGAGGATCCGGACTATCCGACCGTCAAGCGGTGGCGCGAGGCGGGCGGCAAGGTCCTCGGCCACTTCCAGGTCTACGTTCCCGAGGAGATCGCCCACGCGGGCGGCCTCCTGCCGCTCAAGATTCGCGGCGCCCAGATCGAAGCGCGCCAGGCCGAGGCGCGATTTGGATCCTATCTGTGCTCGATCATCAAGACGTCGCTCGAGCTGGCGCTCAGCAAGCGCGTCGAGCTCGAGCTGTTCGTCACGCCGCCGATCTGCGACGCCGCCCGCAATCTCGCGGCGGTGTGGGGACGCAATTTCCCGTACCCGTGCGAGATTCTGTACCTGCCGCAGAACGCCAACTCGTCGTACGCGCCGGACTATCTGCGGCACGAGTACGATCGCCTGCGCCGCGCGGTCGAGGCCGTCGCCGGCCGCCCCGTGACCGACGACGACCTCCGCCGCTCGATCGCCGTCTTCAACGAGAACCGCCGGCTGTTGCGGGAGCTCTACGCCATCAGGCGCCAGCAGCCGTGGCTGCTGCCGGCCGACGAAGCCTACGTGCTGACGGCGATTGGCGGCTGCATCCCGCGCGAGGAGCACAACACACTGCTCGGCGCGATCCTGCCGCAGATCCAGGCACGCACCTCGCGCGCCCAGGACCGGCTTCGCGTCGTCTTCGAGGGAGGCTTCTGCGAGCAGCCGCCGATCGATCTGCTCCGCATGATCGCCCAGTCCTGCTACATCGTCGACGACGACCTGATGATCGGGTTGCGGTGGATCGTGTCCGACGTGGATGCGGGCGGCGGCGACCCGCTGCGCAGCCTCGCGGGCGCGTATCTGGAGCAGTCGTCGTACAGCCCGGTGCAGCACGATCTCCGCAAGCCGAAGGAGGCGATGCTGCTCGAGCGCATCGCGCGCGCGGGCGCGGGCGCCGCGATCATCACCGCCGCAAAGATGTGCGAGCCCGGCCTCGAGGAGCAGGTCGCGTACTCGAAGGCGCTCGACACGGCCGGCATTCCCTACTTCGTCAGCGAGTTCGAGGAAAGCATGACGACCTTTGACACCCTGCAGGTGCAGCTCGAGACCTTCGTCGAGAACGTGCTGTTTGACTGAGGAGCGCGGAGGACACATGTCGGAGAAGCGAGCGGCGGACGGCATCGTCGGACGCGGCATGACGAGCGGGTCGGACCTGTTTCGGCAGTGGTTCGATCGCCTCACCGCCGCCGCGGCGTCCGGCGACAAGACCGCCTACGTCTTCGTGATGGGCAGCCTCGTGGAGATCCTGCACGTCTTTGATTTCCCGGTGAGCTTTCCCGAGATCAACTCGCTGCAGACCGCTGTCAAGCGCGTCGCGCACGAGTACCTCAATCAGGCCGAGGACTACGGCTACTCGCCCGACATCTGCGGCTACGTCAAGGCGGACGTCGCGGTGCAGCTGCGCGGCGGCGCGCATCCGATGGGCACGCTCCCCAAGCCCGCGCTGGCGATCGCCACCAACGCGTGCAACACCTACGTGAAATGGGCAGAGATCTGGGAGCGTCTCTACCACATTCCCGTGTTCACGCTGGATGTGCCAGGCACCCGGGCGGCGGGCGGGCAGACGTGGCCAGGCGATCCCGACTTCGCCGCCGACTGCGCGTACGTGAAGGGACAGCTTCAGGAGCTCATCGCGCTGTGCGAGCGGGTGTCCGGCAAGAAGTTCGACATCGACCGGCTGCGCGAGGTGCTCGGATACGCGAATCAGATGAGCGTCGCGTGGCGCCGCGTCATCGAGCTCAACAAGAGCGTGCCGGCCGTCTTCAGCGCGCTGACCGAAGGCACGGTGTACCTCGGGGTCGCCAACGGCTTCCGCGGCACCGCCGAAGGCGCCGCGTACTTCCGCGATCTCGTCGAGGAGATGGAATACAAGGCGGCGCGCGGGCTCGGGACGATCGAGAACGAGAAGTACCGGCTCGCGTTCGTCGGCGTGCCCTGCTATCCGATCTTCCGCCGCTTCAACGAGATGTTCGCCGAGTGGGGCGGCGTGTTTGCGAGTTCCACCTACCTCTGGTTCGCGTCGGGCGGCACGAGCCTCGGGTTCGAGTACGACCTGACGCGCCCGCTCGAGAGCCTGGCGGAAGGGGTGCTCATCAGCGTGCGTCACGCGATGGACGCGATGTTCCATCCGGACCGCGCGCTGGCCGCCGACCTCGAGTCGTTCAAGCTCGACGGCGTCGTGTATCACCCGATCAAGAGCTGCCGGACCGTGTCGACGGGACTCGCCGACAGCCGCCGCGCGCTGATGGCGCGCACCAACGTGCCGAGCCTCTTCATCGAGTCCGACATGATGGACAAGCGCGTGGTGTCGGAAGCGCAGCTCAAGAACCGCATCGACGCGTTTTTCGAAGGCCTGGCGACCCGCAAACAGGCGGCGCTGGCGTAGCGTGGAGGGGAATGCATGGCGTACGCGGCCGGAGTAGACGTCGGATCGACGCAGACCAAAGCCGTCATCATCGACGAGCACGCGGCGATCGTCGGTCGCTCGCTCATCGACACCGGCGCCAACGTGGTCGTGGCGGCCGAAAACGCGTATGTGGCCGCGCTCAGGGACGCCGGCGTTCCTGAAGAAGAGGTCGGGTACATCGTCGGCACCGGTTACGGCCGGTACCGCGTGACGTTCGGGCACACACAGATCACCGAGATCAGCTGCCACGGCCGCGGCGCCGTGCACATGTTCCCCGGCACGCGGACCGTCGTCGACATGGGCGGGCAGGACACGAAAGCGATTCGGGTGAGCCCGACCGGTGAGATCGTCGACTTCTGCATGAACGACAAGTGCGCCGCCGGCACCGGGCGTTTTCTCGGCGCGGTGGCGACGGCGCTCGAGATTCCGCTGTCGGATCTCGGCGTCGTGGCGCTGCGATCCGTGAGGCCGGTCAAGATCAGCACGACCTGCACGGTGTTCGCCGAATCGGAAGTCCTCTCGTGGCTCGGGCGCGGCAAGAAAGTGGAGGACATCCTGCTGGGCGTGCACAACTCGATGATCTCGCGCTCGATCGGGTTGATGCGCCGCGTCGGGATCGAGCCGGAAGTGACGTTCACCGGCGGCGTCACCAAGAACATCGGCATGGTGCAGGGGCTGAACAAGGCGCTCGGCTTCGAGGTCAACGTCGGCGACGACTCGCATTTCATGGGCGCGCTCGGCGCCGCGCTGTTCGCGCGCGATCACATCCTCACCGGCCGCGTGCCGGCCGCGCACACGGAGGTGCCGCGATGAGCCTGACGGCCGGAATCGACGTCGGCTCGACCTATACCAAAGCGGTGCTGCTCGACGACGGGGAGCGGATCGTGGGACGCGGCGTGCTCAAGACCGGCTTCAAGCTGGCCGAGGCGGCCCGGCGCGCCTACGAGGCGGCGCTCGCCGATGCCGGCGCCCGCGAGAGCGACGTCGCCTACACGGTGGCCACCGGCTACGGGCGCTTCCAGGTGGCCTTCTCCGACGTGCACGTGACCGATCTGACGGCGGCGGCGCGCGGCGCCACGCTGCTGTTTCCCGCCACCCGCACGATCCTGGACGTCGGCGGCCAGACGATGAAGGCGACGCGCATCGACGAGCGGGCGAAGGTCCGATCCTTCCGCCTGAACGACAAGTGCGCGGCGGGCACCGGCGCGTTCCTCGAGAAGACCGCCCATTACATGGGATACTCGACCGAAGACATCGGGCCGCTCGCCGTGATGTCGCGATCGCCGGCGGCGATCTCCGGCGTGTGCGCCGTGTTCGCCGAGTCGGAAGTGATCAACCATCTGTCGCAGGGGACGTCGCCGTCCGACATCATGCAGGGCGCCATCCTGTCGCTGGTGGATCGGTCGATTCAGCTCATGCGGCGTGTGCAGCTCGAGCCGGAATACACGCTGGTCGGCGGCATCCTCAGGTTCGAGTCGATGGGGCAGCTGCTGCGAGAGCGCCTCGGCGCGGCGGTGAACCTGCCGGCGCCCGACCTGGTGCAGATGATTGGCGCGTTGGGCGCCGCCCGGCTCGGCCGGCAGCGGCTTCGTCAGATAAAGACATGTCCATCACCATCGATCTCGTCGGCGCCACTGCCTGGGTAACCGGCGGCGCGTCCGGCATCGGCGCCGACATCGTGACGACGCTCGCGGCGGCGGGGGCGCGCGTCGTGTCGCTCGATCGCTTGTACCCGAAAAGTGACGGGGGACATCCTCCACCGCCGGGCGTCACGCACGCACACCTCGACGTGAGCGATCCCCAGTCGATCGAGCGCGTGGCGCGCGCGCTCCTGGACGAGGGGCTGGAGCCGGACATTCTGGTGAACAACGCCGGCATCACCCGCGACGCCGCGATGTGGAACCTCACCGACGAGCAATGGACCGCCGTGATCGACGTCAACCTGACGGCGGCGTTTCGCGTGACGCGCACCGTCGTGCCGTCGATGCGCGAGCGGCATGCCGGCGCCATCGTCAACATGGCGTCGGTGAACGGCATCCGCGGCAAGTTCGGGCAGACCAACTACGCGGCGTCGAAGGGCGGGTTGATTGCGTTCACCAGAGCGCTGGCGCGCGAGCTCGGGCCGCGCGGCATCCGCGTCAACGCGATCGCGCCCGGCATGATCGAGACGCCGATGACCGGACAGCTGCCCGAGGACGTGCGCGTCCACGCGAGGAGCGAGTCGGCGCTCGGCCGGCTCGGCCATCCGCGCGACATCGCCAACGCCGTCCTGTTTCTCGTCTCACCCCTGGCGTCGCACATCACCGGCCACGTGCTCGTCGTGGACGGCGGACAGCTCGCCTAGGAGCCCCACTTCGCCGCTCTACCGGTCGAGCACTTCACGGACTTTTCGTCCGAGTGTTTCGGAGGTGAACGGTTTGTGCAGGAACGCGATCCCAGGCTTGAGGACCCCATGGTGGACGATGGCTTCCTCGGTGTACCCAGACATGTAGATCACCTTCAGCGCCGGCCGTCGTTCGACCAGCTGCCTGGTCAACTCCGGCCCGCTGGCACCCGGCATCACGACATCGGTCAGGATCACGTCGATGGACGCGTTCCGCTCGAACAGCCGAAGCGCTTCGTCCGCGTTCGCGGCGACCAGCACCGTGTAACCCTGCCGCTGCAGCAGTCTCCTGGCCAGCTCGCGCAGCCCTTCCGCATCCTCAACCACGAGCACCGTCTCCGCCCCGGCACGGGGCCGAGCCACCGGCACCGGCGCTGCGACCATCTCCGCGGCATCCGCCCGTGGGAAATACACCGTGAACGACGTGCCCCTGCCGACTTCACTGTCGACGTCGACGCTTCCGCCACTCCGCGCGACGATGCCGTGGACGGTCGCCAGGCCGAGCCCCGTGCCTCTGCCAACCTCCTTGGTGGTGAAGAACGGCTCGAACAAGTGAGCCTGCACCTGCGGCGTCATACCGGTTCCCGTATCGGTCACTTTGAGCACCACGTAGGGCCCCGGTTTCACCGAGAAGTGCGTCGACGCGTAGTGCTCGTCGAGTTCGACGGTGGCGGTCTCGATCGTCAACGTGCCGCCTTTCGGCATCGCATCCCGCGCGTTCACCGCGAGGTTCATGACGATTTGCTCCACCTGCCCGCGATCGGCCTTCATGGGCACCAGCCCGGGCCGGAGGCCCAGCACGACCTTCACGTCCTCCCTGATGAGGCGACCGAGCATGGCCCGCATGTCGGCCACGACCGCGTTCAGGTCGAGCAGGGTCGGCTCGATGATCTGCTTGCGGCTGAAGGCCAGCAACTGGCGCGTGAGCCCCGCGGCACGCGTGCCCGCTTTCTGAATCTCGATAATGTCTGCTTGGCGCGGATCGTCCGGATCGAGATCGGCCAGCAACAGCTCGCAGTACCCCAGCATCACGGTCAGCAGATTATTGAAGTCGTGCGCCACGCCGCCGGCCAACCGTCCGATGGCTTCCATCTTCTGCGCCTGGTGATACTGCTCCTCCAACGTGCGGCGTTCGGTGACGTCCAGGGAAATGCCGACGGCGCGCACTGGTTCGTTGTGCTTGCCGAGGAGGACGCGGCCCGCGCCGTTCAGCCACCGGACCGTGCCGTCAGGCCAGATCGTCCGATAATGCATGAAGAAATCGGTGCCGAACCGGTTCGCCTTCGCCATCGTCTCGAACAGGGCGTCGCGATCTTCAGGATGAATCAGCTCGACGAACGCTTCGAGAGTCCCGCCAAATGTTCCCGGTTTCAGGCCGTGCTGGGATTCGAGGATTTCGGACCACCGCAGCACGCCGGTCGGGTTGTCCAGGTCCCAGATCCCGACGCCCGCCGCCTCCAGCGCAAACCGCATGCGTTCTTCCGTCGTTCGCAATGCCTCGACGGCCTGATTTCGCTTCGTGATGTCGGTGCCGGAACTCAACGTGCCGGTGACGGACTCCGTGTCATCCCGCAGCGTCGTGTTGCGCCATTCGATCACCCGTTCCTCGCCCGACTTGGTGAGAATCGGGTTCTCGACGATGGACAGATCTCCGCCGAGCAGGTTTTGGAACTTCTGTCTCACTGTGTCCCGTACCCGGGCCGGTAGACACGTCTCGAACCAGTCGCGCCCGACCCACTCGTCTGCGGTTCCTCCCAGGATGTCGCATCCCTTGCGGTTGATCAGCGTGATCCGCCCGTCCATGTCCAGCGCGAGCAGCATGACTTCGGCCGCGTCCAGGTATCGCTGCGCCCGGTCCCGCTCATGGCGCAGCGCCGATTCCGCCTGTTCGCGCTCGAGAATCTCGTGCTCGAGCTCGTAAATGCGGCCGACCTGTCCCGCCAGCGCCACGACCAGGTCTTCATCGTCCTCGGTGAAGGTCCGTCCCTCATTGCCGACGAGACAGATCCAGCCGTAGACATGGGCCTGGGACGCGATGGGTACGGCGAGAAATGCCTGAACCTCCGGATGGAGCGAGGGGAGTTGCAGTCCGGCCGGATCGCCACCAGGATTGTCGCCACGCAACGTCCGTCGCTCGGCGACGACCGTCCCGAGCATACCCGGGACGACGTCACCGGTCTTGATCCAGTTGGCAGCGTCCAATCCAAAGGTGAAGAACCGTCGCAGCGTTCGGTTGTTCCGATCGAGGATGCCGAGCGTGACGTACGTCGCGCCGAACAGGTCGTGCACGGCGGCGCACACGTCTTCGAGCAGCCGATCGGTATCCCGCTTGGATGCCAGATCCAACCCGATGTTGATGAGCGCCCTCAACCGCGTGTTGGCGACTCTCAGATCCCCGGCCTTCTCCGAGAGTCTGTCGGTGAGCAGCCGAAGATGTTCGCGGTCGGATTCTGTCGTGAGCGGAGAGGCGTCCGCCGGCATTCCCGACTCCGGTTTGCCGGAGAGTACCCGGGCGACGATCGCCAGCACCTCCTCGGGCTCGGCGGGTTTCGTCAGGACGTACGGCAGGCCGCTGGACCGCGCAAATGCCCTCGCTTCGCGTTCGCCGTACGGCGCGGTGTAGAACAGCACGGGAATCCGGCTGGTGGCCGGATCGAGACGAAGCTGCCTGACGAACTCGTAGCCGTCCATCACCGGCATGAGCACGTCGGTAATCACCAAATCGGGATGCTCGGTCTGGACGGCGGCAAGTCCCTCGCGGCCGTCCGCCGCCTCGAGGGTCCGGTGTCCCTGGCCGCGCAGCAGCGTGACCAGGAACCTCCGGTGGGCCGAGAGGTCGTCGACGATCAGGATGATTGCCATGCCCAGCCTTGAACATACACCCGTGATGGGCGAAATGGGCCGATTAGGATTTCGGGCGTCCGTCGCGCTGCGAAACGTGGCGCGTGACACGCCGCTCGGCCTTCGGGTCGAATTGTTCCGAGGCCTGCGCGATGTCGAGAGATTTCCGGTAGAGCGCCGCTTCGACCCGGATCGCCCTGGCCAACGTGCGGCGTCGATTGCTGTTTTTCGGCGCGAGGGCGAGCTGCTCCTCGAGATGCACGATCCGCTCGAGTCCGGCTTCGCTGTCGCTCGTCATGGGAGCACGCCGTCAATGGTCGCGAAGAGCTGTTCGACGTGAATGGGCTTCGACACGCAACCGTCCATCCTCCTCGCTTGCGACGACGTCCAACTGCCCGCCGGTCAGCATCTGCGACTCTCCTCGTAAATCTATCTCTCAACCGCGCCCGGCCTCTGTTCTGTTCCGAACAGGGACCGCGGAGCTGCGTGCGGCCCGGTTGCCGGGGGAGCCGTACCGAATGACGCGAGATTTCTGAGCGGAGGATGGTGAGCCAGGAAGGAATCGAACCTTCAACCCGCAGATTAAGAGTC
>ODAK010006148.1_pt1 | contig 12136 bp, 10 predicted proteins | sample 1539591 | NCBI WGS metagenome assembly ODAK01 (sample SAMEA3539303, study PRJEB22396) | soil metagenome | biome: tundra; feature: field; material: soil | place: USA | collected 2010-05 | depth 0.15 m | reverse complement strand
CCGCTGCCTGGACATGGCGGTCGGCTACGCCAAGGTCCGCGAGCAGTTCGGCCGCCCGATCGGCTCGTTCCAGGCCATCAAGCACAAGTGCGCGAACCTGCTGCTCGAGGTCGAGTGCGGCCGGTCCGCGTTGTATCACGCGAGCGAGGCGGTCGCCGGTAGGCAGCCGGACGCGGCGCTCGCCGCGGCGCTTGCCTACGCCTACTGCTCGCAGGCCTTCACTCATGCCGCCAAGGAGTGCATCCAGATCCACGGCGGCATCGGCTATACCTGGGAGCACGACGCGCACCTGTACCTGAGGCGGGCGAAGTCGTCGGAGCTGCTGTTCGGCCCGCCCGCCCGGCAGCGGACGCGGCTGGCCGAGCTGGCCGGGATCTGAAGGACGCCGATGACTCTGGAACGCGAAGCACCCGTAACCGTGGCGGAACCCGATGATGTCTTCCGCGCCCGGCTGCGGGAATTCTTCACCGCCCATCACCCGGGGCGGCCGCCGAAAGACCCGCGGGAACGTCTGGCCTGGACCAAGGCGTGGCTGGCGACCCTGTTCGACCGCGGCTACGCGGGTCCCAGCTGGCCGCGCGATTTCGGCGGCATGGAGCTGTCGTTCGCTCACCAGGTGATCTACCACGAGGAAGCCGCCCGCGCCCGGGTGCCGGGACCGCTCGGCACCGGCCTGAACATCGCCGCGCCTACCATCATCAAGTATGGCACCCAGCAGCAGAAGCAGCGGTGGCTCGCCCCGATGCTGCGCGGCGACACGGTATGGGCGCAGGGCTACTCGGAGCCGGAGGCCGGCTCGGATCTGCCGAGCCTGCGCACCACCGCCCGCCGTGAGGGCGACGAGTACGTCGTCAACGGCCAGAAGGTCTGGACCTCACACGCGGGTGACGCCGACATCTTCTTCGCCCTGGTCCGCACGGGAACCAGGGAGAGCAGGCAGAAGGGCATCACCTACCTCATCATCGACGCCCACGCGCCCGGGGTGCAGGTGCGGCCGCTGCGGGACCTGACCGGGGGCCACCTGTTCGCGGAGGTGTTCTTCGACGACGTGCGGGTGCCGGTCGCGAACCGGATCGGGGAGGAGAACGACGGCTGGCGGCTGGCCCGCACCAGCCTCGGGCACGAGCGGGCGGCGGGCGCGCTGAACCAGGCGGCGATGTACCGCCGCGTGCTGACCGAACTGGAAGAACTCGCCCGCGAACGCGGCCAGCTAGCCGACCCGCTGGTGCGCGACCGGTTCGTTGACCTGGAGATCCGGGTCCGTATCATCCGCTACATCGCCGAGCGGACCATCGGCGGCATCCTCGCCCGGGGCGACGCCGGCGCCGCCTCCTCGATCTCACGGCTGCTGATCACCGCGTTCGAGCAGGACATCCACGAGTTCGCGGTCGACCTGCTCGGACCAGCGGGGCTGCTCGGGAAGTCCGCGCCGCAGGCGGTGCAGCGGTCCCGCTGGCTGGTCGGCTTCCTGCGCACCCGGGCTTCCACCATCGGCGCCGGGACCAGGGAAATCCAGCTGAACACCGTCGCCGAGCAGGTGCTCGGGCTGCCGCACGACCCCGGCATGCCGCCGCGCTGACCGCACCCATCCAGGAGAAGCCCATGCGGTTTGACTACAGCCCCGAACTGGAGGACTACCGGGCCGAGGTCCGGACCTTCATCGCGCGGCACGGACCGGGAGCGCGCAAGCACGTGGGGGTACGGGCACCTGACCCCGAGCAGGTACCGGCACTCCGCGCCTGGGTGGCGCGGCTGTACGCCGCCGGGTATCTCGGGCAGACGTGGCCCGTCGAGTACGGCGGCCGTCCCGGCGCCTCCATCGAGCACACGTTCATCGTCGCCGAGGAGATCGCCCGGGCCAGGACCTGGGGCGAGATCGGCGCCGGGGCGCTCGCCGCGGGAGCCGTCCTTGCTTTCGGCAGCGAGCAGCAGCGCCAGCGTTACCTGCCACCGATCCGCTCGGGCGAGGATCTGTGGTGCCAGCTGTTCAGCGAGCCCGGCGCGGGCAGCGACCTGGCCAGCCTGAAGACCCGGGCGGTGCGCGACGGCGACCATTACGTCGTCAACGGCCAGAAGGTGTGGACCACCAACGGCCACCACGCCGATCTCGGCTACCTGCTGGCGCGCACCAACCCTGACGTCGCCAAGCAGGCCGGCATCACCGCGTTCGCCCTCGACATGCGGACGCCGGGCGTCGACGTCCGGCCGCTGCGCGAGATCACCGGGACCAACGACTTCAACGAGGTCTTCCTTGACAACGTGCGCATCCCGGCCGACCAGGTGATCGGCGAGGTCGACAACGGCTGGCGGGTCGCCAACGCCAGCCTCGGCCACGAGCGCAGCGGTGTCGGGGCACGCGCGGTGGAACTCCACGCTCAGCTCGACGACCTGGTGGAACTCGCGCGCCGCACCACCACCGCGGCCGGCCGGCCGGCCATCGCCGACGGTGCCACCCGCCAGCGGATCGGCCGGCTCGCCTCCCTCGCGCACGTCACCGACGTGATGAGCAAGGCCGTGCAGTCCCGGATCGCCAACGGCACCGAAGACGCCGCCGACGGCCCGCTCGCCAAGGTCTTCTACAGCGAGGTCAACCTGGCCATGACCGAGTTCGGGGTCGCCCTGCAGGGTGTTGGCGGCATGGCCGTCGAAGGCGACCGCCAGGCCCACGCCGACGGCTGGTGGCAGGACGCCTACCTGTACGCCCGGGCCTACACGATCGCGGGCGGGGCCAACGAGGTGCTCAAGACCGTGGTCGCCGAGCGTGCGCTCGGTCTCCCCAGGGACAAGCGATGACCTCTCCGGGCAGGCGGTACGGCCTGCCCTGGCGCGGAGCGGAGGTGGCCCGCGCCGCCGAGGCGGCCGGCATCACCGCGTTCTGCAGCGGTGAGTTCGTCGACCACGAGGCGTACTCGACCCTCGCGGAGATGGCACTGCACACCGAGCGGGCGCAGGTCGGCCCGGGCATCGCCTACGCGTTCGCCCGCACCCCGTACGCCCACGCGGCCGGCATCCGCGGCGCCTGGCGGCACGCACCCGGGCGTGTCTTCCTCGGCCTCGGGTCCGGCGCGTACAAGATCAACCGCGACTGGTTCGGCGTCGCCGCCGACCGGCCGGTGGCGCGCATGGCCGACCTGGTCGGCGCCGTCCGCGCCTGGCTGCAGGCTGAGAACGGGCAGCGCGTCCGCTACGACGGGGAGTTCTATCACATCGACGCAGTGGTCGGCGCGCCGGTGCTCGGCCGCATCGACGCGCCGATCCTGCTCGGCGCGTTCAACAAGCTGATGGCCGCCACCGCCGGCCGGGCAGCCGACGGCATCATCGGCCACGGCCTGTTCACCCGGACCTGGTGGGAGGACGTGATCCGGCCCGCGCTGGCCAAGGGCGCCGCCGAGGCCAAGCACGAGGGCGTCCCGCTTGAGCACGGCTGGGTCATCACCGCCGTCGACGACGACGACCCGGAGCGCGCGGTCATGGACGCCCGCCGGATGATCGCCTTCTACCTCACCGTCAAGACCTACGACCCCTATGTCGAGCATCACGGCTGGACCGCCCAGACCGCCGCCATCCGTCAGGCCTTCGCCGCCCGTGACACCGACGCCATGGGCCGGGCGGTCACCGACGACATGCTCGAGGCGATCGCCGTGTGCGGCACCACCGCCGACGCGCGGGCCGCGCTGGACCGCCGCAGCGACTGGCTGCCCCGCGACGTCGCCTACCTCGCCCCGCCGTCCTTCATGGTCAGCGAACGCCGCGGCCAGCGTTACGCGCTGGCCAGCCTCGCGCTGCTGGAAGGACTCAGCTGACGGGACTGTCCGTCGAGGAAGGAGCGCCATGAAATTCACCGTCGACTACCCGATCGTCACCGTCGGCTACGACCCGGCGCTGGTCACCGCGGCGGGTATGACCCGCGTCGCCCAGGCGGCCGAGGAGTACGGATACGACGCGATCTCGTTCAGCGAGCATCCCGCCCCCTCGCACAAGTGGCTCAACGCGGGCGGCCACGAGTCGCTCGACCAGACCTCGGCCCTCGCGTTCTGTGCCGCGGTCACCAGCCGGGTGCGACTGATGACCTACCTGCTGGTGCTGCCCTATCACAACCCGTTCCTGGCGGCCAAGGCGCTGAGCACGGTGGACGTGCTGTCCGGCGGACGCCTCACCGTGGTCGCCGGGACGGGGTACCTGCGCTCGGAGTTCCTCGCGCTCAACGTCGACATGAGCCTGCGCAACGAACTGTTCGACGAGTCGCTCGAGGTGCTGCGCGGCGTGTGGAGCGAGGTCCCCTTCGCCTATCAGGGCAAGCACTTCACCGCGCGGGGCGTGGCCTCCCTGCCCGGCCCGGTGCAGCCCGGCGGGCCGCCGGTGCTGATCGGCGGCAACAGCGCCCTCGCCCGTGCGCGTGCGGCCCGCAACCAGGGCTGGAGCCCGCTGATGGTGAGCCCGGAGGTGGCGCGGACGTCGCGCACGCCCGGCATCGCCACTGTCGCCGGGCTGGCGGCCCAGATCAAGGAGGTGCGCGACGCGGCGGCAGCGGCCAACGGCGCCGCCGCCCCGCTGACCATCCAGGTCCACACCCCGCAGGCGGGCTTCATGCAGCGGCCAGGCTCAGCCGAGGAGCACCGCGACCACCTAGGCCAGCTCGCTGACGCCGGGGTGGACTCGTTCGTCCTGCGGCCGCCGGGCGGCAGCGTCGACCATGCGGTCGAGGCACTGCACCAGTATGCGGAGACTTTCCTGGAGGGCTGATGCCCTTCCTGCCCGCGCCGCCGTCGGTCGGTAAACCGAGCGGTGCGAGGCCTCGGTTAATTCATCGCCGTCGATGGAGGAACAGCCGCATGAGAGACCGGTTCGACCTGGCAGGGCCGAAGGCAGGCGTGGCCGTGGTCACCGGCGGCAGCCGTGGCGTCGGTCGTGGCATCGCCATCGCACTCGGCTCACACGGATACACCGTGTACGTGACCGGCCGGACGCAGCGAACTGGCGAGTCGCCGTGGGACGGCACGATCCACGACACCGCTGCGGCGGTGACTGCGGCCGGCGGAAAAGGCGTGGCGGTGCGCGTCGACCATCGCAACGACGACGAGGTCGAGGCGTTCTTCGAACGAGTTGGCCAGGATGAAGGCCGTCTTGACATTCTCGTCAACAACGCGGCCCTGATCCGCGAGGAGTTGCAGAGCGCGGCGCCGTTCTGGGAGAAGCCGCTGGCCGCGAGCGTCGACCTGCTCGAGGTCGGCTTGCGTAGCAGCCTCGTCGCCAGCTACTACGCGGCGCCTCTCCTGGTCGGGACAGGCGGGGGGCTGGTGGTGTTCACTTCGGCGCCGGGCGCCGTGCACTACCAGTACGGAGCGGCCTACGGCGCGCAGAAGGCTGGCATGGACAAGTTCGCCGCCGATATGGCCGTCGACTTCCGGCCGTTCGGCGTCGCCGCCGTGTCGATCTGGATGGGCGCCGTGCTGACCGAACGGCTGCAGCAGATCATCGACAGCGGGCCCGAGTTCGCCTACCTCGACGACATCGCCGAAACGCCGGAGTTTACCGGGCACGTCATCGCTGCGCTGGCCGCCGACCCGGATGTCCTCGCTGTCAGCGGACGCACCCTCATCGGCGCAGAAGTGGCGCGACAGTACGGGATCACCGACCGGGATGGCCGGCACCCGCCGTCGGTCCGCGAGCTGATGCACGTGGAGCCAGTCAACTACCAGGGAAAGGTCGAACGATGACCGACGACCAACTGCAGCAGCTCCTGAAGGACGTGCAGTACCTCAAGGACCGCCAGGCAATCCTCGACGTCATCATGCGTCACGCCCGCGGCCACGATCGTCACGACACCGAGCTGATGAACAGTTGCTTCTGGGACGACGGCGTCGATGAGCACGGCCAGTTCGTCACACCGGGGCCCGAATACGGGGACTGGGCGAACAAGACCCACACGGCCGGTTTCTTCCTCCACATGCACAACATCACCAACCACACGTGTGAGATCGACGGGGATACGGCGCATTGCGAGACCTACGTGATCGGAGCACTGCTGCCCCGGTCCGCACCCGGCCGGGCCACGTTCGTGAGCGGCCGCTACCTCGACAGCCTGGAGAGGCGAGACGGGGAGTGGCGGATCCTGGTTCGTCGCACCTCGATCGAGGTGGAAGTCGAGGGCGACTCGAAGTGGCCGGACAACGAGATCAGCGAGACCTTCCCCAAGGGCGCGTGGGACACCGGGGACCTGTCGTACGCACGCCCGTTGCGGCTTGACTCACCGTCTCTCTTCTGGGACGGCAAAACCCGCTGAGGGTCCGGCAGCGCGCCGCCGGCCGGCGCGGTGTCGAGGACCAGGTCGACCGTGCCGTCAAGTAGCCGTTCTCGCTCCACTGCTGGAGTGTCGCCGCGGCCTTGACGGTCGCGCTGGTGTCGATGTTCGGCCCCGGCGTGTCGTAGTTCCAGGTCTGGACCGCTTGCGGGGATCCGGCGTAGTCCATCTGGAGGTTCTGCAGCGGGTAGACGGTCCCGCCGTCCCCGCCGTTGATCGGAATCGGCAGGACGTGGGCGGCGACACCGACGATATCCAGAAGGAACTCGACGAGGCCGGATCGGCCGCTGACGACTGACCGGACTGCGGCTTTACGGCTGGGATACTTCGGTTTTTCCCTGCGCCGCTATGAGCTCCAGGATGCGAGCCGGGGGCAGGTGCTGCTCGTAGATCCGCACGCCGAATGGAGCGAGTGCGTCCTCGATCGCATTCACCACCGTTGGCGGCGCGACGATCATGCCACCCTCGCCCACGCCGCGGAAGTTGACGTCGGCGTCGAGTGGCACGGTCTCCAGGTGCTCTATCTCGATTCGGGGAATCTCGCAGGCCGTCGGCAGCAGGTAGTCCATGAATGTGGCTGACTGGTAGTTGCCGTCCTGGTCGTAGGCCGATCGCTCGAGCAGCACAGCGCCGATGCCCTGGGCGATACCGCCGCGGATCTGCCCCTCGACGACCGCGGGGTTGATGAGCGCGCCGCAGTCCTCGGCCGCGACGTACCGCTCGATTTTCACGATGCCGGTCTCGACGTCGACCTCGACGATGGCGCAGTGGCTGCCGCCTGACCATCCGCTTTCGCCGCCGTCGAACGAGGCCTCGACTTCGAGATCAGCGTCGATATCGGCGCCGAACTGGCCCGACGCGGCCTGCCGGGCGACCTCTGCGACCGGGATCGCGCTGTCGGGGTCGCCGCGCACCACGACCCGGCCATCGGTGATCTCGAGGTCCCGGGCGCTGGCTTCCATGAGGAGCGCCGCGAAGTCGAGCACCTTGGCCTTGAGCTGCCGGGCGCCGTGCAGCGTCACGCCTCCGGTCATGGTGGCTGACCGGCTGCCGCCCGTCAGTGCGAACGGGACCACGTCGCTGTCGCCGACGACGACGCGGACCTGCTCGAATGGCACGCCGAATTCGTCAGCGGCGATCTGGGCGAGGGTGGTCTGGTGGCTCTGCCCGTGTGGCATCTGGCCGGTGAACAAGGTCAGCACGCCATCGTCCGCAAGCCGCAGCCGCATGGACTCATTGCCCATCACGCTGTCAGGTGCCCCGGGCATCCGTGGGCCGGGAGCGGCTTCGATGAAGGTTGCCACGCCTATGCCGAGGTAACGGCCTCGGGTGCGTTCTGCGGCCTGCCGGCGCCGGAAGGCGGGAATGTCCACCACCTGGGCGACGCGCTCCAGTGATTCCCTGGTGGTGACGCCGACCAGCGGGCGCCCGGTGATCATGGTGAACGGCGGGCTGGTGCGCGGGGCGACGTTGCGGAGCCGGATCTCGAGCGGGTCGAGGCCGAGGTCTTTCGCGAGAATGTCGAGGATGCGCTCCCGCACGAACGTCTCGGACGCCCACGGGCCGCGGTAGGAGATGTACGACGCCTTGTTGGTGGTGACCGCGGTCGACTCGAAACCCAGTGCCGCGAGCTTGTACGGACCGGGCAGCATCATCTGGATGATCATCGGGACCATCGAGCCAATGACCGGGTACGCGCCGGTGTCAATCACCATCTTCACGTCCAGTCCGAGCAGGTCACCGTCGTTACTGACGGCGGCGCGGACGTCGAAGCTCTCCTCGCGGGCCTGCCCGGAAGCGGTGAGGTGCTCGCTCCGGTCCTCGACCCACTTGACCGGCCGGCCAAGAGCGTACGACGCGGCCGCGACCGCGAGCTCTTCCCGGGAGGCGCCGATCTTCAAGCCGAACGAGCCGCCGATGTCTCCGGCCAGGACACGCACCTTCTCCGGCTCGATACCGAGGCACGCGGCGACACCCGTCCTGGTGATGTGCACGCTTTGCGTTGCCGCATACACGGTTAGGATGCCCGAGCCGGGATCGTGGCTCGCCACGATGCCGCGTCCCTCCATGGGCACGTTCTGGTGGCGGTGCACATCGATATGGAACTCGGTGACCCGGCCGGCGGCTGCGAACGTGCCGGCGACGTCGCCGAACTCGCTGCGCTGGTGCGGGCCGATGATGTTGCCACCTAGATCAGCGAACACCGGCGGGCTGCCCGCGTCGAGGGCGGAAGCCGCGCTGGCGACCGGAGGCAGGTCTTCGTAGTCGACCTCGACCAGCTCGCAGCCGTCCTCAGCCAGGTAACGGCTCTCGGCGATCACCACCGCCACCGGGTCGCCGACGAAACGCACCTTGTCCGTCGCCAGCAGGCTGTAGTCGGGCGCGGTCCCGCCGAGGCCGATGAACGCCAGCAGCGGATCTGGCCCGCGGACCGTCGTCGCGTCGAGGTCTGCCCCGGTGAGCACCGCGACGACTCCCGGCAGCGCCTGGGCGGCGGTGACATCGACCGCGAGCACCCGCGCGTGGGCCAGCGGCGAGCGCACGAACGCCGCATGCAGCATCCCCGGCAGCTTGACGTCGTCGACGTAGCGTCCCGACCCGGTCAGGATGCGGGGGTCCTCCGAGCGCTTGACGCTGGTGCCGGTGTAGCGCTGGGCCGCAATCTGCGTCATCGTCGCTCCCTCGGTCAGCCCTTGCTCCGCTGCGCGGCCAGCAGAACGCCTTCGATGATGCTCTGGTAACCGGTGCAGCGGCAGATGTTCCCGGACAGTGCTTCGCGGATCTCTTGCTCCCCAGCGTCCGGGTGGGCGCTGAGGAAAGCGGTGGCCTGCATGACGAACCCTGGCGTGCAGAATCCGCACTGGAAACTGTGCGAGTCCCGCATCGCCTGCTGCAGCGGGCCGAGGGTGCCGTCAGGCGCGAGCCCCTCGATCGTGGTCACCTCGCTGCCAGCGGCCTGGACAGCCAGCATCAGGCACGAGCGCACCGCCCTGCCGTCGACGATGACCGTGCACGCACCGCAGGCCCCGTGCTCGCAGCCGATGTGGGTTCCGGTGAGATCGAGGTCATCGCGCAAGAAGTCGGCCAGCGTCTTGCGCGCCTCCACCGAGCCGGCGCGCGCGGCACCGTTTACCTTCACGGTGATATCCACCATCGGTCACTGCCTCTCGTGGGCGTTGTCGGCGGCCGCGCGCAGCCCGCGACGGACCAGTGTGGCCGCGACCTTCTTCCGGTACTCCGACGACCCGTGCAGGTCGGCTGGCGGATCGATACGGGCCGTCGCCCGGCGGGCCGCCTCCTCGAACAGCTCCGCCGACGGCTCCTCGCCGACAAGGAGGTTTTCCGCTTCCGCTGCCCGGACCGGCACGTCGGCAATGCCGGAAAACGCCACCCGGGCATCGCTGATCGCGCCGTCGGCAAACGTCAGCGACGCCGCCACACCAACGATGGCGAAGTCACCATGGCGCCTGGCGACCTCCTGGAAGGCAACACCAGTGTCCGATCCTGCTGTAGGGAAGCGGACCTCGACGAGGATCTCGTCGGGACGGCGGGCCGTCGCCAGGTATCCCTCGAACCACTCCGCCGCCGGGATGACGCGTTCCCCCGACCGGCTCCGCACTACGAACTCAGCATCGAGGGCCCGCGCGACCGCCGGCAACTCGGCCGCCGGATCGGCGTGCGCCAAGCTGCCGCCAATCGTGCCGCGGCTGCGGATCGCCTCATGTCCAATCAGCGGCAAAGCGGCCGCGAGCAGTGGCACGGCCGCGGTGACCGTCTCGGATTCCTCGGCCATGTACTCGCGCGTCATCGCGCCGATGGCCACCCAGCCGTCTGTCACCGACACCCCGGACAGCTCGTCCAGGCCGTTGACGTCGACGAGCACCGCGGGGCGGGCCAGCCGAAGCGCCAGCAGCGGGATCAGGCTCTGGCCCCCGGCCAGGATGCTCGCCTCGTCTTGGTGCTCCGCCAGCAGGTCGACCGCCTCGGCAACAGTCGCGGGCGCTTCGTACTCAACCTCAGGCAACTTCATCGGTACCGCCCCTTCCACGCCTCAGGGCTCACGCGAAGCTGACTCTAGCCGGTGGTGTGGCTGGCGGCGGCCGCCGCCAGGTGCGGCCGCGGTCAACGCCGCCGCCCAGGGCCGGGATGATCTGCGGCAGGTCGACCGTGGTGCGGATGCCCGGCGGCGCCGCGCACACGTACGGAACGGCGTTGACGGCGCGGTTGGCGGTGTAGCCGGGGGTCATCTCGCCCATCCGCCCGGCCGGGATCGCAAAGCGGATGTCTACGTCCAGCGGAGCGTCACCGTCGACCCGGACGTGCCAGCCGTCCCACCCGGGCACGGTCCAGACCGGATCCAGGGCTTCCGTGCAGTACCAGGTCGCGGTGAAGGTTATCAGGGGACGGTCGGCCTGGGTCCCGGTGATGATCATCCGCTGGCCGGCCACCGTGCCCGCGTCCAGCGTGCCGGCCGCGATGGTGAGCTTCTCCGGCGTCACCGCCACCTCACCGGTCGAGGTGACCGAGTCGAGCGGCAGGCCGACCGCCTCGGCCACCAGGCGCATCGACGGCCCGAACGAGTAGGCGCCGTAGGCGAACCGCTCCGGCGGGAACTCGTCCGCCGGACGGCCGAAGCCCATCAGATTGAACAGCAAGTCCGGTGAGTCGCGGCTGGACAGGTCGGCGTACTCGTTGACCGTCAGGGCATCGAGGCGGCGCTGGATCGACGCCAGGACCAGCGGGACCGCCTCGCTGATGAACCCGGGGCTCGAGCCGGTGCTGTGAATGGAAGCACCGCGCTCGGCGCACGCCCGCTCGACCCGCTCCCGGTCAGCCGGCCGCATGCTGGCCGGGTGATGGAACTCCCCCCGCGTCGTGACGACGTTCGTGCCCGCGGCCAGAAGGGCGCACACCTGGTCGAGGTCGCAGACGGCGGGCATGTACAGCACGCAGTCCGCGCCGAGCGCGAGGATCTCGTCGATGTCGGCGGTAGCCGCCACCCCGGTCGGCGGCAGGCCGCACAGGTCGCCCGCGTCCCGGCCGGCCTTGGCCGCCGAGGTGACGTACACCCCGGCCAGAGTGAGCCCGGGGTGCTCGATGATGTGGCGGAGCGAACGGCTGCCGATGTTGCCTGTCGCCCACTGTACGACGCGGAGTCCGGCCATGATTTCTTCCCTTCGCTGTCATAACCAACGGTCAGTACAGGCCCCCGTCGACCCGGATCAGCGACCCGGTCGTGTAACTGGAGGCGGCCGACGCCAGGTAGAGCGCCGTGGTCACCACCTCCTCGGGTTCCCCGGCGCGCCCGGCCGCGTTCCGCCAGGACCGCTTGCTCTCCTCCGACCAGTGCTTCGAGATGTCGGTGAGGAAGGGACCGGCCGACAGGGTGTTGACCCGCACCTTAGGCGCGTACTCGCGGGCGAAGACCGTGGTGAGCGCGTTGAGGGCCGCCTTGGCGCCCGCGTACGGCCCGAAGCGGGGGGCCGGGAACAGGGCACCGCTCGAGGAGACGTTGATGATGGAGCCGCCGTCCCCGTCGTACATCCGCTGGCCGATCAGCGCGCTCAGCCGGAACGGGCCCTTGAAGTTCACCCCGATCACCTTGTCGAACAGTTCTTGGGATGTCTCTGCCGACGACGGCGCCAGCGGGGACATGCCCGCGTTGTTGACCAGGATGTCTACCTTGCCGAAGTGCTCGTAGGCGCGGTCGGCGAGTTCGTCGCACTCGTTCCAGTGGCCGACGTGGCACGCGACCGGCAGCGCCCGCCGCCCGGACGCCTCGATATCTTCCGCCAGCGCCTTGCAGTTGTCCAGCTTGCGGCTGGCGATGACCAC
>ODAK010006146.1_pt1 | contig 12137 bp, 30 predicted proteins | sample 1539591 | NCBI WGS metagenome assembly ODAK01 (sample SAMEA3539303, study PRJEB22396) | soil metagenome | biome: tundra; feature: field; material: soil | place: USA | collected 2010-05 | depth 0.15 m | reverse complement strand
ACATATCTATACCGGAGGGTTTTGCACTGATTGAGTGTATGATTGTTCTTCCTTATTCTTTGTAACCTATAAACTGAAACTTGATTGGAGGATAACATGGCTGGAATGGGATGTCAGCGTTGTCACGGTATAAAGTTCGTTGATATTTATCACAACGATAGTGTATGTGAATGTCCGTCGAGACTAATCACGCGCGAGAAACTTGTCGAGTTGAAAGAGCGAATGCACAATCATAAGGTTGTTGATGATAAGGCAATCGTTGAACTCTCGGCGAAAGAACTCGAAGCACTCATTGACTTCTGCGAAGAACAACTTGACAGAAGAGACAACGAATGAAGAAGTATGTGAGGTATGTGAGTGGGTCATATGCAGAGCTGGTGGCAGGCATGGTATACATCGTTGATCGTGAACGTAAGAATATGTTCGACAATAATCTCATGATGTATGAGATCCGTATCAACGGGTCTGCTTGGAGCATAGGCGCTGACTGCTTCGACATTGTATCATGTCCGTGTGGAATAGCCAACTGCATCACTCATAGAAAGCCATCATGAAGAAGTATGTAAAGTGCATAAGTAATGACCGTTTATTACTTACTATTGGTAAAGTATATGAACTGATTAGAAAAGATGATACACGTATGCTTTATGAAGTCAATAACGATAGTGGTGTTGCTGTATTTTACATAGCCAAAAGGTTCAAGATCGTTGGGTGTCCTTGTGGGATCAATGATTGCATTACACATAGAAAGCAATCATGACAAAGTATGTAAAGTGCATCGGCCGTGGGTTCGTATCCATTACTCAAGGTAAGATATACGAAGTGGTCAAGTTCACGCCCAATGATGATGGTCATAGGGGAGGCGGGATATACGAAGTTATCACTGATACGAAAGGTAAATGCACCTACTACGCTGAAAACTTCGAGCCCGTTCAATGTCCATGCGACATCAAGACATGTATCAAGCACAGAAAGTCACTATGAAGAAGTATGTAAAGTGTATCGATAACTCTCGTGGGCAATACAATCTCACCATTGGAAAGATATATGAGCTTACGAAAAGTTCCGATATGTTTTATTGGGTTGTGAATGATTGTAATCATGATTTGAACTACCGAACCACTTTTTTCAAGTCCGTCGGTTGCCCTTGCGATATTGGCTCGTGCGTAAAACATAGGATAAAGCAATGAAACGATATGCAAAGTGCATCAACAACTACCGCGGTGCCAACTTTCTAACCGTTGGCAAAGTATATGAGATCCTGAAGACCAGGGATACGCACATGGGTCTTCTATTCTATGTGACGAATGATCACAACACGGAGGGTGGGTATGAAGCAAAAGACTTCAAGTCCATCGGTTGTCCTTGCAATATTAGTGTTTGCGTAAAGCATCGGATAAAACAATGAAGAGGTATGTTAGATGTGTTAGGGGTGACACATTCGTATATCACAGGAACGACGGGGACATCTGGCCTCTTATCACGGGCAAGATATATGAAGTGGCCAAAGAGGAACTTCATCATCTACATATTATCGGGGCAGGAAGAGATTACGGTTGGGATATAACTCGTTTTGTTCCCATCAGTTGCCCCTGTAATATCAACTCTTGTATCAAACATAGGAACAAATCATGACCAACAAAGTCTATATCGTTAGTGGTTCTGCTGGCGAATATTCGGATCATCATGAGTGGTATGTTGCCGCTTCTTTGAGTGAGGAGCGAGCAAACGATATCAAAAGCAAACTGAACGAACTTACGGAATATATCGTAACCGAACGCAAGCGAGTGCATGATGAGTTTGAGGTTCCATATAAAGCCTCACACCCGGAACCTACTTGTCAGCACGAAGAAAGCACACCCAATCCAGAGTTTCTTGAGATGATGAAGATCAGTAAGAAACATGTTGGCGATGATGTTCGTGCGATCTGGAGAAGACTTGATAGAGAAAACAATATTCGCCTGGATAGAGATCGGCAAGCTCGTAATCAATACATAGACGCAATGCGAGAATGGAATGTTGAGTTCAAGAAAGCGGCAGCAGCATACGAGGCCCGATATACTTTGCCACAACATTTGGAAGATGTTTCTCATATGGATAATCAGTTCGATACAGACGCGATGTATACTTGCGCGGAAGTTGATCTGGTGTAACATGAAGACAGATCGCTTCTGGTTCATCTGTGTATCCATTACAGCCATTGAATGCCTGATCGCAGCGATGCTTTTCATGCATGATGCTTTTGCATATCGATTGTATGATGGATACTTTGAAGCGAGGTTTCTAACATCATGGGGATTTGATCTGGCTGGCCTTGCGTGTGTTAGTATCTGCATGAAGGAGTTGGGGCAATGATTGAATACAGAACCTATAGCGGCAGCATCAATGCATATCAAGGCGATGAGCGTATTGGTGGTGTTATTACTTATACACGACCAAGTGTAATGATAATGAGCGAACTTCCGAAAGCTGTTGTGTGGGTATTCAACCTTCGCATTGAAGTGCCGTTCAGAAAGAATGGTTATGCTCGGCGTTTGATGCAACGAGTGATTGCCGTGCATGGACATCAGCAACTTGAGCTATCGGCATCTCCATCTGATGATCATACCGATGTGATCCCATTCGCAAAGCTTGTGGCTTTCTATCAGTCACTTGGTTTCGTGGCAGATAGGATTAGTTGGTGCAACCCGCCGAAGCCTATTGCGTATATGTATCGTAAAGCTCACGAAATCACTAACTAACAAGGAGAACAAACATGTATTATTCAGGACAAGTTGTTTGGAGTATTGACAACAAGAAGGCCGTGCAGATCGGTGATGATGTTTGGAATGAAAAGTCTTATCCCATTGGCAAAACCATTCACTTCATAAATGGTGCTGGGAAGATTATATGCCCTGCCACGATCAAAGAAGCCAATCTACTTCTTGAACGTCGCAGGATTGTTCCCGCCCCACTATCTGATGATCAATGTTGGTCATGTGATCTCTCATTACATCAGAAACCGAAAGATATTTGCGAAGCAACGAGCGAACACGAGAAGTGTTTCGAGTGCGGCAAGCAAGGAATATACGGACATAGGTTTGGTCATGCTCATTGTCCTGAATGTTATCGCAAGATCGAGGAGGGTGGTTTTCTTGCCGTTGCAGAAGAGTTGGTAGCTGCAATCAAAGCATCCACCAAAACATCCACAACCAGCAGCATTCCACTATATCACAACCAGGCAGTATGTAAGGCGTTTGATAAGCTAAAAGAGTTGATGGATCCTTCCGGTGTCAAGAAGCATAGTGTAGCGCTAAAAGTAGCCGAAGAGATGGTGCAGCTTTATATGCGCGAGCAACGCAAATGATGATAGCACTCTACCCATCCTATCCATCACGACCTAATGAACCTGATCCCGCCTTCGGATGGGAAGTTCAATGGGCAAAGAAAGCAGGCTTCAAGATCTCTTTCATTGATCTTGAACTCCAACTTGGCGGTGATGTTATCCTTCGCAAGTTTCCCGAAGGCGAACACACCGTTATCTATCGTGGTTGGCTAATCACACCATCTGATTACCTCAAACTTGATACAGCCCTTGCCCTAAAAGGATGCAAGCTACTTGAAAGCTATGAGGCATACAGGGAGGCATATGAGTTTCCGATGTGGTATGCGAGGATCATGGATGAAACTCCGTTATCAGTATCCTATACTGGCACACCAGAACTATTACCCAAAAGAGAAACCTTTGATCTGCAAGCGATTGCAAAAGACCTTCAACATCATATCAAAGGCGCTGCCATCGTCAAAGATTTCATCAAGAGCAGAAAACAAGATTGGTTCGATGCTTGTTTCATTCCTGATGTTCGCGATGAGGAAATGGTTATCAAGGTTGTCAGTCGTTTCCTTGATCTAATGGAAGGAACTTTGTATGGTGGATTGGTCTTTCGTCAGTTTGAGGACTTCAAGCGGATCGGAACGCATCCTAAAACAAAGATGCCGGTTGTCAATGAGTGGCGCGGCTTCATGCTCAATGGCAAGCTGATCTATAAAGCACCATATTGGGCAAGTGGAAACTATGATGAAGCGAAAGAGCCAGATGCATCTGTGTTTGAAGGCATAGTTGCAAAGGCTAACTTTGTTTCTCCGTTCATTGCATTGGATGTTGCGGAGAGAGATGATAATGATGGCACTTGGAGAACGATAGAGATCAATAGCGGTGGAGCATCCGGTGTTCCTGAAGGCGGGGATGTAAAGGACTTCTATCAAGCACTCGGAAAGGCGATTCAATCATGATACACCTAATATACAAGGCTACTGATAAAGTGACTGCGTGCAAGAAGCAGCTTGAAACTCTGGATAAGGATCCTGGGCATGAACCTTATCTGCAAGGTATGGAGGTTGCAACACCCATCGCTTTTTCTTGCATTGAAGTTTCTGCCATTGAGTCAAAAGAAGTTCATAGAAAGTATGACCTGGCTATCTTGGAGCCATGTAAAGCTTGCGTAGAAGCAGATAAAGCTTTTGCTGCGCAGGCAAGAACAGATGGGGTAAACTCGTATCAAGCTATGCTGGGCAGACGAGTGGCACGATGAGTAAAGATGAAGACCACTGGCCAAGTCCTTTCTTCCAGCGAAAGGTCAAAGCATATGAAGCACACCCACGCGATCTGATAACCATGAAGAAGCTGCAAGACTTCAGACAACGGGTAAGTGAGGGCACATACAATACCAAGTTGGTCACTGGTAGCGAGTTGTTGGCACTGATTGACTTCTGCGAGTATGAGTTAGGTAGGAGAGAAGAAGAATGAAGTATGTTAGATGCATGGTGGACGCATGGGGCCACAACTACGGAATACACAATGGCAAAGTATATCCGGTGCAAGGAGAAAACCTCTATTGCGGAAGACCAACTTACGTTTTACTGACCAATACAGGCACCCAAGAGTTCTCTCAGAAGGAGTTTGATATCGTGGGATGCCCTTGCCCTGTAAGGAACTGTATATCTAAACACAAAGAAAGATCTAAAATAGAATGAAGAAGTATGTTAGGAACATTGCCCAAGATTGGGGCTATTATGGAGTATATAAGGGTAAAGTATATACGACCGAACAAGAAGGGCAGGCTGCCGGTAAACCCACTTACTATATATCGACCCCTCTTCGCGGACCAATACAGTTCTATCAAAGCGATTTTGAGGTGGTAGATGGATGCCCATGTGGTATCAAGCTCTGCATAAGCAAACACAAGGAAGAGAGCTTACAATGAAGTATGTCAGATGCATTACACCCGGCTGGGAAAACTACTATGGAATACATCCTGGTAAAGTATATGCTGTGCAGAAGGAGGGTGTGGCATTGTTTGCTGGTGTGGGTGGTGATACCAGAACATACTTCCTAAAGACCAAGGTTGGGCCTACAGAGTTCTACCAACGAGACTTCACTGTGGTGGGTGGATGCCCATGCAGTGTCAAGAACTGTATATCTAAACACAAGGAGGAGAAGTAATCATGACACTCAATAAAACAGAGTTACTGGAAAAAATGTTTGATGGTTCAGTTGAAGAAGAACCAAACAGACGCGGTTACGAAACAAAAGATCAGCTCGATCTCGCCATCGAGAGAGCCATGGTATCTCTTGACTATATGGATAGTGTTATTACCTACGTTATCAAAAACCATGCGATTGACAACATGATGGGTCTTGCCGATGCTGTTGCTGATTTTCGCAACAAGCTGATTGAAAAGGATGTAGCTTACAAAGAAGCGTATAAGGTTTGGGAGATAAAAGATCAAGAGAAAACTGAAGTAATGATTGATGGGCTGGAAAAGGAAATAGCGGATCTAAAAAAGGAACCCAAATGAATAACGCAACGATCAAGTCGTTCAAGGTTGATGACATTGTTTCTATTGATCTGTCTCCGCGCTATCAAAAGCGTTTGATTGGAGTGGTTGTTGATGTGATCGAACACCATCCTCACGAGGATGGTGTCAAGGGAGAACTGATGTGGGGTATTCCGTGGGAAGGCCCATACCCTTTGGTGCAGGTTTTTATTCATTCCATTGTTGGGATCAATGGTAGTAGTGAAGACGGATATTACTATATGACTGGCGATCATATCAGTAAAGGCAAGATCAGTATCAGCAACAAGAAACTCGTTACGCCAACAAGCAAGTTCAAGGTTGGCGATCGTGTAGCGCATAAAGCATATGTTGCACCTGGGCAGAAGTTGTATGTCACAACGGTCAAAAGTCTTCCTACGATCAAAACAAAGCTTGCATTGAAAGATGATGGCGGGCCTTTTTCGCACGCAAATGAGGATGATCTCATCTTGTTTTCCGATGCCAAGAAAGAACTCGCTCGATTGAATGGTGTCGTGAAGAAGAACAAGGAGTTTGTTGAGCATAGATTGCGGGAGGCGAGGATCGCAATCGAGCAAGCCAATGAAGCAATGGTTATTGATGGTTCCGATCTCGGTGCGTTTCTCCGCGCACGATCAAAGACAAGAGATAAGTTGGTAAAGACGATCATTGCAACCGTTGGTTACATTGACCCAGATTACGAGTGAATGAACTTACGTTGATGTTCAAAAAGCGTGGGCACAAGCCTTCGCGGCGCAGAGACAAACCCCTGACACAGTTATTCAAAACGGCGCAACTTCTACTACTCCTGGCAGTGGCTTGAACCAAGGCGCAGTTGATTTGATGATGGTAAAGTCATTGACTGCAAAACCGTAAAGTGAAGTAGTTTAGGTGTTTTACCATCCCGCAAGCAACTGTTTGCGGGATGCATAAAGCGCTCAAACACAAGCAGGAGCCTCATCGCGCGCCCTCCGATCTGGCAGGAACTAATATGTTACCGTCAAAGACATTCTAAAGAGGCGAGAACATATCAAAAGGTAAGTGAGGGTGTAATGAAAGCACTGCAAGAAGCAAAAGCATTGATTGGTATTTTGCAAACAAACAATACGTTTAGATACAAGATGTTTATTGTGCAGAAGTTCTTCAAGATGAAATGGAAGAAGGTATTCCATTCAAGAACAGGAGCAAGAAAATGATCAAGGCGAAGCTCGAACGCGATGGGTATATGACACTCGGTGGGCTCCCAAAAATGGGGGAGATTATTGACCTCAATGATCTCAAGGTGGTTGTTCTCTGTCTGTATAACAATACGATCTATGGTATGGAGATTGACTATCTCTCTTACAAGATCACTGATGCCAAATCGATTATGAATGGCTACGAGTTCTCCGTTCCATTCCGTATTGAGATCGGTAGCGGCGCATGATCTATCCTGTTTTTTACTGGATCGTAATCGGTATCTTCACAACGGTTGGTAGAGTGATTGATTGGCGCAACAAGCGAAGGCCTCATCAATGATCAAATACAAAGCAGGTCAACATCTAAAATGCATCAAGAACGCCAGCGATGGTCTAATGATAGCTGGCAAAGTATATACCATCTCTTACATACGTCATAAGGTCATTCATCTGTATGATGTTCCACCTAACTATGGATGGAGTGACTACTTGGTCCATGACTGGTTTGAGCTTGTTGGCTGCCCTTGCGCAATAAAAAACTGTTTGAAGCATAGAAAGAACACATGACCATAAAGTATGTAAGAGCCAATAGCAATACCTATAGTTGCCATGGTATCAAGAAGGGTGATGTGTGCACTGTTATCAGAGAAATACCAGGGTCATATACGTTTGATAGAACATATAATGGCTATAGAACATTCGGTTCATGTTACTTTGATATACTTGGTAGCTGTCCATGTAGCGTGAAGAACTGCTTCAAGCACACGAAGAGAAGCTCATGATCAGGTATGTAAAATCAATCAACGATACATGTCTTGCATATGGTATAAAACCTGGTGATGTGTGCAAGGTTATTAGCACATACGGCGTGCCGCTCATATATCACTTCGATAAGTATTATGGTCAAGGTATGTTTTATTCCGATACGTTCTATGCTCGCAACTTCATTCCAATCGATTGCCCATGCGATGTGCAAAACTGTTTGAAGCATAGAAAGCAATCATGAAAGTCCTCAAGAACCGTTTTGGCAGAGGCGTATATGCAACTCGCCATTACAAGAAGGGTGCAATCGTTGAGCGAGCGCATGTCATCATTCTGCCGAAAACAGAAACCAACTCCGATGAACAAGACACCGATCGCATCCTGCCATTCTATGTGTTCGGTTGGGACGATACGCGAGATGCAATCGGATTGGGTAATGCCAGTCTTTACAATGACAGTATAAGTCGTGCCAATCTACACTACACACGCAATAACAAGACAAAGCAGTTGGTTTTCGCGGCCTCCCGTGACATAAAAAAGGGGGAGCAGTTGTTTATCACCTACGGATATGTCACCCTGCTCTCCAAAGAGAAGGCCAAGTTTGCAAGAGGAGAAAGTGAATGACCCAATGAAACTCAAAGTCTTATTCAAAGCATTCAATGTCCGCGAAGCCTTCATGTCAGGCTATCGTCCTGATTGGTGTTCGCCGAGCAAACTTGAATACAACTGTGCCCAACTTATCTTCACCGATAAACAACATATCAATCCGGGCGAAGAACATCAATGCATTTTGCAGCCTTTTATTCCAGAGTTTTGGGCTGGCAAGGTTGCAATCAATGATGTTCTTCGATGCATGGAAGGGCCAAGGCAAGTGGGCGAGGCAATCGTGCAAGAGATAATCCAAGAGATTGCAGATATGTGTTGTGACATTCCACGAGGAGTTGATCATAACTTCTGTCCCAACTGTGGTAAAGATTGGGAGCCACGTTGCAAGTTCTGTGACAAACATAAAACCGATCATGATGTATCAAGCGATGGCAAGATACGATGCAAGTTTCCCACACCAATACAAAAAGAACCTACCAAACGAGTTGTTGACCAATGTTGCTATCATTGCGGGCGGGTGGTTGGAGACCATGCTGTGGCAATGAATAAGCTGTGGTGCAAGCCACCATTCGATACTTCCTATAAACCATTGTCAAAGGAGAATAAGTAATGACACTTCGTGATTTTGCGTGGCATGAGAAACTTCAGTATCTTCGCGCTCTCACCGAAAAGCACGATCCGCTTTCTATGGATCAAGCCAACTGGTTGATCAAGATGGTAGATGAACTGCTTGACGAAACTGTGCAGTTGAAGTGTGAGTTGAGCGATGCATTGCAACCATGTGAGGATTGCAAAGAGTGTAAAGATTGTGGCTCTGCTCCTTTTGAGCGGCCGTGTGATTGTCCACCTAATACTCCAAGGAGATAATGATGCCATATAAAGTAGGACAGAAAGTAGTGTTACTCAAAGGTAACAATAAACCAGGGCTTTGTTATTGGAGCAATCCTGGTATGGATATTGATGTTGGCTCAATAGCGATATTGAACAGGACTAATGGAGATTCATTATGGCGTGTGACAGCAGCTGATGGATATGATCATGGTTATTGGTGGCATGAGGAATGGATACGTCATGTTGGATGCCCCTGCCAGGTGAAAAACTGTATAGCGAAACATAAGGAAAATCAATGACCAAACGAGCAAAGCTCATCAAACAATCAGAAGCATACATCATCAAGCAGATGTTGCCATTGTTTGATGATGGGACTAATACCAAACCACAAGGCTCAATGTCAAGTCGTTTTCTACCGGATGATAATGAAGAGTTGAATAAGGCCGTGAACTATAATCCAAACGAATACACAAGGATTATGAAACGAGCCCGAAAGAATATCAAAGAGCTGCTAAAAGCAAGAATAGGTGAACAGGTGCACTCCATGAAGATCATAACCAAACACACGTTGGACTATTGCCACCTTTGTGAAGCTGATATGGTGAGATGCGGCACTTGCGGAAACAACTGTTGCAGCGGAGGATACGGAACAATCAACGGCGTTCAATGCATTGATTGTTCTGACGCATATGATATTCAATACGCATACTTTGTTGATTGTGTTTCTGTGAAGTTTGCGAACACAATGAACCGATGGTGGGAACGATTATTGCAACGTATGAACTGTTTCTTTCGTGGACATAGGTTTCAAGTAATGATGTGTATGCATTGCGGAATGAGGAAGCCATGAAACATCTATGGGATCGTATCGTTTGTTTCTTTCGTGGACATTCTTATGAATGGCTAACCTGTTTTCATTGTGGCGCGCGATCACCTTGGGAGTTTTGTCGCGATAAAGATGGTGTGGTGATGCGATGGGGGAATGGCAAGGCGATGTATAAGTGGAGAGGTAGGTGAGTTGGGCGATCATCTTTTCTCCGACCAGGATACCCCATCCAAATGCTTTATCTTGGATGGGGAGGAATGGTCGCTCCGTTGTATAATGTTCCACATTCTTTTACCTCTTGACAACGGTTCATAACAGTATTACATTGTTCCTATGCTTCTTGCGGTCTCACTGAAACTAATCCTGACAACCGAGGAAAAGGCTTCTCTGTTGAAGACGATGTATGTTTTCAACTCCGCTTGCAACTTCATCTCCGAATACGCCTTTGAGCATCGGTTGTTCAATCAGTTCAAGCTGCACAAAGCTCTGTATCTACCGGTTCGTAAACGGTTCAACCTTTCGGCACAGTTCACCGTTCGTGCCATTGCAAAAGTTGCAAACTCTTACAAAGCCGATAAACTTTCGTTGCATCGATTCAAACACCGTTCCGCCGTTGAATATGATGCTCGGTTGCTAAACTTTGGCAACTTGAAAACCATCTCACTGCTAACGGTTGATGGGCGGTTGAAAGCCGTTCCTGTTGTTATTCCTCCGTATATCAATGTGCAACGGGAACATCTGCGTAACTCCGCAACATTGGTTTATCGGAACAAACAGTTTTACTTGCAAGCATTGCTTGAAACCGATGAACAACCGATGACAACAGAACCATCTGATGTTCACGGCATTGATCTTGGCATCACTAACATTGCAACCGCTTCATACGGAAAAATTTATTCCGGCCAACAGGCGGATAATGTTCGCATCCGATACACAGCGATAAAGTCAAAGCTTCAATCAGCAGGAACAAAGTCAGCAAAGAAACATCTTCAACGGTTATCACGAAAGGAACGGTTATTCAAGCGTAATATCAATCATATCATATCCAAACAGATTGTATCCGAGGCCAAAAGGCACAACGCAGTGATCGCATTAGAAGATCTAATGCACCTGCGAGTAATGGTTACGAAGGCACAGAGACAACGGTTTGGACGGTGGGCATTCTACGAGTTAGCTACATTCATACAGTATAAAGCGAAACTCGTTGGTGTGCCCGTTGTAAAAGTAAACCCTGCATATACATCTCAAACCTGTTCAAGATGTGGACACTATGAAAGAGGCAATCGTAATGGCGAAGTATTCATCTGTAAAACCTGCGGATACGAATGCAACGCCGATCTGAATGCTTCTTACAACATTGCCGCAGAAGGAAAGATGTATATCCAGATAGTGAATGTAGTATCAGAACTTATAGTAAGGGCTGCTGTCAATCAGCCTATTGTTGCCATTGAAAAACAAAATCCGGTTAGCATTCACAACCGGATGAGCGACAAGCCCTCCCAAAAGCTATGCTTTGGTGATGGTAGTTGACAACGGATCTATCCTGCCCGAACGCCCCGCTTGACAGACGCTCACTAATGATTATGATGCGAGGCCCGATACCCTGTGCGGTTTCACGGGTCAACGCAGTATATAAAAGGAGCATACAAGATGGTAAAGTCAATCGTAGTCGGTCTCGTAGCAATGATGGCAATGGGAGTAACAACTACGGCTCATGCAGAAGGAATGTCGGTGCATCTAAACGGCGGTGCAACGGAGCAAGCCTCTCTTGCAAACGCCGATCAGATGTTCTCTGGCAATAAGTTCCAACTTGGAGAGAACGCATCTGGCACTGTTCTTTTCAATCTCACTCCTCATCTTTCACTCGGCCCGACCGCAAGTGCATTCTACTTTCAGGACGCGCAACCTGATAACAAGGCAGCTGTGCTTTGGCACTTTGGAATGGCGCTTCGCCTTCAAGGAGACCACAAGAATGATCTCGTGCCGTATGTGCAAGTTTCTGGAGGCGTAAGTGACCAAGATCATGTTGCTAATCCTTCAATGGACGCAGCATTGGGTCTTGATCTCATCTATAAAATTGATGATAACGTTCCCTCGCA
>ODAK010006145.1_pt1 | contig 12137 bp, 8 predicted proteins | sample 1539591 | NCBI WGS metagenome assembly ODAK01 (sample SAMEA3539303, study PRJEB22396) | soil metagenome | biome: tundra; feature: field; material: soil | place: USA | collected 2010-05 | depth 0.15 m | reverse complement strand
TGTCTCAAGAGCAACTCTGCGGCGAGGGGACCCGCATCCGCTCCAAGATGTGACGTCAGGTGCGAAAAATCAAGGGTTCCGGTTTCACTTCTCATCCCCTTTAAGGCCATAAGTAACTCTTTTGCAACAGGATGAAAAAAAACATCCACCGGTATCCTCTCGGCGAGAGGGGCGCTTCCCGGCCATTCGGACAAGAGTGCTGACAGCACGCGCGCCTCCTGCTCCGGCAGCTCCAAAGAAGGCCGCAATCCTGCGGCCGCTTGAGTTGGCTTAACCGCCACGAGGGCGGTTTTCTTCCCCTGTGCTGGCGCGAGTACCGAAAGGGGCACGCCCGAGCTCCTCGAAAGGCCCGCGAGCAGCTCGTGCCGGAGGACCGGGTCCGGCGCTGCCGAGAGGATGTCGACCGCTTCGCGAAGCTTCGCCGCGCGTTCCGTCGGGTCGGGCCCGCCCGAAGCCGGGATCCGCGCGAGAAGAGTCTCGAGAAGCGCCGGCGCCGCCGTGATCGCTCCGCGCAGCGCGTCGGCACCGTGCGCTTGAAGATACGAGTCCGGGTCGTGCCCGTCCGGCAACGCAAGGTGCCTCACGTGCGTCCCTCGGGTCAGAAGGAGCGGGAACGCCTTGTACGCCGCGGCCAAGCCGGGTGCGTCGCCGTCGTAGGCGACGATCACCGTCGCGGCCTGCCGCGCGAGCAGGTCCGCCTGCGCGGACGTGAGCGCCGTACCCATCGACGCGACGGCGTTCGCGGCGCCCGCGCGCTCGCATGCGATGCGGTCGAAGTAACCCTCGACGAGCAGCACCGCATCTTCCTTGCGGATCGCCTCTTTCGCGCGGTCGAGGCCGTAGAGCAGCTTGCCTTTCGAGAAGCGCGCCGTCTCCGGCGAGTTGAGGTACTTGGGCTGATCGTCTCCGAAGGCGCGCGCCCCGAAGCCCAGGATCTCGCCGCGCGCGTCGCGGATCTCGATCGTCAGGCGGTTGCGAAAGCGGTCGTACACGCGGCCCGTCTCGGGGTTCTTCTGCAGGAGCCCGGCGTCGAGGAGGGTGTCTTCCTGGACACGCGCGGCGAGCGACGTCTTCAGGGCGTCCCACGCGTCGAGCGCCGCGCCGAAGCCGTAGGCGTGCGCCTCCTCGAGCGTGAGGCCGCGCTTCTCGAGAAGCGCCCGGGCGGCCGCGTGCCGATCGAGGTTCGCGCGGAAAAACCCGGCCGCGAGCGCGAGCGCCTCGGCGGCGCGCGTCTCCTTCCCGCGGTCCACGCGCGTGCCGCTCTTGCGGACTGGCACGGCGACGCCGGCGAGCCGGGCGAGATACGCCACGGCCTCGGGAAACTCGAGCCGTTCGGTCTCGCGCACGAACGTGATCGCGTCGCCTTTCGCGCCGCAGCCGAAGCAGTAGTAGAAGCCTTTGTCGGGATGGACGTGAAAGGAAGGGGTCTTCTCGCCGTGAAACGGGCACAGGCCTTTCCATGAGCGACCGGCCTTCTTCAGCGACGTCGTGGCGCCGACGAGCGCAACGAGGTCCGTCGCCGCGAGGACGTCACGCTTGACGTCGTCCGAGATGTCGTAAACGGGTTCAGACATCCAGCCTCGCGATCGTGACCGCCTGGCCGCCTTCCTCAGCGTCGCCCCAGCGATACGACGCCACCCCGGGATGGGTTTGCAGGAACTCCCGTACGGCCGCCGCGAGGCGTCCCGTGCCGTGGCCGTGGACGAGGCGCAGCGCCGCCTTGCCGGAGAGAAGCGCGTCGTTGATGGCCTTCTCCACGACGGGAAGAGCGTCGTCGACTCTCTGTCCCACGAGAACGACCTCGGTCGTGGCGACGACGCCGGACGAAGAAGACGGTGGATTGGGCACCCGGTTCGAAGCGAGGGCGGCCGTCTTGACCGGAATCGCACGGCCTGCCGGGGCCGGAGACAGAGCGGCAGCCGCCACCTTCACTCGCTTGCCCTTCACCTCGACCTCGGCCTCTCCGCGCCCCGCGTCGAGCGCGAGGAGCCGCCCGGACGCCCCGAGGCCCGCGATGCGCACCTCCATCCCCACGGCCACGGGCCCGGCGTACGCCGCGGGATCCTCGTCCGCGCCGAAAAGTCCGAGCGCGGCCTCGCGCGCCGACTGCGTGACCGTCATGAGCGCGCCCCTCGAGATCGAGCGGCCCGCCTTCAGGTCCTCGCGCATGCGCTCGAGCTCCTGCCGCGTCTTCTCCCGCAGCATCGCGAGCGCCCGGTCGATCTGTTCCTTCGCTTTCTCTTTCAGGCGTGCCCGATCGGCGGCGAGCGCCGCCCGCTCCTTCTCGAGGTCCTTGAGACGTGCCTTCGCCTGCTCCGCCGCCGCCTTCGCCGCGTCCGCCTCCTCGCGCGCGCGGCGCGTCTCGGTCTCGAGGCGCGTGAGCGCCGCATCGGCCGCCTCCCATTTTGCGCCGAGGCGCTTTTTCGCAGACACGAGCACCCGCGCCGGCAGGCCCGCTTTCTCGGCGACGGCGAGCGCGCGCGAGCGACCGATCGCGCCCGCCCGCACGCGGAACGTCGGCCGGCCCGCCTTCTCGTCGAACTCCATCGCCGCCGAGAGGACCCCGGGGCGTTCCTGCGCCCACTCCTTCACCGCCGAGAGGTGCGTCGTGGCCACCGCGACGCCGCCGCGCGCGAGATCCTCCTCCAGGATGGCGATCGCGAGCGCCGCGCCTTCGTCCGGGTCCGTGCCGCTGCCGAGCTCGTCGAGGAGGACGAGGCTCCGCGGTGTCGCTTCCGCCAGAACGCGCGCGGTGCGCGTCATCGCCGCCGCGAACGACGAGAGGTCGCCGAGGAGGTCCTGCGCGTCGCCCGCGACGACGAGCACCTTGTCGAATACGGGGAGCGTCGAGCCCTGAGCGGCGGGGATCGCGAAGCCAGACTGCGCGAGCAGCGCGAAGAGGCCCGCGGTCTTCATCGCGACGCTCTTGCCGCCCGCGTTCGGCCCCGAGAGAAGGAGGAGGCGAGAGCCTTCGGGCAGCTCGAGGTCCAGGGGCACGGCATCCGCGTGACGCTCCTCGAGCTCTCCAAAGACGTCCGCGCGGAGGTCCGCGAGGCGCCGGTCGAGCAGGGGATGGCGCGCGGCCTTGAGGACGAGCCGGTCTCCAAAGTCGGGGAAGACGCCCGCGACGTGCGACGAGAATTCCGCGCGTGCCTGGAACGCGTCGAGCTCGGTCAAGACCTCGACGGCGGCGGTGAGATCGTCCCGCCGCGCCGAGAAACGCGCTGTCAGAGCCACGAGGATGCGGTGCACTTCCTCGCGCTCCTCTTCGAGGGCTTCCGCGAGGGCGTTGTTGTCCTCGACGACCGTGAGCGGCTCGACGAAGACGGTCTGGCCCGAGCCCGACCTTTCGTGCAGGAGGCCGCCCACCAGGTCGCGGCGATCCGCGCGCACGGGCAGGCAGTAGCGCCCGCCCTTCTCCGTGACGTAACCGCCCGTCAGCGCATCGGCATGCGTCCGCGCGACCTCCTCGAGCTTTCGGACGACTTCCTTGCGCAGCCGCTGGATCGACGAGCGGATCGCGTACAGCCGGGCCGACGCCGTGTCCTTGAGGCGTCCGTCGGACTCGAATGTGGGCTCGCGCTCTCCGAGCAGGTCTTCAAAGGACGCGAGGGGAAAGAGAAGATCCGCGAGGCGCGGAAGCTCGAGGTCCGGGACGGGCACGGCGGCGCGCGCGCCTTCCGCTCGCTCGACGAGAAGGAAGAGGTCGAGGAGGTCCTCCGGCGGAAGCGCGCGGCCCTGCGGGCCGAGGCGCGACACGAGGGGCGCGCCCTCGTCGAGCCCGCCGAGCGCCACCGGGGGCCGCAGCGCGCGGCGCTCGAGAAGGTCTCGCGTGACCCCGAGGCGGCGCACGACTTCGAACGCATCCGGCGACGGCGTCGCGCCGTGGACCCGGTCCCTTCCGCGCTCCGTGGAACAAAAACGCCCGGCGAGCCGAAGCGCGCCGGGCCAGTCGAGCTCGGAATGACTCACGGAACGGGAATCTACATCCCCGTGCGTCGCTCTTCAGCCAGCTTGCGGAGCATCTTCTTGCGGGCGGCGATGGCCTTGCGCTTGCGCTTGGCCGAGGGCTTCTCGTAGTGCTGACGTTTCTTGAGCTCGGAGAGGATTCCGGACTTCTCGCACTTGCGCTTGAAACGGCGCAAGGCGTTCTCGAATGATTCATCTTCCTTGACGTGAATCAATGGCACTTCGGATCTCCCTCCTCTCCGGCCCCGAATGCCAGGGGACCTGCCGATCCTCGAGCGTGGGCAAACCCCACATGCTAGAGGCGTCAGCGCCGCCCGTCAACGTGGCTCTTCGGAATCCCGCTAAGTGGCGCTGTCCGAATATAATGCCGTCTGCACGACGCCCAACTCACCGTCGGATGGCGCCGTCAGGAGATCTATGTCGGTCGACCCCGTCGCGACACGCCGCTTGATCGAATCGCTCTCCACGCATCTCGAGGATCACCTCGCGACGTGGAAGTCGTCGCTCGTGGACGCGCGGCGGGACATCGAGAAGCTCCTCGCCGCGCTCTCGGACAAGATCCCTGCGCACGCCAAGCCGCTCCTCCCGGAGGAGCTCGTGTCGCTGATGCTCGAGGACGTGATGCCAGCGCCGGCCGTTGCCGCCGCCCCCCTACTCCCGCCGCAGGCCGACTGGAACGTCGTGCGCGGCTCCCTCACGGCAATCGAGTCCGCCCGCACGCAGGTCGATGTCCTCTCGCGCTTCTTGATGCACGTGAACGCGCACGCCTCGCGTGTCGCGCTTCTCGTCCTGCGCAAGGACCGGCTCACCGGGTGGAAGGCCATCGGCTTCGACGCATCCGGCGGGCGCGACGAGGCCGTGCGGTCCGTCGACCTCGGTGGTGACGACGATCCGTTCGTCGCGGCGGTCTTCAAGGCGCAGCGCCCCATGCTCGCCGAGCCTCCTGACGAATCCTCGCCGCTGCGCCGCGCGTTGGGAGGGAAGGCGCCCGCGCGCACGCTCCTCGTCCCGATGGTCATCCGCGACCGGCTCGCAGGCATCCTCTGCGCCGACGAGCTGCCCGGCGAGGGAGGCCGTCTGAACGAGCCCGCGGTCGAGGTGCTCACGTTCGTGACCGGGCTCGCCGTGGACCTACTGGCCGCGCGCAAGAAGATCCCATCTCCCTCCCTGACACCCGCGGGCGAGGCGATCACACGCTACAAGCAGCCGGGGACGCCGCCTGCGGCTGCTTCCAGCTTCGAGATCGGAGCGACTTCCGCCGCGCCGCCCGCACCAGCCCCCATCCCGCAGCCGGCGCCAGCCCCTGTCCCGGCGCCGGCGCCAGCCCCCGCCCCGCCGCCGGCCCTGAGGTCCACGGGCGCGAGCGTCGCCCTGCGCGCCATCGAGGATTCCGCGAAAACACAGGTCCAGCCGCGTGTTCATTCCTTCTCGTCCGACCCCGGGCTCACGAGCGCGATTCCCTCGATTCGAGCGGCACCCGCTCCGCCTCCTCCACCTTCCTTTCCCTCGTTCCCGTCGGTTCCCATGGTCGCGCCCGCGCCGCCGCCCCCTCTTCCCTCATCCGTCCCGGATTCCGTTGGCTCGCCGCTCTTGAACGCCTCGACGGGCGATTTCACCGGCGCGTTCGACGCCCTGCGCGGCTCCGGCCGGGCCGCGTCCCCGCAGGTGGCGGCCGACGCGGCGGCGGCGAAACCCGCGCGGAAGCCAGTCTCCGCCGTCATGCCCCCGCGCGACGTCGCGGTCACATCGCGCCCGATCTCAGGCTTCGTGCCCCGCGGCCGCGCCCTGGTCGCCGAGAACCCGCAGCGCGCGCACGACGACGCGCGCCGCCTCGCCCGCCTCCTCATCTCGGAGATCAAGCTCTACAACGAAAGAAAGGTCGAGGAGGGCCGGGCCGCCGGCGATCTCTACAAACGTCTCAAGGACGACATCGACAGGAGCCGTCAGGTGTACGACGAGCGCACGCCCGCCGAAGTTCGCCAGGACACCGACTTCTTCCACGACGAGCTGGTGCGCATCCTTGCCGACGGGCGGGCCGAAGCGCTCGGCTCCATGAGCTGAGCAGCTGACGCTCCGGATTCTCCTTCTCGCGGGAGCGCTCACCGCCGGCAGCGCCTTCCGGGCAACGGCCTCCCCGAACCTTGGGTCACGGGAAGCGGGAGCCATACGCGCGCGGCTGCGCGCCGCGTCGGCTGCGCTTTCGCGGGAGGACGGCTCCGCCGCGTCTCTCGTCGCGGGACTCGACGCCTCGCCTCTCGGTCTCTCCGGCCTGCCGACGTGGATCGCGCTCTCGGCCGGGATTCCCGCGAAGACGACGCGCGTGAGCGCGCTCCTCGCCTTTGCGTCCGGCGAGCCGTTCGCCCCCTTCGTGCGCGCGGCGCTCTCCCGCGCGGCGCGTCTCGCGACCGGTTCCACCGAGCGCGAGGCGGTGCGCGCGGCCCTCGCCACCTGTCCCCAGCCCGGGCGAGCGCAGCCACGGGCCTTCATCGCACTCGCGCTCGCACAAGCGCGCGTCGCTCCTGGCGGGACCGCGCGCGACCGCCTCGCCGCGCTCGCCGCTGTCTTTCCCGACGCTCCCGCCCGCACGGCGGACCTCTTCGACGACGACGACCGCGACGCCTTCGACGCCGCCGTGCGCTCTGCTCCAGCCGGCGTGCGTGTGGCACGAGCCCGCGCCCTCGTGGCGCGCGACCCACGCGCGGCTACCGCGATTTTGCGCTCTCTCGGGCAGGACGTGCCGGCCGCTTCGCGCGCGGCCGCCGCCGATGCGTGGCTTCTCGCGGGCAGCCCGCGCGACGCCCGGCGTCTCCTCGCGCTTCCGCCCGCAGCTCCGCAAAATGAGGCCGAGGCGCTCCACCGGGCCACGCTCTCGTGGCTCGTCGAGACGCGTCTCGCGGGCAAGCTCGATCCTCCGCGCACGCGGCGCCCCGGCCGCGCTCCGGCCACCCGGCCCGCGCGGCCTCCCGCCCCCGTCTCGGAGAAGGACAAAGCCGTCGCGCGTGAACGCCTCGCGGCCCTCGACGCGCTCCTCGCGCGGCCGTTGTCCGAAGAGGACCGGCGACGGCTCCTCGAGGACGGCATCCGTGTCGCCTGGAAAGTGGAGCGCGGGGATGAGGCCCGCCGCCTCCTCACGCCGCTTCTGAACCTCGACCCCGCGACCGACGCGGGCGCGGCGGAGTGGTTCGCCGAGGCGTGGACACGCTACACGGGTGGAGATTTCGCCGGAGCCGCGCGCCTCCTCGACGAGCAGATCACGGCGTACCGCGGCGCATTCCTGCGCCGCCGGGCGACCTACTGGTCCGCGCGCGCCCACGAGCGCGGCGGCGACGCGACCACCGCAAAGGCCCTGTACGCGAGCCTCGTTCCGGGAACCGTCCCCGATCTCTATGCGGGGTGGGCCGCCGCGGCGCTGGGCGTGACGCTGCCGGCCGCGCCGCCGGCCAACGCGCCTCACGACACGGAGGATGTCGCCGACGTGCTGGGCGCGCCCTCGCGGGAGCTTCTCCTCTGCGGCTTTCCCGCGCTCGCCGAGGATGCGGCGGAGGGCGAGGGCTCGCTCGACCCGCTCTTCGCCGGCTGTGCCGCCTCGGCGAACGGTGACTATCGGCGGGCGGCGGCCATCCTGAAGCGGCGCTATCCGGAGCTCGGCACTCCGGAGGAGGGCGCGGTGCCTGCCGAAGCGCGCACCGCGTTCTACCCGCTCGCGCATGCGGACCGGATCGCCGAGGCCGCTCGCGCCGCGGGCGTGCCCGCTTCGCTCCTCTTCGGCCTCATCCGGCAGGAGAGCGTCTTCACCGACGACGCACGGTCGCGCTCGGGAGCACTCGGCCTCATGCAGGTGATGCCCTCGACCGGCCGCCTCCTCTACCGGAAGGAGAACGGCAAAGGGCGCCCCGACCTCAACGATCCCGACGCGAACCTGCGCCTCGGAGCGCGCTACCTGAAGCAGCTCATCGACGCCTTCTCGGGCGACGTCGCCGCGGCGCTCGCGGCGTACAACGCGGGGCCGGGGCGCGTGCGCGCGTGGAAGAAGGCCTCGAGCTTCGCGCCCGAGGACGAGTTCCTAGAGTCGATCCCGTTCGGCGAGACGCGCTTCTACGTCAAGCGCGTGCTGTTCTTCCAGAGCAGTTACGCCTCGCTCTACGGCCTGCCGCTCGACGAGGCACCGCCCGTCGCCGCGCTTCCCGCCCTCGAGCCGAAACCCTAGGCTGCGCCGGGAACCCTCCCGGGGGTTTTCCCGGCCGCCTTTCGGCAACCGGAGCAGACGCCGCTGATCTGATGGGAGTGCGACGTGGCGAGGAACTCGTATTCCTTGCAGACGGTTTCCTGGCGTTTCTCGATGGCCGCGTCGACGAACTCGATGACTTTCCCGCAGCTCGAGCACACGAGGTGGTCGTGGTGCTCGCCTTTGCGGAGCCGCTCGTAGCGGTACTTCTCCTCGTTCAGCCGCACGCGCCCCACGAGACCGCACCCGTGCAGAAGCTCCAGCGTGCGGTAGATCGTCGCGCGGCTGACCTTCGTACCGCGGTCGCGCATGCGGATGACGAGGTCCTCCGCATCGAAATGCCGGTGGGTCGAGAAGATCTCGTCGAAGAGGGCCGTCCTCTCGCGCGTGACCTTGAGACCCTTCTTCCTCAGGAAGTCGTCAAACACCCGCCGTTCGTCTGCGTTTGCGTTCACGTGCATAAAGATATCAGCCCGGCCCCCGCACGGGAATCCCCAATCGCGTCAGCGTTCTGAGATCGAGCGCCGGGGGGTGTTTCGGGATCCGCCGGGCGAGACCGGTGAGACGCGCCAGCACGCCGGCCCGGTCGAGCCCCGGCTCTCCGGCCAGGAGCGCCATTGCCGCCCCCGCGACGAGGGAGGCCGCGAACGACGTGCCCCCTGCCTTCTCGCGGTGCCGCCCGTCGAGGGATGGCACGTCGAGCGGCACCGCCGGAGCGAGAAGGTCGGGCTTGAGGACGCCCGAGACGAGTCCGACGCGCGGCCCTCGGGCCGGGCGGTTCGCCTCGATGTCCCAGCCGCCCACGCCGATGGCGTGGGGCGAGGACGCAGGCGAGACGCACGCGCCGGCCGGATCCCAGCCGGCGGCCGCGACGAGGATGAAGCCCTGTTCGTCGAGGGCGCGCACGAGGGCCGGCACCTCGCTCGGGCGGCCCCGGCGCTCGGGATCGTCCCCGAACGGGCAGAGGACGACGCGGATCCCGAGGGAAGCGCCCCTCGCGAGGAGCCAACGGAACGCGCGCACGATCGCGGCGCGCGGGACGCGGCCTCCGTGCCCGACTTTCATGAGGACGACGCGCGCGCGGGGGGCGGGCGAGACGAGGCCGCTCCCGCGGCCATCTCCGGCCGCCAGCAGCATCGTGCGCGTCCCATGCTCGGCGAACGTCCTCGGATCACCGTAGCGAAAGGGTGAAACGCGGCGGCCCGTCGCGTCGCGGCACGCGAGAACGCGGCGGGCTGGAAGGTCGGGATGCTTGACGAAGCCGACGTCCAGGACGGCGAGTGTCGGGGAGACCAAGGAGGAAGAGTCTACATTCCGGGTGACGAGTTTTCGCGCTCGCCGGCGCGTAAGATTCCGAAAACATGCCCTCCGAGGCGGGTCCGTCGCAGATCCCCGAGCGCATCGACCACTACCGGATCGTGCGCCGAATCGCGCTCGGCGGCATGGCCGAGATCTTCGAGGCCGTGGACGAGAGGTCCGGCCGAACCGTGGCCCTCAAGAAGATCCTGCCGCACATCGCGACGGATCCCGACTTCCTCGACCGCTTTTTCCACGAGATCCGGATTCAGATCTCCCTGAAGCACCCGAACGTCGTCGAGCTCGTGGACTGCAGCCCCACTCCCGAGCTGGCTTATATCGTCATGGAGTACGTGGACGGCGGCGAGCTGCACGGCCTTCGCCGAAAGTCCGGCCGCTTCCCGTGGGAGATCGCGCTCTTCGCCACACAGGAGGCCCTCAGCGGGCTCGCGGCGGCTCACGCGAAGGGCGTCGTCCACCGCGACATCAAGCCGGAGAACATCATGTGGACGCGCGAGGGGTGCGTGAAGATCGGCGACTTTGGCATCAGCCACGCCGCGCACCTCACGCGCCTCACGCACACGGGCACGGTGGTCGGCACCCCCGCGCACATGTCGCCGGAGCAGGCGCGCGGCGAGGAGCTGGACGCGCGGACCGACCTGTTCTCGCTGGGAACGGTCCTCTACGAGCTTCTCTGCGGCTACAACCCCTTCACGGCCGACTCCATCGCGGCCTCCCTCCGCCGCGTCGCGGAAGTCGAGCCCGATCTGCCCTCGCTTCTCGACCCGTCGATCCCTCCCTCCGTCGATACGTTCCTCAGAAAGCTGCACGTGAAGGACCGTACGCGGCGCTTTGCGAGCGCGGCCGCGGCATCCGACGCCTTGCACGTCCTCTACGAGAAGGAGCGCGTCACGCGACCCGGCGTGTTCTTCCGGACGTTCGTCGAGAACCCCGCGGCCTTCGTCGCAGAGCGCAATCAGCGGCTTGCCAAAGAGTCGACCGCCGCCGCCGAGCGCCTGCTCGGCGACGCGAACGCCCGCCCGGAGGAAGCGCTCTGGGCGGCGTACCGGACGGTCGCCTGCACGCCGGACGATCCCGCCGCGCAGACGCTCCTGCGCACCGCCGCGATACGCGCCGGACAGCGCGAGAAGCCGCTCGACAACGCCCGCATCCGCGAGCTGGAGGAGGCGCTGAAGAAGGAGCCCGACAACCTCGCCCTCCTTCTCCAGCTCGCGAAACTCTACCGCCTCGAGCATGACTTCCTGAACCTCATGCGCTTCTTCCACAGGCTGCAGACCCTCACGCCGCCCGACCCCTACACGCAAGGGCAGATCGCCTCGCTCCTCTCGGGCGGCGAACCGATACGCGGAGGCGCGACGCAGGCCGTGCCCCAGACCGCGGGCGGGACGCCGCGCATGCTCCCGGACGCCCCTCGTGAGGAGACGGGGCGCGCGGGCCTGCTCGCCGCGGCGGGCGTCGTCGTGGCCCTCACCGCGCTGGGCGTGTGGTGGGCGAGGCGGGTTCCGCACCTTCCGTCGGGAGAGCACCGCCCTCCTTTTGCAAGCGCACCAGCGCCCGCCGCCGCGGCAGCCCGCCCGAATGCCGGCGGAGACGCCGTGCTCGAGCGCACGCTCGAGCACGGCGCGCTTCTCGAGCGTGAGAGCGGAATCGCCGCCGCGCTCGCCTTCTATGGGGAGGCCGCCGCGCGGGCGACGCAGAGCGAGTCGCGCATCGTCCTCCTCTCGACGATTGCCGACCTCGCCGTCAAGGCCCGGGACAGCGCACGCGCGACGCAGGCGCTCGATACGCTGCTCGAGATCCCCGCGGCACGCGCCGAGACTCTCCTGAAGAAGGGAGATCTCCTCGAGACGCTCGGGCAAAGCGACGCCGCCGAGCGCCTTTACGAGGAGGCAGCGCGCGCGCCTGACCCGGACGTGAACCTTCGAGCGACCCTGCAACTCGCTCGCGGCGCGGAGAGATCCCAGAACGCCCTCCGCGCCACGACGCTTTACGAGGAGATCCTGCTCAAGGCGCCGGCCTCGGCGCACGCGGATGAGGCGCGTCTCGGCCTCGCGGCGTTGTATCGGGCCGCGGGACGCCTGTCGGACGCGAGGCGGCTGTATGAGGACGTCCTCCGGAACGCGGTGCCCGCGAGCGACGCGCGCAAGGCCGCCGAGGCCGGCATGAAGTCGCTCGAGAGCGCCTCGGCGGTGGAGGCCCGGTCGTGAAGTCGCATCGCAAGGTCCTGACGCTTCACCTTCCCCGCCGAATCGGATTCGTGAATATCACGGACGAGGTCCAGGTCGCGATCGACGAAAGCGGCGTTCAGGAAGGGCTCTGCCTCGTCAACCCGATGCATATCACGGCGTCGGTCTTCGTCAACGACGACGAGCCCGGCCTGCACCGCGACTACGAGCGCTTTTTCGAGACGCTCGTTCCCCATGACCCGGTCAAGCAGTGGCGGCACAACGACACGGGAGAAGACAACGCCGACGCGCACATCAAGCGGCAGCTCATGGGACGCGAGGTTGTCGTCGCGATCACGAAGGGGCGGCTCGACTTCGGCACGTGGGAGCGGATCTTCTACGGCGAGTGGGACGGCCGCCGCCCCAAGCGCGTCCTCATCAAGATCCTCGGGGAATAGCTC
>ODAK010006144.1_pt1 | contig 12137 bp, 12 predicted proteins | sample 1539591 | NCBI WGS metagenome assembly ODAK01 (sample SAMEA3539303, study PRJEB22396) | soil metagenome | biome: tundra; feature: field; material: soil | place: USA | collected 2010-05 | depth 0.15 m | reverse complement strand
GGAAGATTGAATCGTCCTCGTGCATGGTGAGGGTGCTGCGATAGATCAGGAGGATGATGAGTACCCCCGTCAGGATACCCCACGCGACAAGCAGCCCATACAAAGGAGTCATACGCCACCTCGGACCAGAAATCGAGCCAATTCCCGACGGTGCCATCTTAAGCCCCAGCGAAAACTGTCCGGCCATTCGCTGGCGTTCGGGTACGGGCCCCCTACTGCGCATGATTATAGACCCATTGGCAAGAGGGGGCCGCGACTTCTTGCCTCCCCGGAGCATCTAAAGGCCAGATGCAGGAGGGAGTACCGGCTCCCGAAAAGCCTTGCCGAGCCGGCTGCAACCTTTGTTATAATAGAAAATTACAAGGAGACAATACAGATGGCGACTACCACCGCACCCGATGTACAGCCCAAAACCGCAGCACCAGTCCTGACCCCCAGCGCGATTGCCAAGGTCAAAGAGATCATGGCCTCGCAGACGCCGGTCCCGTCGGGATTACGGTTGTCCGTGGTGGGCGGCGGTTGCTCCGGCTTTCAATACTCCATGGCCTTCGAGAACGGCGCCGGCATGATGGACAAGGTTTTCGACTTTGACGGTTTGAAGGTTTACGTGGATGCGACTTCCCTGATGTATCTTGGCGGAGCGCATGTCGATTACGTCGAGACCCTGGAAGGCGCCGGGTTCAAGTTCGAAAACCCGAACGTGAAGAGCACCTGCGGCTGCGGCTCCTCGTTCAATGTTTAAGTTTTAGCGTTTAGTGCTTAAGATTTAAGTTTGTGATTTCACGTTAAGCCTCGCTCTCGATGCGGGGCTTTTCTCTTGCGGGGATGGTGAAAGGACTGTGAAATCTACTGCTCGGGCGCAGTCTGCTCCGGGTTTTGCGGGGGTTGCGTTGGAGCGTTCTGAGGCTGGCCGACGGTCGCACCGAGTCCTTGTCCTGGCCCCTGCGGTCCGCCCGGCAACACGGGAGGGACTCCGCCTAAACTTCCGCCGGAGGGCATATTAGGATTCACCGGTCCAATCAGCAGGCCGCCGCGGTCGCCCTGCGCCACGTAAATGAAGAGCCAGTCGTTGTAATGGTTCTTTTCGTAGAACACGCGAATGGTCTTCGCCTTGCTCGTGCTGGCGACCCCGAGGATCGGCCCTCCGCCGAACGTCGGCCCGTGGAAGCCGGAACTGGAACTGGAACTGGAACTGGAAGACGACGATCCGGGCGAATTCGAATTCCCCTCCGTATCCGATGGATTACCGGAAGAAGGATTGCCGGAATCACCACTGGCGGAAGTCTGCGCGCCCGCGCTACCCGTTTGTTGAAGCCCACCCGGTTGCGCTCCCAAGCCGCCAAGCCCGCCTTGCTGCCCGCCCAACCCTCCCTGCGCCCCGCCGAGTCCGCCTTGTCCCTGCAGTCCACCTTGGCCTCCGAGCAAACTCTGCCCAGGCGTTTGTCCTAACACCGGCCCATTGTTTAGGCTGATGTCGGTCTGATGCAGGAATTTGAAGTCCCGCTCTTTGCCCGTGGCCGGGTCCCTATTAATTGGATCCTTATAGGGCTTGCGAATGAAACGGAGGTTGTTGGTATCTTCCAGCTCCTCGACGCGCATTGGATAACGATGAAACTTCTTGTAGAAGTGTTGAATCGCGCGCATGTACGCCGTGCCCCGATGTCTCATCTCCTCTTCGCGGTCGCGGCGGATCTGCAGGCCAATTTCGGGGAGCACGGTGAGCAGCGCAATCGTGATTAACGCCAGGGCCAGCACCAGCGTGATCAGCATGTAGCCGCGCTGGGGAATTTGTAATTTGTGATTTGTAATTTGTAATTGGGCCGACCTAAAACCGCGACGCCGCATAGAATCTCTCTCGCCTTCAAATTACCAATTACAAATCACCAATTACAAATCCATTTATCCTTGCGTTAAGGGCAGGCTCTGCCGGTTGTTGTTGAGCACATCTTCCACTTCCACCGAGGTCGGCGAGATGTGCAAGACGCGATAGCGCCGGTCGACTATGTCGCCCTCACCGGCGATAAAGACGTCCTCGTTCTGGGACAAAAACACCTTCTTGGTCTCCCCGGGCCGGTTGGCAAAGCCAAAAAACTTGAGCGTGATCAGCGGCGGCGGAGGAGGCAGCGGAGGTGCTGAAATGCCGGCAGACGGTTTGTCTGTGCCGTTTCGCTTGGGCTTTTCGATGGCCACAGACCCCGCGACAAAAATGTTTCTTCCGTTGCCCGCGTACTTGATTTCCTCGCTTTGGCTGAGCCGGTTCAGGTCAAGCGTAGGATCCAGCCTCGGCTCAACCACCGGCACCAATTTTCCTGAAGCCGTGCGCCGTACGCCGGGGTGGGCCGCGGTCGAAGTCGGCTGCGCCGCTACCGGCCCCGCTGCCGGCGACGCGGGCCAAAACTCGTAGCCCAGCATCACCAGAGCGAGCACGCCCAATATTGCCAAGGCAATGACTTGCTTCCGATTTTCGACTCCCAGTTTCACTCAGGCTCCCGAGCGCAGATAACTGTGCATCGTGATTTGCAGCCGGACCGGTCCCGCGCTTTCCCCCGCCAGGTCAACGCTATCCACCGCAAAAAACAGCTCCGACCGTTCCAGCGTATTGATGAACCGCACCAGTTGCAGGTAGTCTCCGGAAAAACTTCCCTCGATCTCGAAAGGAATCACGCCGGAGCTTTCCACATCCTCCTCCTTGTATCTCGCCTGCTGGATACGGATCCTATTCTCCGACGCCAGCTTCCCGAGCTCGTTGAGCAGATCGGAATCCTTCGCGGCAAAGCGGTCCTTGTAAAACCCGCCGATCTGATCCTTCGCCAGCACGATCTTCTTGTCCATACCGCGCAGCGGCTCCACCTCGCGGGTTTTCTTTGTCAATTCCGCACGCAACAGGTTCAATTGCAGATGCCGCGAATCCGCCGAACCCACCAGCGGCGAGAACAGAACGGCCATCGCCACCACATCGGCAGCCAGCATCGCCCCAATCGCAATTTTCAACTTGCGCCGTGAATTCCCCAAGTCCGGCATTATTTTCCGCTCCTGTCCGTCGAGTCAGGAACATAAACCGAGACCACCGAAGCGACGACCCCGCTTCCGGTCTCGCCAGACACCTCCGACACCACTTGCGCCCCCTGAAAATGCTTCGAGCCTTCCATGCGATGGACCAGTTCCACGGCGGCGGCGCGCGTGTCGCCCGCCACTTTCATTTCCAGTTCCATCTGATTCTGCTCATTCAATTCTGGCCGCAGTGAGACCACATGAAGGTTCGAGGGCACGACTCGCTCCAGATCTTCAAACACGCGCGTCCAGGAGAATGCCTTGCGTTGAATCAGTCCATTCAAGAACTGCGACTGGTCCCGTGTGCTGCGGTTGGCGGCCAGGTCGAGGAAGGCCTGTTCCTTCGCCCGTTCGCGGTCACGTTCCGCGATCTGTTCCTGCAGTTGCGCGATGTCGTGGCGATCTCTTCCGGCCTTGGTCCAGCCTTGCACCGCCCAGCCCAGCAGAACTAGCGTCAACACGCCCAGCAGCCCCACTCCCAATCCCCAGCGCACCCAGAATTCACGGGCATCTTCATACGGCCGGGTCGCGAGATTGATATCCAAACGCATAGTAGCCATCAGCCATCAGCCTTCAGCTTATAGCTCTCAGCTTTGGTCTTTAGCTGAGGGCTGACGGCTGATGGCTGAATTACGAAATCAAAGCTCCCACCACTCCCGCCATGCGCCAGCGCGGAACCGCCCCGGTGGTGGACCCGATCTGCGACGCCGCGATCAGTTCCTCAACTTGAGCCCCGGACTGGTTCTTCAGCGCCGGCGCGGCGCCACCCGCTTCCGGCAGGCCCGCCACATACACGCGCTCAATGTTCAGCTTGTAGGTGTCCTGGAAAAACACCACGGAGGGATAGACTTCCTCCGCCAGTTGCTCGCCGGTGATGGTCACGCCCCGGACATTTTCGAGCGTCCGGAACAGCAACAGTTGCTCCTGATCGAGAATCGCGATGCTGATCGTGTGTGCGTCAACTTTCACCACCAGGGTTGGCCGTTCCGCGTCCGCGGCTCCCAGCGCCGCCAGCATCGAGGGCATCACCATCCCCGGGTTGTAGCCCGCGTCGCGAAACGCCGACTCATATTCCTCCAGAACCGTGTTCAGCACCACCGCCGCCACCGCCCGCGTACCTTTACCCGTCGATTGCGCGTGATACGAGATCCGGGCATCGGCGGGATCAAAAGGCAGCGACTTCTTCAGCCGGAAACGGACCACCGCTTCGGCCTCGTCCCGCTTCGAGGGCAGGGTTTCGAAATCGAGGAGCACGACCCGCACCGAGGTGTCGGGCAGAATCGCGATCACGTCGCGCGACCGCCCGCCGACGCTGCCCAGCGCGCTTTCAATCGCCTGCCGGATCGCCGCGCCGTCCCACAGATTCGCTTCCATCAAATCGGGTACGACCGTGCCCGGCGCCAGTTCCCGCGCGGATGACATCTCCACCATTCGCCCCGTATCCGCCGCGCGGCCCGCCAAAACGCGGTCCGCCGCGATTTCGCAGGCGAGCGTCGGACGGCGAACGTGTTTGGAAGAGCTGGTCATTGTCTATTCTTATTGCTTGATTGAAATTACCTCTGCCTCAGCACTCGGCTCCGGAATCGGTAACCGGTCCTCTTTCAGTCCATCCAGGTGAAACTCAATCGCTTCCTGAATCAAAGAACGAACCTCGGCTCTTGTTTGGCCGGTGGTTACCACTCCCGGCAGGTCGGGAACGTATGCCGCCCAGCCAGTACCGGATTTTTCGTAAACAACAACGTAGTTCAAGGCTTCAATCCTGCTTGTTTGAGGACGCTGTTCAAAGTGCCCGGGGAAGATCGTCATTCGGATGCCCCGGCAAGGTGACGCGTCCTGTGACTTCCGCGTGTTTGCTTCAGATACCAGCCATCCCGCTCCGGCAACTTGATGATATCTCGTCCTTCATGATGAGAGTAGCTACCTCTGCGGGTGTCGGGAGACTGCCGGCCATCTGCAGGAGTAATCCGCCTCAGCGCATGGTCTCGATAAACGTGACCTTGTTGATCTCTTTCAGAGTGGTGATTCCGCCGCGCACCTTGTCCAGCGCCGATTCGCGCAGGAACCGCATGCCTTCTTCGCGGGCGACGCGCCGGATCTCCGATGACGGCTTCCGATCCAGAATCATCTCGCGGATCCGGTCGGTCAAATCCAGAAGTTCATGAATCGCCGTCCGGCCCCGGAATCCCGTCCCCGCGCACTCGATGCAGCCCTGCCCCTCGTACAAAGCAACCTGCGACCACTGTAGCGGGTCCAGACCGCTCGCCTCAAGCACGTCATTCGGATAATGCACGGCCGTCCGGCAGGAATCGCAGATGACCCTTACCAGCCGCTGCGCCAGAATGCAGTTCAGCGCCGACACAAAGTTGTAAGGCTCGACGCCCATGTTCAGGAAGCGCCCCAGCACGTCCACCACGTTATTGGCGTGGACGGTCGTGAACACGAGGTGGCCCGTCAGCGCCGACTGGATGGCGATCTGGGCGGTTTCGTTGTCGCGAATTTCGCCCACCATGATCTTGTCCGGGTCGTGACGCAAGATGGAACGCAGACCGCGGGCGAAGGTCAGGCCCTTTTTTTCGTTGACCGGAATCTGGGTGATGCCGCGCAGTTGATATTCGACCGGATCTTCAATGGTGATGATCTTGTCTTCGTCGGTCTTGATCTCGTTGACGGCGGCGTAGAGGGTCGTGGTTTTGCCGCTGCCCGTCGGTCCCGTGACCAGCACCATGCCGTACGGTTCCTTGATGTAGCGGCGAAAGCGGCGCAGGTCGTCTTCGTCGAACCCGACCACGTCGAGCGTGAGCTTCTTAAACTTCTCGCTCATCGACTCTTTGTCGAGCACGCGGAGCACGGCGTCTTCGCCATGGATCGACGGCATGATGGAAACGCGAAAGTCGATGGCGCGCCCGTTGTATTTGACGCGGAAGCGGCCGTCCTGAGGCACGCGGCGCTCGGAAATGTCGAGCTCGCTCATGACCTTGACGCGCGAAATGATAGTGGAGTGGTGTTCTTTGCCGATCGGCGGCATGGCGTTCGTGAGCACGCCGTCAATACGAAACTTGATGACCACCGAGTCGTCGCGCGTCTCGATGTGGATGTCGCTCGCCCGCCGCTGCAATGCCGTGAAAATCGTGGTGTCCACCAGACGGATGATGGGACTCATGTCGCTGCCCGCCGTCGCCGTCAACTTGTCGATGGAGATGGTTTCGTCGTTCCCCGCTTCGTCCTCGCGGATCACGTCGAGCGTGAATCCTTCGCTCGCGTCTTCCAGTACGCGCTTGGACTGCTCCGTCTTCTTGAGAATGTCGGAGATTTGTTTGAGGGTGGAAACTTTGGTGACGATCCGCTTGCCCAGCAGCAGGCTGATCTCGTCGATCATCATCAACTGGCTGGGATCGGCAATCGCGATCGCCAACCGCCCGTCCGCCGTCTCGTCCAGGGGCACGAAGTTATAGCGGAACATCAGATGCACAGGGATCTTCTCGAACAGATCGTGATGCAACTGGAAGTCGCTGAGATCGATGAATTCGCAACGGTAGCGCCGTGCGATATCGCGCGCGCGTTCCAGTTCATCCGGGATCGCCGCCGCTTCCGGCACCAGCTTTCCGCCATTCGCGCCGCTTACCACTGCTGTTTTCTTATCCGCCATGCCCATTCCAGTTTACAACCTCTCTCCCAGCATCGTTCGACAGCCCGGTGCCTTAGTGCATGTTCGCTCCCAAAGTAAAGATCGGCATATACAGCGAGATCAGGATGCCGCCGACAAAGACCGCCATGACGACCAGAATCAGTGGTTCAATCAGCGCCATGGCCGCGCTCAGCGCCGTCTGCACGTCCTCTTCGTAAAACTCCGCCACCGAGTTCAGCATCGCCGGCAGCGCGCCCGTCGATTCGCCGACTTCCAGCATCTCCACCGCCAGATCGGGAAACAACTTCTGTGCCTCTAGGCTATGGGCCAGAGTTTGTCCTTCTTTCACTCGCTCCGCCGCGGCCGTGACCCCGTTCAATATCTGCCGGCTGCTCATCGAGGCGCCGGCCGTTTCCATTGCCGGCACCAAAGGCAGACCGCCTTGCAGCAGCGTTCCCAGAATGCGCGAAAAATTTGCCACCTGGTATTTCAGCCGGATTTCCCCGATCAGCGGCAGCGACAAGAGAAACCGGTCAATGCGTTCGGCTCCGCGATCGCTCTGCTTCCACCGCCACAGGAGAACAAACCCAGCCGCTCCCACCAGCAGCACCACCCAAGCGTACTTCTGTGCGTTCAAACCGACCGACAACATGAATACTGTGATGGCCGGCAGTTGCGCTCCCAGGTTGTTGAACAGCTCGGCAAACTTTGGCACCACGTAGGTGATCAGAAAAATCAGCATCACCGTCACCACCGAAACCAGCAGCGCCGGATACACCAGGGATACCAGAAGCTTCTTACGGAAAGTCTGTACCATCCGCTGGTACGTGATGTAACGGCCGAGTACCTCTTCCATGCTGCCGCTCTTTTCCCCGGCCATCAGCGTGGTCGTGTACATCTTCGGAAACACCTGCTGGGCGGCAAACGCATCCGACAACAACTCGCCTCCTTTTACCCGCTCGCGTACATTTTCGAGCAGCTGTAACAGAGATTTGTCCCGTTGCCGTTTGATCAGAAGATCCAGAGCCGTCAGGATGGGCAATCCCGCCTTAATGAGCGTCAGAAACTGCTGATTGAAAATCAGAAACACAGACTGTCGCAGCTTGCCACGCTGTCCGCCGCCGGTGTTCAGAATGGTCCGGGGCTTGACCCAGTACACCAGGTATCCCTGCTGCGTGAACCGGTCTTGGACTTCCGCTTCGGAATACCCGTTCTCCACCTGCTGCCGCAGATGGCCCTGTTCGTCGGCGACTTTAACCAGGAATTGTGCCATTCGCTATCTTCTGTTTCTGCTCTCGGTCAAGTGTAACATTCTGTTCCCAAAGCTCTTACCGCAACTTGTTTTTCCGGTTGGTACGCAAGTAACTAGCTGTAGAGACGGGGATTGAACCGCCTTGGAAGACGTGGCAAACCGCGTCTCTACAAAAGCTATGGTGCCCCTTCCACCGTCTCCACCCCCGGCGGAGGGGTGAACTGAAACTGGCTGTCGCTCAACTCCAGATTCTCTTTCCAGCCCGCAAAGCGGAACTCCGTCGTAGCCCCGTCCGCCTCCGCTAACACGATTCGGACAATCTGGTAGGAGGGCGTGATCTCCAGTTGCACCTCGCTGGTTTGGGCCGCCATCGCCTGCGGAACCCCTCGCAACAGGATATTCCCCGCGCTCAGTGGCGATTGATCCACTACTTTTGAAAGTCCACGTAATTCATTCTCCAGTTTGGTCTTACCGAGCAGAAATGCCAGTGGTGACCGCAGGTCGTCCAGCTTCCGCAGCGACGTTTTTCTGAGCTGCCGTTCCACTGGTAAGTAAAACCACACCGCCTCGCCGTCGCTGATAAACAGCTTCTCTTTCGGGGAACGGTATTCCCACCGCATCTTGCGCGGCTTTTTCAAGCACAAGGTGCCCGATTCCACTCGCTCCGGCCCCTCGCCCCGGTAGATTTCGGTGAAGTCCGATTGCAGACTGCGCAGGTGGTTGTAGTGCGCATCCACCGCTCGGGCAAGCTGATGAATGTCCTCGCCTTGCGCAGGGGTGGCGATCGCTACCAGCAGTAGCCAACCAAGCAGCAAACAACAAAATGAGTAGCGGCTAGTCAACGTTTGGTGTACCCCTTCCCGATTCTACTGCGGCGCGTTCTCGCATGTGGTTAAACGCCTGTGAATGTTCTTCCGTTATTGCTTGAGTAGGACTCGCGGGCATGACAGACTGGCAGATTCTATGATGCACCAAGCTGGAATTCGGTGGGTGCTTTTGTCGGTCGCTCTTTTTCGATCGGTCACAATTTTCGCTTTTGCCTTGCCCGTTGCTTCGCAGGAGACGAAACCCAGCGCAACTGCGCAGAATGCACCGGCGGCTTTGCCACCGACGCCCGCAGGTTCGCCGTCCGCCCCGGCTTCGGATGCGCCTCCCGACCCGCTCGGCGAAGCCCGCGCCCTCGCCCGCAAAGGGGATTTCGACGCGGCCATCAAGAAATACCAGCAACTCCTCCAGGAGAAGCCGAAGTCGCCCGACGCCTATGCCGGTCTGACGCGTGTCTACCTCAACAGGAAAGATGTGACCCAGGCCAACGAGACGGTAAACAAGGGCTTACAGGTCGCCGATTCGTGGCCGGTCCGTGTCGCCTTGGGTGAAGTCTACTTTCGCCAGGGAAAAATTTCGGAGGCGGAAAAGGAATGGGTGGATGTAATCAACTCGGGGCACCGCGCCGCCCGCGCCTACCTCGGGTTGGCGCGAGTGCGCCGGGCTCTTGCGATGAACAAGACGGCGAAAGCCATGATTGACAAGGCGCACGAGCTCGATCCCAAGGATCCGGATATTCAGAAGTATTGGATTGGGACTCTCCGGCGTTCGGAGCGGATCCAGCACTACGAAAGCTACCTAGCCGAGCCCAACGACTTGGGTGCGGTAGAACGCGCTAGCTTGGAGCGTTATTTGTCGTACTTGAAGGAACGCTCAAAGCAGCCGGGCAGATTCTGCCACCTGGTGAGCAAGGTTACGAATACGGAGGCGCCGCTGGTCCGTTTGCTGCTGGATCCAGAACACCTGCGTGGTTACGGCTTGTCGGTGGCATTGAACGGAACAAGAAACAAGCTCATGCTCGATACCGGATCGAGCGGGATTGTGGTGAACCGCCGCGTCGCGGAACGAGCGGGGATCACAAAACTGACCGAGACCAAGATCTGGGGCGTTGGCGACAAAGGGCAAAGGAACGCCTACGTCGGAATGGCCAACTCGATTCGGATCGGCGAGTTGGAGTTCCAGGATTGTCCGGTGGAGGTAATGGAGAGCCGGTCGGTGGCGGGAGAAGATGGGCTAATTGGCAGCGACGTCTTTGAGGACTTTCTGGTGGAGATCAATTTTCCATGGGAGAAACTGAAACTTAGCGAACTCCCCAAACGGCCCGGCCAGAGCGATCAGCCACTGACTTTGAAGAATGAGGAGGACGATTCCGACGATCAGGAGACCATGAGTAAAACAGATACCGCCGGAGACGCTGGTGCGAAGAAGACGGCATCAGGGGCAAGCTCTTCGGGACCGCAGGATCGCTACATTGCACCGGAAATGCAGTTCTTTGCGCGCGTGTACCGGTTCGGCCATCATCTTCTGGTTCCCACCAAAGTTGGAGACGCACCGTACAAGCTCTTTCTGCTCGACAGTGGGGCGCTCACCAACTCCATTTCGCCCGAGGCGGCGCGCGAAGTCACGAAGGTGCAGGGCGATTCGGACATGATCGTGAAAGGCCTCAGCGGATCGGTGAAAAAAGTTTACAGTGCCAACAAGGCCGTCCTTCAGTTTGGACACTTGCGTCAGGAAAATCAGGACATGCTGTCTTTCGATACCAGCTCGATCAGCGAAAGCAATGGCACCGAGGTTTCTGGCTTTCTCGGTTTTGTCGTGCTCCGGTTCCTCGACATCAAGATCGATTACCGTGACGCGCTTGTCGACTTCACCTATGATCCCAAGCGTTTCGAGCACTTCTAGCCAGGCTTTTCCGTGAAAGCACAAGAAGCGTAGATGGAGTACTGGTGAGTCCCGCCTATCTTCGTCAACACCGCGCTCTCGCTTAGCACACGCTCCAGCAACGGATTGTGATAGAGCACGTACACATCCCGCGGATGAGCGCTCAGACTCCTGTCCAGGTTGACCATCAACCGCCTCAAACCTGACTCCCGCACTGGATTGAAAAGATAGAGCACCAGAGGTTCGTCCGGGAAAAGGAAGTCGGTTGCGTCGCCACAAACCGCTTCCAGCGCAAAACACTTCTGCGACGCGCTTTTGTACCGCGCGAGATTCTCCTGCGCGATCTGGTGCAGCGCGGGCAGAAGCTCCACTCCCACAATTTTTCTAAACCGATACTCCGAAGCCATCAGCAGCGTCCGTCCCTTGCCGGAACCGAGATCGATAAACGTGTATCTGCCGAACGCGATGGGCAGGCTCGCCATCATCTCCCGAAACAGAGCTGGTTCGGTTGGCTGATAAGGGGAATGAAATAATCCCAGCAGCTGTGCTCGCCAATCCAGCGTGCCGCTGCTCGTGTTAACGCGATGTTCCCAGTCGTACTCCATGTCGCCGTAGCGCTGCCGCCGGCGCTCGGGTGTCGACTCGCGCACAAAGCTCCACAGATTCCGCACCAGCAGGGAAGTCGCGCCCACAGCGCCCTTCTCGCTCGCCTGCTCGCGCCACCAGTTCCGTAACGTGGTCCAGAGTTGTTGGGGAGAACTTGAGGACACGCCTGCATGCTAACAAAGTGGAGGAGCCGCCGTTAGCGTTTAGTCATGGGGCAATGCATCAGTTCGCTAAACCGTTTACCAGTAAGGCCACGAAGGTTCGCGACGGGAGCGTCTTAAACCAATAGCCTTCGTGATCCTTCGTGCCCTTGGTGGTTCAGGTTTTTCCAGGTGCTACCGTGAAATCCGGCAAAGTCCTAATGGCAGGATCATTAGCGCATCTTTGGCGGTCCCGGTTTGTATCCCGGCGGCAGCCCTTTCTCTACGAACGGGAAATCCTCCGGGTTGCGCAACTCGATGCGGCCGTCCGACATCAGTTTGTATGGTTTACCGTCTGGGTCCACCGGCACCCCGAGCAGCTTGCCCGCGCCGATCAGTGCATTGAAGCTCGACGGCAGCCTCCCCGTTTGTTCCTCGTACTGCGCGACCATCTTCTCCAGTCCCGTGATGTCCTCATCCACCTTTAAGGCACGCAGGTGCGAGATTGCGTTCTTCCGGATCAGATCTTCCTGCGTGGCGGCATAGGCAGCCTGCCACAGCATGCGTGACGTCTCGATCTCGCCCGCATGTTGTGCCATCCGGGCTGCCAGTACGCGCAGGAAGGGATGCGCATTCGGCACTTTGATCCCACGCTCGAAAGACTCGGCAGCCTTCGCGTAGTTCTTTGGATCCATGTAGTAGTAGATGAAGCCCAGCTCGTAATACAACTTCCAGTTATCGGGATTATTCCGGATGC
>ODAK010006143.1_pt1 | contig 12139 bp, 9 predicted proteins | sample 1539591 | NCBI WGS metagenome assembly ODAK01 (sample SAMEA3539303, study PRJEB22396) | soil metagenome | biome: tundra; feature: field; material: soil | place: USA | collected 2010-05 | depth 0.15 m | reverse complement strand
GGCCGCGACCGTTGTGGCTGGCCAGGCCAGTCATGCGTGCGCAGCGTGAGGTCGGATGGCATCGCCAGGCGGCATTACCCGTGCGTAACTTCTCTGACCTGGTAGCTGCCGGAACGCTGCAATTGGCCCCTTGCGGCAGTACCCGAACGGGTGATTACATGGAAATTCGCGCAACTCCATGAAGGCCCGTAAATCGGCGCCTGGGGACTGCACTGATGTCAGCCGTGCCTGATCGGGGCGGCTCGGATGACAAGAAGGCGCGTTCCCCATTGTGCTGCACTCGCTGAGTTTGCGGCGCGGCAACAAGAAAATCGGAGGCCGTAGGATGCGCGGCCGGGATCGCGAAATCGCAGTGGTGCTCGACATGATCCGGGCAGCTCAGACAGGCCGTGGCGGCGTTCTGCTCGTCGAAGACGAGCTGGCAGTCGGCAAAAGCCCCCTGCTCCCGGAGTTCTCCGCCGCGTCAGCCGGGCATCTCAGCAGCGCCTCGGCGGCCGGCGCACGGGCGCGCCCTGAGTTCATCGCGCCCGACGACCTGCCGTGCGCCGCCCGGATGATGCTCGCGCCGCTGGACGAGGATGCGACTGCCCAGCTCATCGCCGATGAGCTGAGTGCCGCGCCGGAGCAGGACCTGCTGGAGCTGGCCGTCGGCCTGGGCGGGGACCCGCTGCTGCTGGCCGAGCTGCTGGCGGGGCTGCCAGATGAGGGCGGGAGCCGGATCGGCGGCGGATCGGCCAGCCTGACGTCCGCGCAGCTGCCGCAGCGCCTGCGCACGGCCGCGCGCCGGTGGCTGGCCGCGCTCAGCCCGCGGACACGGCAGTTCCTGGCGGCAGGAGCCGTGCTGGGCCGCTCGCGCCAGCTCGGCAATGCTGCCGCGCTGCTCGGCGAGGCCCCTGCCGTGCTGCTGCCCAGGCGCCGGGCGGCGCTGGCGGCTGGTGCGGGCATGATCGCGTCGGTGCCGCAGACAGCCGCGAATCTGACCCTGCGGACGCTGACCGCGACGGGACTGGCAGACGAGACCCGCATCTCTCAGGCCGTGGCCGCAGTCGAGGCCCGCACCGCGGCCATGCGTCTCGCCGAGGCCGAGGATCTCGCCCGCGGCGCGCTGGCCGGGCCGATTCCGGCTGCCGCGGCGGCCCGGCTGCGCTGCTGCCTGTCGTCCATCCTGCTCCTGAGCGGTCAGCTGGCCGCCGCTGCCGCGCAGGCCGAGCAGGTCCTGAGCGAGCCCGGCCTGACCGCCCGGGTCCGTGACGAGGCCGAGTTTGCCCTGCTGCTCGGGCTCTGCGCCTCGGCGCAGGCCACCGAGCAGCTGCGGGCGCGGGCAGCGGCGATCCTGAGCGGGGGCGCTCACCGCGAGGCCGCGGCCGTCACCGGTGCGCTGCTGGCCGAGGCGGTGCTCGGCTGGCGCGACGGCCGGCTCTGCGCCGCCCTGGATCTGGCGCGCCAGGCCGTCCGCCAGGGCGCCGCCGGGGCGGCATCCGCCAGCCGGGAACTGCCCCGGCTGGTGCTCGCCAGCCTGCTCATCCCGGCCGGCTGCCTGGAGGAGGCCGCGGAGGTGATCAGCGCGCTCAGCGCGGGTACACCGGGCCCCGCCGGCCCCGGCCGGGGCGCCAGCACCGAGATCCTCCAGGCGCACCTGGCGCTCGCAGCCGGGGACAGCGCCGAGGCGGCGGCGCGGGCGCAGGCGGGACTCGGCCTGGCGGATGCGCAGGGAACCGGGCTGCTCAGCGTGCTCGGCATGTCGGTGCTGGCCACTGCCGCATTGCGATCAGGTGACCTGCGCGCGGCAGCGCGGCACCTGCAGGGCTGCCAGGCACATGCAGCAGCCCGCGGGCCAGGGCTTGAGGTCACGCGAGGCCTCCTGGTCGCGGCCCAGGTCGCCGAGGCCCGCGAGGACACTCAGACGGCGGCGCATCTGGCGGCCGACCTGATCGCCCTGGCGGGCCGCGACCGCAGCGTGCTGCTCGCTGACTGTGCCGCGCCAGCCTGGCTGGTCCGGTTCACGCTCGGCCGGCGGGACCGGGAGCACGCCGAGGCGGTCGCAGTGGCCGCGGATCAGCTGGCCGCCGCTAATCCGGGGCTTCCCGGCGTCGTGGCGGCTGCCGCGCACGCTCGCGGGCTGCTGAGCGGCGACGCGAACCTGCTCAGCCGCGCTGCCAGAGAGCACCCCGATCCGTGGGCGCGGGCGTCGGCGGCCGAGGACCTCGGCGTGCTGCACGCCGGGCACGATGAACTGGACCGGGCCGCCCGCAGCTTCGAGGAGTCACTTGCGGGCTACGACCGGACCGGAGCGCAGCGCGACGCACTGCGGCTGCGGCTGCGGCTGCGCGGGCTCGGCATCCGGCAGCGGCACGTCGCGTACGCCGGCCGGCCCCGGCCGGGATGGGCGAGCCTGACCGACACCGAGCGCGCAGTCTCTGACCTGGTCGCCCACGGGCTGACGACCCAGAAGATTGCCGGCGAGATGCTCCTGAGCGCCGACGCCGTCGCCTTCCACCTCAGACAGGTCTTCCGTAAGCTCGACATCAGTAACCGCGCCCAGCTGGCGCGGATCCGCGCCGAACGCAGCCATGCCGCAGACAGACAGCACGTTTCCTGACCGGGCCGCGAGGCCGGGCGGGCCCGCATGCCGGAGAGCAGGCAGCTACCGCTACCTCGCGGCCACCGGGTCCTGGGAGTGGTCGGACGGCATCTACGCCATCCACGGCTTCCGGCGCGGTGAGGTAGTGCCCACGACCGCGCTGCTGCTGGCGCACGTGTACTCGTGTGACCGGCGGGACGTGGCGAGACTGATCGCGGCCTGCCTGCAGGATGGCCAGATTTTCAGCTGCCTTTACCGGGTCACGGACGCCGCCGCGAAAAGGCGCTGGGTGCTGATCGCCGGGGAAGGGATCCTCGACGGCGGCGGGGCGGTGACCGGGCTCCGCGGCTACCTGGTCGATCTGACCGCGCAGCAGGCCAGCGTGCAGTCCCGGGAAACCGTGGCCACGATGCGCAAGGCCGCTGCCTCGCGGGCGACCATCGAGCAGGCTAAGGGCGCGCTGATGCTGGCGTACGGGCTGGATGCCGACGCAGCGTTTGCAATGCTCAGCTGGCAGTCGCAGCACGCGAACATCAAGCTGCGCGACCTGGCCGGGCGGCTGGTGACCGCGGTGGGCGGTGACGGGCACGTCCCGGCAGGCATCCGGCAGAGGCTCGACGAGATCGTGTACAGCCTGCCGGCCGCGCCGCAGGCCGCCCCGTCCGTTGCTGCCGCCGCGAGCAGTGCCGCGGGCACGCTGGGCGCGGCGCAGGAGATCCTGGACGACGGCGCGGTCCTGCTCCGGGTCCGCGGCGAGATCGACATGGCGACCGGGCCTCGCCTCGACTCCTGCCTCGCCGCGGCAGCCGCGGCAGCCGCGGCGCCCGCGCCGGTGGTAGTGGACCTGTCCGGCGTGCAGCACCTCGGCTCGGTCGGGGTGGCACTGCTGACCTCCTACCACCGGCGGTGCCTGCTGGCCGGTACCCCGCTGCGGGTCGTCAGCGGATCCGGGCCGCCGGCCGGGGTGCTGTCGGTGACGCCGACCGGGCTGGACCTCTACCAGCGGCTGGCCGATGCGCTCGCAGCGATGCCGGCCGGAAGCCGGCCGCCCGCTGCGCCGTCCCCGAAGGGGCAGCGTCCCGATGGGGAATGAGGCGCCCGGCGTCGCGCCGGCCGGCCGGGACGGCCACGTGCTGCTGCTCTACAGCTCCGAGACCGAGCGGGCGGCGGCACTCGCCTCGTGGGTCCAGCGCGGCCTGGACAACCATGAGAAAGTGATCTGCACCGGGACCGACGCGCAGATATCGGCGTACTCGGTGCTTCAGCTGCTGACCGAGCATGGCATCGACGTGCCCGCGGCGACGGCGGAGGGACGGCTGGACGTGGTCGCGCTGGCGGAGTTCTACCCGCCCGGCGGGCAGGCCGAGGTCGTCGATCAGGCGCTGGCCGAGGGCTTCCGCGGGGTGCGGACAGCCGCGCAGGAGCGCGACGTGCTGACGTACCTGACGCACAGCTGCCTCGCCGAGCGGGAACGGGACCTCGAGCTGCTCTGCCAGGCCCGCCCGCTGTCGGCGCTGTGCCAGTACGAGCAGGACCCGGCCGCCGGCGGCCGGCTGGCGCGGATCCTCGAATCGCACCGGAACATCAGGCAGCTTCAGCTCACCAGTCTCGCCGTCAACGGCAGCGTCGCGCTGGCCGGGGAAGTCGACATCTCCAACGACAAGGTGCTGGAGCAGGCCCTGCGGACGGCAGCAAGCCGGGTGTCAGGCACGCTGCGACTGGACATGAGTCAGCTGGGATTTCTCGGCGCGGCCGGCTGCCGGGCGCTGGAGGCCGGCACCCGCCAGTTCCGCGACGGCGGCGGTCACGTGCTGCTGCTCGCGCCCGCGCCGCCGGTCGACCAGATCCTGCGGATCGCCGGGACGGACCAGCTCAGGCACATGGAAATAGTCAGGGGCGAACGGTGACGAACGCGGCAGCTGGCCACGTCCATGACGCGCTGTTCCACCAGTCCGGCGACGATCTGGCGGCCTGCGCCGCGCCCGTCCTGCGGGCCGCGCTGGCCGCGTCCGAGGCCGTCGTCCTCAGCTGCGCCGAGGCCAGCGCGCAGATACTGACGGCGGCACTCGGCGGAGACCCGCGTATCTCCTTCGTCGGGCGCTCGGGGGTGTTCCGGCGCGCCGCGGCGGCCATCTCCGCCTGCCAGCGGATCGCCGAGCAGCACCTGGCCGCCGGCGCCCGCCGGGTCGCTCTGGTCGGCGAGCTGGATTTCACCGCCGGCCAGCAGGACCGGACCCGGCGGGCGAGCTTCGAGGCCATCGCCAGCGCGGCGCTGGTCTCCTATCCGATCTGGAGCGTCTGCATCTACGGCACCCGGCAGCTGCCCCGCGAGGTGCTGGCGGCGGCCGAGCGCACCCACCCTTTCCTCATCACGCCGGCCTCGCGGCTGCGCAGCCCGCGCTATCTCGATCCCGCCCGGTTCCTGCGCCAGGCCCGGCGCAGCAGGCCTGATCCGCTCGAGGAAACCGCGCCCGTCATCGACGTGACCAGCCCGGCCGATCTGGCAGGCCTGCGGCGCGAGGTGCGCGCCGCGCTGGCCGGAACGGCCCGGCGGCCCGAAACGGTGCACGGCTTCGTGCTGGCCGTCAGCGAGGTCGTCACCAACGCGCTGACGCACGGGCGCCCCCCGGTGCGGGTGCGCGCGTGGACCACTGCCAGCCGGTCCGTGTGCACAGTCGCCGACCACGGCGACGGCTTCGCGGACCCGCTGGCCGGCTACCTCCCGGCCCGCCTCGCTGATCGGGGCCGCGGCGGGCTGGGGCTGTGGCTGGCCCGCCAGGGCTGCGACGACATCACCGCCGAACGCGAGCACGGCAGCTTTACCGTCCGCATCGTCACGCGGCACTGAACCGGGGGTGACCGCAGACATGAGTATCGATGCGCTGGGCAGGCCGAGACCGCCGGCATGGACCCTGCCGCCGGCCAGCGGCGCCCTCGGCCCGCTGATCGAGGCCCGCGACTGGGCGGCAACCCCGCTGGGCCCGCGCCAGGACTGGCCGCTGAGCCTGCGCACGGCCGTGGACATCTGCGTGGCGTCGCTGCTGCCGATGGTGATCTTCTGGGGACCGGACTACCGCCTGCTCTACAACGACGCCTGCGTGCCCATCCTGGGCAGCAGGCACCCGCGGTCGCTCGGCCGGCCCGGCCCGGAGTGCTGGCCGGAGATCTGGCCCGTCATCGGCCCGGTGCTGGCGCAGGTCCGCCAGAGCGGAGCTGCCACGGCCTGCGCCGACCAGCCGCTGATGCTGGAGCGGGCCGGCTACCGGGAGGAGGCCTGCTGCACCTTCTTCCTCAGCCCGATCCGAGGTCAGGGCGGCGAGACCGGCGGAGTATTCTGCGCCGTCACCGAGACGCCCGCGCGCGGGCTCGCCGGGCGCGGGCAGAGACCGGCGGAGCCGGGCCGAGCCAGCACCGCTTTCTTTTCGAATATCAGTCATGAGCTCGCCGCGCCCCTGGCGCTGATCATGGGACCGCTCGAGGAGCTGCGCACCGCCCTGCCCGCCGGCGCCGACCTGGCCGTCGCGGTGGAGCTGGAGGTCATGCACCGGGGCGGGCTGCGGCTGGGCAGGCTGGCCGATGCCCTGGCCGAATTCTCCCGGCTCGAGGCCGGCCGGGTGCAGGCCAGCTATGAGCCGGTGAATCTGGCCGCCGTGACGGCCGACCTCGCCGGCCTGTTCCGGGGCGCCGCCGAGAGAGCCGGCCTGGCTTACCAGCTGGACTGCGCGCCGCTGCCCGAGCCGGTCTGCGTGGACCGCGAGATGTGGGCGAAGGTGGTGCTGAACCTGCTCAGCAACGCGCTGAAGTTCACCTTCGACGGATCCGTCCGGGTGTCGGTGCACGCCGAGCCGGGGCAGGCGGTGCTGCGGGTAGCGGACACCGGCATCGGCGTCTGCGCCGGCGAGCTGCCCCGGCTGTTCGAGCGCTTCCACCGCATCGAGCAGCCGAGGTCGCGCTCCGGCGAGGGCGCCGGCATCGGGCTGGCGCTGGTCCGCGACCTCGTCGGGCTGCACGGCGGCAGCATCGCCGCGGCCAGCACCGTGGACACCGGCACCACCGTCACAGTCCGGCTCCCCTTCGGAACTGGCCACCTGCCCGCTGACCAGCTGGCCCCGGCCGCCGGCCGGGCTCCGGGCGCGGCAGCGGGCCCGGCGAGCGTGCCGGCGGCGGCGGCGGCCATCCTCCGGGAAGCCCTGAGCTGGCCCGCCGCAGCCGCTGACGCCGCCCCGCCAGGACCGCCGCACTCGGCACTGCCGGCCGGCCGGGGCCCGCGCGCCTCCGGGCGCAGCCAGGTCCCCGTTGCCGACGACAGCGCCGGCATGCGCGAGTACCTGAAGCGACGCGGCCGCGAGGCGGCATTCCGGCACGCGCTGATGCACTCCCTGCAGGAGGGCTTCTTCCTCGTGGCCGAGGACGGAGTCGTCACCGAGGTGAACGAGGCGTTCGGCGGCATCACCGGCTACGGGCCGGACGAGGCGCCCTACCCCCGGCCCTATCCGTGGGTGCCCGACGCCGGGCGCGACCGGCAGAACTGGCAGCTGCACCAGCGGATCGTCGAGCAGGTGCTGCGCGAGGACGGCGGGCAGTACACCGCCCCGCTGCGGCACCGGGACGGCCGGCTGATCTGGGTGACGGCAACCGTCCGCGCCGTCCCGGCCGCCGAGGCCGACGGCAAGATGCTTGTCGGCACGCTGCGGGACGTAACCGCAGAGCGCGAAACGGCCGAGCGGGAGGCGGCCGTGTCCCGGCTGGCCGCGGAGCTGGCCGCGGCAACGGAGGTGGCCGAGGTGCTCAGCGCGGCGCTGGCCGAGCTGCGCCGGGCTTTCGGGGCGACGCGCGCGGTCGCGGCGGTATGGCGCTGGCACAGTCCGGTGCTGGTCGCCGGCCTGCCGCGGGCCAGCTGCTGGCTGGAGCTGGACGATCGCGCCAGGAATGGCCTGGAGCAGGCACGAAAATGGCCCGTGCCGCATGATCCCGTCGAGGCCGGCGATCCCGGCCAGGCGGCCAGCGTCGCGGCCAGGCTGGCAGTCGGTGACGCGGAGGCGGTCGTCTGGCTGGACCGCGGCACCAGCGGCCCGCTGGGCCGGCGGGACCGGGCGCTGTTTGGCCTGCTCTGCACCCACCTCGAGCAGGCGCTGGCCCGGGCCCTGCACTTCGAGCAGGCCCGGGATGTCGCGCTGGCCCTGCAGCACGCGATTCTCGGGCCGCTGGTCCTGCCCGCCGGGTTCGCCGTGCGCTACGTGCCGGCGGTGCGCCCGCTGGAGGTGGGCGGTGACTGGTACGACGTGGTGGCCCTGACCGGCGGCCGCATCGGCGTTGTCGTCGGCGACTGCGTCGGCCGGGGCCTGGAGGCCGCCGCGGTCATGGGCCAGCTGCGCAGCGCCTGCCGGGCGCTGCTGCTGCGCACCGAGGGGCCCGCACAGGTGCTCACCGACCTGGACACGTTCGCGCACCGGATCCCCGGCGCGGTGTGCACGACGGTGTTCTGCGCGATCATCGACGCTGTCTCGGCCACTATCTGCTACAGCAGTGCCGGGCACCCGCCTGCCATCCTGGCTCATGCCGGCATGGACGGCTACGCGCTGCTGGACCAGGCCATGTCAGTGCCGCTGGCCGTGCTGGTCGGCGAGGACCGGCCGGAAGCGACGGCGCGGCTGTGCCAGGGCGCGTCCCTGCTGCTGTATACCGACGGGCTGGTCGAGCGCCGCGGCGCCCGGCTGGACGACGGCATCGACCAGGCCGGGCGCCTGCTGCGCCGCTACCTCGGCTGCCCGCCGGACGAGCTGGCCGACCGGGTCATGGCAGGCCTCGCGGCCGCCGGGGGAGAAGACGACGTCGCGGTGCTCATCTACCGCGTGCCGCCGCCGCCGCTGAGCCTGATCGTGCCGGCCGATCCCACCCGGCTGGCCGGGATGCGGCAGAGCCTGCAGCAGTGGCTGGACTCAGCCGGGGTGCCGCCCGCAAAAGCGGGCCAGGTGATCGTGTCGGTCAGCGAGGCGTGCGCCAACGCCATCGAGCATGCCTACGCCAGCGACTGCGCGCGCGAGGTGGAAGTCACCGCCCGGCTCGATGACCGGCGGGTGGAGATCGTCATTGCCGATACCAGCACGTGGAAGCCGTCGCAGCCGGGCCGGACGGACCGGGGCCGGGGACTGACCATGATGCGGTCCTTCATGGATGAGGTCCATGTCGATCCCGGTCCGTCCGGCAGCACCGTTCGGATGATCAAGGAATTCTGACGATGAGCAAGGCATTCCGCGCCCTTATTCACCACGGTGACGGCGCACAGGGCAGCCCCGTCGTCACGCTGGAGGGCGAGATCGACCTGCACACGGCAGGCCAGCTCGACGACGCGCTCCATGCCGCATCCGAGCGGCACGAGCGGATAACCGTCGACCTGTCCGCCGTGCAGTACCTCGACAGCGCCGCCGTCCGGGTGCTGTTCCTGCACGCGGCGCGGCTGAAGCTCGTCCTCGTGGTGCCGCAGGACAGCATCGTCTACCCGGTCGTCAGCGTCTGCGGGCTGGGCCGGGTCGCAACGGTGCGCACAGTGCGCGCGTGAAGCGCGGCCACTTCATCGATGTGCCATCCGGCGGCCGGTTCGGCCGGCGGCGAGATGGTAGGCCAGCAGCAGGACGGCTGCCCCCGCGATGGCGGTGAGCCAGGTGGAGAGATTGAAGAACCCGTGCAGGGTGTGGATGTGAAAAAGCCTGGAGGCCACCCAGCCGCCGCCCAGCGCCCCGACGATGCCGATGAGGCAGGTGACGATAAGGCCCTCTGATCTCTTGCCGGGGATCAGCATGTTGGCGAGCAGTCCTGCGACGAGGCCGAGAACTATCCAGGCGATGATGCCCATAACTGGCTCCTTAGTCCGTGCGGTGTGAGCGGGTTAGCCGGGGGTTAGCCGGCCTGCGGGAGGCGGCCGTTTTTCACGCGCGGGACCGGGTCGCCGGGAACCTTTCCCGGACCGTTGTGTCAGCGGGTATCTCGCGGCCTTCGGAGCTTGTTCCCGGCGTCTGCGCTCATCGTACGATAGCAATTAAAAACTAGCAATAGTTTTCTAGAAAAGGCCATTTGAGGCGCGCTGGCCAAGGCGATGCGCGGGACAACGGGATTAGTTCTGCCTTCGAGGCATGTCGAACCCGCCGCTAGCGGCGGGCCGTCCCGGAGCGCGGGCAGCCACGAGAGCCTGCTCGGACAGGCTGTCGGGATGGGCCGTGAATTGTGGCCGGCGTATCAGCCGATTTCGCAGCGAGCGTCGCGGAGCTTCGAGGCCTGCTGCTGGGGACCGGCAGCGCAGAGGGATTCCTGGGTGAGCTGGCGGTGCTGGCGGCTCGCACCGTGGGAGACGGCGTCTCGTGCGGTATCACGATGCAGCCTGACGGGCTGCCGAGGACGGTGGCCAGCTCCGACGCCTTCGCCGCAGGTCGACGAGCTGCAGTATGCCCGGGATCAGGGACCGTGCCTGTCTGCGCTGCGCGGCGGAAACCTGATACGGGTCGATGATCTTGCCGGTGAGCGGCGGTGGGAGCGCTTCGCACCTGCGGCGCTCGCCCGCGGCGTGCGCTCATCGCTGTCACTGCCGCTGATCGCGGCGGGCAGGCCGATCGGGGCGTTCAGCTTGTACTCGCGGGCGGCCGGTTTCTTCGGTGCGGACCCGACGCGCCGGGCGGAGCGTTTCGGGCAAAATGCCTCCGGCGCTGCGGGGATCGCCGCACGGCCGGCGGTGCACGCGGCGATGACTGAGCAGCTGCGTGCGTCGCTGGCGTCGCGGGCGGTCATCGACCAGGCGACGGGCGTGCTCATGGCTCAGCGGCGCTGCACTCCGCAGCGGGCATTCGCGCTGCTGCGGACCGCGTCGCAGAATCGCAACGTCAGGCTGCGCGAGGTCGCCGCGCACCTCGTGCTCGGTGTCAGCGGCTGGCCGCCGCAGCGTCCGCCTTTCAGCCCGCCCGGCTGACCCGATAGCAGGCGGCCAGGCGCCGCCGGCGGCCGCGCAGTCACATGCGGTGCATCCGGGCGAACCTGCACCGTCACCCCCGACATCCACCCCGTCTGACATCTGTCAGGCTGGCCCGGCGCGGCCGCAGTGCACGACCGCGCCGGGCCCCTGCAAGGAGGAAGCACGATCGCCGCTAGACGGCTACGCCGGCTCCGCTGGGATCCTGCGGACGGTCGGGCACGTCTATGGGCTCGGCCGCCTGGCAGCGCCGACGCGAGTCGGGAGCCGCGGACGTGTGTGCCTGCAGTCTCAGTTGCGCTGCGCCGGCGCGACGCCAGGCCGGCGCTCGAAACCCGGCGGTACGACGACGTCGTCGCGGGTCAGCTCGTGAACCGAGCCGTGCCCGAGACCGAGAACGGCCGCGTCTGCGCCGCCGCGCAGGATGTCGAGCACGTTCTCGACGCCGGCCTGCCCGCCCGCGGCAAGGCCCCGCAGATAGGCACGCCCGATCGTCACTGCGCGGGCGCCGAGGGCGATGGCCTTGACGACGTCGCCTTCCCGTCGCGCGCCGCCGTCCACAACGACCTCGACCTGGTCACCCACGGCCTCGGCGATAGCGGGCAGGACCCTGATGGTCGCCGGGGTGCTGTCGAGGTTGCTGCCGCCATGGTGGGACACCGAGACCGCGGTTGCGCCGATATCGGCGGCCCGCCTCGCGTCGCCGGCGCGAGTGATGCCCATGACCATGAACGGCCCGTCCCACTGCTCGCGCGGCCACTGCACGTCGTCTCAGGTCGGCAGGGGCGATTGCATCCACTGGCCGTACGCGCCGAAGAACGTCGGGGCCGGCTGGTCCGGGTCGTTCAGGTTAGGGACGGTCAGGTCGGGGAAGATCTTGCCGCTCTTGGGGAAGTCCAGCAGCCAGCGGGGACGGGCCAGGGTCTGCGGCGCGTACTGCACGGCTGTCTTGAGGTCGATCCTCTCGGGGATGGCCGGGCTGCCCCAGTCGCGGCCATTGGAGAACGACCAGTCGAGTGTGATGATGACCCCCACTGCGCCGGCCCTCCTGGCCCGCTCAGCGCGTGCCGCCATGTCGTCGCGAGTGCCGACCCAGCAGGACTGGAAAAACGTCTGCAGGCTGGCCGCGATGACCTCCTCCAGCGGCTTGCTGGCGAACGAGCTCAAGCCCATCGGGATACCGCGGGCGGCGGCGGCACGGGCGACCGGCACTGCACCGTCGGGATGCACGGCCTGGACCCCGGTAGGGGAGATGACCACCGCAAACGAGGCCGGCTGGCCCATCACCGCTGTGGCCAGGTCGCGCTTCGCCGGCAGCCCGGCCACGTGCGGAGCGAATCCGAGTTCGCCAAATGCCGCGACGTTGTCGATGACGGTCAGTCCCTTTTCGGAGCCAGCGACCAGTGCTCCGCAGACCGACCTCGGCAGCCGCTTCCTGGCGCGCCGTTGCGCTTCGGCGACCGTTTCGAACCAGGCATTCTTCATCGTGGCATACGTTTCCTTGTCGGGAGCAAGGAGCGCATGGCCTGTCACCACATTGCTCTCAGTCAGCTGCCGCTGGGGGGCGTGTCTGCGGGCGGACTGACTTCCTCGGGCGTCCT
>ODAK010006141.1_pt1 | contig 12140 bp, 11 predicted proteins | sample 1539591 | NCBI WGS metagenome assembly ODAK01 (sample SAMEA3539303, study PRJEB22396) | soil metagenome | biome: tundra; feature: field; material: soil | place: USA | collected 2010-05 | depth 0.15 m | reverse complement strand
GGATGACGGGTTTCTCCGCCGGCTGCTGGCCAGTTTTTGAAATGCGATTACCCTGGTCGGGGTGTGACGGTCGGGGTGTGACGGTCGGGGTGTGACGGTCGGGGTCAGATGGTCCGGATGTGACGGTCGGGGTCAGTTGGCCCGCGGCAGCACGTCCTCGGCCAGCCGCCGAAGCTGCGTCATCGCGTCGCCCATGGTGGCCAGCCTGAACGTGAAACCCTGACAGCCGGATGCATGGAACCGCCGGATCCACGCGGCGCCGGCGTCCGGCGTGCCGATCGGTCCCCAGGCGTGCAACCGCTCCGGCGTGTAGTTGGCACCGTAATACAGATCGAGATAGCGTTTCGCGTCCGCCACCGCCACGTTCGCGTCGTCCTGGATGTTGAGCACCGCGGTCACGATGTTGCCGAACCCAACCATGTCCCGTCCCGCCGCGCGACCCGCGTCCTGGATCAGGTCCAACGACCGCCGGACCCCCTCGGGCGTCACCGAATGCGTCATCCAGCCGTCCGCCACGCGTCCCACCCGGCGTAGCGCGAAGTCCGAGCCGCCCGCGCCGGCCTGGGTGTTCCCCAACCGGCCCGCGTTGGTGGTGAGCCAGATCGGGCAGGGGGATTGCAGCGGCTTCGGCTCCATCGTGACCGGGCCGAAGCGGAGATACGTGCCCTCGAACGGCGTGTTGTTGGTGGTCCATAAATGGCGCGGCACGGCGATGTTCTCGATCATCCGCTTGCGCCGCTCGGCCGGCGGGACGCCCATCGCGGCGGTCTCGGCATCCCAGGCCGGGCCCGCGCCGCCGCCCGAACAGACCGCCAGGGTCGTCCGCCCGCCGGAAATGACGTCGAGCGAAGCCCACTCGTAAGCGAACACCCTCGGGTCGCGCAACCCGAAAGACCCCATGCAACTGGGCCCCAACCGCACCCGGCTGGTGCGGCCGGCGATGGCGGCGAGCAGGGTCAGCGCGTCGAGCCGCTGGTTCACGAACAGCGCGTCGCCAACCCAGACGCTGTCCAGCAGCGGAGACGCCTCCACCACATCGGCGAGCGCCAGCAGCTTCGGCACCGTGGTCAGGCCAGGCAGGATGCCGCGGTTGGACAACGTGATGCCGAACTTCATGAGCGATTCCGCTGGCTCATGGCAATTGCTTCGCCAGCCGCTTCGCCAAAACCCAGCCCGGGATCCCTCCCACCGGTGCGGCGGGCAACAGCAGCAGCCATCCGATGGGCGCACCGCCGATGATCAGGCTCATGCCGACCCCCAGCATCATGCCGCCGACGAGGCAGCCGATGACCCCGGAAGCGAGGCCCAGATACAGTATGTCGCCGCGTTTGATCATGCGGTGAACCAGGCACGCGGGGTGGGATTTGACAATAGCCGCCCGCTGGAGCCGCCCGCTGGGATCGCCACGGCGGCGAGGATTATTTGACAATCGACCCCTGGCGCCCGTATAGGCCGGCGCTTCCATTGCCGGGAACGTGGACGGACCCAATCACGCGGTCCGCGCCCGCCGTCGGTTACGCGACCGAAGGCCTACCGGTGCAAAAACTGAACCTGAGAAAGGGCAACGCGCCAATGACCAAGCGCGCCGAGAGTAAGTACAAGATCAACCGCCGTTTGGGCGTGAACCTATGGGGCCGCGCCAAGTCCCCCATCGCCAAGCGTGACTACGGCCCTGGCCAGCACGGCCAGCGGCGCAAGAAGCCGACCGACTTCGGCACCCAGTTGATGGCCAAACAGAAGCTGAAAGGCTACTACGGCAACATCGGCGAGAAGCAATTCCGCAAGTATTACGAGGAAGCGGTCCGCCGCAAAGGCGACACCTCGGAGAAGCTGGTGGAGATCCTGGAGCGCCGGCTGGACGCGGTCATCTACCGGTTGAAATTCGCCATCACGCCGTTCGCGGCGCGGCAGTTCGTGTCGCACGGGCACGTGCTGGTGAACGGCAAGCGGGTCAACATTCCGTCCTACCTCGTGCGCGACAACGACACGATCGAGGTCAAGGAAAAGTCGAAGCAGCTCGCGATGGTGCTGGACTCGACGCAAAGCACCGAGCGCGATGTGCCGGAATATATTGAGGTCGATCATCGCGCGATGAAGGGCCGCTTCCTGCGCGCGCCGAAGTTGAGCGACGTGCCGTATCCGGTGCAGATGGAACCGCATCTGGTGGTCGAGTTCTACTCGCGGTAACTCATTTCAACGTCCCGCGACGGGCCCAGGGGACACCCTATGGGCAATGCGGTCGGGCGTGGTTAGACTTCCGGTGGGTTCGTAACCACCGGAGGAACGAGAATGGACGCCGACGCCAAGAAAACCGCTCTGCGCATGATCCCGTATGGGATCTACGTGCTGACCGCCGACGACGGAAAGGGCAATGTGGGCGCCGCCACGGTGAACTGGGTGACCCAGGGCTCGTTCGCGCCGCCGTTGGTCGTGATCGGGGTCAAGGGGGATTCCGGCGCGCATACGGTGGTCAAAGGCACCGGCAAATTCGTGCTGAACATGCTCGGCAAGGATCAGAAAGGCGCTGCCTTCACGTTTTTCAAGCCGGCGAAGGTTGAAGGCGGCAAGCTGTCGGGCATGGACTTCCATGCCGGCCATAATGGTGCCCCGGTGCTGAACGATGCGATCGCGGCGGTCGAATGCTCGGTCAAACAAATTGTTTCGATGGGCGATCATGACATCGTCGTGGGCGAGGTAACCGAGGCCTATGTCATGAAGCCGCCGGCGGACCGCGCCGATGCCGCGATCCTGGAAATGAAGGATCTCGGCGACAACGTTTATTACGGCGGGTAATCCCGGTCAGACCGCGAAGGAAATCCCATGTTCCGCGAATTCGCCACCGTCTATCCCGGCCACGTCGATCTGCCCGATCACGGGCAGAACGCCACGCCGGCCAATGAACGACGCTTCAGCAACGAACAACTGGCCGGAGTGTTCGCCAAGACCGAGGCGGTGGCGAAACTGATGGACCGTTCCGGCTGGGACACGCTGTGGATGGCCGAGCACCACTTTCAGTACGAAGGCTATGAGGTCATCCCAAACCTGCTGATGGCGGCGGTGCACCTGTGCCATCTGACCACGAAACTGAAAATCGGCTGCGGTTTCAATATCGCACCGATGTGGCACCCGCTGCGCCTCGCCGAGGACTACGCCGTCGCCGACATCCTGACCAAGGGCCGCACGGTGTTCGGCGTCGGCCGCGGTTACCACAGCCGCGAAGTGGAGACCTTCGGCGCGCCGATCCTCAATCAGGAAGCCAACCGCGAACTGTTCGAGGAGCAGGTCGAGATCATCTTCAAGGCGTTCAACAACGAAAGCTTTTCGCACAAGGGCAAGCACTATACGCTGCCGCCCGAGGTGCCCTACCGCGGCTACACGCTGAAGCAACTGACCCTGGTGCCGCGGCCGATCCACCGGCCGGTGGAATGCTGGCAGCCGGTGGTCAGCGCGAGCGCGCGTGGTCTCGACTTCATGATCAAACACGGGATCAAGGGTGCCGTCGGCGGCGGGGCCGCGACGATGCGCGAAGGTCCGATCAAGGGTTATCAGGAGGCCGCGGCCCGCGCCGGTATCGACCTGAAGCTCGGCGAAAATCTGATGCTGGGGATTTTCGTCCACCTCGCCGACAGCAAGGAGAAGGCGGTCAAGGAACTGCGACCGCTGTATGAGGAACACGTGAAGATGTTCGCGCCGCTTGGCTTCGTGCCGGGTGCGACGCCGGAGCACGTCGCGGCGATCGCTCGGCGCGGCGGCTGGGACGAGGCCGGCGTGCCGACCCTGGATCATTTCATGAAGCTGGGGTCATGGTTCGCCGGCACGCCAGAGGAACTCGTTGCCTATCTGAAAGAACTGGAAGCGCGCTATCCCGGGATGGAACATATCAACCTCAGCACGCCGATGAGCGCGCCGGAAAGCGTCATGCTGCAACAACTGGGGTGGGTCGCCGAGGCGGTGATGCCGAAGTTTAAGCAGAGGTAGGCAGGCGCTCGCCCCCAATACGTTCTGCTCGGGCCTGACCCGGGCATCAGTGGCCGCACGGCATGCGGCCTGGAAATCAGCGTGGTGCGGGCTTCAAAAGATCCTCGGGTCGAGCCCGAGGATGACGATGGGCATCATCGTCGTTCGTTGGTTGCCACGTCATTCGTGCCGCGCACCTGTCGCCAGGCCATGCGGATCGCCTCGACCGTTCGTTGCGCGTCGCGCTCGGTGGTCGGCGCGGAAATCACCGACAGCCGCATGACCCAGCGGCCGCGCCATCGCGCACCACCCGCGAAGATCACGCCATCCGCCTGGATCCGGGCGATGGTTGCGTGCGTGAGACGATCGGCGTCCTCGCCCGCGCCAAAGCACAGGACGATCTGGTTCAGTACGACGTCATTCAGTATGTGAACGCCGGCCTCCGTTGCAAGCTCCCGCGCCATCCGGGATGCGAGATCGACATGGCGGCCGACCATCGCCGCGATCCCGTCCCGTCCGAGATGGCGGATCATGGCATAGGTCGGAAAACCGCGGGCGCGGCGGGATAGTTCGGGGACGAAATGGGTTGGGTCGCGCTCGCCTTCGGCGACCGGCGGCAGGTAGCTCGCGGCGATGGTCATGGCATCGCGATGCGCTTCAGCGTCGCGGACGATGGCGTAGCCGCAATCGTACGGGGTCTGCAACCATTTGTGGCCGTCGGTAGCCCAGGAGTCGGCGTGTTCAAATCCGGCGGCGAGCGGGAGCGTGGAAGGGTTCACACGGGCCCATAATCCAAACGCGCCGTCGACATGAACCCAGGCGCCATGGGCGCGCGCGATCGGCAGGATCTCGCGGATCGGATCGAACGCGCCAGTGTTGAGTTGTCCCGCTTGCGTGACAACAATCATTGGCCCCGACAGCCCGTCCACCGCGCGCGCGAATGCCTCCGCCATCATGCGGCCCTGCGCGTCGGTCGCCACCCGGATCACTCGGTCGTGACCCAGACCGAGGAATTGCAACGCGGAAAAGACCGTGGTGTGAGCATCATCACCGATCACGACATGGATCGGCGGCGCACCGAACAAGCCGTTGGCGTTCGCATCCCAGCCGGCTCGTTTCAACACAGCGCCGCGCGCGGCGGCGAGGCCGACGTAGTTTGCCGCGGTCGCACCGGTCACGAATCCGACCGAGCACTCAGGTGGCAAATCCAGCAGATCCAGCAGCCACCGCGCCGCAACCGTTTCCGCGGCCGCCGCCGCTGGGCTGGCGAAATGATTGCCGGCGTTTTGCCCCCACGCGGAGGTCAGGAAATCGGCGGCGACACCAACCGGATGCGAAGCGCCAATGACCCAGCCGAAGAACCGCGGCCCGGTCATCGCGCGAAGCCCAGGAGTCGCGGTGGCGACAAGATCGTCGATGACGGCTTCGGCGGACTGGCCGGTGCGCGGGGTTGGTGCGTCGAACATCGCCAGCGCCTCGGCGTAGCTGCATGGCGACCCGATGGGATCGGCCATCGACTCGCGATACGCCGCCGCGTGGTTCGCCGCGCGACTGAACAGCGAGCGGAGCGGCGTGTCAGGCAAGGCCATACAACGCGCACGCGTTATCGCGAAACACCGTGGAATGTTCCGCGTTGGACAGCCTGATCGGGAACGCCGTGCGCGGATCGTCATAGTCCCAGTGCGGATAATCCGTGGCGAACAGGATCTTGTCCCAGCCGATCCAACCGAGCGTATCGCGCAGGTGATCGGGGTTTTCCGGCTCCTCCATCGGCTGGGTGGTGAACCAAATATTTTGCCGGATATATTCCGACGGCGGACGGCGGCACTCCGGCATTTCGCCGCGCATGCGTTCCCAGACTTTATCCAGCCGCCAGGCGAGCATGGGCAGCCAGGCGAAGCCGCCCTCGATCATCACCATGCGTAACGAGGGATGATGCTCGAACACGCCCTCCAGCACCAGGCTGGCGATTTGCGCCTGGAAGCTGTGCACGTTCAGGTGATGGTCCTGCAAATAAAAGCTCGGCCAGCCGCCGGCGGAGGAGGCATAGCCGCCGCCCACGCTGTTCACATGTACCGCGACCGGCAGGTTCGCGGCACACGCGGCGGCGAAGATCGGCCAGTAGCGTTTGCGGCCCAGAGGCTCCGTGGTTTTCGACGGCAACAGGATTTGCACGAAATTCGGATCGCCCGCGCGATGTTCGATCTCCGCCACCGCGAGCGCCGCGTCATCCTGCGCCACGGTCACGCAGGCGCGCAGCCGCGGTTCTTGCCTGACCCAGTTCTCCACCTGCCATTCGTTCACCGCGTTGCAATACGCGGCGCCAAGGTCGGTGTTGCGCGCGGCGGCGGATAGCGGTGCCAGCACGCCCCAGGCGATATCGTTGGTATCAAGCAACTGTTCGCGCATGAAATCCAGATCGGAGCCGGGCGGCCCACCGTTCGGCGGCCACGCATCGCGGCGCGCCGTCGCGGGCGCCGACTTGGGATATTGCGTGCCCGAAGTGAACGGAATGCGCACCTGATGCCCATACTCCGCCAAGTGCTTGCGCCAGCGTTCCGGCAGCCACGGATCCAGCTCCTTCTTCGACCGCATTGTCGGATGGATATCGCAATCGACAATACCAGCCCTTACCTGGGTTTTTTCGAGGATCTCGCTCATGACAGCGTCTCCTTCAATCATGGGTAGGTGGGCAATCGTGGATAGGTGGCGAGCGGATTATCCACCGCCAGTTTCTGGATCAACGCGGCCGGCATTCCGGGCGGCAAAACCTCGGCGCCATCGAACTGCCAATGCGGAAAGTCGGTGGCGAACAGTAACATCTCATCGCAGTCGATATGCGCGAGGATTTTTTCAACTTCCTCGGCACCGGGCGCATCGAACGGCTGCGCGGTCAGCCGCACGTGGCGGCGCACGAGGTCGGCCGGCGACGTGGTGAACCACGGCGTTTCCCCGCGCAAGCCGCGCCAGGACTTGATCGCGCGCCAGAGGAAACCCGGCAGCCAGGAGACGCCGGACTCGATCAGCACGACGCGCAATTCGGGGACGTGATTGAACACACCCTCGGCCATCAGGCTGAGCAGCGCGCTCTCCAGCCCCATCGTGTGGCTGACGTAGTCCTGCGCGTAATGCGACGGCCAACCCACCGAGGTTGGCGCGTGCCGGTACGCGCCGCCACCGTGGATGCCCACCGGCAAGCCATGCCTCGCCGCCGCTTCATAAATCGGCCAGTAGTATTTCCGGCCCAACATGATTTCGTTCGAGGCGAGCAACTGCACCTGAACGAAACGTTGGTCGCGCGCGCAACGATCGATCTCGGCGGCGGCGTAATCGGGGTTCTGCGCCGGCACGACGATCGAGGCGCGCAATCGTGCGTCCTTGTCCAGCCACTCCGCGACCAGCCAATCATTCACCGCCTGACATAAAGCGCGCGCGAGGTCCTCGGAGTGCACAGCCTGACCGCCATGCAGGCAGTTCACGATCGCGGCACGCACGCCGAAACCGTCCAGGACTTCCCGTTGCAATATCGCAAGATCCGTGCCCGGCTTGCCACTGGCGGGAAGCCAGTCGGGGCGGCACGAAATCGGCGCGGTGGTCGGGTAGCTGGCGAGTTCCAACCCGTCCGTGCCCCGCGTGACGATCATTTCGCGCCACGCCTGGCTCATGTACGGCAGCAGCGTCGCCATGCCCGGCACCGCCACATGCACGTCGCAATCGATGGCACCGCGCGGCACCAAGGTCATCGCCACAGCCTCCCCTTTACCTGGGCAGACTGCGATCCCGCCGTCGGGGATGCAAGCTCAGTGACCGGCGTGCGCCCCGGAGAAATCCGGCGCCGGCAGACCGGACGCGGCCAGTTGGCGGACCAGGGCGGCCTTCAAGGCCCGCAGACCGGCGTCGGTCTTCGCCTCGGCGCGCGCCACCAGCACCGCCTGGGTGTTGGAGGCCCGCAGCAGCCACCAGCCGTCATCGGTCAATACGCGCACGCCGTCGATTTCCGACACGGTGGCGCCCTCCTGACGCAGCCGGGCGGCGACCTCCTCGATCACCTTGAACTTTCGAACGTCATCGCAATCGAAACGAACTTCCGGCGTGTTGATGACCTGAGGCAGCGCCTCACGGATCGCGGATAACGGCCGGTCGGCGCGCGCGACGATGCCCAGAGTGCGTACGGCGGCATACAACGCATCGTCGAAACCGTACCATTTGTCGGCGAAGAAAATGTGGCCCGACATCTCGCCGGCGAGCGGGCACTCGGTCTCCGCCATTTTCGATTTGATCAGGGAATGACCGGTTTTCCACATCAACGGTTCGCCACCGGCGCGGGCGATTTCGTCGAACAGCACCTGGCTCGCCTTGACGTCGGCGATGATCGTCGCGCCGGGATGCGAGCGTAAAACGTCGCGTGCCAGCAGCACCATCAACTGGTCGCCGAACATGATCGTGCCGGTATCGTCGACCAAACCGATGCGGTCGGCGTCGCCGTCGAACGCGATACCGATGTCGGCGTGGCGCGCGCGCACCTCGGCGATCAGTTGTTCGAGATTTTTCGGCACCGTCGGGTCCGGGTGATGCGCCGGGAACGTGCCATCGATCGTGCCGTTCAGCACAATATGCTCGCCCGGCAGGTGCCGCACCAATTGCGCCAGAACGTCGCCCGCCGAACCATTGCCGTTGTCCCACACGACCTTCAGTTGGCGATCCCGGCCGTCCCAGTCACGCCGCAGCCGCGTCACGTAGTCCTCTTCCATGTCGATGGTGCGCGTCGCCGCCGAGGTTTCCGCGACCACGTCGCCCTCACGCGCCATGCGGCCGATTTCCTGGATTTGCGCGCCGAAAAACGGCTTGCGGCCCAACATCATCTTGAAGCCGTTATAGTCCGGCGGATTGTGGCTGCCGGTGACCATGATCGCGCCGCCGGTCTCCATCGTCATCGCGGTGTAATACAGCATCGGCGTCGGACCGCGGCCGATGTTCAAAACCTGGATCCCGCTGGCGCGCAACCCGTTCGACACCGCCTCACTCAGTTCCGGGCTGGACAATCGGCCATCGTAACCGATCGCGGTGGTGGTGCCACCGTTGCGCGCGACGATCGAGCCGAAACAGCGGCCGATGGCGAACGCATCCGCGGCGGAGAGGGTCCGGCCGACGATGCCGCGGATGTCGTACTCCCGCAGCGAGGTCGGATCGAAATCGTGCCTGAATGTCATGAATTCACTCTGTCAAAGATATTGCTTCAGGAAGCCACGCACGGCATCGGCGAGATCCGGCCGCTTCAGGGCGAACGCGATCTGCGCTTCAAGGTAGCCGACCTTGTTGCCGCAATCGAAACGCCTGCCCTCATAGCGCAAGCCGTGGAACGGTTGCTGGCCGATCAGTTTCGCCATCCCGTCGGTGAGCTGGATTTCACCACCGGCACCGCGTTCCATTTTCGCCAGGTGCGCGATCACCTCGGGCATCAGCACATAGCGGCCGATGATCGACAACGTCGAAGGCGCTTGGTGCGGCGTGGGCTTTTCAACCAGGCCCAGTACTTCGACCAGCCGTCCGTCATCGGCGCCGGTTTTCACGATACCGTAACGATTGGTGTGCTCGCGCGGCACGTCGACGACCGCGACGACGTTGCCGCCGGTGTGCGCATAGACGTCCGCGAGTTGTTTCAGGCACGGCGTTTCCGACAGGATCAGGTCATCGGGCAGCAGGACCGCGAACGGCTCATCGGCGATAAACGCTCTGGCGCACCAGATCGCGTGTCCGAGGCCATGCGGTACCTGTTGCCGCACGCTCAGCAACGACCCGGGCTCGATGCGCATGGCTTCCAGTTCGGCGAGTTCCTTGGTGCGGTTGCGTTCCCGCAACATGACTTCCAGTTCGAAGGCGATGTCGAAATGCTCGACCAATGCGGTCTTGCCGCGGCCGGTCACGAAGCAAAATTGTTCGATCCCCGCGGCGCGCGCCTCTTCCACCGCGTACTGGATCAGCGGTTTATCGACAACGGGCAGCATTTCCTTGGCCAACGCCTTGGTGGCGGGCAGGAACCGAGTGCCCAGGCCGGCGACGGGAAAGACAGCTTTTCGCAACTTTTTCGGCACGGAGATTCTCCAGGTTCGTTCCGTGGCTTGCACCCTCTGCGCCTGGCCAAATTGTGGCGCGGTTACAGCCCGACGGTCTTAACGCACCATACAACTTCGGGTTGCCAGTTCATCCCAACAAAACGTCCCGCGCCTGGTTGATCCGCGACGCCAGCCAGTCCGACCCGCCGGTATCCGGATGCGCCATGCGCATCAGGCGGCGGTGGGCGGCGTGGATCGCGTCCGGGTCCGCTCCTGGTTTCAGACCGAGCACCTCGTACGCCTCGGCCCGGCTCATCGCCGAGCCCTGGCGCCGCGGCGGCGGCGTTCCACCCGCCCCGGTGGAGCCTGACCCACCCAAACCGGAGAACCAACCCTGCCCGCCGTGACGTCCGCCTTGCCATTTTCGCCACAACAGCGGTCCGACCAGCACCAGGCCGGTCAGCGCCTGGGGGCCTCGTCCGCTCAAAAGCAGCAGCAATGTCAGTGCAATACCGCCGAACGCCGCGATCCATTTGAGCAGGGTGTAGATCGAAGCGGCGGGGGCGCGCTCGAACGCCCGCAAGCTCAGGAGTAAAGCGGTCAGGACGGCGGTGCCGAGCAGCAGCCACAGCATGTCAGGCGATCATTCCAAAAAAAGGCGTGGCCAAAAAAAGGCGCAGCCAACAAAGTCGTGGCCAGAAAGGGGGTTGCCAAAACAGGCGTGCCCGAAACAGGCCAGGCTGACATGGCCCCGTGCCCGCATCGCCGCAATCCCCTCACTTCGCCGCCGCCGCCGCCTCCTGCGCCTCGACCACGGCGAGCGCGCTCAGGTTGACGATACCGCGGGCGGTCACGCTCGGGACGACCACGTGGATGGGTTTGGTCATGCCCAGAAGCATGGGGCCGATGGGAAGTCCGTCGGCGGCGGCCTTCAGCAGGTTGAAGCCGATATTGGCGGAATCCAGGTTCGGCATGATCAGCAAGTTGGCGGTGCCGCTCAGCCGGCTGTTGGGCACGGCGGCGTCGCGGATCGACTGCACCAAAGCGGCATCCGCATGCATCTCGCCATCGATTTCCAGCGCCGGCGCACGCTCCCGGATCATCGCCAGGGCACGCCGCATCTTGCGCGCGGAGTCGCTGTCGCTGGCGCCAAAACTGGAGTGCGAGATCAGCGCGGCCTTGGGCGTGATGCCGAATCCGCGCACGGCGTCGGCCGCGAGCAAGGTCATCTCGGCGATTTGCTCGGCGGTGGGGTCGAGCACCATGTAGGTGTCGCACAGGAACAACACGCCGGCGGGCAGGATGACGCAGGACAACCCGTAAACGCGGCTGACATCGGCGCGGCGGGGAATGATCGGCAGGATATACTCGATTTGCCGCCACCAGGCGCCGGTCCCGCCACAAATCGCCGCGTCGGCGAGGCCGGCGTGCAGCATCATCGCGGCGGCGACCGATGGGCGATTGCCGACGCGCCGTTCAGCGGACGCGGGCGGCGTGCCGTGCCGTCCGACCAGCATCTGATACGCCGGCACCAGCGGCCGGAACACCTCATCGTCCGCGGCCGGATCGAGGACTTTGACGGCGCCGCCAAGATCCATTCGAAGGCCCATTTCCCGGACCTTCGCCTCGATCACGGCGTGGCGGCCCAGAAGAATGGGGTGCGCGGTGCCGTCGTCGATGAGCGTCTGCGCGGCGCGCAGCATCCGCTCGTCCTCGCCCTCGGCGAACACGATCCGTTTCGGATTACGGGCGGCGGCCTCGAACACCGGCCGCATGAGCGAGCCGGAGCGGAACACGAAGCGTTCCAGCTCGCGACGATAGGCGTCGAAGTCCTTGATCGGACGGCGGGCGACGCCTGATTCCATGGCGGCGCGCGCCACGGCGGGGGCGATGTCCAGGATCAGCCGCGGATCGAACGGCCGCGGAATGATGTAGTCGGGGCCGAACACCGGCGCGGTGCCGCCATACGCCGCCGCGACGACCTCACTGGCCTCGACGCGTGCGAGGCCGGCGATCGCCTCCACGGCGGCGATCTTCATCGCCTCGTTGATGGTGGTGGCGGAGACGTCCAGCGCGCCGCGGAAGATGAACGGGAAACACAGGACGTTGTTGACCTGGTTCGGATAGTCG
>ODAK010006140.1_pt1 | contig 12140 bp, 8 predicted proteins | sample 1539591 | NCBI WGS metagenome assembly ODAK01 (sample SAMEA3539303, study PRJEB22396) | soil metagenome | biome: tundra; feature: field; material: soil | place: USA | collected 2010-05 | depth 0.15 m | reverse complement strand
CCAACCCCTTCAACCCCTCACAGACAGCACTTCAGACCCTACAGTGGTCGTTGGGGTAGAGTCGAGATGTGGCGCGGTGGCGGTAGGCCGAGCTTCGCTGTTGCCGCCCCTTTCGGTTGGCGGTGCCCAAGGAGCTAGACCATGGCTCCGTTTCCACATCCCGCTCATCGAACCGGACGTGCGCTATTTACGCATCCGGCTCTCGGACAAGCACTCATGCTTTCGCCCACGGAAGGTCGCGCGTGCGAGGCGCCAGATGAACCAGCCCCAGTACCCCATAGAGATACTGGTCGGGGAAGCGCGATGTCCCCGTGCTCGCCACTTTGTGTTTCTTGCACAACCATCGACGCAGCCGTTGTCGAGCGTGGGTGTCGAGCAGCCGATACGCGGGGCTGACAGGGCCAAGGCAGAAGTAATTCGCCCAGCCCCGCAGCTTCCGGTTCAGCCGACCCACAATCTCTTCGGCATCCAGCACCCCCGTGCGGCGATCCGTAACCTCGCTGATGCTGACGACCATCCGCTTGATACTCTTCCTCGAAGGGCGAGTGCCTATGTAGGCATGTCCGTCCTTGCGTGAATAGCATTTCCCGAAGGTGTAGCCCAGGAAGTCAAACCGCTCCCGCGGTATCTGGCACAGATGGGTCTTTTCCTCGTTCACCGTCAGCTTGATCCGCCCCATGATCTCGCGCATCGCGACCATGGCGTCATCCGCCCCGCGCTTGCAACAGATCACGAAGTCGTCTGCGTAGTTGACGATGTGGGCCGACCATCTCTGTTGTAACCCCAGTCGTCTCCACCCCTCGACGAACCGTCGCATGTACAGGTTCGACATCAGGGGTGAGATCGGCGAGCCCTGGGGCGTGCCCTTCTTGTTGTCCCGGTTGGCACGACTGCGTGTCGTGCGCCCTTTGCCATCGTCGTCTTCGACCGGCGCCACCAGCCACGCCTTGGTCAGGCGCAAGATGTGTCGATCGACAACACGACGCGCCACGCATCGCAACAGCTCCGCGTGCGGGATGCTGTCGAAGTAGCCGCTGAGATCCGCGTCTACCACCTGCGTGTGGCCGGTATTCAACAAGCGGTGGACCGCTCGCACTGCATCATGCGCCCCGCGTTCACTCCGGTAGGCGTACTGCTCCGGCGCCAAGTCCGCTTCGAAGATCGGATCGAGCACCAGTCGCGCCGCCGTCTGTACCACCCGGTCGGTGATCGTGGGAATTCCCAACGGACGCATCTTCTTGCTGTTCGGCTTGGGTATCCAGACCCGCTTGACCGCTTGCGGCTCGTAGGTCTTTCTCTTCAGCCTGTTCGCCAATTCCCCAAGCCACCGGTCTTCCCCGTACGCCTCGATGTCTTCGAACCGCTGGTCGTCTACCCCCGCTGCCCCCTTATTGGCCTTGCAGCATCGGTAGGCGTACTCCAGCACATCGGCCCGAGACACCTTGTCGTACAGAAGATAGAACCGATAGCCGGGTTCTTCCTTCGCTTTGGCATGTAACGCGCTCTGCAGCTTCTGAACGCTTGGTGGAGTTGTCAGGTTTCCCAATCTCCGGCTCCTCGTCGCTTCCTGCGTCTGTCTTGAACCAGGGCGCCTTCCCTCTGCCGGCATTACCCGGCTTCATCGGTAGTACGCGCCCATCCGCCACCCTGCAGTGCCCGGCTCGGCTCCTCGCGGAGCGCCGGTTGGCCATGCGCACGGCCACACCACAGGGCTTCCCGTGTTGCACTGTCATCCTCTTTCATGCATGCCATCGTCACTACCCCGGCGGAATCGGTGGGTGCATGTTTCGCTCACTTCCCCATCGATGACAGCCTTCCCCGTATTCCAGGCGGGTCGGCTTCCGCATTACCCATTTCGAGGCCTGCTCGACGTTCACTCGCGTTACGGCCTGCATGATCGCCAAGTCCCTTGAAGGACCTTCTACACCGAAGGCTTCAACCGCTTCGTTACCTCCACGATTGCTCCGATTGCTTCCGGCTGGAGCGACAGTTGCCGGGCAGGATTCGCACCCGCTGAACGACAGCGCCTTTGCACGGCGCACTGGCATCAAGTGGGCTACGTACGGCGGCAACAGCAGGTGCGATCGCGGCGCTTGGCATCGACTTCGTGTGTCTCGAGCACGGCAGCATCCATTTCTCCGATGGGCAATGATCGCAAGCGGACAATGCGTTGCGGTTGCGCTCGATCAATGGACACACCAGCGACGCGATAGATACAGGACGGATTGCACCGGCAACCCCATGCGCCACCTGTTCGAAGCACGTCTCGTCAACGATCCGTTCGGCGATCCCGGCCTGTACGTCGACTTTCGCGACGAACGGAGGGCGCTGCTGTTCGATCTCGGCGACATCGGTGTGCTGCCGCCGCGCAAATTGCTGCGCGTGTCGCATGTGTTCGTCAGTCACACGCACATGGACCACTTCGTCGGCTTCGACCAGTTGTTGCGCGTCGTGCTCGGGCGCAAAGAGGGCATTGCGCTTCTTGGCGGGCCGGGCTTCGTTGCGCAGGTCGAACACAAGTTGCAGGCGTACACGTGGAACGTGGTGCATCGCTACATGGTCGAATTGGTCCTGGACGTGCGCGAGATCGGCACGGACGGTCGTGGGCAACGGGCGCGCTTCTCCAGCCGCACTGGCTTCGCGCGCGAGTCCTGTGCCCCTTTCGGATGCGCCGATGACGTGGTACACGACGAAGCGCTGTTTCGCGTCCGCGGCCGATTCGTCGATCACGAGATGCCGTGCCTGGCCTTCGTCGTCGAGGAGAAGGCGCGTCCCAGGGTCGCGAAGGACCGACTCGCCGCGCTTGGCGTTTCCACCGGTCCGTGGCTGCGCGAACTGAAACTCGCGATCCTGTCAGCGGCGCCCGCCCACACGCCGATCCACCTGCGCTGGCGGGACCGGCGCGGCGAGCACGAGATGAGCCGCAGCGTTGGCGAACTGACCGACATCATTCTCGATGTCGCCCCCGGCCAGCGCATCGGCTATGTGACGGACCTGCGCTTCACCGACGCGAACCTGCGCACACTGGCACAGCTGATCGCCGGCGTGGACCAGCTATTCATCGAGAGCGTGTTCCTCGACGCCGACCGTGCGCACGCGCAGCGCAAGAACCACCTGACCGCCCGACAAGCGGGCCAGATCGCGCGCGAGGTCGGTGCCCGGGCCGTCGTGCCTTTCCACTTCTCGCCGCGCTATGGTCAACGTGCTGCGGAAGTCGCGGCCGAGGTGCGGGCGGCCTGGTCGGGACTGCTTGCCCCGCCCGACGCGGTGGGCGGTTCCGATCAGGGAGTTTCGGAGGCGCCCCGTTCGTGGACGCGGGCAATGCCCTGAACCACTTGCACGACTACGTCGTCCGGCAGCGGCGGGCGGCAGTGGGTTCGATTCCAGGCGAGCATCAGCCCGAGCACGACGCCGAGGCTCGACACCGCAACGGCGGCCCGTCGCGACCGGCGGCCATGAAGCAACTCGAGGTCAGGCGGAACTCGCGGCGGGTATCGAGGCAATCAAACAATTGAAGCGCTGGCTATCTAGCCGTTGCACCAGATTGAGAGTCTGTATAAATCAATAGGGGCGATCACGCAGTCCGAGTCGATGGGACCACCAGGCCAACGGGATTTCGAGCACGAAGAACGCGAGCGTGATGGCGGCGATCTGCACAAGCGTCAGCCCCAAGAGCCCCTTCAGTGCCAGCAGCGGCACCAGGGCTTCGGGAATCTGATCGAGCCCGGTGGCCCGACTGCTGGGCGCGGCACCCATGCGACGCTTGATGAAACTGGAAAGCGCGTCACCCAATATCGCGCCGCAGCCGAGCAGGGCGCCCACCGTCGCCGGCACGCCCAGGAGAGGCGCACCGAGCGTGGCGGCGCCGACCGCCGCGACAAGGCCACGGATCGTCTTCGACGAGCCAAGTAGAGGCCGCCCGTCGAAGAACTTCATACCGCCGTCGAGCGGCGCCGCCCAGCGCGTGCTTAACCATCGTTTCGCGACGAGCGGCGCGGTATTGGCCAATCCGAGCAGCAACAGCAACCGCAGGCCAAGCCAGATCTCGTCCATGCATGCAACCTTCGACGCTCGACAGCACTGACGAGCCCCGCCGGCGGAGTTCGCTCCTAAGCCGGTGTCTGGCGCGGCTGAGCCGCCTCGCGACTCCGCACCAGCACATAGTGCCCGCCCGAAAAGGCGATGGTAGCCAGGGTAACCAAGAGAAGGACATGCCACCAGGCCCCATCAGGAACATGGCCGGCGCGGACCGCCAGCACAGCGAGGCAACAGCGCCGAAGCCGGTGCGCAGGTTCCAGTGCCGCGCGATCATCCCGTCGGCTAGGTCGGACAGCGCAGAGACGATGAACAGCACGAATGCCACGCCGTATTCGCGTTGCAGTAGGTTGCAGCGCGAGTGCCGGCACCAGCGCAAAGCGCAGCAAGGTGATGGCGTTGGGAGCGTTGATCAATGCCGGCAGCCTATCTGAAGGCGACGCGTCGCTGCCGATCAATCGACGCGACTCGCGACCGGCGATGACCGGAGGTGATTGACATTTGCGCGAGGTCCGGGACAAAGTACGGCACGGGGTCTTCGCGCTATCTTGCGACGGTCGCTCACGAAGCGGGAGTTGGTTTCTTGCGGCCGCCATTCGCCCGCGCTGCAATGCGCTGGTTACGGCGACCGGCGCCGGCACGGCCAAGCATTTGAGGCCGTGGCCATCGACTCACCTGTGATGTCTATCGGATTGGCTTCTGGTCTACGCTGGCGACCCGGACTCCGGGTGGCTGCACCGGCGCGCGCTGCACCTACTTTGCCGACACCCGCACGGGAATACGCCGGCGGCCGAAGCCGCGCTCGAAGCGCGGCGCAAAGTGCCCGGCGATGCGCGTGCCGCAGTGCGGGCATCCGCCTTGCGGGTCGAGCGCATAGTGCAACACCGCATGCCAGTCGCGTTCGATAAGCGGCGCGGCGCAGCCGGGGCAAAAGGTGGTGTCGCCCTCGGCGTCGTGAACGTTGCCGGTATAGACATGGCGCAGACCGTTAGCCAGCGCGATGCCGCGCGCGCGCGTCAGCGTGGCCACCGGCGTGGCGGGCACGTCGCCCATCTTGTAGTCGGGGTGGAAGGCGCTGAAGTGCAGCGGCACGTCCGTCCCCAGGTGCTCGGCGATCCAGCGGGTCATCGCCTCCAGCTCGGGCGTGCTGTCGTTCAAGCCCGGGATCAGCAGCGTGGTGATCTCCAGCCAGCACGGGGTGTCGTGGCGGATGTGCTGCAGCGTGTCGAGCACCGGCGCCAGGTGTGAGCCGGTCTGCTGCTGGTAGAACTCGTCGGTGAAGGCTTTCAGGTCGACGTTGGCCGCGTCCATCTTGTCGAAGAACGCGCGCCGCGGAATCGGGTGGATGTAGCCCGCCGTCACCGCCACCGTCTTGATGCCCAGCGAGTGGCACGCGTCGGCGGTGTCCATGGCGTACTCGGCAAAGATCACCGGGTCGTTGTAGGTGAAGGCCACGCTGGCCGCGCCGCTGGCCAAGGCGGCCTCGGCGATGCGCTGCGGCGACGCGGTGTCCATCAGTCGGTCCATCTCGCGACTCTTGGAGATGTCCCAGTTCTGGCAAAACTTGCAGGCCAGATTGCAGCCGGCAGTGCCGAACGAGAACACGCTGGAGCCGGGCAGGAAGTGGTTCAGCGGCTTCTTCTCGATCGGGTCGATGCAGAAGCCCGAGCTACGGCCATAGGTGGCCAGCACGATCGCGTCGCCGACGCGCTGGCGCACGAAGCACAGCCCGCGCTGGCTCTCGTGCAGCTTGCAGTCGCGCGGGCACAGGTCGCACTGGATGCGGCCGTCGGGCAGCGGGTGCCACCAGCGGGCCGGTGTGCCCGACTCGAGGTCGCGAAAGTCGGCGCGTGCACTCATGCCTGTATTCGCCTCGAATCGTGGTCGACAAAGCTGCGAACCCGGTAGCGCGACAGCCGCACATCGGCTGACCAGAAATCGGCCGCCAGTCCGGCCTTGCGTTTGAGCGCGGCGATGAAGGCGGCGGCATTGGGCAATTGCTGCCAGGCCTGCGGCAGCAGCGTGGCGCGGGCGCCGCGCCATTCGAAGATCACGCCGTCGACGCCCGGGCGCAGTGTGGCCACCGCCTCGGCCTCGTGGCGCACGCTCAGCGGCTCGGCCGGATCGAGCAGCGAGACCTCGACCCGCAAGCCCGGCCACTCATGGGCGCGCAGCGGCTCGAAGCGGCTGTCGTCGAACGCCGCGGCGCGGGCATTGGCGCGCACATCGTCGGCCAGCGCACGGGTGGCTTCGACCCGGCCGACGCAGCCGCGCAGCCGGCCATCGGTTCCATGCAGCGTGACGAAGGTGGATCCCGGCCGGCGCAACGCCGGGTGATCGGGCATCGCGCCGGCCAGCGGGGCCGGCAGGCCCAGGGATCGGGCGATGGTCAGGCGCGCGGTGGCCACCAGCGCGTGGCCCAGCGCGTCGCCATCGTCACCGTCGCCCACAGGCCCCGCCACGTGGTCGAAGGCGATCGCACCATAGCCCACCACGCGGTCGCGGTCGCTGCGCGTCATGCCGGCGGCGTCGGCCGAATTGCGCAGACCCAGCAGTCGCGGCGCCAAGGCGTGCCGACGCGCTACTAACAGCGCGCCGTTCAGCGGCGACGCGCCGCAGGCCTCCTCACCTTTGAGGTCGGTTGCGAAGTGCAGGATGCGCTGCACGGTGGCGCGGTCGCTGGTCTGAGCTTCGGCATAGGGCAGGTAGTGCGACAGGTCGGAGCTGATGACGATCAGCGTCTCGTCACCGCCCCACAGCCGTTCCAGCACCTCGGCCACCTCGATCGGGCTGGCCTGGCCCACCGCCAGCGGCACCAGCGTGAAACCGTCACCGAGCACGGTCTGCAGGAACGGCAATTGCACCTCCAAGGAGTGCTCTTGGGCATGCGGCAGGTCGGTCCATACCACTTGGCGCAGATTGTCCAGCGAGGCCAGCGCGCCCAAGTCGAGCGGCACGCGCCCGAGCGGCGTCTCAAAGGCGCTAACCAAAGGCGCCGCCAGCCCGCGCACCGGCACCCGGTGCACCGGGCCCAGCAGTACGACGCGGGTGATGCGCCCGCGCCAACGCGCCAGCGGCGCATAGGCCATCGCGGCAACGTCGCCCGAATAGACGTAGCCGGCATGCGGTGCCACCAACAGCTTGGGCGGGCGATCGCCCACCGACGCGGAAGCCGACGCCAGATGACCGGCCAGCGCGCCGCGCAGGTCCTGTGGATCGACCGGATAGAAGATTCCGGCGACGGCAGCAGGACGGACGGCGGTCATTGGATTAATTCCTCGAGTTGCGTATGTTTGGGCATGCCGACGACGATCAAGCCTCGTTAGATCAAGGCAACGCGTTGTCTTGCCACTTTGGAGGCGAGTCCCCAGCCGCGGGAACCTGTGGCAGCGTGGGATGCATCGTCGGTACGTCATCGTCACGCCAAGCCCGCCAGTGGCCATGCTCGACTTCCTGCCCAAGCAAACAGGCCTGGACTTGCCGCTGATGCGCGGCCGGCGTTCCTGCGTGCCCAACGGTTCGAAGTTCTTGACGACGGCTTGACGATCGAACAGCCGCTTTTTCTACCGACGACCAACTCCTGTGGGTCGCCGCTCGCTGTCCAAGAGCTGTCTTCGATCTCAATACTGAGAGGCGTACCGGTCGAGCCGTGTGAGCAGACCGCACAGCGTTGGCCTGTACGATCCTCAGCTCACGGCTGCTGTAGGCCGAGAGGAATGTATGAACACTGCGCATCGTGGTGGACGTGCACGGTCAGGTCACCAACTTGTTCAAACAGATCACCGGCCTTTGCAAGCGCTCCCGGCGTCCAATTGCCTGCCCTTCTACGTGCCGGCGCTGTTCTTCATCTTCGACGCGCGCATCGCCACAGCGATGCGGGGAGTTGGGGAAGTTGCCTGACGATGAATGGGCGCATTGCGAAGCCTCCGCCAGCTTTTGCAACTGCCGCAATAACGAATCGAGCGGCTCAGCCGTTTACGCAAGACCGTCTCGCATCGACTGCACCCTCGGGGTGAGCTAGTCTCGTTCTTGAGTTCATGGATCCATGCGACGCGATACCAGACCAACCCAGGAGAGACCTGCCGTGGGAACAAAGCCCATGCAACGCACGCCGTCCGTCGCCGCGAGACGAAGCGCGATATGCAAGCCCGCGCACTTTTTCGCGCCGACTGGCGTGGCGTGTTCCTCGAGTTGCAGGTCGCGCGTGTCTCTCCAACGGACGCCCGATCTTAAGATCAGCTGCGTGTTGTCGCGCTGGTGCCCGACCTGATGGAAAAAATCCGGCAGTTGCGCGCAACTTTCGCTGCGATCACGCGCTATCAACGCTGCACCACGACGGCCCTCATCGTCGCCGGCCTGCTGCTGCACGGTGGCGCGCGGGCGAATGGGCCCGCGGTCTCCGAGCAGCCAATCGCCGTGGCCGCGTCGTCGCCGGCGGCACGGCAGGAGTTGAAGCGCCTCTACGAAGCTCAGGCCCAGGCGCCGCTGTGGATCGACGTTGGCGGCCAGCCGAACCGCAATGCGCGTGATGCGCTGGCGCTGTTGGCCGATGCCGCGGCCGACGGGCTGAACCCAGCCACGTATCGCGCTGCCGAACTGGCCGCTTCGGCCGCAGCGCTGCAGGCCTCGCCTTCGACCGGCGACGACGGCGGCGTCTTCGACGCCGCGATGAGCGCCGCCGTGCTGCGCTACCTGCGGCAGTTGCACGCCGGGCGCGTCGATCCGCGCAGCGTCGGGTTTCGGGTTCCCGCGCGCCAGGAGCCCGACTACGTCGCGCTGCTGCGCGAGGCACTCGCCGGCAAGCACCTCGCGGCAACGGCGAACGAGCTGATGCCGACGCTGCCGCAATACCGCAGCTTGCGCGCGTTGCTGGCGCGCTACCGCACGCTCGCCACCGACACGACGCTGGAGCCGCTGCCGCCGTCCGCGCGCTCGGTCAGGCCAGAAGAGCCTTTTGCCGGCGTGCGTGCATTGCAGCGCCGGCTCGTGGCCTTCGGCGACCTCGCGCCGCAGTCTGAGACAGAGCCTGCCGAAGCGATGCTGTACGACGGCGCGCTCGTCGACGGCGTCAAGCGCTTCCAGGCGCGCCACGGGCTCGAGGCCGACGGGATCCTTGGCAAGTCGACGTTGGCGGCGTTGCAGGTCTCGCCTGCGGTGCGCGTGCGCCAAATCGAGCTCGCACTCGAGCGGCTGCGCTGGCTGCCGGACTTCGACGGGCGGCCGTTCGTCGCGATCAACATCCCGATGTTCCGGCTCTGGGCCACCGACCCGTCATCGGCGGGCACGCCGCCGGCCGTGGCGATGAACGTGATCGTCGGTAGCGCGCTGAACACGCGGACGCCGACATTCGTCGAGGAGATGCGCCACCTGATCTTCCGGCCGTACTGGAACGTGCCGCGCTCGATCGTGCATCACGAGATCTTGCCGGCGCTCGCGCGCGATCCGCTGTACCTGACAAAGCAGGACATGGAGATCGTGCGCGGTCCGGGCGACAACGCGACGCCGGTCGGGGCTTCTGCCGACAACATCGTGCTGCTGCGACAGGGCGTGCTGCGGCTGCGCCAGCGGCCCGGGCCGCGCAATTCGCTCGGCCTGCTGAAGTTCGTCTTCCCGAACGACGCCGACGTCTACATGCACGGCACGCCAGCGCAGCAGTTGTTCAGTCGCACGCGGCGCGATTTCAGCCACGGCTGCGTGCGCCTGGAAGACCCGGTCGCGCTCGCGCTGTGGGTGCTGAGGGACCAGCCGCACTGGACGCGCGAGCGCATCCTCGACGCGATGGCGGGCGAGCAACCGCTGCAGGTGAATCTGAAGCAGCCGCTGCCGGTGATCCTGTTCTACACAACGGCCGTTGTGATGCCCGACGGCAGGATCCACTTCGCGGCCGACATCTACGGGCACGACCAGCGGCTCGAGAGCGCGCTCGCGCAACGCCTGAAAGGCGGATAGGCTCTCCCAGGTTCTTACCAGGCGCGAACGCGCCCGGTGTCGACGTGCACGAAGTTCGAGCCGGGGTAGTAGCCGACGCCGCCGCGGCGCACCGCCAGCGCCACGTCGCGCAGCGTGTCGAGCGGCACGTCGCCCAGGCGAATGTCGATCGCCTGGCCTTGCATGTGCAGGCTGCCCGAGGCGACGCCGTGGCTGCGGCTGCGCAGCATCTGGTTGGTCGCCGGGGAACGGTAGCCAGAGATGATCTGGAACGGTCGCTGCGTGCCCGTTGTCGCGGCAAGGCGGTGCAGCAGGTCGAGCAGTTGCGGGTCGATCACGCCGACATCGCCGGTGCGGAAATCGCGCAGCAGGTGATTCGTGGCCGCCAGCGCATCCGGCATGTAGGCGCCGGCGCTGAAGTACTCGACGTTCAGTCGCTCGCCGGTGTGCAGATTCATGAAGCTGAGCTCGCGCGGCTCGGTGGCTGTGGCACCGGCCCAGCGTGGCACGGCGGCCAGCGGCGTGGCCGCGGCAAGTGCGGCCAAAAAGCCGCGGCGAGAGAGGCGGGTCATCGGGATACTGCGAATGATCGAGGCAAGACACTCGCATCGTAGCCGACGCGCCCGCGCCGGGTCGCGTCATCGGGTAACACGCTTCGCACTCAGGTAGGCCGCGATGTCGTTCAAGATGATGAGCGTAGCGTAGTCGGCTTCGGGGATCCCGACGGAAAAGCGCTCGTGGAATCCGAAGATCACGTTGAGCCAGCCCATCGAGTCGAGGTTCGCAGGTCGTGCGGCGCACCGTGTGCGGGCAGAAAACGCAGTGCGGATCACCGTGTCGCACATGCCTTACCTGCGGCGTGGTTCATCCGCCGTGATGCTTGCCGAAGCTCACGCGCTTGGCCTGTCGCCCTTCGGCGCCGACCTCGGGCAGGAACTGCACTTGGCGCCTATCTGCACCTGATCGAAGATGGCGCCCGACAGGTTCTCGTGACCGAAGTAGTACTCGTCGCCATCGGCCGTTCGGATGAAGCCGAAGCGCCCCTCGCCGTCGAGACGCACCACTTCGCCGTCCAGCGGGACCGGGTGCTGCTTCTCCTGGCCGCGCAGGCGCGGCCGCGTCTTCGAGCTGGCGCTTCATATCGTCGAAGGAGTCGCGCAACGCGACGTATGCGTCTTCGTCCTGCACGCGGTTCACGCACAGCTCGCAGCCCGGCAGGATCAGGTCGATCCGCACTGCAAACGGCCGACCCTGATGCTGATGCTGGTGCTTTTGTAACTGCTCCGGATGACGACCCGGCACGACACGATGTCGGAATAGAACTCTTCGAGCTTGTGCGCCTTCTTGATCGCCGCCGCCTCGAGCGCCTACGACGGCTCCATGCCGTGAAAGCTGATTTGAAGGGGGAGCTTCATCGGTACTTCCGTATGCAGTGTGTGGTCAATGGGACGCCGCAGAGCCAACCCGTCTGCGCCAGCGCGACGCGTTGCGTCGTCGAAAGGCCGAGCGCCGCGGCGAGCGCGCGGCGGTCGACCAAGGAACACCCCCATGCGGTAATGCAAGAACCATTGCATCTGGATCATTAGCGTAAGCCGCAAAGCGATCCGCTAATTGCCTGCCTTGCAGTTGGGACGCAGATTCACAACGAAGCTATCGCCGACAGCCTGAACAACCGGCCACCAGCACGCATGCCTTCCACACGTCTTGGCGAACGAGCGTGCCATCGCGTCGAACGGGGTCCGGCACGGCGGGCGCAACCTGGGCGATGGAGGCGATCCATCATGCTGATCTTCCCTTGCTCGACCGCGGTTGGCTCTCCACGCCGCCCGGCAAGTGGGCGATGAACCAGTTCCCGGCCAGTTCGGACACGCGCTCGAGGGCGCCGCGCTCTTCGAACAGGTGGGTGGCGCCCGGCACGACCGCGAGTTCGCTCGGGTCGGTGAGGTGGCTAAGCGCGCGCTGATTCAGCGCCAGGACTTCCGTGTCGGCGCCGCCGACGATCAGGAGCGTCGGCGCGCCGACACGAGGAAGGGCGTTTCCGGCAAGGTCCGGCCGGCCGCCGCGCGAGACGACTGCGAAGACGCGCTCAGGACGGGCGGCGGCGGCCACTAGTGCGGCTGCGGCGCCGGTGCTGGCGCCGAACAACCCGAGCGGCAGGGCGGCGAGCGAAGGCCTTC
>ODAK010006138.1_pt1 | contig 12144 bp, 5 predicted proteins | sample 1539591 | NCBI WGS metagenome assembly ODAK01 (sample SAMEA3539303, study PRJEB22396) | soil metagenome | biome: tundra; feature: field; material: soil | place: USA | collected 2010-05 | depth 0.15 m | reverse complement strand
GGGTGGAACTAGTACGCAAGCCGGCGGCGTAACCGGAACAGACGGCGGGGTGAGCGCTCAGGGTGACATCTACGTTTCCCCGACGGGAGACGACAGCAACCCTGGCACCAAGGACAAGCCGCTCAAGACAATCTTGGCTGCGCAAGCTGCCGTCCGGGTCCATCCCAATTTCCGCAAGGCCCCGCTAGCAGTGGCCGTGCTTCCCGGAACGTACTACGTCGGCAAGACCATCGTGTTTACCTCGGCCGATTCGGGAACGCAGGCGGCGCCGGTGACGTACCGAGGCGGCGGCACCGCTATGCTGAGCGGTGGTGTCTCGCTCGGCAATCTGACGTGGACAGCGTACAAGAACGGAATCATGCAGGCGGCGCTGCCGGCCAGCACGTTCGCCAATTATTCGTTCGACGACGGCAAGGCCGCGCCGGGTGTGAGCAAGTCCGACCCCGGGTCGAGTGACACCACGTACGGCTTCTCCAGCGCCCTTTTCCTCAATGGGCAGCGTCAGCACATGGCGCGTTACCCCAACTACAAAGATCCCTCGCAGGCTTACGGCGGCAACGCGAGCAACGCGAATTCGCGGCCCAGCAGCTGGGCGCACCCGCCCACCTCGTCGCAGCCAGCTTACTTACACGGCGTGCACGGCCAGCTCTGGGGAAGCGAGGACTACGTCGTCACGAGTAAGAGCCAGCAGAACGGGCCGCTCTGCAACGGCCGTCCCCAGGGGCTGAACGGGACGCAGTTCATAGAGAACGGCTTCGACGAGCTCGATGCTGCGGGCGAGTGGTATTACGACCGCACCGGCGTCGCCGGCACGGCGGGCACCCTGTACGTCTACCCACCGGACGGGGTCGATCTTACAAAGGCGGGCTCGTACACCCTCGAGATGGCCGCCCTAGAGCGTATCTTCGAGTTCGCCGGTGGCTGCGGCTCAGGAGCCACTCGCACGCTTCCGGATGGGGGAGTCGGGTTTCCGTCCTATCCGACGACCAGTGCCTGCGCGTCGACGCCCCCCGTGGAATGGGTCACCCTCGACGGGTTCCACTACACCGATACGCTGAGGACCTTTCCGAGCTGCAACGAGCAGATCTTGCGTTCCGATTGGCGCATCTACCGGGGGGGAAGCATCTTCGTCACGGGCGGCGAACATGTCACCATCTCGAATAGCTACTTCGACCAGGTCGGGGGAGCCGGTGTCTTCGTCAACGGCTACAACGACAGCGTCTCTATCACTGGCAACCTCTTCATCGGCACCGGCTCGAGCGCTATTCTGTTCATGGGGAGCAACAAGGCGGTCCGCAACCCGGTATTCGGTTACGGCGGCGGGGTTGCCGTCAACCAATTGGATATGACACCCGGCCCGCAGACGAACGATTACCCGAGCAATTGCAGCGCCACCGAGAATCTGATTCACGACATCGGCGATCCTGAGCTGCAGGTGGCGGGCGTCGGTATCGACATGGCCGCCAACATCACCGTCAGCCACAACAGCATCTACAACATGCCGCGTTCCGGCATCAACGTCGGAGATGGATGTTGGGGCGGCCATATGATCTCGTACAACGACGTGTTCGCCACGGTGCTCTTCACCGGGGATCACGGCGCGTACAACAGCTGGGGGCGTGACCGCTTCTGGGACACCAGTACCGGCGCGCTCGAGTCTCGGGTTGGCAACCCACCAAACAGTCTACCGACCCTCGACGTCGTGAACCCGATCACCCTGACGCACAACCGATGGCGCTGCGACCAGGGGTGGGACGTCGACCTCGACGATGGCTCGACCAACTACGTGATCACGAACAACGTCTTTCTGTCGGGCGGCCTCAAATGGCGCGAGGGCTACTACCGCGATGGCGAAAACAACGTGCTCGTGCAGCAGAACACCAAAGCGTGCGCGCCGAACGCCGCGGTTAGCGATGTGTCCGGCTGCCTCAGCATCCACGTCTGGCCCAAGGGCAGCAGCGACGTGTTCATCCACAATATCTTCTGGGGCCTCGCGCCCGACAGCCCCGACGCCTACGGCAAGGAGATCGACTACAACCTGTTCCAAAGCGCGTCGCAGCTGACCACTGCCCAAAACACCTACCATACGGACGCGCACTCGGCGTCGGGCAATCCCAACTTCATCGACCCGGCGAATGGCAACTTCCAACTTGGAACAAGCTCTCCCGCCACCGCACTCGGCATCGTGAGCCTTCCAGCTCCGACGACCGAACAGTACGGCGTGACGCTGCCCCAGCTGCGCGCGCAGGCAGCCACGCCACCGTTCGGCAATGTCGGCCTCAAGCCCGTCAATACGGACGGAGGAACACGTGACTGCACGACACAGACGACCTGGCGCGGAGCAACCATCGAGAACCTATGTGCCGGCGAGCTCTCGATCGTTGGTCTCGGCTACCCCGTAGGTGCCTTCGTTGTTACCGTCCCAGCGGGAGGCCAGGCTGCGACCGATGGTCTTCTGGCACTCGACGTCATCCTGACATTTGGCGGCCAGAGCGTGGCCTCGGTCGATGACCTCACACGCCTTTACAAAGCAGCCACCGCCGGGCAGAAGGTAACCCTCGGCATTCACAGAAACCAACAAGACACCACGCTCACAATAACGCCCTGACGGAGCCAACCAGCGGAGAAAGACTCTCCAGTCAATCTGGCCGGTGTTCTAGGAGCCTGGCTCTTTGCCGTAGATCAGTGTTCCATCTCGATAGACGGGAATCGTGGCAGTCTGCGCCGGGGCGCTCGCGTCGGCGGAAACACCGCCGAAGGACCAATCGTTGGTTGGGTCGAAGTACGACGTGTTCTGTGGACCCGCAATGCGGAATTGCGCCTCTTTCCGGAAGGCCGACTGTCCGCCTGGATAGAGGATCGTCCCGCCAAAGTCGAGCGTCACGTAATAGATCGTCGGTGAGCCATTCCAAGCCAAGGGGCCGCTGAGCTTCGCGCCTTGATTGTAGGCAGTCGAGACGGTGAGGTCGGCGGCTGAAGCTCCATTGGCGAGCAGCTCGGAGATATCGATGAAGTATCGGAACGAAAGCTTGTCGTCTGCCCGCGCCGGCCAACCCGATCGGTTGTTGAGCAGGGCCTTGATCTCGATAAAATTGGGTCCCTTGGCATTGACGGCAGCTTCGACGAAGTACTCGTCGTTGGTTGGCGTTTCGATTGCCTTGAGATCGGCGATGGTCTGCCCGCCCGATTCATCGGTCAGCTTGGCGAGTGCCCCGACGAATCCCGCGTTGTAGTCGCAAGCGACCTCGTTCGAGACATAGTCGTCGATCTTGTCGCTATACGAGTCGTCCTGACCAGGCCCGCCTACCAGGGCGCCAACCAGCGTGTGGCGATGGTTAGCAGGATTGGTCATCTGATCGGTCCACGAGCTGTGCGCGGTTCGGTGGTGAGGATGAAGCGGATAGCTCGATCCGAAGCCTAGGAGGAAGCTCTTGCCTGTGCTTCCGAGAGCGTAATCCACTTGGGACTTAGCAAACGCCTTGTAGACGTTGGTCTTCCCCTGCGTGCACAGCTTACTGTCAGCCCAAATGCTGGCCAAAAATGCGGTCGCCGTTGCGTAGCGGAGCGAACCCCACGACGATAGCCACGCCAGTCCTGCGGGTGTGTAGGCGATGCGGTTTCCTGCGTAGCCGACTGTCCAGTAGTCGAGATTGCGCTCCACGGACTGGATGTAGACGGGCTTGTTGGTGATTCTTGCGAGCAGCAATTGGGCGCCGTAGTGCACGTCGTCCCAGCAGTGGCCCCACCGATATCCGATGATCGACGTCTGTTGCTCGGTTCCCCAGTTGGCAACGTAGTTTTCGGCCTTGGTCAGGTAGGCCTGGTCCTTGCTGGCCAGGTACAGCCAGACTGCCGCCCACGACAGCTCATCGCAGAAGCCGCTGGAAGAGCTGTAGTAGCCACTGGCCGCCGTGTAGCCAGCGTCGCTCTTGGTACTTTCCGCGAAGTCGTACAAGGACTTGGCGTGCGAGAGACACTGGTCGGCATACGTCGGATCCGAACGACGAAACACAACCGCCGTCGCCGCAAGTGCCGCCGCTGTCTCGCCGAGGACCGTCGAGCCACTGTTGCTCTTGGTCAGCTTGAACGATGGACGATTCATCTGCATGACCTCGGCGGGCCCCCACCATCCATGGTCGAGCCCGGGATCGCCGACTTGGTAGTAGTAGACGTCCGAGGTCGGGTGGCACTTCATCAGGTAGTCGGCCGCCCACTTGATGTTCTCCAAGATCCTGGAAGTCTCGCCGGTCTTGTCGTAGGCGCCTGGATATTCGTAGACGCTCCAAGCGAGCATGGCCACCGAGTACGCCATCGGCAGGTTGAATTTGACGTGGTCTCCAGCGTCGTACCACCCACCGGTTAGATCGACCGCGGCGTCAGCACCATCCGCGAGGCCGGAATCTCCTCGCCAGTTGTTGCGCTGGCCGGGCGGCAATTTCCCCGAGCGTTGAAACTCGTAGAACATGATCGCCTTCTGCAGCGCCTCGGCATAGGAGTACGGCCCGGCCGTGCCCGCGCCACCTTGTCCGCCCGCGCCCGCGCCGCCCTGCCCGCCCAAGGCCGCTTGCCCACCTTGCCCAGCGTTGGCATCGGCGCCAGCGTCGGCAGCCCCGCTAGAGCACCCAGTGCCGAAAGCCATGACGGCCAGAATCCCGATCTTGGCGTACCGGGAGTTGTTTCCCGTTGGCCCAAAGCAGGAAGTGCTCATCACTTTCTCGTCTGCGGCCGCGCTCCAACGACAACGGGAACGACTCAGTCGATCCCGCTAACGTCGACGCTTTCGCTGTCCACGCTGGCGAGGTCGAGCGCGCTGGAAGAGGGCGCATCCGGCCCAAGATCGAGGCTGGTGGACGGGGTTTCGCCAGTATCGTCGTTGGTCGCCGCGTCCGACGTCGAATGGTAGCCGGTTGGTTTACAAATGCCGTTGCCGTAGGCGGGGTTATTACACGAAAGTCCGCTGCCGCAGTCCGAGTCGACCTGGCAGCGCCCTCCTTCATTTTGTCCGCACGCCGCGAGAATGGCCGAAAGGCCCAGAAGGCAAATTCCTGTGCGCAAGATCCATCGCATGGTGGGCTGGCTTACCATCCTCGTCTGCATTCGTAAAGCCCAGTCCGTGCTAGTTTCCGTTCATGATTCGCCGACGTTGCCTGGTTTTCTTGCCTGTCGCGGTCGCCTGCGTTTGGCTTTCTACGGTTGCGCTTCATGCTGGCAGCCGCAAAGTTACAGCGTCCGAGCGCGAAGCGCGAAGCTTCCTTGAAATAACGAGCGGCCTCGTTCAACCCCTGCAGACCGTGGCCAATTCCGCAGCCTGGGTCGCAGCCACCGACGTCACTCCCGAGCACACGGCGGCGCGCGCTTCGGCAGAAAAGGCACTCGCCGCCGTGCTCGGCTCGCGCCTGGTCATCGATCGCAGCCAAGCCCTGCTCAAGCAGAAGGCCGAGCTCGATCCACTTTCGGTTCGGCAACTCACCAAGCTGCTTTTGGCTGCGGCTGAAAGTCCGGCCACCCTCCCCGAAGTCGTCTCCAAGCGCATCGAAGCGGAGGCGCGGCAGTCGTCTATTCTCGACGGCTACACCTTCTGCCTGCAGAGCAATCCCAACGGAACCTGCGCACGGCCGACCTCGGCGAACGATATCGACGACCTGCTTCGCAAATCGCGCAACCTCAAAGAGCGCGAGCAAGCATGGCTGGCGTCGAAGGAGATCGGACGCAAGCTCAAGCCCGGCCTTGCCGACCTGCAGACCCTGCGCAACCAGGTCGCGAGGGCCCTCGGCTATTCGTCCTTCTTTGCACTGCAGGTGGCCGACTACGGCATGACGGTGGCGGAAATGATGGCGCTCATGCAAAGCACGCTGGATGCCGTGGCACCGCTTTACGACGGGCTTCATTGTTTCGCGAAGCACACGCTGGCCCAGCGATTCAAACAGCCGGTGCCGCGGCAGATTCCGGCACACTGGATCGGCAACCGCTGGGCGCAAGACTGGCCTGGGCTTGTCGACAGCGCCAATCTTGATCCGTTCTTCAAAGCCAAAAGCCGCGAGCAGATCGTGCGCACCGCCGAGGACTTTTACGTGTCGCTGGGATTTCCGCGGCTGCCGGAAAGCTTTTGGCAGAAATCCGACCTCTACCCGGTCGATGCTAAATCGCCGCGCAAGAAGAACAGCCACGCGTCGGCGTGGCACATCAATGGCGAGACCGACGTGCGCTCGCTCATGAGCGTCGAGCCCAATACCCAGTGGTTCGGCACCGCCCACCACGAGCTTGGGCACATCTACTACTATTTGTCGTACGCACGACCGCAAGTTCCGTTCCTCCTGCGCACGGGAGCCAACCGCGCCTTCCACGAAGCCGTGGGCGAGCTGGCTCGCCTGGCTAGCCTCCAGATGCCGTACCTGCGCAGGCTGGGTCTCGTTCGCCAAGGACAAGAGCCCGACAGCGCTGGCTGGCTCTTGCAGTCGGCGCTCGATTCGATCGTCTTTTTGCCATTCGCCGCAGGTACCATGACTCACTTCGAGCATGACCTTTACGAGGACGAGCTGCCGCCGGCGGAGTGGCAGGCCCGTTGGTGGGACTACGTCGGCCGGTTCCAAGGCGTGCAAGCGCCGAAGGCTCGACCCGCCGAGCTGTGCGACGCCTGCACCAAGACGCATATCAACGACGATCCGGCCCAGTACTATGACTATGCGATGGCCAGCCTCATCAAATTCCAGCTGCACGACCATATTTGTACGAAGATTCTCAAACAGGACGTGCGAGCCTGCGATTATTCGGGCAACGCCGAGGTTGGGCGCTTCCTGCAGAAGACTCTGGAAAAGGGCGCGACTCGCGACTGGCGCGAAGTCCTGCGCGAGGCCACCGGCGAGGACATCGGTCCGCGCTCCATGCTGGCCTATTTCGAGCCCGTGATCGCCGATCTCTCCAAACGCAATCTCGGGCTCGATTGCTCACGCTGACGGCACAAGACGTGTCCATAAATGGACCCGTCTTGAAATTGTACAGGGGCGGGCCGCGGGCCCGCCCCTCGTCCGCGAAGTGAATTCGCGGACTTCACCCCACCTGCGGCCGAGCCTTTGGCTCGGCTGCTGTTGAACGGTCCAATTTCTGGACAGTTCAACAGCCAGCTGTCCTGCAACAGCGCTGGCGACGTACGACTACCGAGGACAGGTACCGTTGCTCTTGCAGGTGCCGGTCGTGCACGTGCCCCCCGGGCAGCATACTTCGGCAGAGCCGCCACACGATTCGCACTGGTAGCTGAACATGCTGCTCATGAGTTGGCAGGATGTGTTCGCTACCGTGCATAGGTTGCCGGTACAACATGGCTGCCCGAGTCCGCCGCAGCTCACGCAGTTGTAGTTGTAGTTGCCGGTCGTGATCTGACAAACGCTGCCGGGCGAGCAGGTGCCGGGGGCGCCGTTGGTCGTGCCACAGCAGGGCTGGGTTGGGTCGCCGCAGGCGACGCACTGGCTGGCCCCCGCCTGGCAAGTCGTGCCCGATTGCGTACAGCGACTGCCCGTACAACAAGTATCGCCAACGCCGCCGCAGGTGCCGCAGGCGCCATCGGAGCAAACCGCAGCAGAGATTCCGCTGCAGGTACTACCGGCAGCCACGCAACTCGACGAATTGCCGACGGTCACACAACACCCACCGGCGTCACAGACGTTGCCGGCACAGCAGGCCTGGGCGGCTGCACCACACGAGGTGCAGGCATACATTCCGCCTGCGCCCACGGTGCATTTCGTGTTGCTGGCGGTACATGCGTTGCCAGAACAGCAAGGGCCGCCAACGCCACCGCAGGTTCCACAGGCTCCACTCGAGCAGGAACCGCCGCCCCATGTCGCCGGACAGTCCGCTCCATCGGCGAGGCAGGTTCCGCCGACGCAGCAACCACCATGCGTGCACGCGTTGCCTGCGCAACAAACCTGGCCTGCGGCACCACAAGTTGAAGGCGTCGTCGTCCCTCCTGTGCCGCTGCCGCCTGTCGCAACGACACCGCCGGTTGCGATCACGCCGCCGGTTGGGGTTCCGCCCGTACTTGGCCGCGTGCCACCGGTCGCGACAACGCCGCCCGTGCCGATAGCTCCACCGACACTCGGCACGCCGGCCGTTCCCCCGCTGCCGATGATCCCACCAGCGCCGGGCCCAGCCCCACCTGTCGCCACAATGATCCCGCCCGCGCCGCCACTGCCACCATCCAAGATCGCGCCTCCGCTCCCCCGCACGGTGCCCGAATCTACAGCGGCGTCGCCGAAGCCAGGAACGCCTCCCGCGCTCGCAACATCGCCGCTCGAGATGGTACCGCCGCCCGCCCGAGCGTCCGCAATCGCGCCGCCTACGCCGGGCGCATCCGCGACGCTGCCCCCCCTGCCGGGCGCATCAATAGAAATTCCGCCGGTGTCCGCCTCAACGTCTTTTCCACCGTCGCGCTTAGTGCCGCCGTCTACACCGCCGCTTCCACCCGCCAAACCGTCTTTGTTCGTCGAGCAAGCAAGGCCGAGAACGACGTACAAGGAGATCGCCGGCATCAGTCGCCTGCGCCGACATGCCACAAGAAATCTACGCGTCTTCAATGGAGACCTCCGTAAGGCGATCTTCCCCCGAGCCTAAGGCGTCCGTACCGGCGCTATCTCGCGGGGCGGCTCCGATTCTAAGGTAGACAATAGAATTGTAATTGAAATTGCGGACGATATCGAGGAAATAATCCGCCGGCACCGCGCCGCTAGGCACACAGCGCCCTACGCAACCGCAAGAAGACGTTCGCGCCTATTCACGCCGGGCGGTTTCTTCGACGAAGTAGGCGCTGCGGTGACGAGCGCCGGGCAGGTGCGAATCCCAGCAAGCGGGCGAGCAGAAGACCAACTTTATCTTCCCGGAGTTGCAGGTCGAAACCGAGCAGCGAATCACCTTGCTGCCAACAGGAATGGGCTTTCGGCACATCGAACAATGAAACGCTGGACTGCCAGTCATGTTCTGCTCTTTACCATACCCGACGGCTGCCCGGTCACGAGTGGCGCCTTGCCGAAGCGTGCACTAGCTGAACGAGCAACGTTGCAAGCCCTCCACCCGGTTGAACGCTTGCCGCCGGAGATTCTTCCAAGGCCCGACGAGGCATGCCCGGCACCGCCGCCGTGCGCGGATCTTCGACCACTGCGTAGCCGCCCGCGGCAACGAGGGCGCGCAAGCCCGCTGCCCCGTCGTTTCCCATGCCAGACAAGACCACGCCCAGCGCGCGCTGCCCAAAGGATGCAGCCAGAGAGCTGAGCAGAACCGTTGCCGAGGGACGAAACCCGTCAACTGGCAAGCCGCTTTGCAAGGCGACCATGCCGCCGGTGTGAACTTCCATATGGACGTCGTCAGGAGCCACCACGACTTCGCCGGGCAAGAGCACGTGTCCGTCGCGACCAAGTCGCACCGGCAATGCCGACGTTTCGCCTAACCACGAGCACAAGGACTGGGCGTAGCCGCGCTCCGTGTGCTGCACGACCACGATGGGAAGACAAAAGGTCGCTGGCAGCCCGGCAAGCATGTCGCGCAGAATACGGGGCGCGCCGGTAGAGCCGACGACGCCAGCGATGGCCAGCGCGACGGAATGCGCGGGCCCAGTAGGCGGCGTTATCTCCGTCCGCGATACACCCGGCGGGTGCGCCGCAAAGACGGCGTCGACGAAAGCCTCGGTTCGTCGAGGTGGCGCTGCCTTGTCCACGCGCCCGCTGGTGCGTAGTGCGGCCTCACGCACGAGCCGGCGAATGGTTTCGGCCAGCTCCCGCGCTGCGGCTTCGTCGAAGCCGGCGTTCGGTTTGGGAAAGACCGCCAGTGCGCCTCGGCCCAGCGCTTCGATGGCCAGGACGCGGCCGTCGCGGCCGTCGCCGCCGTCGCGGGCGATGATAATGATGGGCGTGGGCTGGACCTGCATGATCGTCTGCGTCGCCGCCAGGCCATCCATCGACGGCATCAGCACATCCATCGTGACGATATCCGGCCGAACGCGAAGGACCTCGTCGATGGCTCGGCGACCATCGGCCGCTTCCGCGACGACCTCGATATCGCTCGTGCGTTCGAACGCCTCGCGCAGAACCGCGCGGATGAGCGGCGAATCGTCGACGACCAGCACCCGAATCTTCATGAGCCACCGACGAACGGTCGAATGGTTCGCCAAAGCAATGCCTGGTTGAAATCGCTCTTGTCGATGTACGCCGACATGCCGGCTTCCATGGCGGCCCGACGTTCAGGCTCGCTGCCGCGCATGGAAATCGCGACCACCGGCAGATCTTTCGCGTCCTGCCGACTGCGCAGAGCACGCACGAGTCCAAGACCGTCCAAACGAGGCATGTCGATATCCGTCAGTACAATATCGACGTGGTTTTGAGCGCCGAAGATCTCGAGAGCTTCCGCACCGTCGCCGGCTACCAAAACGTGTAGACCGTACGAACGCAGCGCCTGCGCCACGATGTCGCGCACGATTGGCGAATCGTCGGCCAAAAGAGCAATGCGGCCGGCTGCCTGCTGTCTTTCGGGTTCCATGCTGGCGGGGGCGACTTTGCCTCGCGAGCGCGAAAGCAGCACCAGCTCGGCCGCTTTCAGCACGAGCGCGAGCGCCCCTTCTTCCAGGTTCACGGCGGCGGCCATCAGCGGCAGTTTCTCGAAGAACCTACCCATCGGCTTGAGCATGATCTCGCGCTCTCGGTGTCCCGTCGTACCTTCGAGCGCCACCAGATCCGCCCCGCTTTGCGCGATGATGATGCGCGGATGAGCGTCCGGCGCCAACGGCTCGCCTAGGACGTGGCCGAGGTCGAGCAGCGGGATGCTGTTGCCCGCGAACTGCACCGTCGGTCCATCCATGCCCTCGTTGCGCTCGCCGGCGCTGGCAAGGATCAAGCTGCGTACCGAAGCCGCGGGAAGCGCGTAGGTACCCATGCCCACGTGGAACAGGACGACGCGGGCGATCGCTACCGTAATCGGCACTTCGATATCGAACGTCGTGCCTCGTCCGAGACGCGTCTCGACCTCGATTTTTCCGCCCAAGTTCTCGACGACGTCGAGCACGATGTTGAGACCGAGACCGCGGCCGGAAACTTCGCTGACCCGCTCGCGCGTCGAAAAACCCGCCGCGAAGATGGTGCGCAGTATCTCGCGCTTGCTGGCTAACCTTGCCGCCGCTGTATCCAGCAGACCGGTGGTCACGGCGCGTTTGCGAACGGCCTCGACGTCGATCCCGCTCCCATCGTCCGAAACCCGCAAATGCAGGCGCTGGCCAGCCACGCCCGCGATGATCCTCACCGTTGCCTCTGCCGGTTTGCCGAGGCGGAGGCGCTCGTCAGTCGTCTCGACGCCGTGATCGATGGCGTTGCGCAGAAGATGCAGGAGTGGCTCTTCCAGGATTTCGAGCAGCGCTTTGTCCACCTCAACCTGCTCGCCTTCGATCGCGAAGTGAACTTGGCGATCGAGAGAACGCGCCAGCCGGCGAAGCGGCACTGGAAAGTGTTCGAGCAGTGTCGCCAGCGGAATCATGCGTAGGTCGCGCGTGGTGCCGTCGAGCTCGCCAATGAAGCGCTCGAGACCGTGGGTTTCGTCGCGTAGCCGGGCCTCGAGATCGCCAAGCCCGGCAGTAATTCGCGTCCACGCCGCCAGGCCGTCATTCCCGTCTGCCATCGACGCCGCCCGCCGAGTGGCCTCGACCGATTCGCGTAGCTGCCGCACGGTGCGGGTGAGCTGACGCCAGCGAATCCGCGAGAGCAGAAGGTCGGAGACCATGCCACGCAAGTGGTCGATCTTTTCCGCGGTGACCCTAACCGAGCTTTCCTTGCGCGCGACCACCGGCGCTGGCGTTGACCGTTCGGCCGGGGGCATTTCCGCCTCCGTTTCCACGACGGCGCGGCTTGCTTGCGGAGGAACGTGCATGGGCGTCGGCGTGACATCCACGATGGGTCCGGGCGTGGCGTCGACCGGCTTGCCGAGCAATCCCACCACCCGTGCAAGAAAAGCATCGGCCTCGAGCGACGGTGCTTCCGGATCCGCCTGCGTAAGGCGCTGCACGAGATCCAATCCTTCGAGAATCACGTCGCCGTCGCGCTCGATCGGCGGCTGGCCGCGATCGCGCACGGATTTGACGTAGTCCTCGATCGCATGAACCAGCTTCGACGCCAGCAC
>ODAK010006136.1_pt1 | contig 12145 bp, 15 predicted proteins | sample 1539591 | NCBI WGS metagenome assembly ODAK01 (sample SAMEA3539303, study PRJEB22396) | soil metagenome | biome: tundra; feature: field; material: soil | place: USA | collected 2010-05 | depth 0.15 m | reverse complement strand
AAACGCAGACACAGCGGGCGATCGCCGATCACAGACCCAGGTAACTACGGGTTAGATCGATGTCGATGTTCTTGGGCACGGCAATCTCCGGTGGCGCCAGCGATCCGCCCGCCCCGATCGCGAACGTCACCGGGAGGCGGATGTCGCTGTTGCGGGCCCGGGCGGCGGCGCCGGTCGACAACGACTGCGACCCACTCGCCGAAGCGGTCGAGCTCGTCGCGGCGCCGGAGCTGGAGGAGCTCGTCGCGGCGCCCGAGCGCGAGGCGCTCGTCGCGGCGCCGGAGCTGGAGGAGCTCGTCGCGGCGCCCGAGCGCGAGGCGCTCGTCGCGGCGCCCGAGCGCGAGGCGCTCGTCGCGGCGCCGGAGTGCGAGGCGCTGGTCACGGTAGGCGAACTCGCGCTGCTGGTGGCGGAGACGGAGCGGCCGGAGCCACCACAGGCGGCGATCAGCAGCGAGGCGATCACCACGAGCAGGAAGGCGTGGCGCCTCACTGACCCACCGAGAACAGTGCCTCCAGGTCGTGACGCGAGTAGGCCTCGAACGCGACCATCGTGTGCGTCCGCCTGACCCCGGGCAGCTGGGAGATCTGACCGGTGACCACCTGCGCCAGCGCCAGGTGCTCACGCAGGCGCAGGATTGCCACAAAGTCCCACTCACCGGTGACCGAGTAAGCCTCTGCGACCCCTTCCACGCCGGCCAGCTCGCCGCCGAGCGTGGCCAGTGCGCGGCCCTCAGCCTGGATCAGGACGATTGCGTGGGTCACGTCGACCAGCTCTCGCCCGGTTCCAGCACCACCACGCTGGAGCTCGTCTGCGACTCGACCTCGGCCTTGAACGCCTGGGCGTCGGTCTCGATCAGCGGGAAGGTGTTGTAGTGGCAGGGGATCACCGTCTTGGCGCCGACCAGCGCGGCGGCGTCGACCGCGTCATGGCGATCCATCGTGAAGTGGCCTCCGATCGGCATCAGCGCGACGTCGATCGGGGTGCGCCGGCCGACCAGCTGTAGGTCGGAGAACAGGCACGTGTCGCCGAGGTGGTAGACGACGGTGTCAGCGAACTTGATCAGCAGCCCGGCCGGCGTGTTGACGGTCCCGTTCGGGGTCGTCGAGGTGTGCCATGCCGGCACCATCTTGACCCAGCCCCAGTTGGTCGTCACCGTACCGCCGAGGTTCGGATTGGAGACCTCGAGCCCTTCCCCCTCCAGCTCGCCGGCGATCTCGGTCAGCGCGATCACGCCCGCCCCCGAACGCTTGGCGATCTGCACTGTGTCGCCGTAGTGGTCGCCGTGGCCGTGGCTGAGCAGGATCGCCGTTGGGCTGAGGTCGTCCGCCGCAACTGCCGCCTTGGGATTGCCGGTCAGGAAGGGATCGATCAGAACCGTCGTGTCGCCGTCTGAAAGCGCGAAGGCGCTGTGGCCGAGAAAGCGGATGTCCATCTTGATTCAGTTCTCCTGTTCGTTTTCGGTGTCAGCCCGGGACAGTGCCCGTGAGAGCTCGAACCCAACCGCAACGCCGACCAGCATCCCCAGGCGGGTCTCCTCGGCCAGCAACGTCCGCAGGGCATGCACTCGTGCGCCGGGATCGGGTTCGATCGCGGCCTCGCGCACCGCCTGGTCGTTGGCGGCATCCAACCAGCCGCCTTCGGCGATCGCGGACGCCAGCACGCGCTGCAACGAGGGGGCGGCTCGCATCACCACGTCCTGGGCGTCACGCAACCGTCCCGGGTCGGTGATCGCCGCAATCGCTGTCTCCAGCTCCAGTTCGGTGTAGACGCGCTCCGGCACTCGCCGGAGGATCATACGTAGGTGGCCGCGAGCCCGACCTCGCTGTCACGCCGAGCCTACGGCTTGCAGCGCCCCTCAGCGGGCGCGCAGTCGCGCCAGCGGCAGGCCGATCGCGAATCCGGTCAGGATCCCCACGGCGTCGGCAATCCAGCTCGCGTCCTTTACCGCCAGCGGCATCAGCGCAACCACCACGCCAAGCGTGGCGGTCCCGATCAGGTCGCCCTCGATGTCCTCTCCGGCCCGCAGCGCCAGCAGGTCGGCGGTCGCCCAGGCGCAGATCAGGGCCAGTGCCGCGCCGTTGGCGCCCAGCGCGACGGGAGTCGCGTAGGCCGCGGCGGTGGCGGCCAGCCCGCCCACGCCCCCGATCACGAACAGTGCCAGGACGACGATTGGGCCGTGACGGCGCTCAAGCAGCCAGCCGTACAGACCGATCGCGGCCAAAGTCGCGAACGCGTAGCCGGTGTTGTCATAGGTGAACGGCGCCGTGAACAGTCGCCACCAGTGCGTTCCCGGCTTGCCGACGATCGCCAGTTGGCTCAGATCGACCAGCGCGGTACGCCACAGCAGGCAGCCGACCAGGCCGCCGACCACCAGGATGATTGTGAGATAGGGCCTGGAGTCAGCCCGGATGCCCGGGATCTCACCGCCGCGCAGGCGCGGCAGCGACGGCGCCGGCGGCCGGCGCCGGCGCTTCTCGGCCACGCGACCCTCACGGTCGAGCTTGGGCGCGCGCTTGCGCAGCCGGTTGCCGCAATAGGGGCACTCGGTGATGTACGGACTCACCTCCGATCCGCAGCTCTTGCAGATCACGAACAGATCTGGACCGTGGGCGCTCACGGACCGATTGTAGAGCGGCGTCAGCGAGCTTTGAGGTGCTGCCCGGAAGGGGTGGCAAAGCCCGGCGCGAGGCTGGACAAAGCCAGTGTCGTGAGTCGGAGTTTCGGGAGCAATTTTTGAATTACGGCACTAAACCGACGTGGCTGCGACGATTTCTGCCACGACTTCACGCAGGTCGTGGTTGGCCTCGTAGACGACCACCTGGCGCGCGGCTCCGTTGCCCCGCTCGAGCAGGTCCTCCACGGACTCCAGCTCGGCCAGTGAGCCGAGGTCCTGGGCGTGGTCGCGCATCCGCTCGATCAGCCGGCGCGCCAGCTCCCGGGTCGGGACCCGGGTGGAGTGCGGGAGGTCGACCAGCTCACCGGCCAGGCCGTGGCGCGCCGCCAGCCACTTGTTCTCGTCGAGCATCTCGAACGAATAGCGCGACAGTCGCTTGCCCGAATCGAAGTGCTCGGCGAGCTCGCGGATCAGCGCCTGCACCAGGGCCGCCAGCCCGAGCGAGTGCTCGATGTGGGTCTGGGAGTCCATCACCCGCACCTCAACGGTGCCGAACTCGGGGTGGGGACGCACGTCGTGCCAGAGGTAGGTGTAATCCTGGATCACCTTGGCCGCGACCATGAACTCGATCCGCCGCTCGTAGTCCGCCCAGTCCTTGTAGGTCGGTGGGATCCCGACCCGGGGGAAGGCCCGGAAGATAGGCGTGCGAGTCGACGCCAGCCCAGTGAAGTCCGCGCGCCAGAACGGCGAGTTGGCCGACAGGCCGAGCAGGACCGGCATGTGCACGCGCATCCCGTTGGCGACGTGGATCGCCTTATCAGGGTCGTCGAGTCCCACGTGGACGTGCATCCCGAAAATCAGCTCCTGGCGCGCCACGAAGCGCAGCGCCGAGATCAGATCGCGGTAGCGGGGCCGGGCAACGATCCGCTGGTCCTCCCACATGGCGAACGGATGGGTGCCGGCGGAGCCGATCGCCAGGTTGCGCGCCGCCGCGGTCGCGGCGACCTGGCGGCGCAGCGCGCGCAGCTGCTCGCCGGCCTGCGCGATGTTCGCACAGGGCTCGGTGGAGATCTCCAGGACGGACTCCATCAGCTCGGGCTTGATCTCGCCCGCGGGGGCGGGCTCGATCAGCGCCTCGATCGCGTTGACGAGCTCCAGAGAGTCGGGGTCGAGAATCATCAGCTCTTCCTCGATGCCGATCGTGTAAGCGTGTCCAGCGAAGTGGTGCTGCACAGGGTGGAGCCTATAGACGGCGCTGCGCGCTCGGGGCGCCGCCGCCCTAGACTTCCTGTGAGACATAACTAGATCGATAACTAGATCGAAGGACGGTGCCATGGCGCTCGGTTATCAGGGCAAGCTCTACATCCTGGCGTTCGACCATCGCGGGTCGTTCCAGAAGAAGATGTTCGGAATTGAGGGAGATCCGACGCCTGAGCAGACGGAGACGATCTCAGACGCCAAGCGCCTGATCTTCGAAGGAATGCTCAAGGCCGTCGATCGGGGCCTCGATGCCGACACCGCCGGCGTGCTTGTCGACGAGCAGTTCGGCTCCGACATCCCCCAGCGCGCCCGTGCGGGCGGCCTCAAGCTCGCGCTGCCGGTTGAGAAGTCCGGCCAGAACGAGTTCGACTTCCAGTACGGCGACGATTTCGGCGAGCACATCGAGAAGTTCGACCCCGACTTCAACAAGGTGCTGGTTCGCTACAACTCCGACGACGATCCGGCCATGAACAAGCGCCAGCTGGACCGGCTCAAGCGCCTGGCCGACTGGCTCCACGAGCACGACCGTAAGTTCCTGTTCGAGTTGCTGGTGCCCGCCACCGACGCGCAGCTGGCAGAGGTCGACGGGGACAGCGATCGCTACGACGCCGAGCTGCGTCCGGAACTTATGCGCCGGGCGATCGCCGACATCCAGGCCGCGGGGATCGAAGTCGACATCTGGAAGATCGAGGGTGTCGACCGCCGCGAGGATGCCGAGAAGCTGGCCCAGCAGGCCCGTTCCGGTGAGGGACGCCGGGGCGTGACCTGCGTCGTGCTCGGTCGCGGTGCCTCGACTGAGAAGGTGGAGCAATGGCTGCAGGTCGCGAGTGGAGTCGACGGCTTCATCGGCTTTGCCATCGGACGCTCGATCTGGTGGGACGCGCTCAAGGGCTTCCTCGCCACGGACCTGGATCGCGACGCCGCGGCGGCGCAGATCGCCGAGAACTACCTGCACTTCATGCGCGTGTACGAGCGCCAAGAAGTGCATCAGTAGCTTTGATGAGGATTGGCGCCGCGCGCTCACACGGGCTGAGGCTGAGCGCGCGGGCGCCCACGGCGCGTCGAGGATGGTAGGCTCGCCGCGATGTCGATGAAGATGCGCCAGAGCCTGGCGCAGCTCGAACAGCAATTTCGGCACGAGGCCCAACTTGACCGGAATCGCCGAGACAACCTACGGCGTCATGCCGTGTTGCGCTCCCGCAAGCGCACGCATGAGCGTGAGAAGAAGCGCAGCTCGATGCGCTACTGGGTGCTCGTTCTATCGCTGATCGCGACCGCGGTGATCGTGACGATCGCGATGTTCGAGACGCTGTACTACCTGCTGGCCTAGGATCACGCCTGAGTCCGGGCTCGACGGGCTAGCTGTCGCCCAACCCGCGCAATGCTGCATCGACCTCGTCGCGAGCGTCTTTGGCCTCGCCGCCGCGCTCCTGCTGGATCTCCAGGTAGACCTCCTTGCGAAATACGGGAATATCCCGCGGAGCCTGGATCCCGATACGAACCTTCTCGCCCATGATCGCCAGCACCGTAACCTCGATGTCGTCACTGATCATGATGCTCTGGTTGGACTTGCGAGTGAGGACTAGCATTAGGTCTTTGTGCCTCCCTGCTCGGCTGCATAGGTCAAGAAAAGCCGGGGCCAGTTCCGTCTCGGTCACCTTCCGGTCCGCTCCGGGCTGAGCATACGGGAATGGTTGCCAGTCAACAACCTCGCGCCGAGTCCGGGGCGGCCAAGAGGGACTCTGGCCGTTGCCTGTACTAGTCTCCGCGCACTATGGCTCGCAGATCTCTAAGGCCCGAGCTCAACCGAATCCGCGCTTGGGTCCGCCAGGGGCGGACTGACGCGTGGATCGCGCACCAGCTCGAGGTGACCGTTCAGCAGATACAGGCATTCAAGCGCGAGCAGGCTCTCGAGCCCGGCAGCGAGGCGGAAGGAGCTGGCGCGTTGACCGACTACGACGATGAGATTGATCTCAGAGCGGAGGACGATGCGCTGATCGCCGCCGAGCTTGACGCTGCCCAGGCGGAGCGCTCAGAAGACGAGGAAGAGGACGAAGAGGACGACGGCGAGCCCCGCGGACGACGCCGGCGGGGTCGTCGCGGGGGACGCGGCGGACGGACCCGGCGCCGGGCCACGGGCCCGCTGGAGGCGACCTTCGATCACGGCGAGGAGGGCTACGGCCTGTGGCTGGACCCGGCGGTGGCCGACGACCCGATCTACGCCGAGTACTGGGCCGGCCACCGGCCGGTCGAGGTGGCGATCGAGGAGGACCAGATCGTGATCAGGCGAGCCGGTGCCGAGGAGTCCGACGAGAGTGACGACAGCGACGACTAGTTACTGGTCGCGCTCGATCCTCGGCCGACCGCATAATCGCCGGCCTCCCGGGCATAGCGCGCAAATGCCGCTCCCGCGACCGTGTCCAGGTCCCAGGCGGCCGGGGTGTTCGGCGCGATGCGGGCGGCGATGCCGAAGCACCAATCGGTCCCCTCCTCGACGTAGAGCACCGCCAGTTCCTGGACGCTGAACGGGCCACCCAGCCGGCGACGGAGTTCGAGCATGATCTCGTCGATCACGCGCTCCAACGCGATCCTATCCTGGGGATCGGCCTGGGAGAGGCGCCGGAGGCCGTCCTGCCACAGGCCGATCAGCGCCTCAAAGCGCACCGCGGGCGGGCTCACAACACGCCCCGGCGGCTATCGGGGGTCAGTGTCCGCTGAGACCCGTGATCACGTAGGGACGCTCGCCCTGGCGTACCATGCCCAGCGCCCGTGCGTCGCGCACGATCGTCGCGGGGTCCGAGAGTGAGCGCTGCTGCTTGACCAGGTTCGCGTTCTCCCGCGTAAGCTGCTGCACGATCGCCAGCTGCTGGTCGGCCTGTGACCGCGTCGAGAAATACGACAGCGTGTGCTGGACGTAGAGGCCGATCACGATCGCCAGCACCGCCAGCAGCCCCACGCGCCCGACCCGGTCCCAGCGAACGCGCACCTTCGGCGCACGCAGCACCACCCGCCGCGGGGCGGGTGGAAGCGTCCTGGCGTGCCGGCGTGGCACAGCGGCTGCGGAGCGGGCTGGCGGCATCCCGTAAGCCCTTCATTCGACGCCGGCGAAATCCTTCCTGCTGCAAGGAAAGCTGCGCTAGGGCACTAGGCCCCGGAACGCGGCTCGGCCGGGATAGCTCGCGTCGGGTCCGAGCGCCTCCTCGATCCGCAGCAGCTGGTTGTACTTCGCCACGCGGTCGGTGCGCGAGGGCGCGCCGGTCTTGATCTGCCCACAGCCAGTGGCGACGGCGAGATCGGCGATCGTGACGTCCTCGGTCTCACCCGAGCGGTGCGACATAACCGCGGCATAACCGGCTTCACGCGCCATCCGAACTGCCGCCAGCGTCTCGGTCAGGGTCCCGATCTGGTTGACCTTGATCAGGATCGCGTTGGCCACGCCCTGGTCGATCCCGCGCTTGAGGCGCTGGGTGTTGGTGACGAACACGTCGTCGCCGACCAGCTGCAGCCGGTTTCCCAGCTTGTCGGTCAGCGCGCTCCAGCCGTCCCAGTCATCCTCGGCCATTCCGTCCTCGATCGAGATGATCGGATAGCGCCCGGCGAGGTCGGCCCAGTAGTCGGCCAGCTGCTCGGCATCCAGCGTTCGGCCCTCGTGCTCGAGCACGTAGGCGCCGTCGCGATAGAACTCCGAGACCGCCGGATCCAGCGCGATGGCGACCTGGTCGCCGGGGATGTACCCAGCGGCCCGGATGCCCGCCAACAGCACCTCGAGTGCCTGCTCGTTGGATTGCAGGTCCGGGGCGAAGCCGCCCTCGTCACCGACCGAAGTCGACAGCCCCTGCTCGTGCAGGGTGCCTTTCAGATGGTGAAACACTTCGGCGCCCATCCGCAGCGCCTCGCCGAAACTGCGCGCGCCGACCGGGACAATCATGAACTCTTGGAAATCGACGCGGTTGTCAGCGTGCACGCCGCCGTTGAGCACGTTCATCATCGGCACCGGCAGAACGTGCGCGGTCTCGCCGCCCAGGTAGCGCCACAGCGGCAGGCGCTCCTCGCCGGCCGCCGCGTGGGCGGCGGCCAGCGACACGGCCAGCAGCGCGTTGGCGCCCAGGCGCGACTTGTTGGGGGTCCCGTCGAGCGTGATCAGCATCCGGTCCAGCGCCGCCTGACTCGCCGCGTCCTGGCCGCGTATGGCGGTCGCGATCTCGCCGTTGACGTTGTCGACGGCGTTGGTCACGCCCTTGCCCATCCAGTCCGAGCCGCCATCGCGCAGCTCGGCGGCCTCGAACTCGCCGGTCGACGCCCCGGACGGCACGGCGGCGCGACCCCAGGACCCTGATCGGAGGCTGAGCTCGACCTCGACGGTCGGGTTACCTCGGCTGTCGAGAATCTGGCGGGCATGCACGTGCTCGATCTGGCTCATGTTCGCGGTCGATCTCCTTCTGTCAGGCGGGCGCGGGCGTAGTAGGCAAGCTGGTCATCGGTTGCGAGATCGTCCCAGCTTCTGCCCTCCGATGCCGCGAGCTGGTCCGCTGTCAGCACGCGCCTGCGGAATCTGTCCGAGCTGGCGCGCAGTGCCAGCTCCGGGTCCAGGTGCAGCTTGCGGGCCACATTGACCGCGGCGAACAGCACGTCACCGAGCTCATGAAAGCGATCGTCGCTGCCCTGCGCGCTCTCCAGCTCCGAGAGCTCGTCGTGCAGTGCGGCCAGCGGGTCCCCGACGCCGGGGAAGTCAAAGCCGCTGGATGCGGCCCGGCGCTGGACCTTGCGCGCATGCAGCAGCGCGGGCAGATTCTCGGGCACCTCTCCGAACAGCCCCGGCTCGCGGTCGGGCTCATCACGCTTGATCGCATCCCAGTTGGCCAGCACCTCTTGGGCGGTGTTGGCCTGCGCCTCACCGAACACGTGCGGATGACGGCGGACCAGTTTCTCAGCGACGTGCTCGGCCACCGCCGCCAGGCTCCCGGCGCCCCGCTCCTCCAGCAGCAGGGCCAGGAAGTAGACCTGGAACAGGACGTCGCCGAGTTCGTCGAGCAGCTTGCCGTCGTCACGCCGGTGGGCGGCGTCGGCCAGCTCGTAGGCCTCCTCTACCGTGTGGGGCACGATTGTGCGCTCGTCCTGCTCGCGATCCCACGGGCACTCGATCCGAAGCCGCCTGGTGATCTCGTTCAGGCGCGCCAGCGACTGCAGCGGGTCCGCGTGCGACCCGTAATCCACTAGGGGGTCGGCGTGGCGGAGCTGGTCGAGCTAGTGGGTGCCTTGTAGCCGCTGCAGTCGGCCATCGCGTACAGCGAACGACACGTGGTCTGCTTGAACCAGTTCCCCTTGGCGTGGGCGTCGACCGCCTTCTGGGCCGCGGCCTGCCGTGCTTGAGTCAGCGTCTGCTTGATGGTCGCGGTGGACTGCGCCAGCGTCTTGAGCGTCGCCGGGTTGATCTTGGTGACCTCCAGCACGTAGTAGCCGAACTGGCCCTTTACGGGACCGAGCAGCTTGTTGGCCGTGGCGGAGAACGCGGCCTGGCTGAGTGCCGCGTCCTGCTGGCCCTTGGTCACATTGGTCAGCACGCCGCCGATGTTCTTGGTCGTCGGATCGGTGGAGTACTTCTTGGCCACGACGTTCCAGCTGGAGCCGGTCTGCAGCGCGCGCTTGGCCGCCTGGGCCTGAGCCTGGGTCTTGGCCAGCACGATCCGCAGATCGCGGCTTTCAGGCGTACCGTATTGCGACTGGTGGCTGGCATAGTAGGCCGCGATCTGAGCGCTGGTGACGGGCGTCGTGTACTTGGCGATCATCTTCTCGTAGACCTGATTGACCCGCACCCGGAAAATGATGTCCTGCATGGTCTGCCCGGTCGACTTCAGGAAGGCGTCGAACTGGGCGGCGGTGGAGAACTGCTGCTTCTTGGCCGAGACGAACGCCTTCTGGACCTGAGCGTCGGTGAGATTGATCCCCAGCTTGTGGGCGTCGGCCTGGTACCAGTAGGCCTTGATCAGGAAGTCCATCACCTGGCTGGAAAGCGACGTGAAGAGGGTCTGGCAGTCGATCTTGAGCGTCTTGGCCGAGGTCTTGGCCAGGCTCGGAATCTCCTTGCGGGCCTGGGCGATGCAACTGGCGAAGCTGGGGGGATCGTTGGGGACGATCACCGGCTGGCCGGGGCTCGACGAGGACTGGCCCTTGGCGGCCACGTACATCCAGTGGTTGAAGGCCGGGGCGCTGATCGGGTTGCCGGCGACCACCGCGACCGAGTTGCCGGGCACGCCACTGCCGCACGCGGAGAGCACGACAGCGAGCACAAAAAAGGCGCCGAGCGCCAGGATGGACCTCAATCTCTTCATCGAACTGCGGCTGATGGTAGCGACACGCCCCGTTTGGGATCGTCAGCCGCCCCGTCGTGGCCCCCGGCCCCGTCTTCGTCCCCGGCCCCTTCATCGTCCCCGGCACCGTCATCGGCGCCCCGCTTAACCGCCAGGAGCACGTCGGCGGCGCGGATCAGCGCCGGGAACCGGTGGGCTGGATCCGACGGCACGCGCACCGACAGCTGGGACTTGCCTGACTCATACAGCGCCTCAGGGATCTCGGCCCGCAGCTGCTTGGCGTGGACCGAGTCGAGCTCGACCGGGGTCACCGCCAGGCGATCGCCACGGAACGTGACGGCCGTAACGCCGGCCTGGCCGAGCTTGATCCTGGCCTGCTGCAGCGCGATCAGGTTCTGCAGCGGCTCGGGCAGGTCGCCGAAGCGGTCCTGGAGCTCATCGCGAAGCAGCGCCAGATCGGCCACCTCACGGGAGGCGGCAATCCGCCGGTGCACATCCACTTTGGCCTGCTCGTAGGGGATGTAGTCGGCGGGCACGTAGGCGTCGACGCTGACGTCCAGGCGCACCGGCTCCCAGTCCTCAACCTGGCCCTCGGACTCGGCCACGGCCTCATCGAGCATCTGCATGTAGAGCTCGAAGCCGAGCGCGGCGACATGCCCTGACTGCTCGTCGCCGAGCAGGTTGCCCGCGCCGCGGATCTCCAGGTCGCGCATCGCGATCTTGAAGCCGGCGCCGAGCTCGGTGTAGTCAGACAGGGCCGACAGGCGTTGCGCCGCGTCGACCGTCAGGGCCGCAGCGCTCGGATACAGCAGGTACGCGTAGGCCCGCTCCCGCGAGCGGCCGACCCGCCCGCGGATCTGGTAGAGCTGCGCCAGGCCGAACACGTCGGCGCGCTCGACGATCAGCGTGTTGGCCTGCGGGATGTCGATCCCCGACTCGATGATGCTCGTGCAGACAAGCACGTCGGTGTCGCCGCGCAGGAAGCTGAGCATTCGCCGCTCCAGCGTGCGCTCGTCCATCTGGCCGTGGACGACCTCGAACTTCATCTTCGGGCACAGACCGCGCAGCCGCTCGGCGGTCTCGTCGATCGACTCAACTCGATTGTGCAGGAAGAATGCCTGGCCGCCACGCTCTTTCTCCCGCAGCAGCGCGCGCCGAACCAGCTCCTCGTCGTACTCGCCGACGTAGCTCTTGACTGGCCGCCGGCCTTCCGGCGGGGTCTCGATCACGCTGATGTCACGGACCCCGGCCATCGACATCTGCAGCGTGCGCGGGATCGGCGTGGCGCTCATCGCGATTACATCCACGCGCAGCTTGAGCTGGCGCAGCAGCTCCTTCTGCTTGACACCGAAGCGCTGCTCCTCGTCGACGATCAGCAAGCCGAGGTCCTTGGCGCGGACGTCGCGGGAGAGCAGGCGGTGGGTGCCGATCAGGATGTCAACCTCGCCGCTGGAGAAGCGCGCGACGGCCGCCTTCTGCTCCGGCGCAGGGCGGAACCGCGACACCTGCTCGATCGTCACCGGGTAGTCCTTGAGCCGCTCGGAGAACGTGCCGTAGTGCTGCTGGGCGAGGATCGTCGTCGGGACCAGCAGCATCACCTGTTTGTCGTCCTGGACCGCCTTGAAGGCGGCCCGCAGCGCGACTTCGGTCTTGCCGTAGCCGACGTCGCCGCAGATCAGACGGTCCATCGGACGCGGCGCCTCCATGTCGGACTTGACGAACTCGATCGCGTCCCGCTGATCAGGCGTCTCGGAGAACGGAAACGCGTCCTCGAACTGCCGCTGCCAGTCGCTGTCGGGCGGAAAGGCGTGGCCCTGGCGTCGCTTGCGCTCGGCGTACAGATTGAGCAGCTCACCCGCCAGCTCCTGGGCCGCGCGGCGGGCGCGCGCCTTCAGCGTGTCCCAGCGCGTGCCGCCGAGCTTGGACAGCGGCGGGGGCGAGCCGCCGGCGCCCACGTAGCGG
>ODAK010006134.1_pt1 | contig 12147 bp, 10 predicted proteins | sample 1539591 | NCBI WGS metagenome assembly ODAK01 (sample SAMEA3539303, study PRJEB22396) | soil metagenome | biome: tundra; feature: field; material: soil | place: USA | collected 2010-05 | depth 0.15 m | reverse complement strand
ACAATCCAAAGACTGTCATAACGGGCAACCCCAACGAGTGGTTCAACGCATGGAGTCGCGGCAGGCCGGAAATTGGGGAAGAGCGGGGCGGTTGTGGGTGGGTCGCTGCGTTACAGATTTGGGTATGTCGGTCGAGTGAGATGTTGGATGCTGGTCACTTTCCCGACTTACTTTCGTCATGATCGATTCGACGGAGGTGCCGATATACTTGCTGGTAGCCAATCAATCAAGTGAGAAGAAAATGTCTGATCGATCGAGTAAACGTGCGTTTCGGAATTCTGTAGGTGACTGGTTTTTGCGTGTTTTAATCGCCGCGGTTTTCATCTTTGTTGGAGCGCAGAAATTTCCGTCGCGGCCGGATGCGCCGTGGGTGGTCTTCTTTAACCAAGTCGGCGTGGGCCAATGGCTTCGCTACTTCACCGCGCTGGTTGAGATCGCCGGCGGTGTGCTGGTGCTGATTCCGGAACTGGTCAACGTCGGCCTGGTTGTGCTCGGCGCCACACTGATCGGCGGGGGGCTCGCCGACATCATCGCGATTCGACACCCTGCCGATGCCCTGGTGCCCTTCGCCTTGATCTGCGCGCTGCTGGCCTTCTGGATACACCGAGGCAGAGTTCGACGCCGGTTTCATTTGTCGGAGGGCGTTTGAATCTCTGACAGGCGCAGCGTCACCTGGTGTTGCACGCAGTAACGAGTGTATTGAAGTATGTAGCAATTCGCGACGTTGACTACGAACCTTGGCGAGGCGATGGGGCTCAGGGCGAGGAAGAGCATCGCGTTCCACACGGCGGTAATAATCATTCGGCGTGGGGCGGTGATGGCAAGGAGCAAGATCGCGGCTGAAAGAAAATTCAAGTAGGTTGGGTCGGACATCAGGATCAGGATGAAGAAGAGAGATCCTGGGACGATCCAGATCACCAGTGCTTTTACCCGCCAATCTTTCCATTCTCGAATCGCGCGCAAAACAGCTGTAGCGAGTACTGGCCAGAATGCGACCAGTAGGGGCAGTGCGTATCTGACTGCGTTGGCTATCGAGTAGGCATTCACCGCGAAGAGTATGGATTTTACTTTCACGATGTAGGCGACGTAACCGGCTGCTTCATGCAGGCCGCCGTTGTTGTGAAAGGCGAGCCATGTGGGGATGATCCACCCGAGATTGAGCAGTGCGATGAGGGAGAGGAATGGCACGCAGTCTTTTCTGGGCATGCGCGTGATGGCGAAGTAGAGCAGCATGGGCAGCATGAATACGCCGTCCGTTGGACGCAGGCCCATGCCGACGGCGAAGAGAAGTGCCGCGAGCGGCAAGGTCCATTTCTTTCGTTCGCGCTCGTAGTGAAGAAGCGCGCAGAATGTGGCCACGGGGAAGAGGATTTGCGACGCGTAGGTGCTATGCACTTCGCCAGAAAACCAGATGTAGAAAATCGTTGAGTAGGCGAGCGCTGCCAGGAAAGCATTGATCCGCGCTGCAAAAAACCTTGCGGTGTAATAGAAGACGACTACGCCGGCGATGGAAAACAGGATATTCATCGCCGTGATCGACAGCGCCGGATTAGGGAAGAGACCGGCGATGCGGCTGAAGAGCCAGTAGCCCGGCGGTTGAATGACGTAGGTTTTGTCGAGGATGGATTGGATGTGGCTGGGACCATCGGCAAAGTAAACCGGGCCTCGGCAGAGCACGCGGCTGATCAGGACGAACATTGCAAGCGTGACGGGGAAGAGGATTTCGCCGCTGGGTTGCTGCGGTCTCGTATTCGAACTAAGCGCCTGTATCTTGCCCACTCGGTTCCTGCATGTTGCGAAGTTAGAGCAGTTTCGGAATACACGTAGACTTTTGAGCGCGGTGAAAGGTGGCTCTTTCTTGAGGAAAAAGCCACTTGAGTGCGTGCTTTCGGTCTACACCAATTCCGAAACTGCTATAGTCGGTGCAAATTGCCTGGCAAAGTTATCTGGAGTTGATTCTCGAGCCTTGATCGCGAGTAACTTGGAAGGAACCGAGTCAGCTATTAAGTTAACTCAGAATTGCAGACGGCGCGGAGCGAGTACGCTGGAGGGATCGAAGGGCTGCGGCTGCGCTGCTGCGTCGGGCGCGCATACACGCGGCGATTGGAAAGGGGCAGCATACGCGCGGGTTACGTGGAATCGGTCCATCACGATGTAGCGGGTGCGGAAGCCGTTGATGGTGGTCGGCAAGTGCGCAGGCCGGCGCTTGCGGTCTACATAGATCACGAGCGAGGGATCGCGCGGATTGTCGAGACTCTGCCCAACGCCAACACCAAAGAATGCCGAATTCTTTCGCATCAGGCTCTGCGCTGTTTGTCGCTTCACATTCACAGCCTGGCTGAGTGCGGCGGTCGGGATTGCCTGGTTTTCAATGGTGAGATTGGTCAGCGGCACTGATCCAAAAGCAACAGCGCGGGCATTGGTGGGAATGACGAGGGTGCGCACACCGTCCACTGTCGCGGGTACGGTTGCCGGCGCATTCTCATCGACGTAAACGATCAATGCTGCTTCGCCGGGATTGTCGCTGCTCTTGCCTATGGCGACACCGAGAATGCCGGCGGTTGGGTTGACCAATGTGCGGCCGATGACGAGTGATTGCCGGCCACGCGCGATTTCTGCATTTGACAGTGCGCGAGCCTGCGCCGCAGCAACGGTGCTATCGCCATAACTCAGGCAGCTGACTGCGTGGTCGGCCGTGCCCACGAATGTGTAGCTCGTGCCGCCCAGTTGTGTGCCCAGTTCGCTGAGCATGTCGCTGGCGGGATTTGCCATGCCCTGTCCAACACCCGAGGCATCGGTGCCGCCGGCAAAAAACAATCCCACAGGCTCGGCGTCGGCGGTATCGACGATCAGCGCGCCAGAGTCGCCGGCGTCGCTGAAACGATCGCCGCTAAGGGCAATCTGATTTGTGAAAGCTTTGGTGAGATATGGCCGTGTCTCTGCGCAATCGCGGTAGTAGTCCACCGAAACGTCGACGTCGAGTGCGGAGACCCCGCCGCACGTCAGACCTGTGGTGCGTCCGCTTTTAGCGACGCGCATTTGCAGCGTGGCAGGCTGACCTTTGCCTCCTGAAGAGGAAGTGCCCGGGGGTGCAGCGGCTAATGAGCCATCGGGCTGGCGTGAGCCGAGTTCCAGGATGCTGCCCGTTGGATCGACGGTATGCGACGCGACCTGGGCGATAGCGGCATCCGCGTTGGTTGAGGAAGAGCGCAGCGGTAGCCACCCGGTCAAAGCACCCACGGGCGTGGTACCGGGGCCGTCGCCGTTGGGAGTGCAGTTGTTGTCGATAAGCCCAGGTTGCACGATGGCGTCGCCGACCGCGGCGTGATCGCTGCGCGCCAGCACGTGATTGTTGCTGAGAAGGAATTGGCGGCCGGTTGCGTCCTGGATCAGAGACCCGAGGGTGCCGCTGCAGCAATCCGCGATGGTGTTGCCCTGCGCGTCAAAGTCGTTGTTGTTGCCGCCGGAGCTGCCAAGCTGCATGGGCGAAGTCATCAGGCTTTGATGGCTGGCCGGGTTGCTCGCTACGCCCGCGGAATTGAGCAGCACCATGGCTTCAGTCTTGGAAGCGGAGTCGCCTGCCGTCGCCACTACGTAGGTCACTCCGGTCGATTGCACCACTGGAGGTGCAATGTAGGTCACGGTGCAAGATGTAAAGGCACGGATTGAGTGGTCGCAGCGGGTTGCGCCGAGTGTACCTTCGCCACCACTGGAACCGGTGGGGGTATCAGACAGAGCAAATCGAATGCTGTTGCTGCCCCCTGCTTCGGCCAGACGGCCGGTCAGGGTGACGGTACCGCTGGCTCCTACGGCAGCGTTCTCTGGGGTGAGCGGTTGTTGAAAGCCCGGCGTCAGTGAAATCAGAGAGGTTGCACCAATGCTGGGATCGGCATTAAGTGTCGCCGTTACCAGCACCTCCACTCGGTCGGCGGTCAAGTAGTTGGGCGGTGCGTATTGGCCGGCCGCACTGATAGTGCCAGCACCCGCAGTTGCGTCGCCCCCGCTGACCGACCACGCCACGGCCGCCGGTCCGCCGTTGTTCAGTATGGCGCTGAACCGATGCACGGCAACGCCATGTGCGTTGGTCGCGTTGCAGCCAGTGCAGTTAGTGTCAATGGCCGAGACACCAGGAGAAACCGAGAAGGTGTCATTGGCTCGATTGGCGGCCACGGTTCCGCCGCCGCAGCCTGCCAACACGCCGACGAAAGCCAGGAGTAAAAGTGCAAACGGCTTCAGCGCGCGTGCGAACGCACGACTGGCAAGGGGCCTGGCAGCCCCAAGCGGTTCTCCCGCAGGTGTTTGCGTTGCAAGCAGCAAGGGCAGTCTGTCTTTCCTTCAAAGTACGCTAATCCGCCGGTTTTGGACGGGAGTCCGGACCTCAAGGTTAGCGCAAATTGGCAAATGCCGGCGCTCTAAATGCGAGACGCCGGGTACGCCAGTCATTATGTGTCGTTTACGCGACGGAACCCTAAGATAAAACTCGCCCTAAAAAGCCGCGCAATCCCAGCCGTCCCAGCACGGCGAGGAAAAACACCAGCGCGCTGAGAATGGCCCACCATGGCATGTGGCCGACAGAGGGTGTCACTGCGGCGCGGAGCCCTTCACTCATATAAACGATGGGATTGAAGAGCACTCCGAACTTGAGCCACTTGATTTTATCGAGCCACGCCCAGGGATAGTACACGCAGCCGAGAAACGTAATCGGCACCACGATGATCGAAAAGACCAATCCGATCTGCTTGGGGTTCACCGTCGAGCCGATGACAAGTCCCAGAGACCCCGCCAACAGGCTTGACAAGACCAAGACCAGGGCCAGTAGCGGCCAACTTGAAATATCGGCGTGCACCGGCACGGCGGGAATATAAATGGCCATGGGAATCACGAGCAGTGCGGCCACGATGCTCTGCATGGCGCTGAAGCAGACCTTCTCGAGAGCCACAGCCCAGAGAGGCAGGGGGCACATGACTCGGTCATCGATTTCGCGGGTGATGCCGAACTCGGACGATAGCGGCAGGGCCACCGCCGCGATGCCTGAAAACATGATTGCCACAGCCATCAAGCCGGGCAGAATGATGGTGCCGAAGTCCACTCGGCCCGCGCCAGCGGCCATTGGATTTCCGCCGCCCATGCGCGGCAGGATGAAAGTGAATACAAACAGAAACAAGAGAGGCTGCATTCCGACGCGGAGCAGGAAGGGCGCGAACTCGCGCGTCAGCACGCGCATGTCGCGGAGCAATATCCCCAGGAATGCCTTGAAGAAGATGCGGGAATCGAGGTCGGCTGCCTTTGTGTGCACGTCTTTATTCACGCAGGTCCCTCCCCGTCAGGTGAATGAAGACTGTTTCAAGACTCGGCTCGGTGATGGTGAGGTCGCGCAGGCCGAAGGGCGCTGCCGCAAGTACGAGCTCAGGTAGCAGGCCGTCTTGTGCAGCGGCCATGACGCGTAGGCCGTCGGGGGTAGCTTCGGCTCCGCTCACGTCGGGACGTGCTTTGAGCGCCGTGATGGCTGCGTCCAATCCTTCGTGCGATTTCAGTTTCAGGTCGAAGATAATTTGTGCGCCATAGGTCTGCTTCAGCTTTTCGGGCGTGCCAAGCGCGAGCACGCGCCCGTGATCGATGATGGCCACGCGATCTGAGAGGGAGTCTGCTTCCTCCATGTAATGCGTGGTGAGCAGCACGGTGATGCCTTCCTTGCGCAGTCCTTCAACGGCGGACCACATCGCCATGCGGCTTTGCGGATCAAGACCCGCACTGGGCTCGTCGAGAAAAAGCACGGTCGGACGGTGCGCGATTGCACGGGCAATTTGCACGCGCTGCGCAAGGCCCCCGGAGAGCTGTGTGGGATAGACGGTGCGGCGCTCGGTGAGAAGAAACTGCTCAAGTAATTCGAGACTGCGCGCTTTAGCGTTGGCGTGAGTGAATCCGAAATAGCGGCAGTGGTAGTAAAGATTTTCGTAGACGGTCAACGAGCGGTCGAGGGTGTTGAACTGCGGGACCACGCCGATGTTTCGCCGCGCGTGGGCCGGGTGCTTGACCACATCGATGCCGGCGATGCGCACCGTGCCGCTGGTAGGGAGCGTGCGCGTTGTTGCAATGGAGATTGTGGTGGTTTTGCCTGCGCCGTTGGGGCCGAGGAGGCCGAAGATCTCGCCCTGTTCCAACTGAAGATCGATGCCGTCGACGGCGACCACGCGCAGCTTCGACTCGTAGACCTTTGTCAGTTGTTCGATTTCAACGATCAATGCAAATCACCTGCGCGCGGGCTGCGACTGTGCGTGCCATGAACAGAGTAACGCACGCGATCAGACGCTGAGCAGGTAGTGTGGATGCGGTCAAAACGCAGAAGTAAGGCGGCGTAGAGCGCGCCGCCTCTTTGCGAGGTATACGGGGTGTCTCCGATTATTGCGGAGGCGCTGGGGGCGGGCCACTTTCGCCGCCGGGGTGCATGCGCTGCTGCATTGCCAGGAACTTCTGCTTTTGCTGATCATTGAGTAGGGCTGCGATCTTGCTGTGCAAGTCTTCACCCATGTCTTTCATTTTGGCGTGACGATCCTCCTGCGAGCCGGACTGATCTTGCATGAGCGCCTGCACCTTTTGCTGATGATCGACGAGCAGGGGCTTGATCTGGGCCTGTTGATCGGCGGTCAGGTCAAGTTCCCGCGTCAGGCGCTGCAGCATTCTGTCGGGGTCCATCTGGTGCGAACCGCGCGCTCCAGGCCCCTGATTTTGCGGCGATGGTGCGTTGTCTTGCGCGACTGCGGATGTGGTGATGGGGAGCGCAATGAGCGCGCCCAAAGCGAGCGAGAAGAACTTGTTTTTCATGAAATGATTTTTCCTCCAATTTTTCTGGACCGCCTACGCCGCAACTCGGCGACGATGTCGTTCCGGCGTTCATCGAGCTAGCTCTGCGGCAGAGCGATCTTGCATAGGGGTAGACGGGCATTTGGTCTCCGGGATGAGGGGGTGGTCGAATATTTCAGCGATGCGCGGATTCCAGGTTCAGCCCGGATCCTTTGGCGCACGAGAATGATGGCTGAGTGGAGACCTAAAGATTCTGTCTGTTGTCGTGAGCAGTATTGATTCGGTCCATGATCCGCAATGCGTTCGGCTGAAATACAGCTGACGCGTCGTTGGCATGTACGGCAAAGATGTAATGAATGTGAGTTAGATCACATTCAACAGATACATAGACATTGTCGCAATCCAGCTATCGGCTAATTATGCAGAAAGGTGCCTAATTCGTAACTCTAGTCGGGGTACCAATGCCGTGGCATATCTACGAAAGAGTGATAGCGAAATGCTATTAACAAACTATGCTTCTCCTTCGGCTTTCTGGCTATTCAAAACCCGCGGCTGCGCATTTTGCGCTAAGGATGAGGGTTTTGGAAAGAGTTACTCATCGCACGAAGGAGTTAGAAAAATGAAGGTATCAATGCGGACAGGTGAGATTTTGAAACGCGGCCACGCAGCCGAACAACTGTGCACTCCTCGATTGGCGGAAGAGGAGTCGCTGATAAGTCGCTTCAGAGCCGTATTCTGCCGCAGGGATGATGGCGGATCGATGGTCGAGTTCGCATTGGTGCTTCCGATGATGATGGTGCTGATCACAGGAATGTGTTCTTTCGCGATGGCGCTCAACAACTACATGGTTCTCACCAATGCCGTGGGGGCTGGAGCGCGAGCTATCGCATTGAGCAGGGGGCAAACGATTCCCGCCTTAGCATCGAGTGACCCTTGCGCCTACGCCGTGCAGATGGCCAATAGCTCGTCGCCAAATCTTGACCAGACGAAACTGTCGTACACGGTGGTGTGGACTACGACCAATTCGGCGGGCACAGTTACTTCGACGAGTTACAGCACGTCGTGTGCGGGTGTGGCGTTGAATGCGGGGGATACGGTGCAGTTGAAAGCGACTTACCCCTTCACGCCGCTTGTCTACGGTTGGAAGGCCACGGTCATGAATATGGGCGCCCAGACAGCCGAGTTGGTGCAGTGAGAGAGTGAGCAAGGCCGCAACGCGTCGTTGGCTATTTAGCTGAACGCACTCGGTACTTGGGCAAGGAGACGATAGGGAATGGGTAACTGCGAGATCGCTTCGTCGAAGAAGGCCGGCAATAGGCCAGTGACTGTTTCAGAATGTCCTGATCTGCTTGAGAGTACGCGAATTTCCAGACAAAGAGCGATGCTGGATGAGCGCGGGCAGATCATGCCGTGGGTAGCGCTGCTGATGATTATCTTTCTTGGCTTATCCGCACTGGTGGTTGATATTGGGCACGCGATACTGGTCAAGCGGCAGCTACAAGCGTCAGCCGACGCAGCGGCTCTCGCTGCTGCTCAGACTCTTCCGAAGACGAATTACAACTCTGTCGCGTTGGCCTACAGCTCGGCGTCGGGCAGCAGGAATGCCTATAACGATTTAGATGTTGGCGCGCCAACGATCACCCCGTTGTGCCTGACGACAGTGACTGCGTGGGGTAACAAGTGCACAGATGTGGCGACGAGTCCCAATGCTGTTGCGGTGACTGAGACTGCGACATTCAAGACATTTTTTGCCAGCGTGCTCGGTGTGAAAACGATGACAGTGAGTGCGACCGCGACCGCAGCAAGAGGGTCAAAGCCATTGCCTTACAACGTGGCGATCATCCTGGACACGACACCCTCGATGGATACCTACGATAACAATTGTGGGGCAACACAATTGCAGTGTGCGACGCAGGGTGTGCAACAACTGCTGCAGGGGCTCGCGCCGTCGCTGGATAACGTGAGTCTGTTCACGTTTCCGAATATTACCACCGATACGGTAAACAAAGACTACGATTGTGGCACTTCCGGCCCGACGGTGGGGCCGTACACATTCCCATCGCCAACCGCGACGAGCTTATCGACGATGCCTTACACGACGACCAATCGTGGCGGTCACTCATCCACCGTGCAGGAGACTTACCAGGTCACAGGCTTCTTGAACAATTACCGCGGCTCCGATACGGCCACTTCCTTGAACACTAGTTCCATCCTCGCGAACGCAACGGGTGTCGCGCAGGGAAACGGTTGCCACGGTATGCAGACGAGCAACGAGAATACGTATCTTGCGGGGGCGATCTATGCGGCACAGGCGGCGCTGATTGCCGAACAAGCGGCAAACAAGGGCACGCAAAATGTGATCATCCTGCTCAGCGACGGGAACGCTACCGCGGGGCAAAGCGATATGGTGACAGACTCCAGCCAGAGTACGCGGGTGGCTACAAGTGCAGGAACTTATCCCTCGTGGGTCGGGGAATGCGGGCAGGAGGTTGATGCGGCAAACTATGCTTCGACCTATTCCGGCAGCGCCACCACGTTCTTCACCATCGCGTACGGTTCGCCGACCAGTTCCACACCGTCGTCGCGATCTTCAGAAGGGAATTGCGCGAGCGACATCAATGCAGGAGCCCACAAGAACATCACACCATGCCAGGCGATGCAGCAGATGTCTTCCGGTTGGCCGAGCGATACGACGCATTTCTACTCAGACTATTACGGGCCGAGTGGAGACGCCGGCTGCTCGGCATCCGGACCGCTTTACGAAGTTACCTCGCTGGACAGTATTTTTAAATCGATTCTGGTTAACCTGACCGGTGCGAGACTGATCCCAAACAACACGCCGTAGCACGGATGCAACTAATCCGGATTAGGATGGGGACGTCTCTGAGCAGGGAGATGTCGCGGAACCGGATTGGAGGAGCACCTCGCATGGCGGAATTGGTTGCGGTTGAAGGCGACATCACAACGCTGAACGTGGACGTGATCGTAAATGCAGCCAATTCATCGCTGTTGGGCGGTGGTGGTGTGGATGGCGCCATTCATCGCGTGGCGGGGCCCGAGCTTCTGGCGGAATGCAGGAAGCTGGCTGGGTGTGCGACGGGAGATGCGAAGGCTACGCCGGGATTTCGATTGAAGGCGAAGTGGGTTTTTCATGCGGTCGGACCGATATGGCACGGCGGCGACAGCGGCGAGGATGAGTTGCTGTCCAGGTGCTACAGGCGCTGCCTCGAACTCGCGCAGGAACATCATGTAAAGTCGATCGCGTTTCCAGCGATCAGTACAGGGGTCTATCATTTCCCGCCTGCTCGCGCTGCGCGAATCGCAGTTGATACAGTGCGCAAGTATGTTGGGGGCACAGGCGTGGAGGTAGTGCGCTTTGTGTGCTTCAACCGGGACACGCTGGCGATCTACGAAAACTTACTTTCTGAGGCGCCACGCGGGGTGTGATCTGCGAGGGACCCAGAGTGCGTAATTGCATCTTTGTTCTTGCGCGCGACTCTTATCAAGGTATGTGAAACAGCGCATGAGCCGCCGTGCGGTGGGGGCGCATTATAAATTTCAGGAGACATGATGGATTACGTGAATCTTGGCAAGACTGGACTGAAGGTGTCCCGCATTTGTCTGGGCTGCATGACGTACGGTTCGCCGGCGCAAGGTGAGTTGAAACCCGGCCGGCAAGCATGGGCGTTGGATGAAGAGCAGAGTAAGCCTTTCCTGCATCAGGCGCTCGAACTTGGAATCAACTTTTTCGATACGGCGAATGTGTATTCAAGCGGAGACAGCGAGGCTGTGGTGGGGCGTTTTTTGAAGGCCAACACACGGCGTGAGGCGGTCGTGATTGCTACCAAGGTGCAGGGCCTGATGCGCGACGAACCGAACGGCAAAGGTCTTTCGCGCAAGGCCATTCTGTTTGAACTCGACCAGAGTTTGAGCCGGTTGCAGACCGACTATGTGGATCTTTACCAGATTCATCGCTGGGACAATGAGACGCCGATCGAAGAAACTCTGGAGGCGTTGCACGATGTGGTGAAGGCAGGCAAGGTGCGCTATATCGGCGCTTCATCGATGTTTGCGTGGCAATTTGCCAAGGCGCTCGATCTCGCCGACATGCACGGATGGACGCGGTTTGTCTCGATGCAAAACCATTACAACCTGCTCTATCGCGAGGAAGAGCGCGAGATGATCGGACTTTGCCAGGCGGAGGGGATCGGCGTAATTCCGTGGAGTCCGCTGGCCCGCGGGCGATTGGCGCGGCCATGGCATGCTGAGAGCACCAAGCGATTTGAGACGGATCAGTTTGGGAAGACGATGTATTCGAAAACGGAAGCGGACGACAAGGCCGTAGTCGACAAGCTGGGCGAGGTCGCGGAAAAGCGTGGAGTTGCGCATGCACAGGTTGCACTGGCATGGCTATTGAGTAAGCCTGCCGTAACTGCGCCGATCGTGGGCGCAACCAAGCCGAACCATCTGGAGGACGCGGTGGCAGCCCTCTCTGTGCGTTTGACGCCAGAGGAGATTGCATCGCTTGAAGAGCCGTACGCGCCACATCCAGTGCTGGGGTTTAGCTGATCTGTTCAGGCCCGGGATTCCCGATTAAGGGTCAACCTTGAGTACCAGTTTGCCGAAGTGCGAGCCGGATTCCATTCGCGCAAAGATTTCACGAGCTTGCGTCCAGGAAAAGCTTTCGTAAATGGGATGGAGTTGCGCATCAGAGATGGCTTGATTGAGGGTCTCGAAATGTTCTCTCGAGCCGACGTAGATGCCTTGTATACGCACCTGGTTGTGAAGGATGAGCGGCACCGGGAGGGGCTCGGCTCCTCCGGATAGGACGCCGATTTGCGCTACTACGCCGCCCATACGAACGGAGCGCAGAGAACGCGGCAGCGTACCGACGCCGCCGACTTCTACGACCAAGTCGACACCTTCTTTTTGAGTTTGCTCGGCCACCCAGTGGTCCCACTCGGGAGTTTCGCGATAGTTACAGCCGGCGTCGAGGCCAAGGGTGCGTGCTCGCTCGAGCTTTTCATCGCTCGAGGAGACGCCTAAAACGCGCGCGCCACGGAGCTTGGCCAATTGCAGGGCGAAGATGGAAACGCCGCCGGTGCCCTGGATGAGGACCGTGCTGCCTGCCTTGACTCCGCCGGCTTCGAGCGCGTTCCAGGCGGTCACTGCGGCGCAGGGGAGGGTAGCGGCCTCTTCGTAACTGAGGTGAGCGGGAAGGTGAACCAGGCCGGTCTGTTTCAGGACGACATATTCAGCCAGCATGCCTTCGATGTCGCCACCGAGCGCGCCCTTGATTTTTGCTGGAGTGGGGTCGCCGTCCAGCCAATTTTGCATAAAGATTCC
>ODAK010006133.1_pt1 | contig 12149 bp, 10 predicted proteins | sample 1539591 | NCBI WGS metagenome assembly ODAK01 (sample SAMEA3539303, study PRJEB22396) | soil metagenome | biome: tundra; feature: field; material: soil | place: USA | collected 2010-05 | depth 0.15 m | reverse complement strand
TTCGAAGATGCGCTCGCGCGTGCGGCGCTTGGGTTTCCTGTCCATGGCAATGCGCTTTTTTGAACAGCATAGCATTGAAACCCGCGGCAAGGGAAAGCCGCGCGCACTTCGATGTCACCTAAGATCTTACGCGGACTTTAGGGCCGCAACTTTGACCCAGCGGTCAAGGTCGTCGAGGCAGTGAGCGAGCGAGGCCGCGGCGCACGTCGCGGCAGTAGTGCCTCGCCTGGCCTTCGACTTCGCTTCGGAACGCACAAGGCTTAGGTCGGAATCGCGCACCAGGTCGAGGTTGAGGCGCACGCCGTGGCGTTCCAGCACCGGAGTAAGCTCATGCCGGCGTTGCCACAGCTCCGCGCGCGTCTTCTGGTAGGCATGCTCGCACAGGTGCTTGCGGCTGGAATAGCTGAATATGTTGGTGAAGAACATGTCGGCATCGTTGCGGTTCGGTTCGAACAGGAGGACGTCGGCGTGCGGGAATTCAGTGTCGTACTTGCCCATCCCGACTTGCATGCGCGAATGAATAATGGCGCGGAAAGTCTGCGACAGCACCAGGGGCAGGCCGCCTTCGATCACGCTGCTTCGGTGCGGACGCGCCCTGGTGCTGGCGTCGAACGGAACCAGAGGGTTGATGCACAAGACCAGTTCAGCGTGTTCCTTGAGCGCCACCGACGCGTGCGGCGTTTTCTTTAGCGCGCCGTCCACGTAAAAGCGCCCGTCAATCTCTATCGGCGGGAACAGCCCCGGAAGCGCCGCACTCGCAAGCACAGCCTGCGAGATCGGCACATGATCGAACCCGGGTGCGCCGAATTCCACCGTGGCGCCGAAGTCGAGGTCGGTTGCGACCAGATAAAGCTTGTGCCTGAGCTGGCGGAAATCGTTGCTGTGCCCCGGGCGCGCGAACAGGCGCTCGAGCCAGGCGCCGATGCCGGAATTGTTGAAAATGCCGGTCGGCAGGGCGTGCGATAGACGCTGAAATGAGCCAAAAAATCCGTGCCCGATGGGGTTGCTGAGGTAATGTGCTAGCGATTTCGCCAGGAGCGGCGGCACCGAAACGGCGCGCTTGAGATACTCGCCGAACGCCGGCCGCATCAGCACCGCGGGATCAAAGGGCTCATGGGTGGAGTCGCTCTCGATGAACATGCGGAACATTTCGATCGGCGTATAGCCGTTGGCCAGCCCAGCGGCGATGAAACCGCCGGAACTTACGCCGACGTAGGCATGCAGGTCGTTGAAATTCAGACCTTCGAGCGATTCGGCCAGTGCTGCCAGCGCGCCGAGTTCATAGATTGCGCCCAACGGACCGCCACCGGCAAGCGCTAACCCGATGCGGGGAGGCTGCTTGCGTACTATTCTGGTTGAGCGGCGGGTCGCCATGGCTTAACTCCTGTAATTGTGTTTGCAGTCGGCCTTCGCCTGTTCCGCGCCGGGCGGACAAGAAAAAACCGTTTGCGACGAGGTCCGCCGCAAACGGCTGTGCACCTTACCCTATTTGGCGGCTGTGCGCTTGGCCGCTTTCTTCGCCGGTTTCGCCGGCGTCCGGGTCAATTTCTGTACGCTGGCGGTGAGTTCTTCGACGCGCTTGGCCAAGTTGTTGATGTCCTTGTTGGTCGGAACGCCGATGCGCTTCAAGGCACGCGCCACCCGTTCTTCGAACACTTGCTCCAGCTTGTCCCAACTGCCGGTGGCCTGGTTGGTGGCCCTGGTGGCCATCTTGCCCAAGGTGGTGGTCATCTCCGTCACCTTGGATTCGGCCACCTTGCGCGTTCTGCTGCGGATGGTCTGGCCTTCCTTCACCAGCGCATCGAACACTTTCGAACCTTCGGCCTGTGCCTTGGCGAATGCGCCCAGTCCCGCTAGCCAAATTTGTTGCGCCGAGTCGCGCACCGTTTTTGCCAATTGTTTGTCGCCGGCGTTGTCGGCGAGTGCTTTCAGTTTCCTGACCATGATGCTGTTCCTTTCGGTTGATTGAACATTGTTCGCGGAGCTTACCTTTCGCTTCCATCCCGTACGACCTACTCTACCTTTTACATTCTATGGAATAGAATTAGAGAAAGCACACTAATTTCCCGGAGTTTTGGATCTACGGTTCGCCCTAGTGCCCACAATGGCCAGGCAGGCGCGGTGTTTGACCGGATCGCGATAATCAGGCAGCCTATCCATTGAGCGCCGTGAACCGGCGATAACAGGTTCAGAACCATAACGGAGGGCCCTCATGCATTATTTCGTCACCGGCGCGTCCGGCTTCATCGGCAAGCGCCTGGTCAGGAAGATCCTTGGACGCAAAGGCGCGATAGTCTATTTCCTTGCGCGTGACCCATCCCCGGCCAGGCTGAAGTCCCTCTACCGCTACTGGGGGGTGGACGAAAAACGCGCGATTCCCGTGGCGGGGGACGTGACCCGGCCAGGCTTGGGCGTGTCCAAGACCGAGCAGAAGAAGCTAGCCGCCGCCGGGGTCAGGCATTTCTTCCATCTCGCCGCAGTCTACGATCTCAAGGCGAGCGCGGAGCAGCAGCAGGCGGCGAACGTCACCGGCACGCGCAACGTGGTGGCGTTCGCCAACGAGATCGGCGCGGGCTGCTTCCACCACGTGAGCTCGATCGCCGCGGCAGGCCTGTACGAAGGCGTGTTCCGCGAAGACATGTTCGAGCAAGCGGAGAACCTGGACCATCCGTATTTTTCGACCAAACACGAATCCGAGAAGATTGTGCGCAAGGAATGCCGCGTGCCGTGGCGCGTCTACCGGCCGGGCATTGTGGTCGGCGACTCGGTCACGGGCGAGATGGACAAGATCGACGGACCCTACTACTTCTTCAAGCTGATCCAGCGCATGCGCCAGGCGCTGCCGCCGTGGATGCCCGCTATCGGCATCGAAGGTGGGCGCATCAACATCGTGCCAGTGGATTTCGTGGTACAAGCCATGGACTACCTCGCCCACGCCAGGGGTCATGACGGCAAGTGTTTCCACCTGGTCGATCCGCAGCCGATGCGGGTCGGCGAGGTGCTCAATGCCTTCGCCAAGGCGGCGCACGCGCCGTCGATGTCGCTGTTCATCAATGCGGCGCTGCTCGGCTTCGTTCCGAAGGTCATCAAGAAGGGCATGATGAGCCTAACGCCGGTGCGCCGAATCAGGAACGCCGTGATGAAGGATCTCGGCCTGCCCGATGACATCATGACCTTTGTCAACTATCCGACGCGGTTCGATTGCCGCCAAACCCGGCAGGCGCTGGAAGGCAGCGGCATTGCCGTGCCGCGGCTCGATACCTACGCCTGGCGGCTGTGGGACTACTGGGAACGACACCTCGATCCCGATCTGCAGATCGACCGCACGCTGAAGGGCAAGGTGCTCGGCCGCGTGGTGCTGATCACCGGCGGCTCTTCCGGCATCGGCTTGGCCGCCGCCAAGAAAATCGCTGCCGCCGGCGCCAAGGTGCTGATCGTCGCGCGCGATCCGCAGAAGCTCGCGGAGGCGAAGAAGCAGATCGCGGCGCAAGGCGTGGTCTATGCCTACCAGGCCGATATCGGCGACGAGAAGCAGTGTGGCGATTTCGTCGCGACCGTGCTGAAGGAACACGGGCAGGTGGACATCCTGGTGAACAACGCGGGGCGCTCGATCCGGCGCGCGATCGAGTCCTCCTACGATCGTTTTCACGACTTCGAGCGCACCATGCAGATCAACTACTTCGGCGCGCTGCGCATGACGCTTGCGCTGCTGCCATCCATGGCGCGCCGGCGCCGCGGCCATATCATCAATATTTCCTCCATCGGCGTGCTGACCAACGCGCCGCGCTTCTCGGCGTATATCGCCTCCAAGGCAGCGCTGGACGCGTTCTCGCGCTGCGCCGCGTCCGAGTATGCCGACACCGGGGTGAAGTTCACCACCATCAACATGCCCCTGGTGAAGACGCCGATGATCGCCCCGACGAAGATTTACCAGAATGTGCCGGTGCAGACCCCCGAGGAGGCGGCCGACATGATCGCCGATGCCATCGTTCACGAGCCGATGCGGATCGCCACGCGACTGGGGATTTTCGGGGAGGTGGTCCACGCGCTGCTGCCGCGCGTGGCGCAGATCATCATGAACACGAGCTTCCGCATGTTTCCGGAATCAGCGGCCGCAGCGGGGAAGAAGGAGGGCGAGGCGCCGCCGCAGAGCGCAGACCAGATCGCCTTTTCGCAGCTCATGCGCGGCATTCATTTCTGATCGCCGGGAGACGTTGCGGTGGTGCTAGACTGTGAACTACGCGCTTGCGCTTGCGCCCTCCAATCCTTCGCCGTTGGAGCGCGCGAAGCCGGGCTGCTCCACTCACTCTGGCGAGGGAACGACATGACTAGACTGATCGTAGTGCTTGCGTTTGCGCTTGCTTGCACGCCGGCGCTGGCGCAAAAAAAAATGTACCGTTGCGGCAACCAGTTCCAGGAACGGCCATGCGAAGGCCCCAAGACCGACGCCGCGGCTGCCGCCGCCAACGCCGATCCGCAGAAACAACAGGGAACCGCAGCCAAACGCGAGGAGCGCGAGCAGGCGATACACCTGACCAAATGCGAAAACTATTCCGAGGAACTCGGCGACATAACCAGGCGCATCAATGCCGGCGCCAACGACAAGGTGATGGATCAGTTCATGCGCAGGCAAAAAGAAATGAAAGATCGTATCGACCGCGAGTGTAAGTGAGGTTTCAGCCGCTGCAGCCAGGCGTTGGCGGGCACTATGTGGCGTCCGTTCTCCCCTGCGCCCAGGCGGGCCGTCGCCGTGCCTTGATGCGGCGTGCCCAGCGTAATCAGCTTGCCGACGATCCTAACGCCAAGGCCTAGAACTTTACTTCCAATCGAGAGCTGAGCTGTTGCAATATGGTCAAGATCGGGAAACAACGGTTCAGGCCTTGATCATGAATATACCTAAAGCGGCGGCGGACAAGCAGGCGCTGGCGGCGCAGCTGCGCGCCAATCTCGTCGGCGTGCGGAGCTTGCGCTCCGCTTCGGTGCTGAGCGGCAAGCAGGCCGCGCTGCGCATGCAGCTGCGCGGCTGGCAGGCGGCGCGATTCGAGCGTACCTATGCTGATCTCATGGCGAGCGATCGCTATCGTCCCGCGGCGGAGTTCTTTCTTTCCGATCTTTACGGGCCGAAGGATTTCAGCGGGCGCGATGAGGAACTGGAACGCGTCCTGCCGGCGATTGCCAAAATCCTGCCCGCGTCGGCAATTCGTACCCTCGCGGTGGGCGTCGAGCTCGACCTGCTGTCCGAATCGCTTGACGCCGCCATGGTGCAGGCCTTGCTGGCCGCAGGACAGGCCGCCGGGGCCGACATCAGCGAAGCAGCTTATGCCAAGGCCTATCGCACCTGCGACAACCGCCGGGGGCGCGAAGCGCAGATCGCGCTGCTCATGCAGATCGGCGATGCCATCGACAAGCTCACCCGGATGCCGCTGCTCAGGGCCGCCATCGCGCTGATAAAGGCGCCGGCGCACGCGGCGGGCATGGGCGCGCTGCACGATTTTCTCGACCGCGGCTTCTATGCGTTTCGCCATATGCAGGGGGCGGCCGAATTCCTGGCGATCATCCGTGAGCGCGAAAGCCAGATTCTCGCGCGCCTGTTTGCCAGGCACCGGTCGCCGTTCGACCTGAATCGCGAGTGAGGCAGCGCACGCGGCAAGTTGCGCGCGCCATGTTTACTGTCTAACCTAGGCACGAGTCCCGAGCAGCAGTTCAATACAAGAATAGTCCTGAGGGGGAGAAGACCGTGAGCGAGAAAACCTGGTTGAAGGAGTATCCTACGGGTGTTCCGGCCGAAATCGACGCCGACAGATACGGCTCGATCCCGGACCTGGTCGCGAACGTCTTAGGCAAGTACACCGACAAGCCGGCTTACCATAACTTCGGCTACAGCATGAGCTATGCCGAGCTGGATCGGCACAGCCGCGACTTCGCCGCTTTCCTGCAGAGTCTTCCGGGAATGAAGAAGGGCGAGCGCGTCGCCATCATGAGCCCCAACCTGCTGCAGTACCCCGTGGCGCTGATCGGCATCCTGCGCGCCGGCATGACGGTGGTCAACGTCAATCCGCTGTACACGCCGCGCGAGCTCGAGCACCAGCTGAAGGATTCGGGCGCCAAGGCCATTGTCATCGTGGAGAACTTCGCCAATACGCTGCAGCAGGTAATCGCGAAAACGCCGGTCGAGCATGTCGTCACCACGCAGCTTGGCGACCTGTTGCCGCTGCCCAAGCGCTGGATCGTCAACTTCGTCGTCAAGACCGTAAAGAAAATGGTGCCGGATTGGCGCATCGACGGGGCCGTATCCCTGCGCGCGGCGCTTGAGCGCGGCGCCGGCGCCGCGCTCGAGTCGGTCAGCCTGGCGCACGAGGACATCGCATTCCTGCAGTACACCGGCGGCACGACTGGCCTTTCCAAGGGCGCGATGCTTACCCACCGCAACATCCTCGCCAATATCGCGCAAGCGGGCGCCTGGATCGGCGGCAATCTGAAGGAAGGCGAGGAAATCGTGATTTCGCCGCTGCCGATGTATCACATTTTCTGCCTGACGACGACGCTGTACTTCATGAGCCTTGGCGTGGTCAACGTGCTGATCACTAATCCGCGCGACCTGCCGGCGTTCGTCGAGGAACTGAAGAAATGGAAATGGTCGGTGCTGACCGGCGTGAACACGCTGTTCAACGGCCTGCTGAACACGCCCGGCTTCAGCGCGCTCGATTTCTCGGCGCTGAAGGTCGTGGTCGGCGGCGGGGCGGCAGTGCAAAAGCCGGTCGCGGAAAAATGGCAGCAGGTGACCGGCCACTATCTCACCGAGGCTTACGGCCTCACCGAGACCTCTCCCGCCGCCAGCATCAATCCGCTCGGCACGCCTTGGAACGGCACCATCGGACTGCCCATCTCCTCGACGGAGTTTTCGATCCGCGACGACGATTTCAACGAGCTGCCGGCATGGACGGGCACAGGCGACATCGAGAAATCCACCGGCGAGATCTGCATCCGCGGGCCGCAGGTGATGAAGGGATACTGGCAGCTGCCCGCGGAAACCGCCAAGGTGCTGCACGACGGCTGGCTCAAGACCGGCGATGTCGGCCATATCAACGCCAAGGGCTATGTCACCATCACTGACCGCAAGAAGGACATGATCCTGGTATCGGGTTTCAACGTCTACCCGAACGAGGTCGAGAGCGTGGTGGCGATGCACCCCGGCGTGCTCGAGTGCGCCGCTGTGGGCGTGCCCGATGACAAATCGGGCGAGGCGGTGAAAGTGGTGATCGTGAAAAAGGATCCGAACCTGAGCAAGGAATCCGTGATCGAGCACTGCAAGCGCGAGCTTACTGGCTACAAGGTTCCGAAGCACGTCGAGTTCCGCGACAGCTTGCCGAAGACGCCTATAGGCAAAATCCTGCGGCGGGAACTGCGGGGAAAATAGTACAGCCCCCCGGCGAAAATACATGAGACAAGGCGGCGATTTGTTCGAGCGAATGCGGCGCGAGTGGCTGAAGCGGGCCCTGCTCGCAGGCGCCGCGCTGCCACTACTGCTGCGCGACGCCCTGGCCGCGGCCAAGCTCACTAGCGCGATGATAGAAGTCCAGGGCGAGGTGCTGGTCAACGGCAGGCCGGCGAAGCCGGGGGCCGCGCTCAAGCCGGGGGACAGCGTCGCTACCGCCCCGGGGAGTTCGGCCGTGTTCGTGCTCGGCAGGGACGCTTTCTTGATCAGGGAGAGGAGCGAGCTGCTTACCGCGGGCAACAGCGCTCTTGCCGACTCGCTGCGCCTGGTGACGGGCAAGTTGCTCTCGGTGTTCGGCCGCGGATCGCGCCGCATTACCACTCCCACAGCCACTATAGGCATCCGCGGCACCGGCATTTACATCGAGGCCGAAGCCGAGCGCACCTACGTCTGCACCTGCTACGGTGTGGTGGACCTGCAGGCGAGCAACATGCCCGAAGCCAGGGAGACGGTGAGCACTACCCACCACGACGCGCCGCGCTACATCTACGCCCACGGCGAGATGCCGATCAAGATGATAGCGCAGGCTCCGGTGGTCAACCATACCGACGCCGAGCTCATCATGCTGGAGGCGCTGGTCGGCAGGAAGCCGCCCTTCGTCGGCTCCGGGATGACGTACAAGAATTACTAGAGACTTCTACGGATGGCTGGCACGAGGGCGCCACGCCGTCTTGCGCCAATCGGGCTCTGAAGCTGTTTCCCTCAGTGCTCCAGCACGTAGGTACCGGGCGCCGGGCACAGCGCCGGATATTCCTTGGTCTCTGCCGGCGGCGGTGCCTGTAGCGGGCCGCATTGCTTCGCTAGCCAGCGCGTCCAGTCCTGCCACCAGGTGCCGGGCACCTGCTGATGCTGGCCGCGCCACTCCTTGCCGTCGGTTTCACCCTTCCAGTCGCCCACCCAGTAGGCGCGCTTCGGCGGGCTGACCGGAGGATTGATGATGCCGAGGATGTGCCCCGAGGTGGACAGCGCGTAGCGTGCCGGGCCGCTCACCAAGGTGCAGGTCTTGAAGGTACCGCGCCAGGGAGTGATGTGGTCTTCGGCCGATCCGACCGCGTACAGCGGCTGGGTGATGCGCCGCAGGTCGATCGGGTGGCCACCGATGGTGATGCCACCTCTTTGCGCCAGGGCATTCTTCACGTAGCAGTTGCGCAGGTAGAAACTGTGCATGGCGCGCGGCAGGCGCGTGGTGTCGGTATTCCAGTACAGCACGTCCATGGCCGCCGGTTTCTCGCCGTAAAGATAGCTGTGCACGAAATAATGCCAGATCAGGCTGTTGGGGCGCAGCAGGCGGAACGTCGTGCTCATTTCGCGGCCGTCGAGATAGCCCTTGCGCGCGAGCACCTCCTCCACCTTTCTGATGCCTTCTTCGTTGAGGAAGGTTTCGATCTCGCCCGCCCGCGAAAAATCCACCAGCGAGGCCATCATCGTCCAACTTGCGATGGGCATTCCGGGCTTGCCTTCGTACTCGCGGTTGAGCCAAGCCATCAGCGTCCCAAGCGTGGTGCCGCCCAGGCAATAGCCGATCGCGTGCACTTGGGGCACGCCGCAGAGCGCGCGAGTTGCCTCTACCGCGGCCAGCACGCCCTTGAGGACGTAGTCTTCGAAGGTGGTGCCGGCCATGCTCGCGTCGGGATTGCGCCAGCTGATCACGAACACCGAAAAGCCCTGCTTGAGCAGGTAGCGCACCATGCTTTTCTTCTCGTTCAAGTCGAGAATGTAGAACTTGTTGATCCATGGCGGCACGAACAGCAGCGGCACCGCGTGCACCTGTTCGCTCATCGGGGCGTAATGGATCAGCTCGATCAGTTCATTGCGGAATACCACGGCCCCGGGAGTGGTGGCGAGATTGTGGCCGACCGAAAAACTTTTGGTGTCGACCATCTGCAGGTCGCCCACGCGCTCATCCTCGGACAGGTTCTTCAGGCCCTCTACCAGGCTCTCACCGTTGGTCTCGTAGAATTTGCGAATCGCCACCGGGTTGGTGAGAAAGAAGTTGGTCGGAGCAAGCGCATTGAACCACTGGCGCACCCAGAACGCGGCGCGGCGCCGGTTATGCTTGGTCATTGCCGGCGTGTCGTATACGGCCTCCCCGATCCAGCGGGTATAGAGCAGGTACCACTGCTTGAGCAGGTCGTAGTACAGATTGTCGCGCCATTCGCCGGCGTCGAAGCGCGCGTCGCCTTCGGCCGGTTTGATGTAGTCTTCCTGCTCCAGCTTGAGGGCGCGCCGCAAGCCGTGGACTTCCAGGGCGCCCATCTCGCGAGCCAACCGGTCGATTGCATGTAGCCATTCCTGCGGATGCTGCGCCCAGGCCTGCTGCGATTGAAAAATCGAGGCGTACATGCCGAACGGGTCGAACATCGATTGCAGGGTGCGCGCAATGTCGGGAAGTGCGGATGCGACGGATTCATGCGGGGTCGCGGGATTGTTGACTTTGACTTGGGTAGTGGACATGATTGGGATCGCCTCAAAAGCTACCTCCTCTCAGCTCAATATAACCCCGGCGGATGCGATTTCAATGCCGGGCGTCGGGGAAATCAGCGCTTTGTTTGACCTTGCTCAAGTTCCGGCAGGATGCCGCGACCGCCCGGGGAAACGCTTATAATCACCGGGTTCCATTTGGAGTGCCGTCAAATGCATCAGGTCCATCGCCTGTTCGACCAGCAGTCGAACCTAAGTATCAGCCGCACCGAGGAAATCATCTCCGACATCAAAGCCGGCAAGATGGTGATCCTGGTAGACGAGGAAGACCGCGAGAACGAGGGTGATCTCGTCTTCGCCGCCGATTTCGTCACGCCCGAGGCGATCAACTTCATGGCCAGGTTCGCGCGCGGCCTGATCTGCCTCACCCTGACCGAGGAACGCTGCCGCCAGTTACAGCTCCCGCCAATGGCGCTGGAGAACCGTTCCTCCCACGGCACGGCGTTTACCGTTTCGATCGAGGCGGCAACGGGGGTCACTACCGGCATATCGGCGCACGACCGCGCCCGCACCGTACAAGCCGCGGTGGCGCGCGGGGCTAAGCCCGGCGACATCGTCCAGCCCGGGCATGTATTCCCGATCGCGGCGCAACCCGGCGGCGTGCTGGTGCGCGCCGGGCACACCGAAGCCGGTTGCGACCTGACCGCGCTGGCCGGTCTCACGCCCGCGGCGGTAATCTGCGAAATCATGAAAGACGATGGCACCATGGCCAGGCTGCCGGACCTGATCGAATTCGGAAAGGTGCATGGGCTGAAGATCGGCACCATCGCCGATCTGATTCATTTCCGCAGCCAGACGGAGTCGCTGGTCGAGCGCGTTGCCGAGCGCGACATCGCCACCACGCATGGCCGCTTTCGCATGCTCGCGTATCGGGAAAAACTTTCCGGCGCGACCCACGTGGCGCTTGTGCGTGGGGCAATCGATCCTGACACGCCCACCCTGGTGCGCGTGCACGAACCGCTGTCCATGCTCGATCTGCTCGATACGGCGCCGGGCACGCATTCATGGAGCGTGTACGAGGCACTGGCCGCGGTCGGCGCAGCCGACAGCGGCGTCATCGTCCTGCTCAATTGCGCGGAAAGCGCTACGCAGCTCGCCGAGCGCGCCGCCAGCGAAGCCAAACCGCGGCCCGCGGCGAAAATGGAGCTGTTGACCTATGGCATAGGTGCGCAGATCCTGCGCGATCTCGATGTGGGCAAGATGCGGCTGATGGCCGCGCCGCGCAAGATGCCCAGCATGACCGGGTGGGACCTGCAGGTTGCCGAGTACGTGCAGCCGCAGCGCGGCGCGAAGGCGGGGCAGTGAAGGAGGTCAAGCCTGGCCTCAACGGCGCGGAGCTGCGCATCGCCGTCGTGCGCGCCCGCTTCAACGAGCCCATCGGGGCGGACTTGCTCGCCGCTTGTCTGGAACGCCTGACCGCGCTTGGCGTCGCACCCGGCCGCGTAACGGTGGTAAGCGTGCCCGGCGCGCTGGAAATTCCGCTCGCCCTGCAACAACTCGCCGCCGCCGGCCACTACGACGCGCTGATCGCGCTGGGTGCTGTGGTGCGCGGCGACACCTATCACTTCGAGGTCGTATCCAACGAATCTGCCGCCGGCATTACCCAGGTGCAGCTCGATGCCGGCGTACCCGTTGCCAACGGCATACTCACCACCGACACCGAGGAGCAGGCTATCGCGCGGGTCGCGCAGAAGGGCAGCGACTGCGCCGAGGTGGCGGTGGAGATGGCGAATCTGATCAGGGAAATCCGGAATGAAAAGCGCACGGCATAAGGCGCGCGAGCTGGCGTTGCAGGGCCTGTACCAGTGGCTGCTCGCCGAGGAGCACGCGGACGAGATCCGCGCGCACCTGGCCGAATTCAAGGGCTACGACAAGGCCGACCAGAAGTATCTCGACCTGCTGCTGAATGGCGTCATCGCCGATGCCGCCGAGCTCGACGCCGCCTTCAGTCCGTTGCTCGACCGTCCCGTCGACGAGCTCTCGCCGGTGGAGCGTGGGGTGCTGCTGATCGGCGCCTACGAACTGGCCCATGTGCCCGGCGTGCCTTACAAGGTTGTGATTAACGAAGCCGTGGAGCTGGCGAAGTCCTATGGCGGCACCGATGGCCACAAGTACGTCAACGGCGTGCTGGACAAGCTCGCCGCCAAGCTGCGTCCGGCCGAGATCAAGGCGC
>ODAK010006132.1_pt1 | contig 12150 bp, 6 predicted proteins | sample 1539591 | NCBI WGS metagenome assembly ODAK01 (sample SAMEA3539303, study PRJEB22396) | soil metagenome | biome: tundra; feature: field; material: soil | place: USA | collected 2010-05 | depth 0.15 m | reverse complement strand
GGCGGAATTCTCGATTCCATCCTGGGTCAACGTCTTGGCTTTCACGTTCGCGTTATCGATAAGAGGAAGTGATTCCGAGCTGTACCGAGAGACCTATCACGCATAATGGGGTCTCCGGCGCCGATCATCCGTCGCTCGAACGCATGAAAGAGCAAGTACCTCAATTGAATGAGAAGATCGGATCGTGCAGGGTCCAGCTGTTCGTTTCGGGCCGAATCTCAGTAGTTCGGGTAGAAGCCGGCCACCGGCCGCGTCGTTAATAGCCGCTCGATGTTGAACGACGAAGTCAGCATCGGCGGGAATTGGTCGATCTGTTCCTGCGAGAAGATCTTGCCGGCCTCGCGCATGCCGTCCACGACGGCGTCGAACAGGGCGTTCTGCATGGCGAACACGCGAGCCGTCGCTTCTTCCTCGTTGTAGCTGTTCGGAAGACCGACGAGGTACTGCGCGACCGGCGTGACGATCGAGTCCTGCCTCGCGGTCACGCGCCGGTCGAGCTGCGTCAGCAGTCGCAGCTGCTCGTTCGTCAGGATGCTCAACGAATCCTTCGCCTGCAGAAGACCCCGGATCGGATTGAAGACGGCGCCGAGCAGCCGGTTCTTCATCTGCGGCAGCGTGAGTTTCGTGCCCGCCTGCGTGCGTCCGACGGCCACGGTCTGCTGTACTCCCTGCGAGAGCGGATCCCGCGCCAGCTGGACTCGGACTTCGAGCGTCACGAGAAACGGCGCACGAACGCCGAAGCTCGACACCCGGGTGTCGCCAAAGCGCGGGTTCACCTGGTACTTGAACGTTCCGCTGGCCGGGTCGAATCCACGGACCAAGAGCAGCGTCGGATCGCCGCTCGCGGGCTGCCCCCAGCCTTGCAGGTTCGAGCTTCCATGCAGCAGCTCATCCAGTCCGGCCGGCACGTTCGTGAGTGAAAGCATGACTTGCGTGCGGTTCCGGAAGCCGAGCCGCTCGGGATTGAGGATCAGCGCCGCGTTCATCGTCGCGGTCCACGAGCCCTCGCAGCTGTTGCGTCCGGCAATCTGTCCGAGTTGTCGCTCTAGACATGAGCGAACTCGCGACGATGCGCCCGCGAGGAGCGAGGTCATCCCGGCGCGAACCGAACTGTCAGCCGCCGTCGGAGGGCTGAATATGAACGCGCGGTCGTTGGCGAATCCGTCGCCATTGATGTCGCCGTTGACCATCGGAGTGAACGGAAGGCCCGAACGGATCGAGGCCTGCGTCGAGAGGGAGAAAAGCGTGCCCACGCGCGTCGATAAGGAGAGCACGATCTGGTGGCGCACGTCCTGCGCGTTCCTCGCCCAGCCGGTCTCGAGCGGGTTGCCGGCGGTGGTCTGGTCGAAACCACGCGCGAGGTCGCGAATGTCCATGTTCACGTAGCTCAGGTTCCAGTACGTGAACCGGCCGAGCATCGAACCTCCGGCCGGGAATACCGAGACGATGACCTGCCGGCTCCGCGACTTCATGTCGGTCATCAGCGACGTGACCCTTCCGAAGGTCTGATCGACGCGCGAATCGTTGTTCGTGAGCTCGCCGGTCGCGGGGACGATGCTCGACGCGCTCGCGAATACCGGGCGACCTCCCTCGGCGGCAAGCGTGAACCGCGGCCGCGGATTGAAGTTCAGGTCAAGGGTCGAGCGCTGGTGGACGTTCGTGGAATAGATCCCCTCGACGCTGAACTTCACCAGCTTGCGGATCAGGAAACCGGAAAGCGATACGCTGCCGCGCCAGCTCTGCTGAGCCGCGAACGCACGGTCGACCATCCAGACGTTCGGGTGCGCGCTCGCGAATGGCGACGTCGAGACGGTGTCCGCGCAGCGGCTGGGAATGGACGAAGGATCGTTCGCGAAACCGCTCCAGTTGGGAAGCGGAACCGCCGGTCCGATGCAAGAAATCTGCTGCACGCCGCTCGCGAGCCCGTTCGCGAGCAGCGCGGGGGCGACGAGCGCCGGCGCGACGTCGTTTCGAAAGAGGCCGAAACCTCCCTTGAGCTGTCCCCAGGGCGCGCCGAATCCGGGAATGCCCGTCGTGCCGTTGGTGCCGAAGAGCCAGGAGAAACCCGCGCGCGGGCTCACGTCGACGGGTCGCGGCACGAAGTCGGTGCGCGCGTGGAAGCTCTGGTCGACGACCGCGTTGTACGGCGGCGAGTCGGGAAACTCGTTCGCGTCGATGCGCACGCCGAACAGGAACTGCACGCGATCGCGAGGCCGCCAGTCGTCGCCGAGCGAGAGCGCGGCGCTGACGGCGCTCGCCGCGACGTTCTGTCCCACGAACGTGCGGCTGAACGCCGCCGGCTGGTTCGCCTCAAAATCTGCGATCGAATTGAACGTGTACGTGCCGAGCCGGTTCGGATACAGCGCCTGCGAGAAGGCGTCGTCGCGCAGGTCCACCGTAGCGCGAAGGCGATGCTTCTGGTTCAACGAGAACCAGGAGAGCATGTCATAGAGCTCCGCACCCGACGTGTGCGATCCGTTGGGCAGCGCGGGGTTGCCCCCGAACTGCAGTGACGTTATGCCGGTCGTGCTGTCGGGGAAGGCGGAACTCACGCGAATCAGCACGTTGGGCAGGTCGAGGTACGGGTTGCTCTGCGAGTAGTTGGTCCGGGCGCTCAGCCGCACGTCATTGAGAAAATTCCCGGGCATGTACGACGAGATCGTCGCGGTCACGTCCGCACCCGACGTCGTCGCGTCGCCGCCGTGGCCGGGCGCGGCCGTCGCGCCCAGGAACGACGCCCTCGACCGGTTGTACCGCATCGACGCGAGCACGAACCCCCTCGTGTCCTGCGACTTGATCCAGTCCATCCGGCCGAGGATCGACGCGTTGTCGGTGAGGCGGCCGCCCGGCACGTTGTCGCCGCTGAGCGGAAGCCCCCGAAGCGCGAGCGCCCGGATGAGCTGCGCCACCGAGTCCTGCGCGACTCCCACGCGCTCGAGCGCGAGCGGGTCGCTGGTGATCAACGACTGCAGGCCGCTGGTTCGCTGTCCCGCCTGGAACGACACATTGTAGAAGAGGCTGTCGTAGATGATGGGCCCGAACACGGCGCCGCTCACCTGCGCGTTCGTGTACTGCTGGCCGAGGCTGCGCCCGACGGCATCAGTCAGTTGCATGGACGGCGCGTCGAGCGTGACGTGTGCGAGGCGCGTGCTGTAGTTGCCGCCCGGTGGCGTGATGATCGCCAGTTGTCCGCCGCTGAATCCTCCGCGGGACACGTCGTACGACGTGGCGGTCACGCGCACGTTTCCGATCGCGTCGCGCGGGATTTCGCCGCCGCCGAACGACTGCCCGTTCATCGTGACCCGATTCTGGTCGCTCGAGAGGCCGAGGATGGAGAAGCTGGGCACGCCACCATTGGGATCGGGCATGAGCAACACGCCCGGCACCGAAGCGGCCATCGCGGCGAGATTCCCCTGATCGGCCGAAGCGATCGCGCCTTCGAAGCCGCCGGTGAACTTCTCGGTGGAGGCCTGGTCCTGGGCCACGTTCTCGCGGGGCGGACGCGTGCGCCGCTTCTCGACGACCTTCACGGTGGCGAGCGTCTGCGGAGCGGCCTCGAGCCGCAGGTCGACCATGATCGGCTTGCCCTGTCCGGCACGCTTGGCGTTCGCCTGCGCGGGCTTCATCCCGATCGCGATCGCACGGACGGTGTAGTTGCCGGGTCCTTCCTGCACCGCGACGAGCCAGCGGCCTTCAACGTCTGTGCGCGCGTTGAGTGGCGCCGTCCCGGTTGGCGCGCCGGCGGCGACGACACTGACGGTCGCACCAGCGAGCGGATCGCCGTTGGGCCCGAAGACGTGACCCGCGAGGACGTCGCGCTGGAGTACCTGAGCGCAAAGAACGGGGACGGCCACGAGCGAGGCGGCCAGCAGAAATGTGAACGTCGAGGTTGCGCGCGATGAGAGCGGACGCATGCGATCCCCTGGGTGCGGAACGAATCTCCGTCAGAGCACGCTTCGTGCCACGATCCGGTACTTTGCCAACCGCTGGACCGGCAATCGTTTAGCCGTGTGCGGGTCGGCGCCGCGGCGCGGTTCCCCTCATGGAATCGATAATCGAGCCTTCAATTCGTTACAGCGGCGCACCGGCGGCGGGGGCGTCACGCCGGTTGGCGGCGCACTTCAACTGCAGCTCAGCGCCCCTTTCCGCCCGGTTCCTGCGCGATGGCGGGCGGCACCGTCGTGGGGGCCACGGCGCTCACGACGACTTTCGCGAAGTACATCACGCTCGGCACTCCGACGCCGATGCCGATCAGCAGCAGGTTCGCCGCGAGCACGGTGCCGGTCCAGCGATTCACGAGTTCGCGGCTCTTCGTGCCGATGACCGCCGCGACGGCGGCGGCGTCGAGAGTGACGAGTGCGATGGCGCAGGTCCAGAAGACGAGGGGGCCAACACGGTCGAGCCACGCGATGACGGCGTCGAACATGCGATTCCTCCGGATGACGGCGTACGGACAGGTGGGGGCGCTCTCCGCTTGCGCGAAATAGCACATCATGGGGCGGGCGTCCAGCAGGCGCAGAGCGCGCCGACGGGCTCATGCCGGCGCCGCACTGCGCGCGATCGCTCCGCCGTGAACTGATCCGGTGACGCGCTCGCGAGGCGCGGCGAGCAGGTTGCGCCATGCCGAGTTGCATTTCCCCCGTCGCCGAGCGTACGCTATGGGCATGCCTGCCACGACCGACCACTATTGGCTGCCGGCCGACCTCGAGCAGTTCCCCGAGGGCGACGGCTGCAAGTACGAGTGCATCGACGGGATGCTGCTGGTGACGCCGGCGCCGAGGGTGGTGCACGCGGTGGCGCTGTCCGAACTCAATGAGCGGATCGTGCTCTGTCTGGCTGGCCGCGGAATGAGGCGGCGGGTGATCACGTCCACGGCTGATCTCCGGATCGAACCGACCGCCGTCGTGCAGCCGGACCTGTTCGTGCTGCGCGAGGCCGGCACCGCGAAGACTCGCCTTGACGATCCCACGTGCGCGGTGCTCATCGTCGAAGTGCTCTCGCCCAGCACCGCGAAGCGCGACCGCGGCATCAAGCGTGAGTTCTACCAGCGCGTGCGCGTGCCCGAGTACTGGATCGTGGATCTCGACGCGCGGCTCATCGAACGCTGGACGCCAGTAGATCAGCGCCCGGAAATCCTGCGCAAGCAGCTGGGCTGGGCGGATCCCGTGAGCGGAGCCGAACTCGTGCTCGACGTGGAGCAGTACTTCGCCGACGTGTGGGGGGACGAACCACCCTCGGCGTGAGCTTCGGCGTCCGCCGTCAGACGCTTGGGACGCGCGGCCTGTTCGACCCGTTCGGAGTGATCGGCGTGATCGGTGCAATCGGCAGCCGCACCCTGACCATCGTTCCATCCCCGGGCGCGCTTTCGATCTGCAATTCCCCGCCATGCGCGATCGCGATCTTCTTCGCGATCGAAAGACCAAGCCCCGTTCCCCCGGCCTTCGACGAGTAGAACGGCTCGCCCGCGCGAGCGAGTTGCGGCGTCGCCATGCCGGGGCCGTGGTCGCGGATGTTCACTTCGACGAATCCAGGATCGCGCACGTCAACGTCGAGCGTCGCCTCCGCACCCGGAGTCAGCGCTTGGCCGGCGTTGATCAACACGTTTAGGAAGAGCTGCTCGAGCGCGGCCGCGTCGCCGCGCGTCCGGCAACCGTTCGCCGCGGAGAAGTTTCGTCTCAATGCGCCGCCCGACTTCAGGAACGTCTCCTCGGCGGCGTCGGCCGCGGACTCGAGGACGGGCGCGAGTTCGAAGACTTGCCATTTTTCCTTGTCGCTGCGCGCGACGCCGAGTGCGCCGGTCACCGTGCCGTTGAGACGCTCGACACTGCGTAGCGCCCGGCTGAGCAGCGATCCGGCGCGGTCGTCCGGCGGCATGCTCTCGGCGACGCTCTGCAGGTCAAGCCGCACGGAACTCAGCCCGTTCCGCACCTCGTGCGACATCGTCGCCGCGAACTCGCCGACCGCGGCCAGCGACTCGCGCCGCGCGAGATCGTGCAGCGTCTTCTGTAGCGATTCGACCATCGTGTGGAAGGACCCCGCGAGACGCCGCACCTCCTCGGTCCGGCCCGCTTGGACGGAGACCTCGTGCGAAAGGTCCCCGGCGGCGATGGCATCCGCGGCATCGGCCAGCGCCTCGAGCGATCGAGTCAGGCGCGTCGTGAAGAACGCCGTGAGGAACAGCGCCACGGCCGTGATGACGATGAGCAGCGCCAGCCCGATCTGCGCGCCGTGCTCGAACGACTGCAGGAACGGCCCGGACGGCGCGCTGAGCGTGAACAGCAGCGGGAGGCCCGCGACTCTCCGCTGCACGGAGAGCCACGGCGCACCGGCAACCTTGAAACGGCCCTCGCTGGCGGATTCGCCGAGGCCCGTTCCCCGGAACAGCATGCCGGATGCGGTATCGCGGACGCTCAACTGCGCGGCGTTCACGAGCGGCGGCAGCGAATCCCTCGGCAGCAGCGCGTCGATGCGGACCTGCGCGTCGAGCCGGCCGAGCGAATGTCCGCCGGGATCCTCCGCCGGTACGCTCACAGTGAAGCGATCGCGCTCTACGATTTGTGGGGCAAGACGAGCCAGGCCACGCGCAGGTTCGGCCACTGCGCTCTCGTCGAGCCGCCATCGCACCGCGCCCGCGCGATCGCGGAGCTGCACGAACGGAAAGCTGCGGGCCAAAGCGCGAAACATGCTTGTCATGAATGCCGAGTCGTCCGGCGACAGCGCGTGCTTCGCGCCGGCCAGCGCACGAACGGCTACGTCATTGTCCGCGAGATAGACGAGGTCGGCGCTGCGCACCTCCCAGCGCCGCTCCACGAGCGTTACGGTGGCAGCCAGCGATGTATCGAGCTGGGTATCGAGCAACTGCTCAGCTGATCGCACGGCCGAACGCGTGAGCCAGTAGCCCGTCGCTGCCAGCGGGATGATCGCGCCTACGAGGACGATCAGCAGGAATCGCGACCTGAGCGAGGCGGGCGATCGCATGAGGCCGCCGTCAGTCGAGCCCGTGCTTCTCGATCAGCCGGTTCAGCCGCGGCCGCGACACGCCAAGCATCTCGGCGGCGAGCGCCTTCTGCCCGCCGGCAGCCGCCAGCGCGCGAACGATCTGCTCGCGCTCCACCGCATGCAACGGCTCGACCGGCATCCCCGCCGCCGCCGCCACGGCCGACATCAAGAGGTGCTCCGGCCGGATGACGTTGCCGGCGGCGAGCACCGCAGCGCGGGTGACGCAGTTCTCCAGCTCGCGGACATTGCCCGGCCAGTCGTGCTCGAGCAGCTGCGCCATTGCCTCCGGCGATACGATCGGCGCCGCGGCTTCGAGCTGCACCGCGGCGCGCCGCAGCATGTGCTCGACGAGCAGCGGAATGTCGGCGCGCCGCTCGCGCAACGGCGGCAGGGAGATCTCCACCACGCGTAGGCGATAATAGAGGTCGGCGCGGAAGCGCTTGCTCGCGACGAGCGCCTCGAGGTCCTGGTGCGTGGCGGCGATCACGCGTGCCTCGGTGCGCTCGACTCGCTCGGCGCCGACGGGCTGGAACTCGTGGTCCTGCAGCACGCGGAGGAGCTTCGACTGGAAGTCGGCCGAGGTGTCGCCGATCTCGTCGAGGAAGATCGTGCCGCGCCCCGCCTGCGCGAATCGCCCGCGGCGCGCGTTGACCGCCCCGGTGAACGCGCCGCGCACGTGACCGAACAGTTCGCTCTCGAGAAGCGTCGCCGGCAGTGCCGCGCAGTTTACGGCGACGAATGGCTCGCCGGCATCCGGGCCGTGCTGATGGATCGCCCGCGCGACGAGTTCCTTACCCGTGCCGCTCTCGCCGCGGATGAGCACCGTCGCGCGCGTCGCGGCGGCGTGCCCGATCAGCTTGAAGATGGCGATCATCGCGGGCGTGTGGCCGACGAGTCCCGACATGGGCGGAGACCCGTTGCCGCCGTTGGCGCCGGCGGCTTTGCGGCGCGCGAGGCGGTCGTCGAAGACCCGGCGCATCACCGCGCGCACCTCGGTGAGGTCGAGCGGCTTGGTAAGGAACTCAGCGGCGCCATCGCGCATCGCCGCGACCACTGTCGGCATGTCGTCGTACGCGGTCATCAATACCACGTCGACGCCGGGAGAGCGCACGCGCAGCTCGCGCAAAAGCTCGAGTCCGCCGACGTCGTCCATGCGAACGTCGGAGAGCACGACGTCCGGGTTGTCGCTGCCAAGGCGGGCGAGCGCGTGTGCGCCGTTCTCGGCCACCGTCACCTGCATGCCCGCCGCGGCCAGTACGTCGGCCAGCGAGGATCGAATGCCGGCGTCGTCGTCGACGACCAGCACGCGGCGGGTCATGCCAGAGCAGGCGGATTGTGCATGCGATAGGACTAATGCTTGCCGGGAATCCCAGGCGAAAGGTCTACATCAAGCAGCACGGTGGACGGCGCGCCGCTTACCACGTAGAGGATAGTCTTTCCGTCGGACGAAATCGAGTATGACATGAGCTTCTCGTTCTTGCCGAAGGCGGCGAGGCGGCGGGGCGAGGATCCGTCCAGCGGCACGGCCATCAGCCCGGCCGGCGAGCCGTCGGATGCCGCGACGGGCGCGATAATCTCGCGGCCGTTGGGGTGGAACCTGACAGGGTTCCCTTGGTCGAACGCGAACGAGACCGGGAGAGTGCGTTTGGAACTGCCGTCGATCGCAGCGAGATCGATGGCCTTGCGGTTGGCTGCGGTGCGTGCGAGCAACCGCCCGTCCGGCGAGACCGAAGGACGGAATGGATTTGAGTTGATCCGTGGAACCGCGGTGTTTTCGGGAACGACGTCGAACATGGGGCGTGGCGTGCCCTTGAAGGGGAGCAACTTCGCGAGGAGGCCTGAATAGAGGATGCTGTCATCCAGAAATGCACCGCCCCCAGGTGCTTCGGTGGAGATGTCACGCAGCACACGCGTTTTCCCGTCGAGCGTGGCCTCGCGGGCCGTGACCGTGAGCTTCGGAGGCACCCCATCGAACGCAACGTAGAGAACCGCCTTTCCATCGCTGCGGAAATGCGCTTGCATGATGCGCTCGGCGTGGGCGATCGCCGTGCTCTTCCCGGTCTTCGTGTCATGAACCACGAGCGCGCGCAGCGAATCGGTCACGTAGGCGATGTAACGGCCGTCAGGCGACCAAGGGCTGTGCGTGCGACTCACGAAGGAGTACTCCTCCTGTCCCCAGCCGATGGGCGCGAGCACTCTCGGGTTCGAACCGTCTGCATTCCTGAGCACGATCTGCATCCCGTTCTTCCCATCGAACTCGTCGGACAGGATTGACTTGCCGTCGGGTGAGAGCGTGATGTTCGGTCCGTTGATCCCTGATATGATCCGGCTCGCCGTGCCGGCGTAATCCGCGGCATGCGCCACGACCGACGCGGTCTTCAACGCCCAGACTTGATGGTATCCGTCGTGTGTCCATGCGTAGTCGATGCGGACGCCATCCACGGGGAACTTCACGCCGACGTCGCCGACTTTCTGCTTGTTTGCATCAAAGACGGTGTACGTCATGTTCAGCGCCTTTTCCGCGGTCAGCGCCACGACGTAGCGCCCATCGGGCGTAATTCCGGGCGTGGCCTCCTTTACCGAGGGCGTCACTTCAACCGCATCTCCCCCGCCGGCGGGAATCCGCGCGACATAGGTGCTGCCCAGCATCGTCCACTTGACAACGTAGATCCACTTGCCGTCGGGCGAATAGCGAATTGGGCTGTCGAAGAGCCCTTCGGCGACGACCCGCTCCTTGCCCGCGTTGAATGGCACGACGAAGACCGTCGATTTCAGTTTGGCGTAGGAGATGAACGCGATCTCCTTCCCGTCGGGCGAGATGCGCATGGCGCCCGCGTCCATCAGGCTGACCCGGCGCGGGGCGCCTGTGGCGATGCCCGTCTTCGGATCGACGGCTACAGTCCACATGTTCCGCGAGTTCTTGTCCTCGGCGGGTCGCAGCAGCCCCAAGTGATCGCCGGTCGCCGATGTCACGACGCCATTGAAATCGCCCTTCACGGCGACGCTCGTCTTCCGTTGTGCTCGATCGTAGACCAGCACCACACCGGAATCGGTTGTCATGTAGAGGAGGTTGCCGTGCGCACCAGCGGCGACTTCCGTTGCGCTGACCCCCGGGAACGTGGCGATCGTGGTGATCTTTGCCGCGGGCACCGATTGCGCGCCCCGGCGCGGTACGGGAGCTGTCCAAGCGAGGGCCGCCACTGTACCGGAGGCGACTATCAGCGTGGCGATAGCAAGTATTCGTTTCATCTGCGGCGTCCTCGAAAAGGCGATGGAGGTCAACGGCAACGCACCAACGCCTCCATCATCCAACACGTTCCGTGCCAATGTGCGGCCGCAGCCAAGCGCCGTCCCGGCAATCGTTTAGCGGCCCGAAGGTAGCCGGAACGCCGCACCGCCCCGTAACGACTTGTCGATGCGACGCTCAGAGTGATACGGCGGGCACCCGTTCCGCCTCATCAATCACCGGAAGCCGCACCTTCACCGTCGTCCCCGACCCCACGGTGCTGCAAATCGTGAGTTCGCCCTCATGCGCCGCACAGATCTGCCGCGCGATCGCGAGCCCCACACCGGTGCCGTAAGGCTTCGACGAAAAGTACGGCTGCCGCGCCCCGGCGAGTTGCTGCTCGTCCATGCCGGCGCCGTTATCGGCGATCGTGATCACGGCATGCGTGCCGTCGACATCTGCCGTGACCACGGTTCGGCCGTTCGGACCGAGCGCCTGTGCGGCGTTGAACAACAGATTGGTGAACAGTTGTTCGAGCGCCATCGCGTCACCGCGCACCTTGATAGGCTCCATGTTCGCGATATCGAGGTCGACGGTCGCAGGCAGCGCCGCGAATGTTCCGGAAACGACGCTCACCGCAGACTCGAGTACCGTCCGAAGATCGACCGGTTCGAGTGCCGCGTGCGCGCTCCGCGCGACTCTAAGAGCGCCACTCACCGACGAATCGAGGTGCGCGATGTTGTCCAGCGCGCGCAGGACAAGATCCCTGCCGGACGCGTCGCCCGGTGGTTTCCTGGCCGCGCGCTGCAGGTCCACCCTGATCGACGTGAGCGCGTTGCGCACCTCGTGCGAGAGCGAGGTCGCGAACTCGCCGACCGCGGCGAGCGCGGTGCGTTGCGACAACTCGGCCAAAGTCTTGCGGAGACTCTCGGTCATCACGTTGAACGCAATACCAACGCGGCGGATCTCCGTCGGGCCGGCCGGGTCCACGCGCTGGTCGAGATCACCGGCGGCGACGCCGTCGGCGGCATGCAACAGCTGCTGCAACGAGGCGGTCAGCCGTGTGGCGAGGAACGCCGTGAGAAAAAGCGCCAGCAACGTCACGAGACCCAGCGCGATCACGCCGACCTTGGCCGCGTGCTCGAACGGCGAGACATATGCATCCACCGGTGCGGCAATCACGATCTCGAGCGGCGGTCCGATCGTGCGCCGCCGTACGGCGAGCCATCGCCGTCCCTTGATCGTCAGCGCTCCCTCCGCCGGAAACGATTCGCCGACGCCGAACGGAATCAGCGTGCTGCCGCTCGACAGGTCGCGCAGGGCGACGCGTGACCCAGGCACCAGCGGTCGCAGCGAATCCGGCGGCACCATGGCCGAGAGTTCGATCGTGGCAACGACTTGGCCGGCGTTCGCTCCGCCCGGTCCGCGCACGGGCAGTCGAATGGCGACTGACGGCGACCCGGAAGCGACATTGGCAGCGGCGGCGCTCGCAGCCGGCCCCGATCCGGCAGGCCCGGGACTCGCGGGCCGTTGTGCCGAGAGATCGGCGCCAGACCATCGCAGGGCATCACCAGCATCACGATACTCGACGCTTCGTATGAAGGGTCGCACGCTTGCGTAGAGCCGATTGAGATACTGCGAATCGATTGCGGTCAGCTTCCCTCCGGAGAGCAATCGCACGCCGACCTCGTTCTCGGCCAGCAGGAGCAGATCGCCCTGCCGGTACTGCCACCGCGTGTCGATCGCGCCGGCGAATTGCGTAATCGATGCGACGAGATGATCGCTGAGCAGCTCCTCGCCCGACCGCGCGCCGCTCAGCGTCACCCACACGCCGGCCAGCGCGAGCGGCACGATCGCCCCGGCGAGCACGATCAGCAGGATGTTCGTGCGAACCGAGTACGAGCGTGACGAACGCGGCATCGCGC
>ODAK010006131.1_pt1 | contig 12152 bp, 6 predicted proteins | sample 1539591 | NCBI WGS metagenome assembly ODAK01 (sample SAMEA3539303, study PRJEB22396) | soil metagenome | biome: tundra; feature: field; material: soil | place: USA | collected 2010-05 | depth 0.15 m | reverse complement strand
GCCCGGATGCCGATCGAATACAACGCAACTCCAGACCGGTACGCCAGCCTCTTTAACCCGAACAGTGTTTGGTCGGATGTGTCCGGCAAGGCTCGACGAATCAGCAGATTGGCTTCCACTGGTGGCCGATTACTGGTGCCATGGGGATTTCGCGCCAGGAATCGGATTTCTAATCACGTCGGCGTTTTTTGCGGGTAGTCTATTCGTCGCGCAGGACTTCCATCGGCTTGCGCCGCAACAAGCCGTAAACCGGCAGCCAGCCGGCGACAACGGTGAGCAGCGCCGCGCCGGCAACGGCCGCGGCAATTGGTTTCCACTCCAGGACGATCTCCAGCCGCTGGAATATCACGCTCATTACGACGCTCGCGAAACCGCACGCCAGCAAGCCGGCGATGGCGCTGGATAGTACGCCGATGGCGGCAAATTCGAGAGTGTACATCTTGAGCAGGGTGGCGCGCCGGGCGCCGAGAGCAGAGAGGATTCCGATTTCGCTGGACCGCGCCTGGCGCGACGCGGCCACCGCCGCTACCAGGATGCATAGTCCGGCCGCAATTGCGTACCACGCCACCGCACGCACCAGCGCCAGGGCATCGGAGCTGAGGACGGCCAGCATTTCCGCGATATCGCGCGACGTGATGACCGGCAGCGTGGGATACTGGTCGCGGATCGCCATGCGAATCGCGGTCATGCGATCGGGTGTGACCTGCACGGCGGCGTAATGGAAGAGGCTGGCCGGGTCCATGGCGCCGCAATCCAGCTCCATGCCGGACCAGAATCTCTCCACCGGGCCGAACTTGCGAATCGAGGTGACGACGGCTTCGATGGCGCGATCGCGGGATTCGAATTCGAGACTTGCGCCGATCGCCAGGTGGAGGCTGCGCGCCACGTCATCGGCGATGGCGAGACGGGCGGGCTCGGCGCCACACGTCACCAGAAACGACCAGCCACTCAAGCCGGCGTTGGCCCGCTGCTCGAGGTAATAATCCACCGTCATCGCCTGCGCGCGATTTGCCGGCGGCCACAGCCTGGCTCGCTGCGGAATGCCGGTGACGCGGGCGTAAGATTCGTTCCACTGGTCGGCGGTGAGCGCGTTGCGCCCGCGCGCGGCTTGCAGAAGGTCGCTCCGGAGATGCGTGCCGGAAGGAATCGCTTCCGTATTTGCGAGGGGCGTACAGGCGTCGCCCGAGTCGGCGGCGTCTAACACATCGCCGGCATTGCAGGTGCCATCGCGCCGGAGGGAACCTGCGTGTGGAGCCCTATTGCGGGCGGGCGCGGCCGGCTTCGCGCGAGCGGGAAAGGTCTCGTGGAGTGGCGCCCTGACGGTTTCCAGCGACAGCCGGGTCTGGCTCATCATCTTGACATCGACCACGCCGGGAAGGCTCTGGAGGAACTGGCGCGCGCCCGAGAGATCGGTCGCCTGGAAGCCCGCAAGGTATAGACTGTTCTGATCGTAAGGCAAAATCTGGAACGCCGCGCGCACGATGGCCGCGCTGCCGTCATAGGTGGCGATCACGACGGTGAGCGCAGCCGCCAGAGCGACAATCAAGGTGCGCGTATGATTTCCTGGGCGGTACAGACTGGCGATGGCGTAGCGCGCGACGGGCCAGTTCCGCATGCCGGCCGCCGAGGTGCATCGCCGCAAGAGGCGGAGCGCGGCGGCGGTCAACACCCATGCGCCGCCCGCGCTAAGCATGAGAGCCGCCACCACGAGCGATGCTGAAGTCCACGAGCGAAGCATGCGGTAAGCCAAGGCGGTCAACCCTGCGAAAGAGACCGCGGCGGAGAGCGGCGCAATGCGGTGGTACCAGCCCGCGACGGTAGCCCCCGGCTCGCCAGTGTCCCGCCGCAGCAAGGGCAGCGGGCGCAGATTTCGAATCAGAAATGCCGGCCCGATCAGGACCGGGGCTACCACCATCGCCGTAGCCGCCGCGCTTTCCAGCACGGCGCGAAAGCTCCAGGTGGCGAGGGGCGGAAGGTCCACATACCTGCCGGCGAGCGATAGAATCGACCGACGCAGCAGGAAGCCGAGCGGGAGCCCGGCCGCCAGCGCCGCCACGAACATACAGCCGATCTGAAAAAGGAACAGGGTGGCCAGTTGCGGACCGCGCCCGCCCAGTATCTTCATAATGGCGAGCGCCGGCATGCGCTGGTCGGCGTGCTGGCGCACGGCCAGTGCCACTCCGATGGCGCCCAACACGAGAGAGAGGAAGGCGGTGACGCTCATAAAGGAAATTGCGGTTTCGCTGAGCGCGGTTTGCCGGTTGCGGGCAGCCCGGTAGTCGCGAATGTTGCCTTCTGGGAAGAGATCCTGCAAGCGGCGCCGGGTGACCAGCAGATCGGATTGCCGGCCGAGGCGAACCAGTACCCGCTGTTTGACGGAGTTTCCCAAACGATCGATGCGGGTGCGCTGGTAGCCCTCGCGAGAGAGCATGCATCGCATGCCGAAACCGAGTTCGCCTGAAAGGCGATCGGGTTCGGCGTTGATCCGCGCGGCGATACGGAACCGCTGGCCCGCGATGAGCAGCGGGTCCCCGACGCGGATCTGGAACCGTTCGAGGACGTCTTCCGAAACCACGACGCTATCGGACCGCAGAGCCTCAACGAGAGTCTGGCGAGGGCTCAGGGCAACGGCGCCATAAAAGGGATACACCGAGGGGTCGATCGCTTTCACCGCGACAAAGCCCGGATCGGCGGCCTGGGCGGACGCGGCCATGGTCAAAGCGGTGGCCATGAGCGTCCACTCGATGCGGTCCTGGCGCATGCGGTTGAGGACCTCGACCTGCTCCTGATTGATGGGTTGGCGGGTATCCACGCAGAGGTCGGCCGCCAGAGTGGCGCGTGCGCCGCCCTGGAGAGCTTGCCTGGCGATATCGGCCGCGCCGCGAACGCCCACCATGGAGGCGATGCTGAGTGCCATCGGTAGGGCGATCAGCGCCCCCTGAATATTCGATTTGCGCAGGTCCCGCCACGCAAGTCTTACGCCGGTTCGCCAGAAATGCCAGTGGACCATCGTGATCGCACCATGATAGCGCCGGCGAAGACAGGAGCGAGGGTCTGTTCAACGCGAGAGGCGAAGAAAGAGAATCCTCCTCGGTAATTATCGCGGTTGGGTATTCTAATGGGATGCGCGCAGCAGTGGCTACCGTGCTGTTCTGCCTCAATCTTTTGGGACAGCCCGGGATCCGTCAGAACGGAGTGATGAACATGGCGAGCCGGATTCCACCGACGCTTGCCGGCGGCGCGATTGCGCGTGGAACCTTGTTCACCATCTACGGCGTGCGGCTTGGAGCAGCGGGCCACACTACCGTGAGTATCGCCAAAACACCAGTGACCATCGTCTCCGTGGACCCGCGGCGGATCGACGCGTGGATGCCGCAATCGGCGCCCATCGGCAACGGTGCGCTGGTGGTCACGGTGGATGGCCTGGCGAGCAGACCTTTCCCTTTGGACGTGGTGGCCTCCAATCCGGGACTATTCAGCCGGAATGGAGAAGGATGGGGGCCGGGCCGCATCGAGAATCTGGAAGCATCCGGCGGACGCCGCGAGAACTCGACCGCTAACGCCGCGCGTCTCCGGCAACAAGTTACATTGCTGGCCACCGGGTTGGGCGAGGACAGCGGCGCGCAGGTGATGATCGGCAACCGGTTGGCGAAGGCTGGAAAACCGCGCCCCACGGCGCGCCAGGGCGAGCAGGAGATCACGGTGCGGATTCCGGCGGACGCGCCGGCCGGCTGCTTCGTTCCCGTGTACCTGCTGGCGGCGCCCAACCGGGCGAGTAATGTAGTGACCCTGTCGATCCGCGCGGGTGCGGGATCCTGCGACCCCGGACCGGTCCCGTTGTTTTCGTCGGAGAACATCGGCGTGGCCGCCATTTCGCGCACGCAGATGAAGTCGCGCGTCAGAAACGCGGCGGACTCAGTCGCCGACGATGCGCGGATCTCATTCAATGCGGCGGGCAGTGAACCTGTGCTCTCGCCGCTCCGCCTGTTGCCGCCGCCCGGAACATGCACCGCTTACACCAGCAGCTTCCAGGCGGATACGGAACTCTCCACTTCCATTTCGTCGATCCTCGGCCCCGAAGGCCGCGGGCTGAGTGCCGGCGCGGCGCTGACGCTGAGCCGTGGAGAGAGCAGCCGGCGGATCCCGGAGGGCTATGGAAATGCGGGCAGCTACCGGCTGCATCTTGGCAGCACGGGCACCAACGACCGGCGTGCGCGGCCGCTATTCCTGGAACCAGGCGAGTATGTGCTCGAGGGCTTCGGCGGAAAGGATGTGGGACCGCTGCGCGCCGCCTTTTCGGTTCCGCCGCCTTTCGAGTGGACCGATCGCGAGCAGGCCTCGGTGGTGGACCGCGGGCGCGGCGTCACGCTTCACTGGCGGGGTGTGTCGCGCGGGCAGACGGTACTCCTGGTCGCCCGGAATGTGGATCAACTCACAACGGCGATCGGCATGTGTCTATGCGTCGCGGCCACCTCCGCCGGCCAGTTCGAGATACCGCCGGCCTTGCTGGCCAATGTGCCCGTCTCGCGCGATCTGCCGGGAGTTCCGTTCGACGAACTGGTGATGGGGACGGTGCCCTCCAAAGCAGTCGCGTTCAGCGCCGCGGGGTTGCAGGGCGGCTTTGTAGTGACGGTGTACGCGAGCGGGCGCACGGTTTCTTATCGCTGAATTGTCAGCAGGGATCCGGTTTGCGTAGCCTGACCCGAGTAAGTTGCCGTGATGGTGTTATCGCCGTTGGAGGCGGACGCGGGCACCGTCACATTGAATTGAAACAGGCCCGGCGAGATCAAACCCGCGAACGAAACACTCGCGCCCGCTCCGCCGATGGTGACCACCGGGAAATTCGCCAGGCTTCCGGATTGCGTCACCGACCCGCTGACGATGGGCGTCGCGGTGGGGCCGAATCCGTTGGCGTAGAGCACGATGGTTTCGCCTGGCGCTGCCGGCGTGCTGAACCCCGGATAGAGCGAGGTCGGCCCAATCAGCGTGGTGTTGGCGTGGGTCGCGAGCACGTAGGGCCCGCCGTTGTTGACAAAGAACGAAGGCGAGAGGGCCAGCGCCTGGGCGGAAAAGGCCGCGCCCGTCAGCGTGCCGTTCTGGACCACGACCGGCACGGCGCCGGTGGCCAGATCGGGCGGCGTCAGCACGTTGATCTGCGTGGGGCTGATGTAATAGACGAACGCTTTCTTGCCACCCATGGTCACGCTGATGCCGTCGAGCGCGGTGGGCATCTGGCCGTTGTTGGCGGCGAAATCGGAGCCCTGCCAGATGCGGGTGGTGGAAGAGAGATTGGTTCCCTTGATTTCGGTCCACGTATTGGGAGCGATGGTGGTGCTGCCGCCTTCGGCGTTGGCCACACTGATCACGGCTGGCGACGGAGGCGGCGGAGGCGCGGTGACAACCAGGCCGGAGAAGACGGCATAAAACGCGTCGCCGCGCATCGCGCCGGGCACATGGCCGCCGAATCCGGCGAAGGTTTTTTGCAGCGCGTTCGCCGTGACGGGCAGATCGGTGGAAACCGTGTTGCCGACGACGTACACATTTCCGCCGGCATCCACGGCCACGCCAAACGGCCTTTCGTCGCGGTTGCCGCCGAAGAAGCTGCTGTAGAGCAGCGCGGTCCCCGTGGGGTTGACCACCGAGACGAACGCATCACCGTAGAAAAGATAATCCCCCAACCCGCCGTCGCCGGCAAGCTGGGTTTGGAGCGCGCCGCTGGTGGTGGGAAAATCGATCGAGTCCGTGAAGCCCGTGACGTAGGCGTTGCCCTGGCTATCGATTGCGATGGCCGTTGCCGCGTCGTTGGTGCGGCCGCCGAGATAGCTCAGGTAGAGCAACTTCTTACCGGTGGGGTCGAGCTTGCCCACGAACCCATCGCCGAAATCCTGCGCAATCAGAAACGGCAACGTGAAGTATCCGTGATAGAGGGGTTGAAACGCTCCGGCGGTAGTGGGCAGGTCCGGGGTGGTGGTGGCGCCCGCCATGTAGACGTTGCCCGTGGCATCCACCGCGATGCCGGTGATGCAATCGTCGCCCGTACCGCCAAAGTAGGTCGAGTAGAGCAGCGCACTGCCGGTGGCGTTGAGCTTGGTGATGAAGCCATCTCCGGTAGAGAAGAAATAGTTCTGCTGTTCACTGCCGTGATAGGTGGTCTGCAAGGCGCCGGGAGTGGTGGGAAACGAAAAGGAAATGGTGCACCCGCCGACGTAGACGTTGCTCGCCGAATCGACCGCGATGGCCAGGGTAGTATCGTCCTGGGTGCCGCCGAGGTAGGTCGAGAAGAGCAGCTTCGATCCGGTTGGATCCAGTTTGGTGACGAACGCGTCGCCTGGCTCGAAGAGCGGAGCCAGATCCGTCTGGTGGCGGAATGGCTCGCCGCCTACACCCGATAGCGTTGGCTGGAATGCGGTTCCCCCGGGAGTGACGGGAAAATTGAGAGAGCTAGTGGCGCCGGTTACGTACGCGTTTCCGGCGCTGTCAATGGCAATGGCGAGCCCGATCTCATCGCGGTTTCCACCCAGGTAAGTCGAGTAAATCAACTTATCGCCGTTGGGTCCGAGTTTGGCGACGAAGGCGTCGCCCGGGCGGAGGGCACTGCCGCCGAATCCGCCAAACTGCGCTTGAAACGGGTTGACCACCGGGAAGTCGGTGGAGTTCGTGGCGCCCGTGACGTAAGCATTTCCCGCGGAATCTACCGCGAGCGCGGTAATCCCATCGTCCTGGCTGCCGCCGAGATAGGTCAGATAGACCAGCGCGCCCGTGGGACTGAACTTCGCCACGAACCCGTCGCCGGTAAGCAGACCGGCCGTGCCGCCGCCGAAATTGGGTTGGTACGCGGAGCGCGTCGGAAGCTCATTGGAACTCGAGGCCCCGGCCACATAAACGTTGCCCGCCCCATCCACTGCGAGGCCGCGTGCCGAATCGTTTCCTTTGCCGCCAATGTAGGTGGAGTATTTGAGCGCCGGGTCGATCACCAGGGTCTTGCCGCGATCGAAGCGATCGACCTGGAAACGGACCGTGCGCCCGTGGGCCAGCACGAAACGCCCGTTCACGGGTTGGCGCGCACCGGCGACTTCCTGATAAATCTCCGGCCGTTTCCAGCGGATCTCGCCAGCTGCAGTGGTCAGGACCAAATCGCCATCCGCGGCGATGCGTGCCGCGCGATGCCCGCTCAAGTCCAACCGGATGGCGCTCGGGTCGGCCTGCGGCGCCAGGACGAAATCGTATTCCAAGCGACCGCCTTCGCCGTGGAAGACGAGGTCGATGCCCGGATAGACGTTGCGATAGCGGATGCGGCCAAAACCGGGAACACCGGTGCGCCATCCTTCATGGCCAATAAAGTAGTTCGCCGTGCCAGGCAAGCGGTCGTCGGGCTCCATGCTGGCGGCGGGGTCGGCGTGGATCAATTGTGTGCGGAGTTGAGCCGGATGGCCGGAGGAGCCATCCCGCCACTCCAGCCAGTTTTGGCCGGGCGCAAGACTCAAGACGAAATTCGGTCCGCGCGCCGTATATTTGGCTTCCCGGTGCGCGCCCGCGCCCCGATTCTCCTCGAATCGAAGGGGCAGCTTGCCGAGCAGCCCCGCGCGCAATGACGCCGCTTGCGCTCCGGCGGTCGCCGCCATCCATACCATCAGCCACGCCTGCGCTTTTCCCAAGGTAGTTCCTCCTTTAGGCCATTGGCTAAACATTATACGAGAGAAGGGAGATTGCAGGTGCGGTATGTGATCGCAGCGGTATGTGATCGCAGAGTGTGGGACCGGAAAGACTCTGATTTCGCTCGCGGCGCTACACACCTCCTTCGGCCAGACGGGCAGGTGCCACCGTTCGGGTTTCCGGTCTTGGCAAAATTGGTCCAGTACTCCTGCATCTGAGCGGACAGTTTGCGGTCAGCATCTTGGGACGCCTGGGGACTCAGCATGCCAAACACGTATTGCAGTTCCGAGGAATGCACCGCGCCGCGCGGTTCGTACCCGCGTGGATGCGGCGGAGGAGTTGGGCGTGGGCGGCGGAACAGCGTCGGGTCCCGAACCCGGTGTTCTGAGCAGTAGATCCCGCCTAGAAAGCTTTTACCGGTAGCTGTTGCGAACAGCCCTATCGTCCAACAAACCGGCACGCTCCCCGAGACGCGCTTGGCGCCGCTGATCCATTGGTCGCCGCCACTGGGCCCAACGTACAGTCGTGGGGATGAAGAGGGCGAACTGATGGCAGACAGTAGGGGCGCCCGAAGAGTGGCGCCCCTACGTCCGGGGCAGTTTGGTCAAATTGGGGCGGTTCTCCCTCCGTAGGGTAACCGGGTGGCAAGTCCCTCCGTGCCTTGTCGCGTGATGATCAGATGCACAGAAACTCAGGAATGATGCAGCCGTAGTACTATGTCGCGGACTCCAGCAGCCGCGTGTCGAGCCATCGCCTATGCGGCGCCGCCAGGCGCTCCTCGATCCCGCGCGGCACGCGCGCCCCCGGCGCTCGCCGCGACGAACGGAGCGAACTCCGGCGCCGTCGCGACTCGTGCGAGCCGGCGCGGCGCGCGTGCTCGATTCCGGCCGTGCGACGAGCCGGTTGACGAGCCGGTCGGGCCTATCTCGGCAGTGTGCCCGTAGCGGCGCCTGCCGCGTACGACCGCGCGGATCGCGGCGTGAGCGGTCGGCCTGTGCTTGGTTCCTAGCACCTCCGGCACGCGGGACCGCGGAATACCGCGGTTGCCCGGGGTGAGGGGCGCCGACCTACATGGACGTGGCCGCTTGGCTATTTCTTTGGGTCGCAGCGACCCGCCCCCGGCAACAAGAGCAATGGGTCTCCACACCCTTCCCCCCCCAAGAAAAGGAAAAAGACGGAAAGAGTCCGTGGAGGCCTGTTGCCGCCGTTGCCGCCACTCCTTGCTCCCGATTCGTCAAGGTGAGATTAGCCAAAGTCAGCATTGCATCATCTTAAAGTTTGAGAACACTCTCGAAGCGGCTCTCTTCATTTGGGCTTGGTATTGCGAGCCGCTGCCATCAGGGACGCCGAAGGCCCGGTAGGGAGAACCTCCCCCTCATCCGTAACAAGACGGGATTGATCCGGCTACTCATCGGTGCCACGATGGGACTGGCGGACCGAGGTGGCCGAGTATGAGAGTGGCAATCGAGCCGGTTGAAGAACCTCCGGGAGAAAAACAGGCCTGCTGTCAATGCCCTCGGTGCGGCATCTGGTCTCGGGCCGATCGATGCCCTCAATGCGGAGCGCACAAGTGGAGCTTGGAGGCGGTCCAAGCGAAAACCGAAGCACACAGCCAGCAAAAGCGGTTGGTGTAATTCCTCCGCGGCTTTCGGGGTGCTGGCGAGGAGCCTGACGAGCTGGCGCGCGGGCGGCCGGGAGCCGCCAGCCGCCGTGGCCCACTCCAGGGAATTCGGGGAGCCGGAAGGCTGCCAAAGTTAGTTAGCCCTTTGCATTTAACTGTTGGGAGTATTGATCCTCGTCATCCCCTCGGATAACAATCACACCAGGGCAAGAGTTTCCCTTCCCGTTTTCGGTTTGGAGTGTAAACGCATGATCGAAACAATGCTGAACCTGCTGTGTGGTTGCCGCCACAGGCAGATCACCCGACCGATAACGCCGGTCCATAAGCCCGGGACCCCATCCGGAGATACCTACGTCGCCTGTCTTGAGTGCGGAAAGCAGTTTTACTATGACTTGGACAACATGCGGATCGGGAAACTGATGCCAGCGTCTGCAATTTCCTGTGGCGCTACCCACTTCCAGACGCAATACTAAACAGCACCGCAACATTGACTACTCATATTATGATCAACGCCAGCGCCGTGCTCCTGGCGTAGCGGAGTCGCCCAACCGCCTGTATTGGCGCGTGACGTCGTCTGAGTTGCGCTTTCGTGCGACCCCGCGGCAGCCTCGCACGGCAGCAGAGGAGCGTGAAAGCGGGATACCATCATATACACGTGAGGTACTGCGCAGGATACTGACTAATGTCTCTACCGTCGCCCAGCCACCACCGCTACGGCCCACAACGTACTTAACCGGCGCGCCGTCCCCAGACTCCACGGTCAACCACGACAGAGCTAGAAGGAGTCTGCGGTCCCGTCGCTCAGCATCTGTAGGCGGGCGGCCTCCCTTGCGTGTTTTCACCGGCTCATTGACCAGTTCGTGCGATATGCCGCCGCGCAGCGTGAGAAGCCAGTTTCCGAACGTCATCACACCTTGGTTGACCGCGTCGTGTGTTCTCCATAGCAGGTCCGGAACCAACTCACGGTTCGTGGTGTTTCCGCTGAGGCGGAGCGTGTAGGCACGTTGCGTCTTGGTAGCCACTGTGAGGGGAACCCTTTCGGATTGCCATACGACTATAACGCTCAGCGTTGTTCGGGTCGAGCCTGGGCTATGCTGATGCCCCAGATTTTTTATCCTGAATCGCGCGGCGCAACGGTATAGGGGCGCGGGCCGAGCCTCCTGGCACCGAGCCGCTCCCACTCAATCAGCGGTCAATACCCGCGCCACGTCATCCCGCTGCGCCGCGCAGGTGGTAGCCTTCCCGGAGGCGTGTTCAACGCGGCGGGCGCCGGCGTGAAGACGAACCTTCTCTTCTTCACTAAGGGTGGCCCCACGGAGAGCATCTGGTACTACGACCTTTCCGATGTCAAGGTCGGTAAGAGGATTCCGTTCACGCTGGATAAGTTCGACGACTTCTTCAGCCTGTTAGTCGGACCGCCCCATCGTGAAAGTGTTCTTCGCCCACACGACGAAAGTGGACCAGTGCCCGCCCGCCTCGCGGAACACCCGCTGCAGCGTGTGGATCTCTGACGAGGACATGCAGACGTATATCGCCTCCTTGGTAACCGCCAGCATGTTCCCCACGCGTCGCGCAGGAACTGCTCGAAGTCGTCGCCGAGATCGTCGTTGGCGATGGTGAGCTTCTTCGCCGTCTTGCCCACAATACGCGACGCCGTATGGTGGATCGCAGAAGACCATGTCAGCCAGGCCGCCGGCCAGAACCTTCTCGCGGCGGACCACACCGATCATTCTGAAAACATTAGGCGTTGACGGGTTCGATCACAGTTCGAGTTGCCCCGCAAAAGTTCGAAACGTGTCCAGACGCGGCGCGCCGAAGACGCGGGCGCGCGGCGGGGTCGCCAGGTGGGAGACAACGGCTGCCCGCACAATGGATGCCAGCAGATGGTCCGGGGCCCCTGCGATCCGGCTAGCTTGCACTGGCATTGGCCGCGGCGAGTTGGCTGTTGGTGGTGCTCCAGATGCCGGCAACGCTGCCGCTTTGCCACTTAAGCTAAGGACCCCAAAAATGGTACCGGGTTGAGGAATCGAACCTCACTGATCTGCTTTGTAGGAGCAGCACCGTCGCCAGACGATAAACCCGGCATGGTGGCCGTGCTGGGAGTCGAACCCAGCCTGCGCCCTGATCTGGGGCTTCGGAGCTTATAAGGCTCCCCATGCACCGTACATTTCGGGTTGGAGCTCGTCCCGGGGCTTTCAAGGCTCATTGCGGGTTCAGCACCACGTCGTAATGGTTGCCGGATGTACCCGTTTCCGTCGTGATATGCAGGAATTGGAATGGACCCAGGGGCGTGGGAGTCACGCGGCCGCTCAGGAACTGCAGGTGTTCCACGTCCAGATCCTTACCGAGGTCTACATACAAAAAGTAGACCGGGAGCATTCGTCGTTCGTCACGTCGCCAAAATGCTATTGACCCGTCGCCGCTGCCGGTGAAGAGGCCGGGGCCGTCTTCTTCACAGCCGCTTTCTTGGTGGCGTTCTTCTTGGCGGGTCGCGTCTTCGCTGCCGCCTTTTTCGCAGCCCAACGTTTCTTCAGGGCGGCGACGATTGCGGCCCTACCAGCTTTGCTCAGTTTTCGCTTCGGCTTTGATGGTCCCGGCTTCGCTGGCGCTGACGGCACAGCTTCGCCCCTAACTTTCGCCCACCGGCGCTGTTGGGCTTCCTTCATGCGTCTCCGAGCGGCAACACTGAATTTCTTGCGTCTAAGGGTGGACACTTCCGGCGTCGTTGCGGTTCCAGTGGAGCCACCGGGGAGCATGGCCCGGAGTTCGGCAATCTTGGTGTCGATGTGGCGCTTCTGTTGTTCAAATCCGAGAATGGCGGCGGCGATGATTTCGGCGGTGAGTTTTTGTGTTGGCATCGTGTCTCCGGTCAATCAAA
>ODAK010006130.1_pt1 | contig 12155 bp, 12 predicted proteins | sample 1539591 | NCBI WGS metagenome assembly ODAK01 (sample SAMEA3539303, study PRJEB22396) | soil metagenome | biome: tundra; feature: field; material: soil | place: USA | collected 2010-05 | depth 0.15 m | reverse complement strand
CGCGCAGTGGGTGAGCGGTCGCTCAAGGCCATGGCCCGCGCCGGCGAGGACGACGCAGCGCTCGCCGTGCTCTGCGCCGCCGCCAAGCGATTGCACGCATCACGGCATGCGCTGCCGCCGGACAGCCTCTTTCCGCTGGCCGAGCGGTTCAAGCCGCTGGAGGCGGCGGCGAGCGCCCACGGCGGCGTGCTGGCGCGGTGCTGGACCGAGGCGCTGAACCTGCTGGCGACCGCACGCGAGACCCTGCCGCTGCACGGCGACCTCTGGCACGACAACGTACGCGACGATCGCGCCCGCGGCTGGCTGGCCATCGATCCGATGGGATTTCTGGGCGAGCGGACCTACGACTACGCCGTCATGGTCACCAATCCGGACTTCCCGGACGTGGCCGCCGTGCCTGAGCGCATCCGGCGACGCGCCGCCTTCGTGGCCAGGACGGCGGACCTGGACCCGGTGCGCCTGATGCGCTGCATCATGGTCGATGCCGGCCTGTATGCGCTTTGGTCAATTTCCGAGGGCCATGAACCCAGGGCGCTCGCCATCGCCGAGATCGCCGCGGGGATGCTGGACGCGGACTAGGCGGGCTTGATACTCAAGAGCCCATGAGCGCGTTCGACGGGATCCGGGTTCTCGACTGCTCGCAAGGCCTCTCCGGACCCATGGCCGCCATGCTGCTGGCCGATTTCGGGGCCGAGGTGCTGAAGCTCGAACCGCCGCAGGGCGATCGCGCGAAGGACTGGCCCGGCTACGTCGCCTGGAACCGCAACAAGCACCGGCTGACGCTCGATCTGGCGGCGGAGGCGGACCGCCAACGGTTCGACAGCCTGCTCGCGGGCGCGGACGTGGTGGTGTTCGACCACGGGCCGAGCGACCTTGCCGCCCTTGGCCTCGGGGCCGCGGCGCTGACGGCGGCGAACCCGCGTCTGATCCATCTCTGGGTCCCACCGTATGGCACTTCGGGCGCCTGGAGCGACCTGCCGGCCCATCATGCCAGCCTGACCGGGCTTTCCGGCGCGGCCTTCCGGCAGGGCAGCTATGCCGACCAGCCGATCTGGTACGTGGCGCCCCTGGTGCAATACGCCCAGGCGACCCTGGCGGCGGCGGCGACCAGCGCGGCGCTGCTGGAGCGGTCCGCCAGCGGCCTTGGCCAGGCGGTGGTGGTGAGCGGCCTGCACGCCATGGCCGAGACCGGCTGTCCGCTCAGCGCGCTCGGCGGCGAACCCCGGGGCGGCGGCCATCCGCTGGGCGGCGGGGCCAGCTACCGGCTCTATCGGTGCGGTGACGGCAAGTGGCTCTTCCTCGGCACGCTGTTTTCGCACTTCTTCGCCCATGCGGTCGAGGCGCTGGACCTGGCCGGCTCTGACGTCTGGGACATCGGTTCGGCGATCCAGGACAAGCTCGCCAGCGGTCCGCGCGACCACTGGCTGGCCCTTTTTCGCGAGCATGAGGCCCCCGCCGGCCCCGTCGACCAGCGCGAAGACTGGCTGAAGAGCGAAATCGTCAGGGCCAACGAACTGGCCGTCATCCTCGACCATCCAACGCTCGGCCCGGTTGAGATGCCGGGCGTGCTGGCGAGGCTGGAGGCGACGCCCGGATCGGTGCGCGGCTTCATGCGGGAGGCGACTCCGGAGCGCCTGGCCGCCTTCGCCGCGCCGCGCGCGCCCTCCCCACCGGCCGCGGCGGAGCGCCGAGCCCTGCCGCTCGCCGGCGTCAGGGTCCTCGATCTGGGCACGGTGGTCGCCGGCGCCTATGCGGCGGCCATCCTGGCTAATTTCGGGGCGGACGTGGTCAAGGTCGAACCGGCCGAGGGCGACCCCTTCCGCTCCGGCGGCCCCGGCTTCATCAACTACAACCGCGGCAAGCGCGGCCTGGGCGTCAACCTGAAGACCCCCGCCGGACACGAACTCTTTCTCGACCTGGCGAAAACGGCCGATGTGGTGCTGGACAACTATCGGCTGGGGGTGCGCGAGCGGCTGGGCATCGACTATGCGGCGTTGCGGGCGGTGAACCCGCGGATCATCTCGTGCTCGGCCAATACCTATGGCTCCAGGGGCGCCGACGCGCGGCTGCCGGGCTTCGACCCGCTGTTGCAGGCGCGCAGCGGCATGATGGCCGCCCAGGGCGGCGAGGACGGCGAGCCGGTCTTCCACACCATCCCGATCAACGACGTCGCCACCGCAGCGCTGACCGCCTTCGCCATCATCGCGGCGCTGAACGCGCGGGAAACGACCGGCGAGGGCCAGAATGTCGAGACCAGCCTGGCCGCGGCCAGCACCCTCTACCAGTTCGGCGAACTGACCGCCTACGCGGGCCGACCTCCGAACGGGCCGGGCTCACGCGATTGCGTCGGTTTCACCGCGCTGGATCGCTACTATCGCTGTCCGGACGGCTGGCTGACCCTGGCCTGCACGCGCCCGGCGCATTTCGAGGCGCTGACCACAGCCCTCGATCGCGCCGACTGGCTCGGCCGATGGGATGGCGCCACCGCCCTGGCCGAACCACGCGATGGCGCTCTGGCCAGGGAGATCGCGGCCGCCTTCGCCCAGCACCGGCGCGACGACGCCGTCCAGGCGCTGACCGCCGCCGGCGTCCCCACCTTGCCGGTCATGCGCGGCGACGAGGTGCAGCGCACCGAGTTCTTCTGGGAGAACGGCTATTTCGAGCTGCACGCCCACCCCTATTACGGCGAACTGCTCGCCTCGCGCGGCTTCGCCGAGTTCAACGGCGCGCCGGCGCGGTTCGACCGGCTGCATCCCGAGTTGGGCGAGCACGGGGTCGAGGTGCTGACCGACTACGGTATCCCGCGCGAGCGGATTATCGAACTGGCCAGGGCGCGGGTGATCTTCCGCGGCTAGTGGTTCGGCCGCGGCTTAGCGGTGCGGATGAGTCTGGCGGTACTGCTTGGTCGCATAGTGGTGGCCGATGGCGCAGCCGGCCGCCGCGCCCAGCCAGCCGTGGTGATGCGCCATATGGCCCGCAACGCCGCCAACGATGGCCCCCTTGATACAGCCTCTGGCGTCAGCCGCGCCGGCGCTGGCGGTGACGGCAACGGTCAGGGCGAGAATGAGGGCGAGCGATTTCATGAGCGATCCTTTGACTGGCCTTGAGCTTGAACTCGCCAGCCAGCGGAAGGCTGCATCGACGCGGAAAGCTAAGGCGCGTGCCGCACCACCGGCGCGACCCAGTCCTCGTCCAGCGTCTTCAGCGGATGCGAGGCGGTGACCTGGCCCATGAAGCTGGTCCCCATCAGGCCGTAGCCCAGCAGGCTCTGCAGCGCCGGCGACATCCGTCGCACACGGTCCTTGGGCACAGCGAGATAAAAGTTCTCCTGCGTCCGCGCCCAGGGTTCGCAATACTGGTTTGTGAAGGCCATGCGCGGGGCGTCGCTGGTATTGGCCCCGGCGCCGTGGACCAGCGTGCCCTGGAAGACGGCGATCGCGCCCGCCGACATCTCCAGCGAAAAGGCGTCCTGCATCGCTGGAGCGGGCCGCCCGGCTCGGAGCGCTTCGATGAAGGCGGCGTATTCAGCAGTGCTCCAGAGGTGGCTGCGCGGGATGATTACGGTGCCGCCGTTCGCCGCCGTGAACGCATCGATGGCGCCAATGACGCTGATGCTGATCGCCGGACGCGGACGGGGGATGGGGTAGAAGCTGTCGTCGAAGTGCATCGATTGGGCCACCTCGCCCGGATAGATGTCGATGGCATGGCTGGCGCTGAGCAGATAGTTGGGCTTCAGGAAGGCGTCCAGGATGGCGAGCAGCCGCGGATCGGCGGTGATGTCCTCGAACACCTGCCCGCGCGCCACCATGGTGTAGACCCGCTCGGTGGTGCGCCCCTCGAAGGGGTTGCGGCCACGATAGGTCCCCAGATAAGGCGCCATGCCGTCCCGGAACGCGGCGAGCTGACCGGTGTCGAGATAGTCCTCGACAACCGTGTAGCCGTCCTCGTGCATCCGCCGGATGTGCGGCGCCGGATCGAAGCCTTGCTGAACCTGTGCTCGCGCTGAAGCGGCCAATCGAGCCTCCATCGCCATGCCTTCAGTCTATTGTACCACAGGCCGGCGGCGGGCGGATCAGGCCAGGGCCGGGGTCATCTGGGCGCGCCGGCGGCGGACGGCGATGAAGCGCATAGTCGCGTACTGGATCAGGAAGAGTCCCAGCTTGCTGACGGTTCCGTAGGCAGCCATGAACGACGCCCAGGTCACCACGTTGAACTTCAGGGCGACGAAAATATTCAGCGCGGCGGAGGCGAACATCAATCCCGCCCAGACGAAGCCGAAGATCACCCCGATGTCCGGCACGACCTCCATGGCCGCTTCCGGCAGGTAGCGGTTCATCCAGCCCGGCTTCAACATCACCACCCCGACAATGACGTAGATCAGGCTAGGCTTGATCATCACGAAGCGTGGATCGTTGGTGACCAGCGATATGGTCCCGAAGGTGATCACCAGGAAAAGGCTCATCCACTGCATCACCCCGACGGGCTTCTTGCGGGCGAACTCCCAGCCGATCTGGGCCACGCCGAAGACCATGCCGAGCACGATGGACAGCGGAACGTTCTTGGTCAGCAGGATCAGGACCAGGAAGACGAAGGTCGAAGCCAGGTCGAGCAGCAGGAAACTGGCGGCGTGAAACAGGTTTTTCATCGGACTCTCAGCTCCTGGACAGGGGTATCGGCGCGGGTGGCGCGGTCGAACAGCTCGACCAGTTCCTTGGCGTAGGCGTCGAGATCGAGGCTGGGATCGGCGGCCAGCTGCGAAGGGATCGCGTCGAGCGCCTCGACGATGGTCTCAACCATCACGGCCACCGAAAAGGTCCTGAACTCGCCGTCGCGCTGGCCCCACTCGAGGATGTTGCGAAAGCCGATCTGGCGCGGCTGATAGACGGTCGGATCGATTTTCAGCGTGCCGCCATCGCTACGGCCGGCGCGCAGGATGTTCATGATCGCCAGCACCTTTTTCGGATTGGCCGCGATATAGGCGACGCTGGCCTCGATGAAGGTGCGAAGGGCGCTCCTGGCGTCGAGCTGCTGTTGCACCAGCGGCTCGATGGAACTGCGGCCGGTCGTGAAGACATGGACGCCGACTTCGCGGATCAGGTCATCCTTGCCCGCGAAATAATACAGGATCACGCCGGTGGAGACCCCGGCCCGCTTGGCGATCTGCGCCAGCGAGGCCTGGGCGAATCCCAGCTCGGCTATGACCTCGACGGCGCAGTCGATGATCTGAGCGCGGCGCGCGGTCTCGATGAAGCTCGGCTTCGGCTGATTGGCTGATCTGATTTCTGAATGCATGTTCAGAAATTAGCACAGCCCTGCAAATACGCAAGCGGCCATCGTGTTCTTCTCTCGACAACCGATCGTGCCTATATTGGGGGGGTGCGGACCTCGGTCCGAACTATGGAGATAAACGCGCGTGTAATAAGCGGACTGGACCCGGGTGCGATTCCCGGCGGCTCCACCAATTCCTTCCTCCGCGTTATCGGCGGAGTCTCAAGGGGCCGATCAGCATCGACAGACGTCTAAAGGCGTTGCTTTCTCTCGGCGTGGCTCACCGTTTCGGGCCATTTTCTAAATGCGAACGATAACTTCGCTCAAGAGTACGCCCTCGCCGCGTAATGCGGTTCGGTCGAACTCGACCTAAAGCCCTAGTGTCTTAGCAGCGCTAGGCGGGGCTCGGGGAGCGCCTGGCAACAGAAGCTCCCCACTTTTCACGACCGTTGGCGGCGCTCCCCTTCTTTCTTGATAAGGATGCGGGGCGCCTGGCAACAGAAGTCCCCCACTTTCACAGCCTTTGGCGAGGCGCCCCTTCTTTCTTGAGAAGGATGCGGGCGCCTGGCAACAGAAGCTCCCCACTTTCTCGCTTTCACGATGATCCCGCTTTGCGGCTGAACGCGCGCGCGCTAGTTTCGACGAACGCCTTCACAGTGTGTCGATCCCCATGGCTCAAGACAAACCGCCGCAAGACCTGATGCACTACGAGATGATGGCCCAGGACGCGCTGCGCGGCGTGGTTCGGGCCGCGCTCAAGCGCGCCGCCACGCCGGCCGGCCTGCCCGGCGACCACCATTTCTACATCACCTTCAAGACCCAGGCGCCCGGCGTCTCCGGCCCGCCCGAGGTGCTGGCCCGCTATCCCGACGAGATGTCGATCATCCTGCAGCACGAATATTGGGACCTGGCGCCGGGCGAGACCTTCTTTTCGGTCACCCTGAAGTTCGCCGGCGAGGCCAAGCGGCTGTCGATCCCCTACGCCGCGGTCACCCGCTTCATCGATCCCAGCGTCCAGTTCGCGCTGCAGTTCGAGGTCGCCGACGCGCCCGCGGCGGCGCTGGCCGCCGAGGCGGCGCCGGTCGAGGCCGCCGCCCAACCCGGCCCACCGGTATCGGACGAGCCCAAGGTGGTTTCGCTCGATCAATTCCGAAAGAAATGACGCCTTGACCGACACGACCGCGCCGGCGCCGGAGGCCCAGACCGACGAGGCCCTGCTCGCGCGTTTCCAGCGCAGCAAAAACCAGCCGCCTTCGTCCCAGACCCTGGGCTTTCGCGTCATCGCCGTGAACCAGGCCGAAAAGACGGTCGAGATCACCTTCGAGGCCAAGGCCGAGGTGATGGGCAACCCGATGAAGCAGATCCAGGGCGGCTATCTCTGCGCCATGCTGGACGAATGCATGTCGGTGGCCTGCCAGGTCGCCTCGGGCATGACCAGCGTCGCGCCGACCCTGGAGATGAAGACCAGCTTCCTGCGCCCCGGCCTGCCCGGGCCGATGCGCGGCATTGGCCGGGTGATCAAATGGGGCCGCACCATCGCCTTCACCGAGGGGCAGCTCTTCGACGGCGAGGGACGGCTGCTGGCCACGGCCACCGGCACGGCGCTTCCCACCCCTTTCAAGAACTACAAAAGCTAAGCGCGGAACGGGATGCGGACACTCACCGCGCTCGTCATCTTCGCCACCCTCCTTCTCGCGGCCGCTCAGCCGGTGCGGGCCGCCTCGCCCTTCGCCGACTGGGCCGCCGTCATCGTGGCGGGCGATGACCACGCCCATTCCGGGGCTCATTCCGAGGTGTTCGACAACGCCCGCCGCGACCTGGCCACGGCCTTCGCCAAGGCGGGGTTTACACCGACCAACATCAGCCAGTTCTCGGTCGAGACCGGCCGGCCGGCCAGCGTCCTGGGCGCCGATCCGCAAAGCATCATCGGCCAGCTCGGCCGCGCCGCCGAAAGCGCCAAGGACGGCTGCCTGATCTATTTCACCTCGCATGGCTCGCCCGACGGCCTCGTGCTGGGCGACAGGATGCTGACCCCGGCCGGCATGGCGGCCATCGTCGATGACGCCTGCGGCGAACGCCGCGCGGTGATCGTTGTGGCGGCCTGTTTTTCCGGCGTCTTCGTCCCGCCCCTGGCCGGCCGCAACCGCATGGTCCTGACGGCGGCCAGGCCCGACCGCGCCTCGTTCGGCTGTGGCGAAGAGGACCGCTACACCTTCTTCGACACCTGCATGCTGCAACAGCTGCCGCTGGCGCGAAGTTTCGCCGTGCTTGGCCCGGCGGTGCAGACCTGCGTGGCCAAACGCGAGCAGAACCTTGGGGCCGCGCCGCCTTCGGAGCCACAACTTTGGATTGGTCCCGCGCTCGGACCCGACCTGCCGCTGTTGGCCTTTTCCGCATCGCCCTGAAGGGCGCTTTCGCCTGCGACGCGAACCCCTTAAGACGGACCGACCCTAGTGTGTCCGCGAGTACCGCCCATGCGCCCGATGCCCAAAGTTTTCATGGTCTTGGCCCTGGCCGCGGGCATGGGTCTCGGGGCCAATAGCCTGGCCCAGGTTCCGACGGCGCTGGCGCCCCCGACGCACCCGGCGGCCTCATCGGCGGCTCCGCTGGCGGCGGCGAAACCGCTCCCGGCGCCCGCCAAGCCCAAGCCCTCGGTCCAGGCGGCGGCCAAGCCCGCCCGGGCGGCCCAGCCCGCCCCCCTGCCCGCCCAGGTCTCCGGGGCGCGGCTGGCGCCCGGAACGCCGATCCCGCCCGCCGAACTCGAGGCGTTCGTCGACGGCGTGGTGCGCCAGACCATGGCCACCCGCCATATCGCCGGTGTCGCCGTCTCGGTGGTGCAGGGCGGCCAGGTGGTCCTGGACAAGGGCTATGGCTTCGCCGGACCCGGCCGGGCGGTCGATCCGAACACGACGCTTTTCCGCGTCGGATCGATCTCGAAGACCTTCACCTGGATCGCCCTGATGAAGGAGGTCGAGGCCGGGCGGATGCGGCTGGGCGCGCCGATCAATCTCTATCTGCCCGAACCGCTGCAGATAAAGGACCAGGGCTTCAAACAGCCGATCTATGTCCGTGACCTGATGACCCATTCGGCCGGGTTCGAAGACCGTGCGCTCGGCCAATTGTTCGAGGATGATCCGGCCCGCGTCCGTCCGCTGGCGGACTATCTGCGCGAGGAGCGGCCCCGGCGGGTTCGCGAGCCCGGCGTGGTGTCGGTCTATTCCAACTACGGCGCCATGCTGGCCGGCGAGGCTGTGTCCTATGTCAACGGCCACCCCTATCAGGACCTGATCGACGCTGAGATCCTGGGCCCCCTCGGCATGGCCCATAGCAGTGCGCGCGAGCCCTATCCGGCGCGCGCCGAGCTTCCCAAGCCGATGCCCGCCTCCTTGGCCGCCCAGCTTTCCACCGGCTACCGCTGGGCGGGCGGGACCTACCGGCCGCAAGCCTTCGAGTATGTCAGCCAGGGGGCGCCGGCCGGCGCGATGTCGTCGAGCGCCGGCGACATGGCCCGCTACATGCTGATGATCCTGAACGGCGGCCAGCTTGAGGGCGCGACCGTCTATGGCCCCGACACCGCCAAGGGTTTCCGCACTACGCTGCAGGCCTCGGCGCCGGGGGTGAACGGCTGGGACGACGGCTTCATGGAGTTCGCTCTGCCCGGCCGCTTCCACGGCCAGGGCCACGGCGGCGACACTCTGTGGTTCCACTCCATGATGCTCACCGTCCCAGACCTGAGCCTCGGCGTCTTCGTCACCACCAATACCGACACCGGGCCCGAGCTGACCACGCTCCTGCCGCAGGAGATTGTCGGCCGCTTCTATGCCGCGCCGCAGATCTCGCCCCGGCCGGGCGTTGCGTCCCTGGTCGACGACCGGGCGGTCTATGCCGGGACCTATCTGGACGACCGGCGCGCCTATCACGGGCTGGAGAAATTCGTCTTCACCCTGATCGGCCAGGCGACCATCGCGGTGACCGGCGACGGCCGGTTGCTGACCACCGGCGGCGGCGGCGCCCAGGCCTGGGTCCCCGACGGCCCTGCCGGTCACTTCGTCCGGGTCGACGGACCGGAGACCATCGCCTTCAAGATCGAGAATGGCCGCGCCGTGCGCTGGTACACGGCCTCCGGCGCCACGGCCTTCGATCGGATCGGGCCGCTCTATCAGGCGAAGGTGCTCGGCCTGATGGCCGTGCTGGCCGCCCTGGCCTCGATCGCCACCCTTGTGGGCCTGGCCGTGCGCGACACCCGCGAGTCGCGCCAGACCCCCACGCAGGCGCGCGCCAGCCTGGTGCAGACCACCATCTCGCTGCTCTGGCTGGTGGCCATGGTCAGCTGCGCCGCGTGGGCCTCCGGCACGGGCGACCTGGGCAAGATCATGTATGGCTGGCCGGGGCCGCTGGTGCTGATGGCCTCGGCCTGCGCCCTGGTGGCTGCCCTGCTCACCCTGCTGGTGCTGGTGATGACGCCGGTGGTCTGGCGTGGCGGACGCCGGCTCGATAGTTGGACAATTGGTCGCAAGTTCCGGTTCACCGCGACCACCCTGATCTTCGTGGCGTTTTCCTTTCAATTGCTCATGTGGGGCGCCCTGGCGCCCTGGAGCGGATAGCTGGGGACAACCTTGCGGCGTCGCTTGCTCCCCGCGAGCCCTATGGTAAGAGCGTAAGACAGTAAGACGGAGGAATCGCTGATGGCCATCTTCCTTTCCAAGCTCACCTCCAAGGCGCAGACGGTGATCCCGCGCGAGCTTCGCGCGCGGCTCAACCTGAAGCCGGGTGACGTGGTTCGCTATCGGGTGACCGACACCGGCGTCATCATCGACAAGCTGCCGCCGCAGGCGGACGAGGACACGCTGGCGGCCTTCGCCGAGTGGGGCTCGCCGGCCGACGCCGCGGCCTATTCCAACCTATGAGCGCCCTCTATCGGCCCTTCGATGTGGTGGCGGTGGCCATCGGCGAAGGCGGCGATTCCAAGCGACGCCCTGCCCTGGTGGTCTCGACGCCGGAGTTCGAGCGCTCGACCGGCCTGGTCTGGGTGGCGATGATCACCGTCTCGGACAAGGACCACAGATTCGGCGACATCGCGGTGGCCGACCAGACCGCCGCCGGCCTGCCCGCGCCCTCGACCATCCGCGCCTCCAAGCTGGCCACGCTGTCGGTCTCGAAGATCAAGCGCCGGCTGGGCGCGCTGGGTGAAGCCGACCGCGCCGGCGCCCGCATAGCGCTGCGCGCCGCGGCGGGGTTCTTCTAGGCTTCGGCAGCCGCGAACCGTTGCGACAGGCGGCGGGGGCGATTAGACCCCGAGCGGCATTCATCGCTCGGGAACCCTTCATGTCCGCCACGCGCACCGAGACCGACAGCTTCGGGCCCATCGAGGTCCCGAGCGACCGTTACTGGGGCGCCCAGACCCAGCGCAGCCTGGGTAATTTCAAGATCGGCTGGGAGAAGCAGCCCAGGTCGGTGGTCCGCGCGCTCGGCGTCATCAAGCGGGCCGCGGCCGAGGCCAATATGGCGCTGGGCAAGCTCGATCCCGCCCTAGGCGAGATCATCATCGCCGCCGCCCAGGAGGTGATCGACGGCCAACTCGACGACCACTTCCCGCTGGCCGTCTGGCAGACCGGCTCCGGCACCCAGTCGAACATGAACGCCAACGAGGTGATCTCCAACCGCGCCATCGAGATGCTGGGCGGGGTGATGGGCTCGAAAAAGCCGGTGCACCCGAACGACCAGGTGAACCTGAGCCAGTCGTCGAACGACACCTTTCCGACCGCCATGCACATCGCCGCCGCCGAGCAGGTGGTGAACGACCTCTTGCCTGCCCTGGCGCATCTGCATGCGGCGCTGGTCGCCAAGCAGGAGGCGTTCAAGGACATCGTCAAGCTGGGCCGCACCCACACCCAGGACGCCATGCCGCTGACCCTGGGTCAGGAATTCTCTGGATATGCGACGCAGGTTGCCAACTCGATCAAGCGGATAGAGATGACTCTTCCGGGCATTTGTGAACTGGCCCAGGGCGGCACCGCGGTCGGCACCGGCTTCACCGCGCCGATCGGTTTCGCCGAGATGGTCGCGGCGCGGATCGCAGCCATCACCGGCATCGCCTTCGTCACCGCCCCCAACAAGTTCGAGGCCATGGCCGCCCACGACGCCCTGGTCTTCGGTCACGGCGCGATCAATGCGACGGCGGCGTCGCTGTTCAAGATCGCCAACGACACCCGCTTTCTGGGGAGCGGCCCTCGCTCCGGCCTCGGCGAACTCAGCCTGCCGGAGAACGAGCCTGGCTCGTCGATCATGCCCGGCAAGGTCAATCCGACCCAATGCGAGGCCCTGACCATGGTCTGCACCCAGGTGTTCGGCAACCAGGCGACCATGACCTTCGCGGGCGCCTCCGGCCATTTCGAACTGAACGTGTTCAATCCGGTGATGGCCTACAACTTCCTGCAGTCGGCGCGGTTGATCGCCGATTCCGCGATCAGCTTCACCGACCATTGCGTGGTGGGCATCGAACCCCGGCTGGACAATATCGAGGCCGCGGTCGAGCGCTCGCTGATGCTGGTCACGGCGCTGTCGCCCAGGATCGGCTATGACGCCGCGGCCAAGATCGCCAAGACCGCGCACAAGAACGGCACCACGCTGCGCCAGGAGGCCGTCGGCGGCGGCTATGTCACCGACGCGGAGTTCGACGCCCTGGTGCGGCCGGAGAAGATGATCGGGCCGGGCTAGGGCCGCTGAGGCTCCACTGGCCCTCGATGCGCCGATGAGTCGACCAGAGCTTTGAATGTCAAAACAGCACAGACCTGTTATGCATTCGCCGATACTGAGGGTTCGCGCCAACGGCCAAGGATGCTGCGCGACCACAATCGGCGAGGCGCGTTATCATTCAGAGCCCGTTC